>Ga0187855_10002915_pt1 | contig 12769 bp, 13 predicted proteins | sample June2016WEW_8_10_2_FD_132969 | JGI IMG/M metagenome (GOLD analysis project Ga0187855, IMG submission 132969) | Peatland microbial communities from SPRUCE experiment site at the Marcell Experimental Forest, Minnesota, USA - June2016WEW_8_10 | ecosystem: Environmental > Terrestrial > Soil >...
GCACCGTCGAATCGCAGCAATGCCATCGACTTCATCGATTTTGATTATCGCCCGGAAGGCGTTGCAGGAGGATCTTTCGGAGCCCTGAGGCGGCTGGCCACTTTCTGCTTGTTTCATTCGCAGCTTATGAGAAAATCAATCGACGTTCCCGTTTCTCCAATCTGCCAATCGAGGATCGAGCCCGATGTCGAACGCCGTGGCTGTAAATCGCCTGTCTTTTTCCGTCGAGCGCAAGGACACCACTGCCATTGTTCATTGCCATGGCCGATTGGTCGCAGGGCTGTGTGGCGAGTTTCACGCCAAGGTCAATCCCCTGCTCCGCGACAGTAAACGGGTGATCCTCGATCTGACCGATCTGGAGTATGTCGACAGCATGGGCCTGGGCACGCTGGTGCGCCTGCACGTTTCAGCCAAGTCGGCGGGATCGTGCCTCGAACTGATCAACTTGAACAAGAAGGTCCGCGACCTGCTCGGCATCACCCATCTGCTTTCGGTCTTCGGCGATATGTGCGAGAAGGGCGTCGCGATGAAGTTCTGAGCTGTATTCACGGAGCACAAGACCATCAAACACAAAGACAAGATTTACGTTGACGGGGATGTTCATACCAATACCGTCGAGTCGGCCCTCTCGCTCTTGAAGCGCGGGATCATTGGCACGTGGCATCGGGCTTCTGCAAAGCCTCTTGCCGCCAATCTCGACGAGATGGAATTCAGGTTCAACAATCGGTCCAACCCTTACCTATTTTGCGATACTCCGATCAAACTCATTGAAGCACCTGTTTTGGAGTACAAGAAACTTACTGCTGCGTAGGGAATATCGTCCCGGTCATCGGTTGTAGGACTCTGATCGGATCGTGTGGCACCTTCTCGATGAACTTTTCCGGGGTCCAATCTGAACTGACCATCATGTCTCTGAACTGAATGAGATTTGTTAATGCCCCCTTAGGGGCCGGAGAAAACCATGAATTTGTAGGTTCGCCGTAAACGAAGTACAGGTAATAGGCGCGCATCTCCTTACACGTGGGACAGTCAATTTGGATTAAAGAAAATATCCTATCTCCGGGCTTCATGTACGGCTTAGAGTGCGGGGTTTCTATGGCTTCAAGAAGTCCGGTGCCCTGCTTGATGTATTTTGTCGGTTCTGTAATATCCCAAGTGGGGATCATAAAAGGCGGATTCCTAGTTAAGTTCCACATCACAAAGTGGCAAGTGGGTTCCCGAACAACGGTCTTCGACATATTCAGAATGACGAGGCCAGGTGCATCCCCTTGGAAAAATTCTGCCGTTATTTCGGGTGACTCATTGTCTCCCCCCAGCGAGGCAGGAGTTTTCGATGGCCCCGCGCTGCGCGAGACGGCAAAGTTGGCCCTTAATTCGTGGGTCTCCATATTGTCACCAAAGACCTTCACGTTTATTTCGATATCGTTTAGTCCCGGCGGAACACTTACATCAATCGGAACTGCGTAATCACTCTTCGAAATAGAAAAAGGTTGTATGTCCATGCCGTTAGATGGAACATCTAAAACGTTCCTCGGCAAACGTTTTGGGCTCGGTGAGGGTGCATAGTCTATCGAGATCGCTGATGGACTTTCGATATGTACCGAAGAATTCACAAGTTTGATCTCACCTACATTCTTCAAGCGAAATATGAGACGAGCCCAGTTCTTGCTTCCGAGATCAAGTGGTAGCACCGCTCCGACGATCTGACTCTCGTCTAGGCAGCGATACGGCGGTTTGCTGCAATCGACGATGGGATCGATTCCGATACCCTTGTCTGCACCCAACGCCAGTCCTATCTCCATTCGCGGCGAACCTTGGATCGGTTTTTCTGGTGCGGGCAACTGTATCGGACGGAGTCCATCAACCCAAAACAAACTCAGAACCCACAGGCATCCAATAGCCCCAAACACAACAAAGGAAAATAACCCCACTTGGGTATTGTTGTGAGATTTGAGGGCGCGCTCAATGGCAATCCACCAAGCCAGTCTTGCTACCAAGATACCGGCTGCAAGTGTGAACACCCACTGAGCGATATTGAATTGGGGAGTTGGAATGCTCACTGTAACCCATCCAAAACCAATGAGAACAGTGACGTAGATCGCAACCGCGGTCCACCCAAAAAGCGAATTCCACATACCCCTAATCCTCCCACCGGGATGCGGTTTGAGTCGAGGGATTGTACCGACTGAAGTCGTGCCCTTCCAAAACCGGGTTTATGCAACCAGTTCTAGTCCCTCAGTCTCCTAAAATACATTCATGTTCACCGGCATCATTGAGCAGACGGGAACGCTGGTCAGCCTGACCGATCGTGGCGGAGTCCGGCGCATCACGGTTGAGGCTCCCGGCGTTGCGTCCCGGCTGCGCGAAGGCGATTCGCTCGGCGTCTCCGGCGTGTGCCTTACGGCGCTCGATCCTGACCCGACCTACTTCCACGCCGATCTGGCTCAGGAAACGCTGGATCGCACTTCGCTGGGTTCGCTCGCGCCCGGGTCGCGCGTCAATCTGGAACTGCCTACGACTGCCGGAAGCCCGCTCGGTGGCCACATCGTTCAGGGGCACGTTGACGGCACAGGAGTGATGACCGCGCTCGACCCCGTCATCCCGGAGTCGAGCCCCACCTTCGACCGCCAGACCACCGACTGGACGCTCAAAGTGCGTGTTCCCGAAAGCGTCCGTCCATGGATGGTGCACAAGGGTTCAGTCGCCGTCGAAGGCATCAGCCTGACCATTGCCGGATTCGATGGAGAAGAGATCGCTATCGCCATTCTGCCGCTGACCTATTGGCGGACGAACCTGCACACGCTCCGCGTGGGTGCGCCCATGAATATCGAGGCCGACGTACTCATCAAGCTTGCGGCCATGCAGCACGACCCCGGTCTCAAAATCGAGACCGGGGGCACCCAAAAATCCGACTTCGAGCTGACAGCTGCGTGGCTTGTTGCCAACGGGTACTAAGTGCGGCCGGGCACCCGGCTTGACCTGGCGATGAGACATGACTTAGACTATCGACTAGTCGAATTGACTGGTTGACCTTTATGCAGACTATCCAGGCTTCGGAAGCCAAAACGCACTTCCTGCGAATCCTTGACGATGTTGAGAGGGGCGCGAGTGTCATTATCACCCGGCACGGCAGGCGTATCGCGCGTATCCAGCCGGAAAGAGACAGGGAGATCGATGCGGAACGGGCTAAGCGGGCATTCGAGCGGATTCGTGAACTTCGTAAGAGGGTGCGCCCGATGACAGTGGATGAGATTCTCTCAGCCCGAGACGAGGGGCGGAAGTAGGCTCCGCATGGCCTTCGTGCTCGATGCGTCGGTTTCTCTGGCGTGGGCTTTTGCCGACGAACAGAATCCCATTGCCGACCGGGCCGAGCACCTCTTGCAATCAGGAGCCGAGGTCGCAACCGTACCCGACCTCTGGTGGTACGAGATGCGTAACATCCTGGTGGCTGGGGAGCGACGTGGACGGATCTCCGCGGCCGATACGGCAGCATTCCTCAGCGATATATCTCAACTCCGCATCGAAGCGGACACTGCCCGCGAAGATCAGCCAGTGCTGGACCTTGCACGGCGGCACAACCTTGCCGTTTACGATGCGGCCTATCTCGCGCTGGCGTTGCGCGAACATCTGCCGCTGGCGACGTTGGACAAGCGCCTGGAGGCGGCGGCAGCCGCGGAGGGAATCGCGCTGCTCAGGTAGCGCACGAGCCGATTCAGCATCGCAGGCGAGAGCGCCGAGCTTCGAGACCAGCGCTGCCTAACTCGTCGCCAACGGCTACTGAGGCTCGCCCAGGCGCAAAATCCGGCGCAAGAATTCACTTTCCAAGGCCAGCACAGCAGATGTATGGTGATTGCGCATCCGCCCCAGGGCTCCCCAAGGACGAATGCATCAAGAGGAATCCCCAGGAGGTAAGGAAATGTCACAAACAATCGCGAGGATCGAAAGCAAGACCTTCAACACCCCCGATGAAGTACGCCGATTCGAGAAGGGCAAGGTCGAAATCGTCAACATCGGTGGGTCCGCGGTCGCACGCGCGACCTTCGAACCGGGATGGAAATGGTCGACCTGCGTCAAGCCCATCGCGAAAACCGACAGCTGCACGGCTGCTCACTTCGGCTATCAGCTCTCAGGCACTCTGGTGACACGAATGGACGACGGAGCTGAATCCACCTCGAGGGCCGGCGACGTGCTCAGCATCCCGCCCGGACACGATGCCTGGGTCTCAGGCAACGAGAATGTCGTCGTCCTCGATTTCCAGGGCATGGCTAATTACGCAAAGCGCTAGTCATCGCAAGCGCCTGATCGCACAGCACCCGTCGCCGCCAGGCCGGAAGCCATGCGCACACCGCTGACATTTGGTCTGGCGGCATCGGATCCTCACCCAATGTGAATTGATTTCTTGCCCATTTGCTGCACATCCCTTGCGATGGCTGAGTCAGGCACTCGTTTTGTGCGGCACAATCTCGGGCGGCGCAACCTCGACCCAGCGGGCCACCGCGGACTCCGACCGGCACAGCGACCATACCGCATAAATATCCGCGCGCGCCACCAGGCCGGTGTCGACCAGGACTGCGCTGCCGTCCTCCGCGGCCGTGTAGCGCTGCCGGCACCAGTGTATGAATGGCTCTGCCTTTTGCCCCTTGCGCATGTTGAACCAATCGATGATTGGATAGGGTGATTCGGATTGCACGTTCTCCGGTGTCCACCAGAATCGGACCGGCCCCTTGGGTGAAAACCGCTCCTCGATGCAGGTGCCCTCGCGGCCGCGCATGGTGCGCACAAACTCCCCCCAGGGCATGAGTCTTCCCCGCGACTTCATGCGCATGCGGAAGCTGTGTTCGCGGTGCTGCCGCATCCACTGCACGATGACGAGGCTCGGCGCGGCCAGCAGCGCACCCACAGCGGCGAACGGAATCAATGCAGCGCCCAGCACCGCACCAAGGTAGGTGTCGAAGGGCCTGGGTTCGCGAGAGCTGTGTGATTCCGGCGTCTGCATTTGACTGCTCACATCCCTACTGTGACTTTGGCGCCAGTTTAGGCGGCGCCGTCACATAATCTTCCCCTGTCCGCGCCAGGATTAGATTGCGCCGATCTGTCAATAGCTTGATGCGATTCGTCAGGTCGATGTATTCCTTCTTCTGCTCCAGACTCAAACCAGACTCGCGAAGGTCCGGCACCGGTGTCTTGGCGCCAGCCGGATTTCCTTCTCCCGCAGGCCCTCCGGGCTGGGCAGTCGAGCTTGCCGGGCCCAGTCCCGCCAGCTTGTTCAGCTCGTCCAGCTTCCCTGTCAGCAAAGGCAGCTCGCGATCAATGAGGATTGGCCTGATGACCGGAGTTTTCGTCCTGCCGGCGGCAATTTCGTTGCGGTTGTTCTCTTCCCAAACCGGCAGGACCCCCACATGCCCCAGTTCGATGCGGATCCCGGCTGGCCCGTAATCTTTGCGCACTGCAGAAAACAGCCCGATCATCTCGTCACGAGGCTCTCCGTTCGAGTCAGGATTCAACCCGTCGACATAGCTGCGCGACTGATTCGACAGAAAATTTCCCAGCGAGTAGAAGATCACGGTCTCGCGCCCGTCCTGCGTCTTGTAGGTCTCAATGGGCTGCAGCACGTGCGGATGCGCGCCCACAATCACACTGGCGCCTGCCTCGACCATCTTGTGAGCCAGGTCGACATCTTCGGGCCGCGGCGCTGTCGCATACTCGATTCCCCAATGCACTGAAACCACCAGCAGATCGCACTGTGCCTTGGCGGCGGCGACGGCCGCGAGCACCGCAGGCTCATCGGCGCCTGCTGCGCCGTTCGCCTCGCCGGAATAGGGATAGAAGTTGACATGCGGCTGATCGTCCTTATCGGGGTTGCGGTTGCCGTTAAGCCAGCGCGTCATGCCCAGCCAGCCCACTTTGATCCCGTTGGCCTCGGTGAAGACCGGCTGCCAGGCAGTTGCCGCGGTGTCTGACGTGCCGGCGTTCAGCAGGCCGATCTCTTTTAGATGCTCTCGGCTTTCCGTGAATCCCGCCCACCCCTGGTCCATCACGTGATTGTTGGCAAATGAAACGATCTTGATCCCGCTGGCCTTCAGCGCCTGGGGCAGCGCTACCGGCGCGTCGAAGAGAAACGGCTTAGTTCCGTGCGAGTGCTCGGGCGCGACCGGGGTTTCCAGGTTCACGAACCCGAAGTCTGCCCCTTCGAACACGTCCGCCGCATCGCTGAAGAGCGCCACCCATCCCGGTTCGCCGTCGCCTGCCGCAGCGGCCGCAGCCTTCACTGCCTCGTGGGGAATCACGTCGCCCGCGACGGCAAAGCTCACCTGGGCGAGCTCGTGCGGGTAGGGCGCCACGACTGCCGCGTGCTGACGCCCATGCAGTCCCGAGTGCAAGGCCGCACCCAGAATGGCCAGGCCCAGCGCGCCGGCTACAAGTCGCCAATACCGGCGTGCAGCCGGCAACGTCCCGGCCCCAGGCAGTGCCGCATTTGCAGCATCGTGCTTCAGTCCGTCCCGCCGTCGATCCAGCACCCGCTCCATAGCCGGCTTTGCTCCCTACCCGTCACTAAAGTGCGAATGGAATCAGCATACAGGCACCGCAGCCTCCTCTTTCGCCCCACCGAGACCCTCGGGTACCCGCTGCGGAACCCCGTGAGCGGCCTGCGCCTTCTCTTCGTCTATCCCATAGACAAGACTGTTACCCTTGTGCAGGAAGGCCGGGATGCGCACAAGCGTCTTAAACGCTCCAAGTTGGCGGCGTTCCGGCAGGCAAAGTCATGGCAGAGTTCGTCATCAAGCTGGCCGATGAGCGCGGCCGAGTACTGGAACAGATTCAGTCCGCCTCAACCGCCGAGGAGTTGCGGGCGCGGTTCACCCATGCCGGCTATCACGTCTTCTCAGTTCGCTCGCGCGGCGGTATTTCCCTGACCCGCCGCAAGGTCAAGCTGGAGCCGTTTCTGGTCTTCAATCAACAGTTTCTTACCCTGATTCGGGCCGGGCTGCCGATTCTGGGCTCGCTCGAGATGCTGGGCAAAATCCAGAGGAACTCCAACTTTGCCGGCCAGCTCTCCGATGTGGCTGCCCGCGTTAAAAGAGGCGAGGCGCTTTCGGCGGCCTTTGAATCGCAAAGCGGTTTCCCCGTGATGTACACGACCACACTGCTGGCCGGAGAACGTTCGGGAAATCTGCCCGAAGTCCTCGACCGCTACGTCAGTTTTCAGAAGCTCGCCCTTGCCTTCCGCAAGAAGCTGGTGGCCTCGATGATTTACCCCTCGGTGCTGATGACGCTGGTCATCGGGCTTCTCACCTTCCTGTTTACGGTGGTGGTGCCGCAGTTCGCCATTCTTTACGACGAGATGGGATCGAAGCTGCCGGCCATGACCATCGCCTTGCTCAACTTCGGCAAGTGGATGCAGCACCACATTCTGTATCTCCTGATCGGCGCAATCGTCGTCGCCGCTGCGTTCTACCGTTTCTCGCTCACCGAGCGAGGCAAGGATTTCATCGACGGCTTTCGCATCAAGCTGCCAGTCTTCGGCAAAATCTGGCTCAAGTATCAGGTGGCGCTCTTTGCGCGCACGCTTTCTACGCTGCTCACGGGCGGCCTGCCCCTTGTGCCCTCGCTTGAGACCGCAGCCCGATCCATCTCGTCGCGCCGCGTTTCGAAAGCCGTGTACTCTTCGGTGGTGACCGTGCGCGAGGGCAAGAGCCTGGCCGAGTCCCTCTCGCGGACCGGTGTATTCCCGGCGCTGGCCTGCGAAATGATCACTGTAGGCGAGCAAACCGGCGCGCTACCGCAAATGCTCAACTCTGTTGCCGAGTTCTTCGAGGAGGACGTAGGCACGGCGTTAGCGGCGGCCATGACTCTGGTGGAACCGGCCATCCTGATCGTGATGGGAACCGTGGTGGTTTTCATTCTTATCTCTCTTTACCTGCCTATCTTTTCGCTGGGGCAGGCGGGCACTACGTAAATGAGCGGAGTCGAGGAGGACCTTCCCCATGGCCGAAACTGAAGTGCTCACGCCGCCGGCGCCTGCCGGGCACGATGAGCGCAGCCACGCCGAAGCGCTGGCAGCGCGCTACCATGCCCAGTTTGTCGACCTAAAGAATTTCAAGATCCAGCACGACCTGCTGCGAACTGTGCCGGTCGAACTCATGTTCCGCTACAACTTCGTGCCCATCGAACAGCAAGCCGACGTGCTGGTCATCGCGGTCAGCGATCCTTCGCGGCTGATGGTGCTCGACGAGATCGCCGGCCTTCTCGGTTCCCGCATTCAGGCCCGCGTGGCCACGCTGTCGCAGATCACCGATCTGCTGAAGAAAACCGAGCAATCGCAGCGGGTTCTCGACGAAGCCAGCGAAGGCCTCACTTTCGACGTACTCACGGGCGACGAAAACGCCGACGAAAACATCTCCATCGAAAAGCTCACCAGCGAAGCGGAAGACATCAGCCCCATCATCCGCCTGGTTGACACCACCATCTTTACCGCGCTCGAGCGGCGCGCCTCCGACATTCATATCGAAAGCTACGACGACTCGGTTCACGTGAAGTACCGTATCGACGGCGTTTTGCAGGAAGCGATGGCGCCCATCGCCCGCGAGCACCACGGCACCATTCTCGGACGCATCAAGATCATGAGCGAGCTCGATATCGCCGAGAAGCGCGTGCCGCAGGACGGCCGTTTCCGCGTCCGCTACAAGAGCCGGCTCATCGACTTCCGCGTCTCGATCATGCCGACGATCTATGGCGAGAACGCCGTGCTGCGCGTGCTCGACAAGGAGTCGATGAGCGAGAAGTTCAAGAATCTCACGCTCGACGTGGTGGGATTTGCCGATGCCGATCTGCGCCGTTTCCGCCGTTACATTCGCGAGCCGTACGGCATGGTGCTGGTCACCGGCCCCACCGGTTCCGGCAAAACCACTACGCTCTACGCCGCGCTCAACGAGATCAAGAGCGACGAAGACAAGATCATCACCATCGAAGATCCAGTGGAGTATCAGATTCGCGGCATCACGCAGATCCCGGTCAACGAGAAAAAGGGCCTGACCTTCGCCCGCGGCCTGCGATCCATTCTGCGCCACGATCCCGACAAAATCCTCGTCGGCGAGATTCGCGACCAGGAGACTGCGCAGATCGCCATCAACTCCGCGCTCACCGGCCACCTGGTCTTCACCACCGTCCACGCCAACAACGTGGTCGATGTGCTGGGCCGCTTCCTGAACATGGGCGTCGAAGCCTACAACTTCGTCTCCGCCCTCAACTGCATTCTCGCCCAGCGTCTGGTGCGTACCATCTGCGAATATTGCGCGCGAACGGTACATTACGACGATGAGATTCTTTTGGCCAGCGGCATGGATCCCGCAGAGTGGCGCGACTTCGGCTTCCGTGAGGGCCCCGGCTGCATGGAGTGCGGCGGCACGGGTTACCGCGGGCGCACCGCGATTCACGAGTTGCTCGACCTTACCGATACCATCCGCGAGATCATTCTCGCCAAGAAGCCCACGTCCGAGATTCGCAGGGAAGCACAGAAAGAAGGTATGTCGTTCCTGCGCGAGTCGGCCATCGAGCGCGTACGCCGCGGTGTCACGACTCTCAAGGAGATCAATAAGGTGACGTTTATTGAGGCGTCGAGGTGAAAAAACAGAGAACGAGGGACTGGAACTGGTTGCATAAATCCAGTTTTGAAAGGGCACGACTTTAGTCGTGCCGCGAAATGCTGATTAAACACTGGGCTTTAGCCCCGGAGGGAAGTTTATTCATTGCCTCACGCCATTTATGCGACCAGTTCTGGAGTTGTGTCCGAAAAGTTCGTAGCCTGATGTTTGGGCCATTCGTTGCGGCCAGCATCGCCAAATGCTGGTCCTTCGACTCCCTTCGCTGCGCTCCGGTCGCTCAGGATGACGGGTCATTGGTGATGCGGTACAGCGCGAAGAAGTGGTCAAATGAAAGAGTGAATGAAGGAAATCTGGGAGCGAGGGCGCAAGAAAAAGAGTGAAATCGATTTTCAAGAAGAGCGTAGTGGGAAATCAGTCAGGCGGGCGGCCGCCGGCGGCGGTAGAGATTTCTCCCGAAGGCGTGCTCGCGGCGGCCTCAGCCGGCAGAGGCGCAGAATGTGTCTATGCGTTCGCGCCCCTCGCGCCCGGCATCGTCACTCCCGCAATTGAGGGAACGAATCTCCGTTCGCCCGGCGACGTGTCGAAAGCCATCCGCTCCGCGCTTGACGAGCTTGCGCCGCGCAAGCACGCGGTCACGCTCGTCCTGCCCGATGCTCTGGTTCGCGTCTTCGTGCTCGATTTCGATTCCCTTCCCGCCAAACCAGCCGAAGCAGTTTCAGTCGTGCGCTTCCGCCTGCGCAAAATGGTTCCCTTTGAAGTGGAGCACGCTGGAGTCAGCTATCAGGTGCTCTCGCAGACCGAGACCGAATGCAAACTCCTTGCTGCCATCGTCCCGGGCCCGGTGCTTGCGGAGTATGAAGCGGCGGTGCGAGCTGCCGGCTATGAGCCCGGCGCAGTGCTCTCCTCGACCCTGGCTGCCCTTGAGGCGGTCGACGAAATGGAGGCGGTGATGGCCGCCAATCTGAGCACGCTGGCCATTACCACGGCCATCGTCAACGGCCAGGATCTGCTGCTCTATCGCACTCTCGATCTGCCGCAGGATCCGCGGCAGCGACTCTACGAAATTCAGCGCAGCATTGCCGTCGCTTCTGCTTATTATGAAGACAAGCTTGGCTCGCGGCCGCGGCGCCTGCATTACGCCGGAGTTGTGCCCGGCGCGGAGTTCGCGCAGGGCATCGGCGATCCCGAGCTCTCGGTTGTGAATTGGGTTCCGCGTCCCGGCAGCGGAGCCACAACCACGCTTCCCCAAACCAGCTACGCGGGCGTTGCCGGCGCCCTGGCCGAAGTCAGATAGTCCGATGCGCATCTCACTCAATCTCGCCACACGCCCTTTCACCGATCTCGGACCGGCGATCCGCCGCCTGCGCATCGCCATGGGTGTCCTCGCCGCGCTCTCCATCCTTTTCGGCATCGGCCTGCATTTGTTCGACGGCCAGGCGGCCGCGGCGCGCGCCCGCGAGCATGCGGTCGACGCCCAGATCGCCCGGATCGAGGGGGAGCGCCAGCGCGCTGACGACTTCATGCATCTGCCCGCCAACGCCGAATTGCTCGACCAGTCGCAAGCTCTGAATCAGATCTTCGATGACAAGGCTTTTTCCTGGACTCTGGCCATGGAATCCCTGGAGACGGTATTGCCCGCCGGTGTTCAGGTGACGGCGATCGAGCCGATTCGCGACAAGGAAGGACACATCACGGTCCACCTGCGCGTCGTCGGCGGCCATGATCGCGCCGTCGAACTGGTGCGCAACCTTGAGCATTCGCGGCGATTCATCCTGCCGCGCATCGTAAACGAAAGCGCCGAGGGCAGCAACGCTCCCAACCGGCAGCAGGAGCCGGTGAGCGCCACAAATCGCTTTGACGTTGATCTTCTCGCCGACTACAACCCGCCCTCACCCGAGCAGCACACCGCTTCCGAAACTGCTGAAAAATCTCCATCTGCATCGGTTCCGCGCGGCACGCATTCCAGCCACACATCCAAGGCACAGGTTTCCGGTCGGCCTGGCCAGCGCCAGCCGTATGCCGGGCCATCGCCGGCACAGCCCGGCGGAGCGGCGCAACCTCCCAAGCGCGCATCGGGAGGTCCCCAATGAGCACCACAACGACCTCCTCGACGTGGCAGGAACGACTGAAGTCCCCGCTCACCTGGCATCTGGTTGGCTTCACGATCCTTCTTGCGCTCGCCGTCGGTCTCGGCATTCGGCTCGGCCTCGATTGGGCGGCCATGAACAGCCATTCCAATGACGTTTTGGCAGGCAAGCAGGTTCAGTTGAAGGCTCTGGAACTTGAGACGGCGCCCTTGCGTGGCATCGATGGGCGAGTGGAGGAAACTCGCGAGCAGATTCAGCATTTCGAGCAAAAGCGCATACCGCCCCATTACTCCTCGATCGACGAACGCATCGATGAGCTGCAGGTCGCCTCGGGCGTGCGGCTGTCGCGCGTGCAGTATACGCAACGCCCGCCCGGCGCGGGACTGACTGAGATTGCCGTCGACACCAACATCAGCGGCGACTATTCGTCCATCATGCGCTTTGTGAACGGCATCGAGCGCGACCCGGTCTTCTTCGTTATTCGCACTCTGTCGTTCACCGGCCAGCAAGGCGGCCTGGTGGGCCTGCGCATGCAGCTCTCAACATGGCTGCGTCCCGCTGACGCCGCGGCCAGCGGCCTACCCTCTACGCCCGAGCCCGGAGATCAAGCCCCAGCCGCTCCCGCAGGCGAGAAGGAGGGCGAATAGCCATGGCTCTTTCTCTGGGAGTAGAAAACAAGCGCCAGGTCTACCTGCTATCTGCACTCGTCGCCGGCATTCTCATCATTGGCGGCTACGAAATCTACAGCTCGCTCTCGGGCCCTTCGGTACCTTCCACTCCGCCGCCCACCAGGACGCCGGGGCTTCGCGCGTCTGCAGCCCCGGCCAGCAATGACACGGAGGCGCGAAAACTGAGCAACGCCGATATCGATCCCGCGCTCCATCTGGCCAAGCTCGCACAGAGCGAAGACGTGACCTACGCCGGAACGGGGCGCAACATCTTCTCCGCGAATTCTGCGCCGCCAATCCCGGCCGCGCTGGTCCCGGCTCGCCCCAATCTGGCAACCGCCGCGCAAACCGGACCGCCTCCTCCGCCACCGGCGCCCAAGCCGCCAGCCATCGATCTCAAGTACTTCGGCTA
>Ga0187855_10002921_pt1 | contig 12764 bp, 14 predicted proteins | sample June2016WEW_8_10_2_FD_132969 | JGI IMG/M metagenome (GOLD analysis project Ga0187855, IMG submission 132969) | Peatland microbial communities from SPRUCE experiment site at the Marcell Experimental Forest, Minnesota, USA - June2016WEW_8_10 | ecosystem: Environmental > Terrestrial > Soil >...
ATCCCCCGCTCGGAGCTCGACGAGCTGGCGGTGCGCTCGCACCGGCTGGCCCACCAGGCGACCGAGGAGGGCCGCTTCGAGCGCGAGATCGTGCCCTTCGGAGTCAACGGCGACACGTTCGTCACCGACCAGGGGATCCGTCCCGACACCAGCCTCGAGGCGCTCGCGCAGCTGAAGCCCGCGTTCAAGCCCGACGGCAAGATCACCGCCGGCAACTCCTCGCAGATCTCCGACGGCGCCTCCGCGGTGCTGTTGATGTCGGCGGAGAAGGCGGCCTCGCTCGGGCTGCGCGCCCGCGCGCGGATCGTCGATCAGACGACCGTGGGCTGTGACCCGGTGAAAATGCTGGAGGGCCCGATCCCCGCGACCGCAAAGATTCTCGAGCGCAACGGGATGAAGATCGACGACATCGATCTGATCGAGATCAACGAGGCATTCGCCCCCGTAGTCGCCGCCTGGCGGCGCGAGCACAACCCCGACATGGATCGCGTCAACGTCAACGGCGGCGCGATGGCGCTCGGGCACCCGCTGGGAAGCACCGGCGCGCGGCTGATCACCACGCTGCTGCACGAGCTGGAGCGCTCCGACAAGGAGATCGGCTTCGTCACGATGTGCTGCGGCGGGGGGCTCGGGACGGCGACCCTCATTCAGCGCGTCTGACGGGGGGCATTGATTACTTTTTTCGGCCTATACCACTTCATTTTGTGAAGGGTTTGGGTCTGTTTTGAATGTGTACTTTCCCCGGCCCACCACTTCATTTTGCGAAGGGTTATAGGCTGTCTTAGATCAGGTCTTCGGGCCGGCGGCGGTCCAGTTGACCGCGACCATCGGCAGCGCGAGGATGTAGCCCCACGTGGCGGCGTCGGTTTCGCCCGTCGCCGGTAGGCCGTGTTCGGTCTGGATCTGCTTCACGTAGGTGGCCGTCTGCGATTCGAAGATGCCCGTCGTCGGCTGCGTGGGGATCGCGCCCGCGAGGTGCTCCTGCAGCCACAGCACCTGGTCGCTCTTGGCGCCTTCTTTGAGCAGCGGCGAGGTCAGCTCCGGCTGGGGCACCGTGAGGGCGGTGTTGAGCGGCGCGATCATCGAACTCCACCCGGAGGCCTTGGTTTCCTGCCAGTCCCAGAAGGAGTCGCCCCCCGCCCCGTAGGCGCCCGCCAGCGAGCGGAAGGCCTCGATTTCCGAGGAGCTCACGCCGCCATAGGTCTGTCCCAGCGGCAGGATCGGCCGCCCGTAGATGAGGTTTTGTTCGTAAGTGTTGATGTACACCTGCGCCACGCTGGTGCCGATATCGTGCCAGTACATCTGCGGCGCGTCGAACTGCGCTGCGCCCGGGCCGAGGAACACCGAGTAGGGGAAGGAGGGGTGGTAGTTGACGTACGGAAAGGACGCCAGCGCCAGCGGGTAGGCGGGGCCGATCTTCGCGCGCAGCGTGTCGATGTAGGTTTGCGCCGCGCCGTACAGCCCTTCGTACTGCGCCTCCGCGTCGATCACCAGGCATTCCGCTCCTTCGGCCACGGCTTTCGCCCCGAGTTCGGCCTCGCCCACCGGGTTGCTGCCGTACACGTACTGCCAGGCGCACACTTTCAGGCCCTGCGCGTGAACTTCTTCCACCATTTTTTTGCTGAACTGGCTCCAGTAGTTGGTGGACCCGTCGGAGCTCTTGATCAAGAGCGTCCCCACCCCCGCCGCCTTCGCCTGTGCGGCGATCGAGACGATGTCGCCTCCGTTGGAGGCGCTCAGGTACCAGATCCACATGCCCTGCCCGGCGAGCGCCGTCCCGTTGGCGGTGCTGGCCACGCTGGTGGGTGCCGGTGCGGGCAGCGCCGGTTTCGGTGGGGCAGGGGGATGCAGCGCATGCGTAACCACTTTGATCGGGCCAAACAGGTTGGATTTGCGGCCGTTTCCCAGCATCACCGCGATCTCCCCGGAGTGGGCGCCGCTTGGGACGGTCACTACCAACCCCAGCTTCGAGGCGTGCAGGTGGGCGGTAGGCGAGTTACGGGCGATCCGTGCTTGCCACGAGTGGGGGAAAGCCACTGACTGCCCGCTCTTCAGTCCCTTCCCCTGCAACAGCAGCGTGCCGTGTGTGGAGACTTCGTGCTCCTTGGTGTCGCAACTGCTCGCCGGCACGCAACGGGCGCCCGAGATCGTCGCAGCCGGCTGGGTGGGAGCCTTTTTGGCCGTCGATCCACCGCCCGAGGAGTCCGGCCGGCTCGCCGGGGAAGATGTGCCACCAGTGGTGATCTGGGCAGCCCCCGCGCCCGCAGGCAGCGCCAGCGTCACCGCCGCAGCTAATGCGAGGTACCAAAATCGCTTGTTCGCCCGAGTGCTGTCCATGCGATGAGGGGCCGTGCGCGCGACCGACCATAACGGCTAATGGGGTTCGCAACCGAGCGGTGGGACGGAAGTTGCGTTCTAAGCCCAGCGAAAGCCGAGCGGTGCGAGCGACGGTGCAAGCGGGCTTGCAGGCAGGCCCGTTGGGGGGTCGGGCAGGTTGAAGCCGCTGGGCGCCACGTCGTTGGGGGCGTCGGCGTGGAACAGCGAGGCGAGGTACTGGATCTGCCCACGGCCCACGCCCAGCTCGAACTGGCCACCGCCGTAGTTGCCGATGCCCCGCTGCGCGCAGTAGTCAAACGCGTCCACGAGGTTGCGCAGCCCGCCCAGGCGCGAGGGCTTGATGTTGACCATCCGTGGGGGGTAGCGCAGCGCTTCGATGTCCGCCACCGAGTGGATTGGCGCGTCCCACGAGAAGCGCTCGCGGTGCTCCGCCAGCACCGCGTCGGTTTCCGGCGTCAGCGCGGGGTCCTCGATCCACGCTTCCGGCAGCGCCTCCACCACCCGGCGGTAGAGCTCCGGGTCGGCCGGCTGGTCGACGATCGAGCCGCTGTAGTAGGCCTTGAAGTCGACCGACTCCACCGCGCCGGTCCTCGCCAATTCGGCGATCAGCCGCTCATCCCACGAGCTGGTGGGGTCGAGCTTGAAGCACAGTCCCGGGTAGAGTTCCAGGCGCCGTTGCAGGGGCGCGAGCGTGGGGGGCTCGCCCAAACGCAGCGACACCACGAAGCGCACCGGCGCCGGCTCCCGGCCGAGCAGCGCGTGCAGGGTCGTGCCCGCCTGGCGCAGCCCGAGGTCGAGCGCCGCCGACTCGTATGCCCACAGGCGGTAGCGCCTCGAGACCTCCCGCTGAGGTGGCTCGGGGAAGAGCTCCAGCTCGCGCAGGCGCTCGGCGAAGGAGGCGATCGTGAAGCTGCCCGACAGTGGCAGGGTCGGTCCCGCGGCCTGGAGGACTTCGTGGTCGAGCGCGTCGTAGGTGACATCTTCCCCGTGCCCCTCCTCGCCCGCGCCGCGCAGCCGGATCACTGTGGAGAGACGCTCGAACTCGCTCGACACCTTCGCGCTGAGTGGCTCCAGTGTGTAATCCTCAATCGTCACGGGCAGCTCCGCGAGGAGCTCCCAGGTGCTCACCCGCCCGCCTCGCCTCTGGCGCCCTCGCCCTCCAGTTTGGCGACCAGCTCCTCCAGGCGCAGCTCCTCCAGGGCGCCGCCCACCGCCTCCAGCTCGCCCGCACAGCGCTCGATCAGCTCCTTACCCTCCTTCACGAGGCCCAGCGTATCGGTGAGGCTGGCCTCGCCCGAGTCCAGCCGGCGGATGATCTCTTCGACGCGGGCCACGTTTGTCTCGTAGCTCTGCGCGCCGGGTGGTTGCTCGAGCGACGATCCTTCGCTCATGGTCCCTCCTCCGCGCCGGGTGGCTGCTCGATTGACGATCCCTCACTCATGATCCCTCCTCGATTCGCGCGCCGACGTCGCCGTCGGCGAAGTGCAGCCGCACCCGCGCCTGCTTGCGGGCGGCTGCCGCGCTCGACAGGGGCTCGCCGGTGGGGCTCTGAACCAGCGCATAGCCCCGCTCCAGCGTGCGCTGCGGGTCGTGCGCCGCCAGCGCCAACGCGAGGCGCTCGAGTTCGCGGGGACGCCGCCGCTGGCAGTCGCCGATTGCCGCTTGCGTCTTGCGCTCCAGCACGACCGCTCGGCGCCGTGCCAGCGTGTGCTCGCTCTCAACCCGGCGGCGGGACCCCGCGCGGATCTCACGCAGCTGCTGGTGCAGCCGTGTGCGCTGGCGCTCCAGCTGTTCGGTGGGGGCGCGTGAGAGCGCCGCCAGCTGGCGCGCCCGCTCCAGCACCCCGCGGCGGCCGTGGCGGTGCAGGCGCTTGGCTGCCACGCCCAGCTCGACGCGGGCCTGCGCGCAGTTCACCCCCACCGCCTCCTCCGCGGCGTGGGTGGGGGTGGAGCAGCTCACGGCCGCCACGTCGTCGAGCAGCGTGCGGTCGGTGTGGTGACCCACGGAGGCGATCACCGGCACTCCCAGCAGCGCGACGGTGCGGCAGAGGGTCTCGTCGCAGAAGCACAGCAGGTCCGCCAGCGAGCCCCCGCCGCGCGCGACGATCGCCACGTCGACGCCGCCGATCGCCGCCAGATCCTGCAGCGCGCGCGTGATCGCCGGGGCGGCGTGGCGGTCCTGCACGGGCGCGAAACCCCACACGATCGTGCCCGCCCAGCCGCGGCGGCGAAGGCCGGCGAGGACGTCGTCGCGCGCCTTGCCTCCCTCGCCTGTGACCACCCCGATCGTGCGCGGCAGCAGCGGACGCGGCAGGCGCTGCTGGCGCTCCAGCAGGCCCTCCGCCGCCAGCGCCTTGCGCAGGCGCTCGATCCGCGCGAGCAGGTCGCCCTCGCCCGCGACCCGCAGGTCGCTGACGGTGAAGCTGAAGCTGGGGGAGGCGGCGGCGCTGCCGGGGTAGTAGTCACAACCGCCGGCGACCACCACCTGCATCCCCTCTCTGACGGCGCCGGCGCGCTGCACCATCGCCTCCCAATCGGCCTTCCAGGCGGCGCACGGGATCGCGCCGTGGGCGTCGCGCAGCTCGAAGTACACCCGTGCGCGCGAGGGCCGCAGGTCGGCCAGCTCGCCCACCAGCTGCACGCGCGCGAACTCACGCAGCCGCGCGCGCAGCGCCGCTGCGTACTCTCCCACCCCGAACGGGCCCGCCAGCGCGCTCCCCGGAATGCCCGCGCGTTTGGTCGGAGCCGGCGTAAGCGTATCGTTGCCGGACATCTCTCCAGTCAGCATAGATTGCCGCTAGGATCGATTTTCCGTGGCACGTGCCCGCTCCCGCAAGCGTCGTCCCACCGGCGCCACACGGGCACCGGTGAGAGCCAAGCAAGGCGTCGCCTCCCCGGTGGGCTCATCCCGCGCCGCCAACAAATCGCGCTCGCCCGCCGCTCCCACCTACGGCGAACGCCCCAACGCGCCTTGGCACCCGCTGCCGCTCTCGGAGCTATTGATCCTCGTCGGGGCAATCGCTGCCGCGCTCGGGCTTGCTCGCTCCGGCCACGACCCGTCCGCGGGGGGGCGGCTGCTGCTCGCCGGTCTCGGGGCGGTCGGGATCGGCACGATCGAGGTGACCCTGCGCGAGCACCGCAGCGGGTACCGCTCGCACACCGTGATGCTCGCCGGGCTGCTGGTGCTTGTGTTCGATTCCCTCCTCGTTCTCGCGCTCACCTCGTTCACGACGCTGCCGCGGATCTTCACCCTCGTGCTGGTCGCGCTCGATTTTGCGCTGTTTGCGGTGCTCTTCAAACTGCTCCGCGCCCGCTTCTTGCAGGCGCGCCACGCACGGGTGATCAGAGAAGGGTGAGATGGTGGCGTCCGCTCCGTGCGCCTTTCTTGATGCGTCCGGCGCGGGTGATCAGAGAAGGGTGAGCGCGGCTGCTTGGTCGCGGCCCAGCGGGGGCTCGGGCGCGGTCCACGGCTCCTCGGGGGCGACCACGCCGGGGACATCGTAGTCCAATCGGTTGTCCCTGCCGGCGATCACCGTGGGGTCGCCGCAGATCTCGATCAGCCGCGAGAAGGTGCGCATGCCGACGTGGTCGGCCAGCTCGCGCGCGTCGTAGGCGAGCGGCCCGTCCGCGTCGGACTCGACGTCGGAGGTGAAGACGATCGCGCGCTGTTCCTCGTAGCGCGCGTTGACGATCAGATACAGCTGCTCCAACACCCATTCGGTCGGGCGCACCACGCGCAGGTCCTCGATGTGCAGCAGCTCGACTTCGGTGAGCGTCCTGATCACGTCGCCACGGCGCTCGCGGCTGTCGGCGTCGATCGTGTCCCTAACCCTGTTCAGGAGCGCCACCGCGTTGAAGCTCAGCACCGAGTGGCGCTCGCGCGCGGCGCTCGCCGCGATCGTGTAGCCGAGGGTCGTCTTGCCCGTGCCGGTGTGCCCCATCAGCCACAGCCCCTTGCCCTCCGCGAGGTTGCGCTGGATGTCGGCGCAGTAGCGCTTCACCTTGCGCACCGAGTCGGCGTTCAGCGGGTCTTTGGCGAGTGTCGTCAGCGGGTGGCGATCCCACGAGAGGTTGAGGTAGCGGCGCGGAACCCGGTCGCGCAGGTGACGCGCCCGCGCGTTGGCCACCAGCTGCGCGCGGCAGGCGCAGTCGCGCGCGCTGTTGGTCTGCTCGTCGATCTCGAAGCCGCTGCCGTCGCAGATGCCGAGCGGGCAGCGTGGGGGGTCCTCGGAGGAGCGTGAGCGGGAGGAGCGCATCAACCTCTAGTCAAGCAAGCGCTCCGGCGTCAGGGAGGGCAAAACGTGCATCTTCCAATCTTTTTCTCCCGGCTCTCCCCGTGTCTCCCCGTCGAAGCCGAGTTGCTCCAGGCGCGCGACCTCGCGCTCGCCTTTCACGCGCGCCGGGTGGCCCTCGGGGAGGCCCACAATCAGCTGCGTGATCCGCTCGCGCAGCTGCAGCGCGAAGTGGGGGGTGGAGGCGCCCATCAGCTGGCGCACGTCCTCGACGGTCACCTCGCGTGCGCTCACACGTTGCAGGCGGTTGGGATCCTCGGCTTGGCTCATGGTGTGGTGGTTGTCGGTTCGGCGGGGGTCGTCGATTCGGTGCCCGTGGGTGCCGCGGGCGTGGTGGTGCTCGTCGTGCTTTGGGGGGCGATCTCGAGCATTGCATCCAGTTCGGCCTGCACCGTCGGGGCGATCGCTTCTTCGTCCCCGATCAGCCAGCCGTGATTGTACGCACCGTGCACCGGCTGGTATTCGGGTGCGTCGGTGTAGGCCGGTTGGATGTCGCCCAGGTATTCCCGCAGCACGCTCGGCACCTGGTTGGGCGCTTCCAGCAGCAGCAGCGGCGCGTAGTCGCCGTTTGCCGACAGCGGCGCCGCGGCGGGCGCGTCCAGCGGGCGTGAGGCTCGCGCGAACACCAGGCCGTGCCCCGGCTGTTCCACGCCCCAGCCAAACGACCCGTCGGCGTAGCGCGCCACCGCGATCGCGTTGTTGGCGGGATCTTCGCCGCTCGTGCCCGGCCCAGTCGTGCCGTTGGTGCCGGGCGTGGGGTAGATCCGGCGCACCGCACCGGAGCGCCTGAGCTTGACCAGTACGGCGTGGCTCACCGCGGTGGGCGGGCCGACCGCGTAGATGACGGGGTGGTGCAGGCGCGCCAGCACCCTGCGGGTCGCCGGGGGGATGACCGTGGCGTCGACCGGCAGGATCGGGGCGCCCGACTCCGCGGCGAGGCCCGCCGCGGGCATCGCCAGCGCCTCTGGGCCGTCTGCTCCCACCACGATCACACGGTGGGGACGGCCGCCGTGGATGACCGCCGTCAGCCGCTCCACCTGCGCCGCCAGCGCAGCCGGTTCGCCGCTCAGCGCCAGCGTGCGGTAGCCGGAGGGAGCAGTCGCGCCCCCGATCGCGATCACCTGCGGCGTGCCGTGCAGCAGCGCGGAGCCCGTGGGCTTCAGGGCCGCCAACGCCTGCGCGGAGAGCGCCGGCAGCGTGCTGCCTTCGCTGTAGAGGATCGGTGCGCGCAGGGGTGAGCTGGCCAGCGCCGAGGCGGCCAGCGCGGCCGTCCAATCGCGGTCGTCGACCACTACCACCGCCTGTGGGCGCGTCGTGGGGGTCAAGCCGGGATAGGTGGCCAGCGCCACCGCCGCCGCGTCCGCGACGGAGTTGGCGCCGCCCAGCCGCGTGGTGTTCTTGGTCGCCAGCCCGCTCGCCGCCAGTTGCGAGGTGCCGGCCACGGTGGTGACCGAAGCCCCGTGGCTGTGGCCTTCGGTGGGCAGTGACTTGCCGCAACCCGCCAGCGTCGCGCCGAGCAGTAGCGCCGCGGCCAGTCGGAGCGGGGGAGAGCGCATGTCCAGACACTATCCGCGGGGCAGGCGGCGGGCTCGCCAATGGCGTGGCGTTCCAGCTGCCGCCGCTTCACGCGGCTTCTGTTGCGGCGTGGCGGTTGGGACGAGCGCGGGCGGCCGTCGCGCGCGTCTCAGTCTTTGCGGCCGAACAGCTCTTCGAGAAAGAATCGCGTCTTTGGCGGCGGGTCCCGATGCGGGTAGATGTGCTGGAGCAGGTCGATCGCATCCTCGGTGCTGTGCAGGTCACACTCCCGTAGGAGGGTTTCGATGTCCTCGTCGTCCTCTCCGAAGCGCATCGCCATGAGCTTCATGGCCAGGAGGTATCTGGCCGAGGCTGTTGTGACTTCGATCCCGTGGATGTCGGGAACGGGGCGGGAGTGCTCGTCATTGCCGGGCATGTAACCCTTGGCTGCGTCGTTCAGCCAGTCCTTGGGCAGTCCGAGCTCGTCCGCCACCGTCGCGGCGGCGTCGTAGATGGCGCTCTTTGGCTCAAACACCGCGTCGATGTCCTTCGTGACTCGCCGTGTGGAGTAGGCGAGCGCCATGGCGGCGCCGCCGACGATGAAGATCTGCCCGCGCACGCCCCGTTTGGTGAGCTCGTCGCCGAGGGCTTGGAGTGCCTCCCGGATCTTGGCTTCGCTGAAGTGCCGCTCAGGCACGGTCGAACACCTCACGCGCCATGAACACGCCGTGCCGCGCAATCACGGCTGGGGTGTTGGCCAGGGTGTAGGCATGGAAGGCGGGGCGGCTCGCGACAAACCACCAGGGCTCGACAAACCGCTCGGGCTGCTCGACCCATGCCGGGGCCTGAATCGCGCCCTCGGCCGCAAACAGCTCCGCGATGCCCGCGAGGGCGGCATCGAAGCGCGCGTCGCCGGTCGGTGGAGGCTCGTCTGCAACGAGCGCGATCCGCCCGGGACGGGAGGAGGCACGGAAGTCGTCGGCGAATCCGAACAGCAGTCGCAGCGCGTCGCGCTCCTCGCCTTGGCGCAGGTCTTCCTTGATGGTGTCCGCGAGCGCCGCCAGCGATGCCGCGCCGCGCCGTGCTCGGGGCCGGGCGACCACCTCTACGTCGTATTCGCAGGCGCCGAGCAGCCGCGTCAGCGTGTCGAGGTTGGGGGTCCGGGCGCCCGACTCATACGCCGCGACCGCAGGCTGGGCGGTGCCTGCGCGATCGGCGAGCTCCCGCTGGGTGATGCCGGCGGCCAGACGCGCGCTTCGGATCGTCGTCGCCAACTCCATTGGTCCCAGTATATACGTTGAGGTATAGCTAACCTGTTTGGCCTACCCGCGAGATGACCTCCGGCTTGGCCTACCCGCGATGACACCGCTCGCTCGTGGTGGGGCATGGAGGCCCCACCCCCAGCGCGTTGGGCTTCGCGACCCGCGCGCGGACGATCCCCCGTCCCGCCCGCTTCAAGTCCCCCGACCGACCGCTTCAGAGCCCGAAAGTCCCCGCAATTTGCGGGCAAAAGGTGGGAAATGCGATGCATGTCGTGCAACCGTCATTGCGCTTTGCTAGGGTTCCGCCGCACACGCCGAATCCATGGCTAGATGCCCTGGAACGGGGGAACCGAGTTGTTGGGGCGAATCCCACGTTGAACCGTGGGAAGCGCAGGCTCTTTTAGCGCTAGCCCGTCAGCTAACCCCGCAGGCCAACGAAAGAGGATGTCGTCTTGCGGGTACGGGCCCTTGGCTCAACGCTAGTCAGCATGGTGGTTCTGCTCATCGCGGCTCCGGCGGCGGTGTGGGCCAGCGGCACCGGCAAGGTCGCCGGCGGCACCTCTGCCAGCACTGCCTCCTCGGGCTCGACCACGACCTCGACGTCCACCTCTACCGCGCCGGCCAGCCCGACCGTCACCGGGGGCTCGACCACGGAAGGCACCCCTGCGGGTGGTGCGCAGCCCAAGACGCACGTCCACACCGCGCCGATCACCGCGCACACCGCGAGCCTTGCCTACAAGGGCCCGGTCTACGAAAAGACCGCCACCGGCCAGGTCGTCCCCTACACGCCCCCTCCCCCCGCCGGCGCCACCAACGGCGTCACCGGCGGCAGTTCGGTGGATCTGGCGGCCAACACCAAGCCCGAGCTGCTCGTGCCTGGCGTGACCGCGCGTTTCATCAAAGGGCTCGCCGCCGCGCCGATGGAAGCGCCAGCCTCGGTGCAGCAGATCATCTGGGCCGGCAACCAGCTGATCGGCCTGCCCTATATCTACGGCGGCGGTCACGGCTCCTTCATCTCCCCCGGCTACGACTGCTCCGGCACCGTCTCCTTTGCGCTGCACGGCGCCGCCCTGATCCCCGCGCCAATGGACTCCTCGGAATTCATGGGCTGGGGCGAACATGGCGTGGGGCAGTGGGTCACCGTCTTCTCCAACCCCGAACACGCCTACATGACCGTCGCCGGCCTGCGTCTGGACACCAGTCCGGCCGACGACCCCTCCGACCGGGAGGGCCCCCGCTGGCGCCCGCTGCGCCCGGAAAACGGCGGCTTCGTGAAGCGCCACCCGGTTGGGCTCTAGTAGTTCCCGCGTAGGCTACGCTTGAGTCTGCCCCGTACTGCTCAGAAGATCCCAGGAGGAACGCAATGGCCGGCCTGACCGGGCGCATGTCAACCGTGGTGAAGGCGAAGGTGTCCAAGCTGCTGGACAAAGCCGAAGACCCCGCGGAGACGCTCGACTACAGCTATCAGAAGCAGGTCGAACAGCTGCAGAACGTGAAGAAGGGGATCGCCGACGTGGTGACCGCCAAGAAGCGCCTGCAGATGCAGGAGGCCACCCTCCAGCAGCAGGTCGTCAAGCTCGATACCCAGGCCCGCCAGGCGCTCTCCGGTGGCCAGGAGGATCTCGCCCGCCAGGCGCTGGAGCGCAAGAACGTGGTGCAGACCGAGCTGCAGTCGCTCGACACCCAGGTCGCCGAACTGGAGGACCAGCAGACCAAACTGGTCGACTCCGAGCAGAAGCTGCGCGCCAAGATCGAAGCCTTCCGCACCAAGAAGGAGGTCATCAAGGCGCAGTACTCAGCCGCCGATGCGCAGGTGCGGATCTCAGAAGCGGCGACCGGGGTGGGCGAGCAGATGGCCGACGTCGGCCTGGCGATGCAGCGCGCGGTGGACAAGACCGAAAACATGAAGGCCCGTGCCAACGCCGTCACCGAGCTGGAAGCGGCCGGCACCTTCGACGACATCACCGCCCTGGGCTCCGGCGAAGATGACATCGATCGGCAGCTCAAGCAGCTCTCCTCCACCTCTGCGGTCGACGACGACCTCGCCAAGCTGAAGGCCGAGGTCGGCGCGGGTGCGGGCGGGGCGCCGCAGATCGCCGCGCCCGGCGAAGGCCCTGCAGGCACGCCTGCCTCAGCAGGACCGGCGGGCGGCACGGCAGTTGCCGATGAGCACGCCCCGGCAGAGGGTGGCCAGGGATGATCGTTCGCATCTCGGGGGACAACCAGTACCGCCTGGAGGGCGTCGACGGGCAGGTCAACGACCTGGACAACGCGGTCGTCGATGCGGTCGAGGCCGGCGACGAGCGGCGCTTCCGCGGCGCCTACGACGAGCTGCTTTCGTTCGTGCGCAGCCACGGTACGGCGCTCGCCGAGGACGAGCTGGAGGGCTCCGACCTGATTCTGCCGCCTTCCGACATCTCGCTCGCCGAGGCGCAGAGCGAATTCACGGGCGTGGGACTGATCCCGGACTGATCAGGTGAGGGGTGGGGATATCCTTTAAAAAAGACCCCTACCACTTCACAAAATGAAGGGTTGGGGTCTGAAAAGTACATAGCTAAATCGGGATCCCCCACAGCGGGAACCACCGCTCCAGTTCGGGCTCCATCGGCAGTTCATTGCTCATCTGCGCCTTCAGCTGCAGCTCGCGCTCGACCGAGCGTTCCTGTGGGCGGGCGGGGTCTGGATCAGGCACGAACGGGTACCAGAAGCCGCGCTTGTAGTTGTAGATGAAGTACAGCTTGCGTTTCTGCGCGTCGCGGAAGGCGAAGACAGCGCACAGCAGCCGCTCGCCGTGGCCGCCCATCTCGATCGAGCTGGACACGGCGTTGATGCCCACCGCGAGGTCTTCGACGCTGGGGGCGCCGTCGGGGTTGTGCAGCACCATCCAGCGGTAGCCGTACTCGTCGTCTTTGCTCTTCACCTGCGTGCCGCTCTCGCCGCCGGTCGCCGTGACGACTTCTTCCATTTCGCGCATCGTCGCCTCGAACTCGCTGTTTTCCAGTTTCTGGAAGACGATCGCCGCGGCTCCCGCGGGGTCGATCTGGTGCTCGCTCTGGAGGGTGATGTACGCGGTGGCGATCGCGAACAGCTTGTCGGGCGCGGGGCCCTTCACCTGGTGGCGGCCCGTGAGGGCGTCGAGCAGACCCACGGCGCTACGCGGTGCCCTGCAGCTGGGACTCCAACCGCTCCAGCGCCGCGAGGCGCTGCTCCAGCGGTGGGTGGTCGGCGAACAGGTTCATCAGCGAGTTCTTCGCCCGTGCGGGCACGATGAAGAAGGCGCTCATCCCTTCCACCGTGCGCAGATCGCGGCTGGGGACCCGTTCCATCGTGCCGCTGATCTTCAGCAGCGCCGACGCCAG
>Ga0187855_10002922_pt1 | contig 12762 bp, 9 predicted proteins | sample June2016WEW_8_10_2_FD_132969 | JGI IMG/M metagenome (GOLD analysis project Ga0187855, IMG submission 132969) | Peatland microbial communities from SPRUCE experiment site at the Marcell Experimental Forest, Minnesota, USA - June2016WEW_8_10 | ecosystem: Environmental > Terrestrial > Soil >...
AAAGAGATCGGGTAAAACATCGGAGACGATGATGCGATTCTCCAGCGCATATCCGCTGCCCGAAGGCGCTTGCGTGCGATCGGCCAGCACCCACCATTGGCCGTCGGGCGAACGGGCGAGATCAACGGCCAGCATATGCAGATAGCTGTGCACGGGAACACGCACGCCCACGAGCGGCCGAAGAAATGCGGGGTTGGCGTAGAGAAGTGCGGCAGGAAAGTGGTTCTGCGCCAGCAACTCCTGCTCTCGGTAGAGATCCTCGAGCAGCCGACTGAGCAACTGCGCGCGCTGAATAATGCCAGCTTCGATGTGGCGCCACTCGTCCGCCGGAATCAACAGCGGAACGATATCGATCTTCCAATCCCGGCTTGCCCCGAGCGGATCGCCGTAAACGTTGTATGTGATCCCGTTCTCGCGAATGCGGCGCTCGGCACGGGCCCAGCGGCGTCCTAGTTCCTCGTTGCCGATCGCCCGAAGTGACTCCATCAGGTGGGCCCAGTGCGGGCGAGGAGCAACGCCATCCGCTGACAACTCGTCGTAGGCAGCTCCGTAGCGAAGCGGAGGCTGATATAAATCCACCGTCATGGGACAAGCCCCGGCTTCTCGATGCGGGCCTGCTTTGCGGGCGGAGGAAAGCGCAGGTCAAGAGTCAGGGGAAAGATCAGGTTGGTCTCTTCCTCCGGCACCGCTATGGGATCGGGGGGCGGGCCGGACACTTGGAAGCGCTGCCGGCGGCGGTCCGCGGCCTCCGTCGCGTTTAGAGGGCGGGCTGTATAAGCGCGGCCGTCGGGCGATCCCACATGGTAGGTACATCGGCCTATGGAACGCTCTTTCCAGCGGTCGATGATGTCGAAGGTTAAGGGCGCATGCACGGGAACAGTCGGATGCAACACCGCCGAAAGCTGGCGGGCGCGAAAACGTACGCCACCAACCGCCTCTCCTGGCTCGCCCGTGGAACAGAGTGGAACCCTGCGACCGTTGCATGTAACTGCATAGCGCGATTCCGCGGCGAACCCCGACACCTTTGCCTGAATCCGCTCGAACGACGAGTCCACGGCGCGAACGGTTCGGCCGGAGGTAGTCTCTTCCGCGAGCACATTCCAGAGCTCGAGGGCGTGCCGCAGTTCGAGTTCGAATCCCTCAGCTGTGATCGATCCGATCTTCGGAAAGCGAAACTCCATGTGCGACGCAAACCACTTCTCTTCGAAATTGTAGCCAGACCCACGCAAGCAGGTGAGCACATCGAAAAAGTCGCGCCTGACAAAGTGCGGGAGCATAAAACGATCATGAAGCGTGGTGCCCCAACGAACCAGGCTTCCCTGGAATGGACGTTTCCAAAACATGCTTACCAACGCGCGGATGAGGAGCATCTCGATAAGACCCATTCTCACATGCGGAGCCATTTCGAAGGCACGTAATTCGAGCAATCCGAGGCGCAACCCGCGACCTTCGGGTGGGTAGAGCTTGTCGATACAGAACTCGGCACGATGCGCGTTTCCAGTGACATCGACGAGCAGGTTGCGGAACAGTCCATCCAACATGTCGGACGGGCAGTCGTCCGCCGGCAGATTACTAAAAGCGACCTCCAGTTCGTACAAGGCATCCATACGCGCCTCGTCTACGCGTGGAGACTGGCTCGTCGGGCCGACGTACATACCGGAAAACAGATACGAGAGCGATGGATGGTTCTGCCAGAACGTCAGCATGCTGCGCAGCAGATCCGGACGGCGTAGGAAAGGGCTATCCAGCACAGTCGCCCCGCCGATCACGATATGGCTGCCGCCGCCGGTAGCCAGATGGCTGCCGTCATAGGCGAATTTTTCAGCCGTCAGCCGATTACGGCGCGCTTCCGCGAGCAGCACTGTGTTGATCTGTTCGAGTTCGTCCCAATCGCTCGCCGGCGGCAAGTTTACTTCCAGAACCCCGGGATCGGGTGTGAGGCTGAAAGATCGCAACCGCGGATCGGAAGGCGGAGCGTAGCCCTCCAACCAAACCGGCTTCTGCAAATACTCGCACGTGTCCTCGACCGCAGCAACCAGGTCCAGGTAATCCGTAAGCTTGGACGCATACGGCAAAAACACGTGCAGGCGGCCTTCTCGAGCCTGCACGCATAGGGCTGGCCGGATCAGCTCCGGCCCAGTTTCAGCGGTGCTCGAAAGAGCCGATAGCGGATCGGGCACGGGATTTTTCTGGAAGAGATCCAGACGCCGGCTCGGGCGTGATGGAAGCTTGATTCGGGCTTCAAATTGCGCGGCGAATGGCGCAGGCTCGTGCTCGTATTCGAGTTCATCCGGCGCCACCCAGGGAATCGACTCGGTCGCTATGCGGTAGCCGATCGGGGAATCGCCTGGCGAAAGTAACAGAAATTCGGGGTGCGGGAACCACAACTGGCTCGACCAAAACAACCGGCCTGCCGATTGACGGCGACGAATGGGCAAAATGTATCCCGCCGGGTCCGTAGCCTCAGCTGCGTTGTCGTAAACCGGCAACACGTTCTCGAAGCTTACCTGAAGGCGGCGCGTGAGCGCTTCTATGAACTTGAAAGCATCGGCCGCGCCGAAGTTGTAGGTCTGATCTTCGCGAGCGATGAGATCAATATTCTCCCAAACAGGGACGCGGTCAGCGCGCCAACTGCAACTCAGTGCCCAACGCGGCAATGACTCGCCGGGATACCATTTCCCTTGTCCAAAGTGAAGCAGTGCGCCGGGCGCCACTTTCTCGCGGAGGCATCGGATGAGAGCCAAGCCTCGAGTTCTCTTCATTGGTCCCAGAGCATCGATGTTCCATTGCGGGCTCTCGGGCTCATCGATGCCGACGAACGTTGGCTCCCCGCCCATGGTCAGGCGCACATCCTGCGCTTCCAGGTCTGCGTCGACGCGGTGCGCTACCTGTTCGACCGGGAGCCAATCCTCTTCAGTGAAGGGCTTGGTCGGTCGCGGCGCGTCATTCACGCGGCGAATGGACATGGAGTAGTCGAAGTCCACATTGGCCAGCTCGACCGTTCCCTCGATGGGAGCGGCATTGGAAGCGCTCGGGGTGCAGACGAGCGGGATGTGACCCTCACCCGCGAGCAGGCCCGAGGTCGGATCCATCCCAATCCAGCCCGCACCTGGCAAAAATACTTCCGCCCAGGCATGGAAATCCGCCGAGTCGGTCTGCGGACCGGTCGGACCTTCCGGCGCGCTCTCGTCCGCCGCCAACTGAATCAAATACCCGGAGACAAAGCGTGCCGCGATTCCCGCATGCCGGAGAACCTGCACCAGCAGCCAGGCCGAGTCACGGCAGGACCCGGTGCACTTTTCAATGGTCTGCTCGCATGTCTGGACGCCCGGATCCAGCCGTGTCACATATTTAATTTCGTCTCGCACCCTCCGATTCAAGTCCACCAAGAAGCCGATCGTTCCTCGCCTCTCGCGGGAAAGCTTCCTAAGAAAAGCCTGGAGCAGGGGTCCGGCCGGCTCGACCGAAAGATAAGGTTCGAGATCCTTAGCCAGATCCAGAGCGTACCCGAAGGGATAGTTTTCGACCCCTGGTTCCAGAAAGAAATCGAATGGATTGAAAGGGGTTAGCTCCGCGAAGAGGTCCACCTCAACCACAAACTCGTTGGTCTTGTCCGGGAAAAGAACGCGCGCCTGATAATTGTTGTGGGCATCGAGTTGCCAGTTTAGAAAGTGCCCGCCGGGAGTTACGTGAAGCGAGTAGCTGAGGATCGGCGTTCGACAATGCGGCGCCGGACGCAAGCGTATAACCTGTGGACCAACGGAGACCGCTTTGTCGTAACGGTACCGTGTCCAATGATTGAGAGCAACTTGTATGCTCATCCACCCTCATGGGGCCCATGCCTGGAGTTTCTGGTTGTTCTTACTTCGCTACTGTTGCTGCTGCGCAGCGACCAACTGCAATTGCTGGGTCTCGTCAAGAAATTGGGACCACTCTTGGTCCGCCGCAAAGTCCTCATCGGGGGGTAGCAGGGCTTCGGACGGCGTGACCCGAACTCGAACTTGGAGCTGCGTGTCCGCTTTTCCCTTCATAGCACCCATTGTGGGCGGAACGTCGGCAGAATCGCGACCGATTGCGGTGCGAATGTGCCCCTCCCCTACAAGCAGATTAGTCGTCGGATCAAAACCCACCCAGCCTACGCCGGGGAGAAGAGCTTCCACCCATGCATGCGAAGCGCCTTCCGCCGAGGGCACATTTTCGCCGCCCTGGTAAATGTATCCACTGACATAGCGACAGGGAATGCTGGCATCTCGAACCAGTGCGATCATGACATGAACGAAATCCTGACATACAGCCTTTCTCGACCGAAGGGCATGCTCAATCGGCAAACTCCCCGTATGGCTTTTCTTCACGTAGCCAAAACTGCGATGCACGCCGGCGGCAAGATCCTGCAGAAATCCCAAAGGGCTCCGGCCGTCTCTTTCTGTCGCGCCGATCTCTTTTGCCAACTCTTCAAGCTCTGGGGATGGGCGGGCATAATGACTCGGCATCAGCATGTCCCAGTAATCTTTTTTCTCGACGATCTTTTCCAGATCAGTCCACCCTTCGTAGTCCATGAGCTCGGGAACCGAGGCCTGACCGTCAATATTTACCAGCGCGTCCGAGATGATCGTGAGCTGGTCATGGCGGGACGGCAAGTCGAAGTGGTGCACCAGATTGCCATGGGAATCGGTATAACCGAAAATGCGGGCTCGCGGGTTGACCGAGAGCTGAAAAACAAAACAGCGCTGGTTAGCCTCGCTTCTGGGGTGCATGCGAACTTCCATCATGCTCTGCCAGACGGAATTGCTGTAGCGATAGCGCGTGAAATGGCGAATGGCATAGAGCATTAGCTTGGGAAAGCAACCTCAATCGGATACTCAATATATAGTTCCTGAACCGCCGCATGCAGTGCGCGACATTGGTCGATGATGGACGCAAGATATTTGTGTAATCCAGCAATGATTTCTCCAACCTGTACGTAGGCGACCGTCGATCGCAAACGCCCGATCAATCTTTCCACCTTTTCGGTCCTCCGGCTCAAAGAAAGATTGCTGATTGCAGTCAAAGCCTCGTGCATTCGGTCCAACGAATAACGAACCGAATAAGGGAACTCGGGCTTCAGCAGGAGGAAATTCGCTATCCGTTCCGGTTTGAGTTCGGCGGTGCATGCCTTGCAATAAGCTTCAAACGCAGCGCAACTGCTTAACAGGCCCACCCAATCCAAATCATCTGCATGCTTGTCGACGACAAAATAAGCGTCGAGCAGGACGCAGAGATTGCAGGCCCTCTCGATATATTTGCCGAGCTGGATAAAATGCCAGGCCTCGTCGTGATTTATAGTGGCGGCGGTAATTCCATTAAACCTGTAGGAGCCTTCGCGAACTAAGCTCACCACTCGCATGGCACCTGCATCGTCATCGGGGTGCAGTTCAAAGCCAGTCACGTCGTGGAAAAGACGATTCAGATGCTCCCACATATCCGAGCTGATCTCCTCGCGAACTTGCCGGGCATTTTCGCGGGCCCCGCTGATGCATTTCACAATCGAAAAATCCCCTTCCGGATCCGCTACTAACAAAAACAGAGCACGCTGCGGGTCGACGTTGTTGGCAGCGGCACCGGGGGCTAGTGAGGAAACGGCGCGAAACCAACGCTCTTCCGTGGAAAACTTTGCGGGATTCAGAATCAGGCTGTAAGTCGCCTTCAGCACACGCGAGGCATTGTCCGCCCTTTCGAAATAGCGGCTCATCCAGTAGAGACTGTCGGCTACGCGGGAAAGCATGAGGTTTGGTCACCCAATTCTTCAAAATCTCAATTCTGCAAGACCCACGTGTCCTTCGATCCCCCGCCTTGAGACGAATTGACTACCAGAGATCCCTTACGCAGCGCCACTCGCGTGAGGCCGCCGGGAACAATAGTAATTTTTTCGCCGGAGAGTATGTAAGGTCGGAGGTCGACGTGACGGGGTTCGATGGTTCCGTCCACAAAACACGGTGCGGTCGAGAGATCGATGGTCGGTTGCGCGATAAAGTTTCGCGGCTGCGCGTTAATTTTCTCCCGAAATTCCGAGCGCTCCCGTTCCGTGCTGTGCGGACCGATCAACATGCCGTAACCACCCGACTCGCCCACAGCTTTTACCACGTATTCCTCCAGGCGCTGGCAGACGTGGTCCCGTTGCGCTGGATCGGACATCAACAGGGTTTCGACGCTCTCCAGAATCGGGTCTTGGTCGAGATAGTAGCGAATGATTTTGGGCACATAGGCATAGATAGCCTTGTCGTCGGCCACTCCCGTTCCCAGCGCATTTGCGAAGGCTATGTTTCCGGCCCGATAGGCATTGAAGAGACCCACAGCACCCAGCGCGGAACCGCTTTCGAATACCAGGGGGTCGAGATAATCGTCGTCGATTCGCCGATAGATCACATCGACGCGTTGCAGGCCGAAGGTGGTTCGCATATAAACGACATTATCGTGGACCACTAGATCTCGCCCCTCGACGAGTTCAATGCCCATCCGCCGTGCCAGGTAAGTATGTTCAAAGTAAGCCGAGTTGTACGCGCCCGGAGTCAGCAAAACGACGGTTGGCTCAGAGCGGCCTTCGGGGGCCAGGAATCGCAGAGTCGAGAGCAGTTCCTGGCTGTACTGCTCAATCGGCCGCACCCGGCATTTTTGAAATAGACCGGGGAATATTTGTTTCATTACCCTGCGGCTGGTGAGCATGTAAGAGACCCCACTGGGGACGCGGAGATTGTCCTCCAAAACCACAAAGTTCCCCTCCGGATTTCGTATCAAATCCGTGCCCACCACCGTGATGTAGACGTCGCGAGGCACTTTGATGCCGCGCATTTCCCGGCGGTAATGTTTGCAGGTGTATACAATCTTACCGGGCACGACGCCATCTTCGATGATCTTTTCCTCACTATAGACATCTTTGAGGAAGAGATTCAGCGCCGTGATCCGCTGAGTGAGTCCGCGCTCGATCCTTTCCCATTCCGCCGCGGTGATAATCCGGGGCAGCAGATCGTGAGGAAAAATCCGCTCCGTACCTTTGTCGTTTCCATATACGGTAAAGGTGATCCCCTGGTTGAAGAACGACTGGTCCGCCTCGTGTTTGCTGCGTCGCAGTTCGCCCGGACCCAGGCTCAAAAGCAAGTTGTAAAGTAGACGATATTGTTTTCGCGGATGATCCACGGTACGGAACATCTCGTCGTAAGCGCCATCGAGTTCGTACCGGTGGAGGGTTTCTGCACCGCCGCGATCCGAGGCATCCGTTTCTATAATCATGATTGCCGCTTGTTTCTCCGCCAGAATAGTGCATCAGACGGCGAATTGATGATCGGGAAAAGCGATGCGAGTCATTGAAGAACCCGCGCGAGGCGCCCACTGGAAATGTCAGGCGCCGAAGGGGCTGCTCCCGGCGCCTTGGTCGCAAGACATTGGCTCCGCCAGTCTCGCGCGCTCCCGGTGCTCGGATTAGGAGCCCTCAGCCTACCAAAATTGGAACAACGTTCTAGCTCTGTCCAGCTCTTAGTAGTTCGCGGGAATTAGCATATTAGGGTCATGGAAGTGACCTGATGGCATGGACATGATATGCGAGTAGCGGTTTGTTAGCGTCTCAACTGATGGTCCTCAGGCGGTCAAATTTGTATCCAACAAACGCCCCAGAACGGCTAATGAGATGGTCCGCCGACCTGATCATCCTGAGGAGGGGATGATCAGGCTGGCAGCATATGTAAGGAGGATCATCACATGCCTATCGCTTCTATCGGAGTCGATCTCGGCAAGACAACATTTCACCTGGTTGCACTCGGGGAGCAAGGCAAGGTAGTGGTGAGGAAGAAGTTTTCGCGGAAGCAACTGCTGGCCTACACCGCCAACCTGCAAAGCTCGCTGATTGGCATCGAAGCCTGCTCGGGAGCCCACTTCATCGGCGCAACTCTGCGCAACCAGGGACACGACGTGCGACTCATCCCGGCCCAGTTCGTGAAGCCTTACCTGAAGTCGAACAAGAACGACTTCCTCGATGCGGAAGCCATCGCCGAGGATGGCCTTCCCGAAGCTGAAGATCCTCTAACCGTAAGGTTGTAACCTCAGCTCTCCGGAGGCCGCAGCCGATGAGAAGCGAGAGCAAAGTCGATTTCGTCAGCTGCGAAGGGTGCAGGCTGTCTCAGCGCCGAGTAACTTCTTGCCCTCCTCTGCCGGCAGCCAATTCCCGACACGCACTCCCAGCCGCCTGACGCCCTTCACACGCCGAATGCCTGCCGCAAGATCCGGGCTAAGAAGTCCGCAATCGGATGCTTCATACGCCAGCCGGCGTATCGCCGCTAATCTCAGGTCAATCGTCGACGGGGCGTACGGGTGCTGTTCGAGTGCGATTCGGTACCGTGTGACCACGGTCCTGTTGAAGGCTAGCCTGGGCTCCGAACAGTACCGCCAAGAAGATTGGACCACCGCGATTATGATCCTCGTTGCCATGTCGCGCTGGTACGGCGAACAGGGAAGGCTCGAAGACCTCGAGCTGACCATTGATCTTCTGCTCCCGCACGCGACAGGGATGGAGCGTGTTGTTCTACGCGGGCAGCTCGTCACCATTGCGACGAATCGCGGCGATTATCGCACGGGGTTGACAGAAAATCAGCAACTCGAAGCTGATCTGCAGGGACTCGCAGAAGATAGCGACTACTACCGGAACTTGCACTCCGCCATTACGCAGCAGATCGACTGCCTCGTCGAACTCGACCAACTCGACGAGGCTGAGCGGCGTTGGCGGGATGCCGACGCTCTTATTCCGTACCTAGAAGAAAACAGAGTGGAAGCTCAGGCGCGACTGCTTGGACAGCTCGCAAACTTGCGACGCGAGCAAAACCAGACGGATGCGGCTATAGACGCTGCTTCGCAGGCAGTTCAGCACGCCGTGGCGAACCACTGCCCGGACGTGCTCATCGCAGAACTACGAAACACTAAAGCAGACGTGCTGCGTCTGGCCGGACGAGATCGGGAGGCACTCGACGAACTCAACGTAGTGTCGGGCATCGACATGCCGCCAGGGCTTCGCTCGCGTTTCCTCCACCTCAAGGCACTCCTTCTGAAGCACTACGGCGCACCGCAGGCACTTGAGCACCTCTTGGAGAGCTACCAGAATGATCGACTGCGCGGCGACGCCGGCGGTGTTGCGATCTCCTTGCTCGCAATCGCACGCATCTTCACGGAAGACACGAGTACGATCGCGCACGCGAACGCATCAGGGAGGCACTACCATTGGCAGACGCCTGCGGGCTCGTGAACGTCGTCGGCGGACTCGCTCTTTTGTGGGCCGAGATCGATCTAGCAGAGGGCAAGCCTTCGTCCGCCGCGAGTTGGCTTGGCACGGCGCGTGACAAGTTCGCCCAGGACGATGACGAGGACGGCGTTGCCGACGCGACCCGTTTGCTCGACACACTGCGAGCACCCGCAGAGTGACCACGTCGACATCGAATTGGTTGATTGAGCTGGTTCGAGTAGCCGAATGCCCACTTGCTCCGCGAGTGCGGAAATACTGATGCTAAGTTCGGTTAGGTACTACTCCCCGGTGACGAGCGACCCCGAAACCCATCTGTGGCGACTTGGTTGTGTGCCGCTAGTGTGCCAGATTTGCTGACCACGAGGTACCTTTAACCGACTGACTGTGAATCAGTCGACAGCCGTGGTTTTGCCGGGAATATGACCGCTCCGGTGTGCCAGTTGTGCGCCAGATTTCGCTGAAGGTGCCGGAGCTTGCGAGAAGAAGCCAGGTTTGCCTTCGGGCATTCTTGTAAGTGCTCCCCGTATCCTTGGTAGAGAAAAAGACTACCAGTGGCGCACACGCCCAACGTCGACGTGCACGAAGTCCGAGGTGCGATAGTAGCCCACCCCTCCTCGATGTAGGTGCAGGGCGGCGTCACGCAACTCCGACGTCGAGATCCCAGGTAGACGAATGTCGATCGCTTCGGCCTGCATATGCAGGCTGTGCTGCGCCACGCCGGTGTGCGGGTTGCGCGTGCGCAGGAATTCGTTGCTCCAGGGCGTACGGTAGCCGCAAATCACATCGATTTCACCACCGGAATCGCCCAGCGACGCGGTCAGGTCGTAGAGAAGGTCGAAGAGGCGAGGATCGAAATGACGCACATCTCCGGTACGGTGGTCGCGCAAATAATGGTCGAGCTCGTCTAGCGCTTCGGGGATGTATTGATCACCGCGACGATAGACGACATCCAGCCGCTCGCCCGTGTGAGTGTGATAGAGGCGGAGCCGGTATTCGCGTGGGGATGGAACCGTCGATGCTGTGGTATGCCCCAGCGTCGCCAGCAGCAAAAAGAGGATTAGAGATGAACAGAACTTACAACTCACTCTCGGCAAGGCCGCCGAAAATGCCCGACGTCCTTGCAAGAGGTTCACTTCACTGTACTCGAAGAGGCGCACTGTGATTAGATGCGGTTCAAACCAGATTCGGTGCCTCAATGCCGATCCAAAGAACCAGCACGGCTAAGGATGTTCTGCGGCCAACGCTTTATCGAGTTCTGCGTCATAACCATAGATATCGTCGAAAAACCGAATCTGATTTTCCTCGTTCACCGTAGCCGAGCCGTAGACAATCAGAACCGGAATTCGCGTGACGAGGTTCACCTGAAGATTGTTCTTCTCGCCGTTCATCGTGGCCTTGACCCGCTCCAAATCCCAGCCAGGATTGTTTCGCAACACCCAAGCAACCAGGTCCTCAGGCCTCTCTACCCGAATGCATCCGTGGCTGAAATCGCGGACGTCCTGCGAGAACAGTTCCGGAGCATCTGTGCCATGAAGGTACACGTTATCCGGATTAGGGAAGATGATCTTCACCAAGCCCAGAGAATTCGTTTCGCCGGGCTTTTGCCGCACCATCAGGTGAAGCGATCTTATGCCTTCTAAAACCTCCGGGCTCACTTGATTGTCGGTTACGACTTCGCCCTTGGGCGTGACCACTTCAAAGTTATGCTTGGCGATGTAGTTCGGGTCCTTCTGGATGTGTGGCACGATTTCGTTCCGCTGAATGCTGGGAGTCACCTCCCAGTAGGGCCGGAAGACCACGTATTGGATCTCTTTCTCAAAGATCGGAGATTTGTGGCCGTAAGCTTTTCCAATGATGACGTTCTTGTAGAAGGCAACGGTGCCATCCGGGTTCATCGCGCGTACACGAAACTCAGGAAGATTCACAACCACGGGCGGTTGTGGGAAGGAATGCGGAAGCCAGCGCCACCGTTCGAGCGTCAACTTGATCTGGCGAATGCGGACCGCCGGGGGCGTATTGAGTTCGTTGATCGTGCGCGCGTCAAGGTTGCCGGCGGGAGTTTCCCCATGTCTGTCCTGGTAATGCTTTACGCCCTCGACGAGCGCACCGTCATAGATGGTTGCGTTAGGATTCAGTTGTGCGCTTGCAGGAATGTCGCCGATGATTTGAAGAAACCGCCCCAAGCGAACCACGCCAGCGTAGGTTTGGCCGGGCCGCACAGTCTTCGTGATCGTTGGTAGCCTCTCTCCGTCATCTTGGTTTGCGTATCCTTCATAAACCGGTAAGAGCGCGAGCAGCTTTCGATAGCCCAAGAAGGGCGGTTCCATCTTCTGGATTTCGGCGGCCGGATCGCCTGCATTCACGACCTGGGTCTGAATGAATTCCGCCAATGGGAGTTGTTCCCCTGCCATATCGAGTTGAAACTTGAATTCCTTGGGATTTACGCGGCCACAGTGGATGGCACGGATGTAGCGCATCGCCGAGACCGTAAGCGCAGTATCGAACGAGACCAAGTCTTGTTCAGACGGCTCTTGCCCCAGTTTGAGGAGGCGGCCCTGCCATCGCGGGCCGTCGTAATCTTCGGGGTCGAGTCCTTTAGCGTCCGCATTCTGTAAGAGCTCTATCACAGCAAGCCCTTGGGGACGTATGCGGCCGTTCTGAATCCAAAGCAGAGAGTAACCGTTCGTCTGGTAAAGTTTGGCGACCTCTGTTTTGTAGGGAGTAAAGTCGGACCAGCGAAGATCGGCATTACGACCTGAATCCACAATGCCGTGGAGCGCGGGAACACCCGAGGCAGACAACGTCTGGCCTGCAAGAGCAGGGTGGAAGGTCTCGCCGCTCGCAACAGACATTCCGGCAACGACTACGCTCGTTAGAACGATCATCCACTGAGGCCGATAAACAGGATTCCTCACAGCAAACCTCCGCTTGATGTTCTATTGGAGTATCGAAAGCAATTCCAGGTTCCTCTTAATTGGAAAGGATTTCTTGCGCCAGTATCGTCGCGATCGAACGCTTGAGCCTTGGACTGGCCTCCGCCAATGCGCCCTTCTAGCACCGTGAATATCAAGAAGCTGCAGAGTGCAGAAGCAGGACGCGCCGACTTGGGTCGCCGAGTTTCCTGGGCGAATTGCCTATAGAAAAATCCAGGGCAAAAACCAGTGCATTTGAGGTGGTCACAAAATCCAATTCCGTTCATTCTGGCTGCTGAACAGAACCAGGAGGAATGGATAGATGACCGTATCACTGAGAGTCACGCATCACACCGCCCTCCTCAACGGGATCACTCAGCACTGGGTGACTGCCGGAGGCGGCCCGGCCCGATGGGCACATCGGGTATTCCGATGGTTCGAACGAGCGTCAGCGGAGCCGGACTTTGAGCTGGCGCCGACGTAAGCAGAGACAAAAGAGCAATGTGCAGGAGGAATTTGTTCAAAGGGCTTCCTTATATTTCTCGAACGGGTGGGCTCCGCGATTTCAGGACGGTACAGAGCGTCACCATC
>Ga0187855_10002925_pt1 | contig 12749 bp, 15 predicted proteins | sample June2016WEW_8_10_2_FD_132969 | JGI IMG/M metagenome (GOLD analysis project Ga0187855, IMG submission 132969) | Peatland microbial communities from SPRUCE experiment site at the Marcell Experimental Forest, Minnesota, USA - June2016WEW_8_10 | ecosystem: Environmental > Terrestrial > Soil >...
CGCGCCGCCTGGTCAGCAGCGGCCGCGACCGGCCGCCATCTGCCAAGTCATCCGGGATGGCCAGGGAAAGCACGTCCCTGATGGTATGCGCCGGCAGCCCCCGTGTCACTTCCCACCTTTTCGGTAGGAAATTATCCATACCGGATTTCGTCCAGGGCGTCCATGACCTCGGCCTTGTTCATCAGGCCGCTCCCCCGCCGCGCGATCTGCCCTTCGGGCCCCAGCACGAACACGGTAGGGGTGCGCCGCACGTCGAGCAGGCGGACCAGGTCCATCCGCTCGCCCGCGTCCACGTCGACGTGCCGGACCCCCTCCGCGCCGCTGGCCACCTCGGCCAGGATCCGGTGCGTGGCGCGGCACGGGGCGCAGAACTCCGAGGAAAATTGGAGCAGCGTGGCCTGAGGGCCGAGGGGCTGGCCCAGCTCGGCCACGCCGAGCCGCAGGCCGCCAGCGGCGGACCGGGGGCCGGCCAGCCTGCCGTTCCGGCGGCGCCAGGCCACCCCGAACGCCGTCGCCGCGGCCAGGACCACCAGGCACGCGATAAGTCCACCTGTCACGGCGACTACAGCGTGACCACGGCCCATCCCATTCCCGGTAAAGCGCTCCCGGTGAAGCCCTCCCGCTAGAGCCCTCCCGGCAAAGCCCTCCCGGCAAAGCCCAGAGGAGCCGCTAGCGGGCCATGACTTTGACCAGGACCTTGCCCTGCGAGGTGACCTCGAAGCTGCGCACGCTGGCCAGCACGACCGAGGACGAGCCGGGGTACCACACGGAGCCCTCGTCGTAGGTGGTCGTCCAGCCGCCGACGACGGTCCGGTGCCCGCTGGAGTCGGTGACCACGAGCTGGCAGCGAGCCCCGGCGGGAACGTTCCTCACCCGCGTATCCAGCACCGTGCCCCAGTCCTGGGCCGCGTACCGGACGGTCGCGGCCACGTGGGTGGCCGGGTTGGTCGCGGACACCGACGTGAAGTGCGTGGCCGCCGGCGGGCTGCCGGCGCCTCCGGCGTGGTGCAGGGCGCCCCACCCCGCTGCCCCGCCGGCCCCGGCGACGAGAACCAGGGCCGCGGCGGCGGCCAGGTTACGCCACCGGCGGGCCTGGCGGGCCCCCGTCGTGCGGGCCAGCAGCGAGTGCAGCATCTGGTCGGAGGGCATCTCGGGGCCTGGCATCTCGTCGAGGTCATCGTCGGCCACCTGCTGGGCCTCACCGACCGGGATCCGGCGCAGCAGGGCCGGCAGGCCAGCCAGGCCGGCCAGTTCCTCACGGCACTCCGGGCAGTCGCTCAGGTGAACGTCCACCATGGTGCGCTCGGCAGGATCGATGGCCCCCAGCACGTAGACACCGAGCGCCTGCCGGATGTCGCGGCAGTCCGCTGAGCCGGTCATGGCGCGAGCCCCCGTTCCTCAAGCGCGAGTTTGAGCGCCTTGAGCGCATAGAACGTCCGAGATTTCACTGTCCCGCCCGGGATACCGAGTTCCGCAGCGGCGTCCGCGACCGAACGGCCGAGGTAGTAGGTCTGCACCAGCACCTGCCGGTGTTCTGGCCGCAGGTCACGCAGGGCGTCGGCCACCGCCCAGGATTCGAGCACGCGATCCGCCTCGTCGGCCACGGGTACCAGTTCCAGCGCTGCCTCGCCGACTTCCCGTGGCCGCGCGTTGCGGGCCCGGTGCGAGTCCACCGCGAGGTTCCTCGCCACGGCGAAAAGCCAGGGACGGGCCGGGCGCTCCGCGATCGCCTCGGGGTGCAGCCAGGCCCGGAGCAAGGTTTCCTGCACTATATCTTCCGCCCGTTGCCGGTCGCCGCTGGTGAGCCGGAGCGCGTAACGCAGCAGCGGCGCCGCGTGCTCGGCGTAGAGCGCGCGGACGAGTGCCTCGTCACAGGCCGGCTCGCTGGGCTCGCGGCGCTGGGTCCCGCGCTGATGTGCCACGACCTAGGTAACGGGCCGCGTGGCGAGCCGGTTCACCGGCCGGCCGGCCTTCCGCCAGTTTGGCGGCGTTCGTCCCGGGGATCCCCCCGCGGATCCCCCGCGGATGGAGGCCATCATCCCCCGGCGAACGGCGGCAGGACCTCGACCACCGCCGCCTCCCGGAGGGCCACGGTCTCGGGCGCGCGGCTGCCCACCGGACTGCCGTCGACCAGGAAGGAGGACCTGGCCAGAACCGCCCGGAGGTCGCAATCCGTGCCAGAGGCGGCATTCCGCTCACGCGCGGACAGCGCCGTCTCGAGGGCGGCGGCGAGCGTTTCGGCGCTGATCGTCTCCTCGGCGACCCCCGCGGCCTGCTTCGCCGCAGCCCAGTAGCGCAACGTCACTGTGCTCATGTCCGCTATCCTCGCTCACATCGGATCCGGGCAATGCCGCCGACGGGTCCTTGTGTGCGTTGATGGGTAGTTTCTCCCCAAGAGACCCACAGTTCTCCCACAAGAGACCACAGGGCGGAGGTGGCAGCACCGTGAGCGACCTGCTGCTGCTCACCGCTGCCCTGGAGCCTGCGCCGGAAATCCTTCCTTCCCTGGGATTGCTGCTGCATAGCGTGCGTGTCGCGGCGCCTGAGGTGCCTGTCCTGGCGGACGCGCCGCCCCCGGACGCCATCCTGGTGGACGCCCGGCGGGACCTGGCCCAGGCCAGGAGCCTGTGCCTGCTGCTGCGCACGGCCAGCCTGGACGCTCCGCTGCTGGCCGTGGTCACCGAGGGTGGCCTGGCGGCGGTGACCGCCGAGTGGGGCGCCGACGATGTGATTCTGCACACCGCCGGGCCGGCCGAGGTGGAGGCCAGACTGCGGCTGGCCATCGGCCGCAAGGCCAGCCTGGCACCAGCAGCCCCGGACGAGATCCGCTCCGGCGACCTGGCTATCGACGAGGCCACCTACACGGCCCGGCTGCGCACCCGCGCCCTTGACCTGACGTTCAAGGAATTCGAGCTGCTGAAGTTCCTCGCCCAGCACCCAGGACGGGTGTTCACGCGGGCTCACCTGCTCCAGGAGGTCTGGGGCTACGACTACTTCGGAGGTACCCGCACGGTGGACGTGCACGTGCGGCGCCTGCGGGCCAAGCTCGGCACCGAGCACGAGGCCCTGATCGGCACCGTCCGCAACGTGGGCTACCGGTTCGTCCCGGCCAAGGGCAGCGACGAGGGGCGGATCCCGCGGGCCTCCCGTGCGGACTCCGATCAGGCGAACGGGGGCGTCACCGAGGCGGACGGCCTGGCCGCGGACGGCCTGGCCGCGGATGACCCGCAGGCGCAGGGCGGGGCGCCGCACCAGGGAAGCCCGCACAAGGCAGCCAGTGCCGCACCGGCCGACCGGCGCTGACGCGCCGCCGGCCGCCGGGGATGAGGGCCCGCTCATCACGGTGACCGGGCCGCTGGCGGAGGCAGAAGCCGTCCGGGTGCTCCGGCTGGCCGGAGCGGCCGCCGAACGGGACGCGGTCGGACCGCTGTCGGAGCCGGTGCTGCTGTATCTGCGGTACGGCGGCGGCCCGCAGTCCCGCAACCTGCTGCTGACACCCGCCCACAAGCCGGCCCGCCCCGAACCGGCCGGCCCCGTGCCGGCGGGCCCCGTGCCGGCGGGCCCCGTGCTGGCCGGATATGGCCACCTGGATCCGGCCGATCAGGCTGATCCGGCCGAGGGTCCGGCCGCGGAACTGGTGATCCACCCGGACTACCGTGGTCGCGGGTTCGGGCTGGCCCTGGCCCGCGCGCTGCTGGCCGAGGCGGCCCCGCACCCGCTGCGCGTGTGGGCTCACGGTGACCTGCCCGCCGCCCGCGCCCTGGCGGCCCGGGCCGGCTTCGCACGGATCCGGTCGCTGTGGACGATGCACCGGCCGCTGGCGGACCTGCCGCCGGTCCCGGCGTTTCCCCCCGGGGTCACGCTGCGCACGTTCTCCGCGGGCGCGGACGAGGCGGCCTGGCTGAACCTCAACCGGCGGGCCTTCGCGCATCACCCGGAGCAGGGCGCCTGGACGGCGGAGGACCTGTCGCTGCGGGAACGTGAGCCCTGGTTCGACCCGGACGGGTTCTTCCTGGCTGAGCGGGACGGGAAGCTGGCCGGTTTCCACTGGACCAAGATCCACGGCACGGCAGATAGCGAAAATCCGGCCGCCGGCCACCAGCCCATCGGCGAGGTGTACGTGGTGGGGGTGGACCCGGCCGGGCAGGGCGGCGGCCTGGGGCGCGCGCTGACCCTGGCCGGGCTGCACTACCTGCGTTCCCGCGGACTGCCCGAGGTCATGCTCTACGTGGACGAGGACAACACGCCGGCCATCCGGCTGTATGAGTCACTGGGCTTCGCCCACCAGGGCACCGACGTGATGTTCCGGAATCCGGGCGGGTGATCCGGCCCGCCGTACTAGTCGAACCGGACCACGGCCTCGATGCCCAGCACCGCGTCGAGTTCCGCGTCGGTCAGCGGCTGATCCCGCACCGCCACCGCGCTGAGAACCTCGGCGTAGAGCTCGATTTCGTCGAGCGCCACGCGATCGGGGACGCGAAGATCGAGAGTCTCGCGCACCGCGCCCACCTCCATCGCCAAGCGGATTCGCGGAAGCCTGACCACAAGGTTACGACGCGGCCCTATGCCCCCGCATGACCCATCAGGGTCATTTCTGGACCACCCTCAAGTGGGATTTTACCCAGAACCCCGGTAACAATTACAAGAAGCAGTGGGCGATGAGTTCCTCGATACGGTAGAGGCGTGCCGCGCCTCATTGTGGCCGGTGTGACTGGTGAAGTGGGCCCCGCCGTCAGTTATCCCGGATCGGCAGGGAGATCACGCCAGTCGGCGCCGCGATGCACCGCGGCCCGGGCCCGGTAGTTGGCGGCGGTGCCGGAGAACGTGGCCCGGTCGGCGTCGGTCAGGTCGCGGACGATCCGGCCGGGGACTCCGGCTATCAGCACGCCCTCCGGGACCTGCTGGCCCGGCCGGACGACCGTGCCCGCTGCCACCAGGGAGCCCGCGCCGATCCGGGCCCGGCCGAGCACGATGGCCCCGATGCCGACCAGCGCACCCTCGTCGACCTGCGCCCCGTGCACGATGGCACGGTGCCCCAGGCTGACCCGGTCGCCGAGCACGGCCGGCTCGCCCCGGTCCACGTGAAGGCAGCACTGGTCCTGGATGTTGCAGTCCCGGCCGACGATGATCTCGTCGTCGTCGGCGCGCAGCACCGACCCGTACCAGACGCTCGCGCCCGGGCCCAGCGTGACCCGGCCGACCAGGATGACCCCAGGGGCGACCCAGGCGTCCGGATGCACCTGCGGGGTGTTACCTTCGATTGAGCCGAGTTGACCCATAACCCCTCCTCTGCTGCCCCTTGGCGACGGTCCCGGAGACCGCATTAATCCGGGGCAAAACGGGATAGTCGTTCGTTTCGGTTGCGCGCGAGGGGCTTACGGACAAGAGTCTTGCCTGCCGTTCCAGATCTTCCCTGCCCCGAACCCGCTCCCACCTCAGGTGAACCCGACCGAGCCGCAGCGCCGGGCCGGGTAGTAGCCTGGCCCTGACCCACCTGACGGGTGACACCATGACTGAGCAAAGCGACCTTATTCCTGATCTCGACTCCGAAGACGCGTTCGAAGTGCAGATGCGCGGCTACAGCCGCCGTCAGGTCAACGAATTCGTAGCCCGTTCCCGATCCCAGACCCGCGATCTGGAGGAACGGCTGTCGCGTTCCATCGACGAGGTCGAGCGGCTGCGGACTGAGGTGAGCGCGGCCCGGCAGCGGGACATGCAGGACAAGCCGGCCCATCAGGAGCTCAGCGAGCGGATGGCCCAGATCCTCAAGCTGGCCGACGACGAGGCGAAGGCGCAGAAGGCCCGCGCGCTCGATGAGATCACCCAGCAGCGTAACGACGCCAAGCAGGAGATCGAGCGGCTTAAGGCCGAGGCCCGCGAGCAGACCGAGCGGATGCTCGCCGCCGCGCAGGAGCAGGCCGAGAACACGATCGCGACCGCCCGGTCCGAGGCGGAGAAGGCCCGCACCTCGGCCCGCAACGAGGCGGAGCGCACCATCGGCGACGCGCAGAAGAAGTCGGAGAACGCGGTAGCCGCCGCCCAGGCCCAGGCCAAGCAGATGCTGGACGAGGCGACCGCGCGGGCCACGGCCATCCACGATGGGGCGGAGCGCCGCCTGAGCCTGCTGGTGGCCCGCCACACGGAGACCGTGCGCCGGCTCACCGAGGTGCGCGACGTGGTGACCAACCTCGTGGCCGGCGAGGCCGCCCGCGGCTCGCTGGAGGAAGAGGTGGCCCGGTCCGTGGCCAGCGCGGTGTCCGGCAACGGCGGCGGCAACGGGCCAGCGCCGGGGGCGGCCCGGCCGGGCAGTGCGCCCGAGGGCCGGCACGCACCCGGGGCGGCTCCTGCGGCCGGCTCCCGGTCCGCGGACGGGCCGGCGAACGGCGCGGAGGCGGCGGCGGCGCGCAGTCACCGTGGCGGTCCCGTTCCCGGGGAGCGGATTCCGGCCGAGCGGCCCGCGCCAGCCGGTGCCGCGCCGTCAGCCAGTTCAGCTCCTGGTAACACGCCGCAGGCCCGCCCGGCAGCCAAGCCGATCCGCCCGGCCACGGGCCGTGGCACGCCGGGCAGCCTCGGCGACCAGGCCACGCCGCCGGCCGACGGTGCGCGGATGACCGAGTAGCCCGGCCGGACCAGTCACGCGACACTGCCCGGGGCTCACGCCCCGGGCAGTGTCGCGTTCAACGCCCCGGACAGGCCCGCGGCGAGCGCGTCCAGCCGCCGCAGGATCACGCCCTCGCGCAGCGCCCACGGGCAGATGAAGAGTTCTCCCAGATCGAACAGGTCCATGGCCGCGTCGGCCACGACGGCTCCCGCGGCGAGCTGGCTGGCCCGCCCGCGGGACACCCCCGGTATCTGCGCCCGGTCCGCCGCTGACATGCCGGCCAGCTTTTCGGCCAGCTTGGTCAGGTCGGCGTGGCTGAGCCGGCGCCGGATGTAGGGACCCTCGCTCGAGGGCGCGGCGCCCGCGATCCTGGCCAGCTGCCGGAAGGTCTTGGAGGTGGCCACCGCGCGGTCCGGCTGTCCGTCCCGTATCACCTGGCCGGCATGGCGGCCGATCTCGGCCCGCACGTACCGGCGCAGCTCGCGCACCTCCTCGGGTGAGGGCGGGTCGCTGCTGAACCAGTCCCGGGTCAGCCGGCTGGCGCCGAGCGGCAGCGAGATGGCCACGTCGGGCTCCTCGTCCACCCCCTCGGCCATTTCCAGCGATCCGCCGCCGATGTCCAGGATCAGCAGCTTGCCCGAGGACCAGCCGAACCAGCGCCGGGCGGCGAGGAAGGTGAGCCGCGCCTCGTCCTGGCCGGACAGGACCTGGATGAGCGTGTCGCTCTCCTCCCGGATCTGGGCCAGCACCTCGTCGGCGTTGGCCGCGTCGCGCACCGCGGAGGTGGCGAAGGCGAGCAGTTCCTCGACCCCCTTGTCCTCGGCGATCTGGAGCGCCTCGCGGACGAAGGCGCGCAACTGCCGAGCGCCGTCATCGGAGAGCCGCGTGCCGCCCTCGAGATGATCACCGAGCCGCAGCTCAGCCTTGTGGGAGTAGACAGGGGTGGGCCGCGCGCCAGGGTAGGCGTCGACCACCAGGAAATGCACCGTGTTGGAGCCCACGTCCAGGACACCGAGTCGCATACATTGACGCTACTGGGCCGCGAGTGCTGCCACTGCCAGGAGCCCACGTCTGGGAGGCCGCCATGACCAAGACCGCGGGCCGGGTCCGCACCGAGACCGGGCGCAAGCGGGTCCGTACCTACCTGGGCGGCGAACTCGTCGCGGACACCAGGGCGCCGGTCCTGGTCTGGGAGTGGCCCTACTTCCCGGTGTACTACTTCCCGGCCGGGGACGTCCTGGCCAAGCTGATCCCCGCCGGGGAGACGGAGCACTCGCCGAGCCGGGGCGACGCGGAGATCTACCACGTGCAGGTACCCGGCGCCACCGCGGAACGGGCCGCCCGGCGCTACCCCGAGTCTCCCCTGGAAGACCTGCGGGACCTGGTCAGGCTGGAGTGGAACGCGATGAGCGAGTGGTTCGAGGAGGACGAGCCGGTCTACACCCACCCGCGTGACCCCTATACCCGGGTGGACATCCTGGCCAGCGCGCGGCACGTGCGGGTCGAGGTGGGCGGGGTGACGGTGGCCGAATCCCGGCAGCCGCGCATCCTGTTCGAGACCGGCCTGCCGCCGCGCTACTACCTGCCGCTGACCGACGTGCGGATGGACCTGCTGCGGCCGTCCGCGACGCAGACCCACTGCCCGTACAAGGGAACGGCCAGCTACTGGTCGGTGCAGGCGGCCGAGCAGCTGCACCCCGACATCGTGTGGATCTACCGCACACCGCTGCCGGAGAGCCAGAAGGTCGCAGGCCTGGCCTGCTTCTACGACGAGAAGGTGGACGTCTACCTGGACGGCGAGCTTCAGGAACGGCCGAGGACTCACTTCAGCTAACGGTCTTATCGGCGGAGGGCCGGAGGTCACGCGGATGCACCGGGGGGCCGGTCACCTGGGACGCCACATCGTGGCCACCGGGGTTCCCATCGACTGCGTCAACGCGGCCGACCCCGGCAGCCCGCAGTTTGGCACGGAGCGGGCCCCAGCCGCCCTGCGGGACGCGGGGCTGCCGGGCGCGGCTGGCGCGGCGGATGCCGGTGACCTGGATGTCCGGCTCGTCGGCCGGGACCGGGACGCCGCCACCGGGGTGCTCGGCTGGCCGTCGGTCCTGGCCACCACCCGGGCGCTGCGGTCCATGGTCCGGGACCAGGTCGACAACGGCGCCGTGCCCTTCCTGGTGGGTGGCTGCTGCACGCTGCTGCCGGGTGCCCTCGGCGGGGCCCGTGACGCCCTCGGCGCGATCGGCCTGGCCTACCTCGACGGCCACCTGGACCTCTACGACGGCCGGACGTCGCCGACCGGGGAGCCCGCGGACATGGGGATGTCGGTGATCACCGGGCGCGGCCCGGCGGCGTGGTCGGGGGAGTTGGCCGCGCCGCTCGTCGGCCGCGGCCAGCTGGTCCTGCTCGGCCCGCGGGACCGCGACGAGGCGGCCGACTACGGGTCCGTGCTACCGGAGCAGGCCGGGCTGGAGCCGGAGCTTACCCCGGCGGTACTGCGGGAGCGCGGCGTGGCCGCGGCCGGGCAGGAGGCCCGGGACCGGCTCACGGCCACAGCGGGACGCTACTGGGTGCACCTCGACGTGGACGTGCTGGACGAGGAGGCCTTCCCGGCCACGGACTACCTGATGCCCGGCGGCCTGTCGCTGGGCGAGCTCAGCGAGCTGATCCGGCCGCTGCTGGCCGCGCCCGCGCTAGCCGGGGTGTCGCTGGCCTGCTACAACCCCCAGAAGGACTCTGGTGGCCGCGGCGCGCGTAACCTGGTCACGCTGTTCCGGGACGCGTTCGGAGCCTGAAAGCCCTTCAACCCCCAGGGCCATCCAGGTCCTCGATCCGGGCGGTGGACGGTGGCCGCCGGCCGGACAGTTCCCGGGCCGCCGCCTCGGCCTCGTGCATGACCCGCAGGATGTTGCCGCCGGCCAGCTTGGTGCAGTCCTCCTCGGTCCACCCCCGGCTGAGCAGCCGGGCGATCAGCGCCGGATAACAGGAGACGTCGGCCAGCCCATCTGGCAACTGGTCGGTGCCGTCGAAATCGCCGCCCAGTCCTACGTGATCGACGCCGGCCACCTTACGGACGTGCTCGATATGGGCCACGACCTGGGCCAGCGTGGCCCGCGGCAGGGTTGCCTGAGAATGGGGGCTGGCCGCCACCAGCTCCCGCCGGACGCGGCCCCGCGCGGACAGCTCCCACGGGTCGGTGCCGCGCCGCTCCATCTCGGCGGTCAGCTCACGCTCCCAGGCCCAGCATTCGGGCGAGACGAACGAGGACACGAAAGTGACCATGCACACCCCGCGGTTACCCGGCAGGCGGGCCAGGATTTCGTCGGGCACGTTGCGCGGGTGGTCGCACAGCGCCCGGGCGCTGGAGTGGGAGAAGATCACGGGCGCCTCCGCGACGTCCAGCGCGTCACTCATCGTGGCCTGGGACACGTGGGACAGGTCGGCGAGCATGCCCAGGCGCTGCATCTCGCGGACCACCGCGCGGCCGAATTCGGTCAGCCCCCCGGCCCGGGGCTGGTCGGTGGCCGAGTCGGCCCAGGGCACATTGGCGTTGTGGGTCAGGGTAAGGTACCGGACGCCGAGCGCGTACAGCGCGCGGAGCACCCCCATCGAGGACGCGATGCTGTGGCCGCCCTCCGCGCCGAGCAGCGACGCGACCCGGCCGGCGGTGAAGATCCGCTGCACGTCGTCCGCGGTCAGCGCGAGCCCGAGCTGGCCGGGATAGCGCCGGATCATGCGGTGCACCAGGTCGATCTGCTCCAGCGTGGCGGCTACCGCCGCCTCACCGGCGAGCGTCGCGGGCACGTACACCGACCAGAACTGGCCGCCCACCCCGCCCTCGGCGAGCCGCGGCAGGTCGGTCTGGGTGAAGCTGACCCGCTCGCTCAGGACCGCGGCGTCCAGGCCGGCGCACCCAGCTTCGCGCAGCGCCCAGGGCAGGTCGTTATGCCCGTCCAGCAGCGGGACCCGGCTGAGCAACTTCCGCGCCTGGTCTTCCGGCTGGCCGGCCTCCTGCTGGCTGGCCTCCTGCTGGCTGGCCTCCTGCTGGCCGGCCTTCTGCCCACTGGCCTCAGGCTCGCCGGGCTGAGGCTCGCTGGCAGCCACCTGGTCGCTCATGGCATGGACAGTACTGCCGCCCCGTGGACCCGTTCCCCCGCCAGGTCGCTCAGCGCCTGATCGGCCTGGTCGAACTGGTACGGGGTGGTGGTGACCTTGATCCGGAGCCGCTCGGCCAGGGTCAGGAACTCGGTCGCGTCGGCCCGGGTGTTGGAGGTGACGCTGCGCACCTGACGCTCCTGGAACAGGTGCCGGTCGTAGTTCAGCTCCGGGATGTCGGTCAGGTAGATCCCGGCGATCGCCAGCGTCCCGCCACGGTCCAGGGCACTCAGCGCGGCCGGCACCAGGGTGCCGACCGGCGCGAACAGGATCGCGGAGTCCAGCGGCACGGGCGCCGGGTCGAAGGAGTCCTGCGCCGACGCGACGCCCAGCGAGCGGGCCAGCGCGCGGGCCGCCTCACCCCGGGTGAAGACGTGCACCGCGGCACCCTGGGCCATGGCGACCTGGGCCGCGAGATGCGCGGAACCGCCGAACCCCCAGATCCCCAGCGTGCCGCCGGGCGGCACCTCGGCCCGGCGCAGCGCCCGGTAGCCGATGATCCCGGCGCACAGCAGCGGGGCCAGCTCGGCGTCGCTGAAACCGCCCGGCAGCGGGTGCACGAAGGCCTCCGCCGCCACCATGTACTCGGCGTACCCGCCGTCGAAGTCCCAGCCGGTGTAGACCGAGGCCGGGCAGAGGTTCTCCTGGCCCCGGCGGCAGAATACGCAGGACCCGTCGGTGCCGCCCAGCCAGGCCGCCCCGACCCGGTCACCGCTCGTGAACCGGCGGGTGCCCGGCCCGGCCGCCACGACCTCGGCGACCACCTCATGGCCGGGTGTGGTGTCCGCCCGCTTGGGCGGCAGGTCTCCCTCAGCCAGGTGCAGGTCGGTCCGGCACACGCCGCAGCAGCGGATCCGCAGCAGCAGCTGGCCGGGACCCGGCTCGGGAACCGGGCGCTCGACCAGGCGCAGCGGGCCGGACGCGACCGGCCCCGGCTGATGGACTACCCATGCACGCACAGTTCCACGGTACGGGGTCGGTGTATCAGCGGAGTGACTGCCTGGTCAGGATCGCGTGAAGCGTGCCACCACGTCGATGGTCGACGGGCCGGTCAGCATGCCCATCTGATTCCAGGTCAGGCCGAAGTCGGCCCGGTCCACCACGACCCCCTCGGCTCGCAGGGTGAACGCCGCCGGGCTGACCTCCGCCAGCGTGGCGTTGAAGCTGAGCGGCCGGGTCTCCCCCGCGACCGTGAGCGTGCCCTGGACAGCCACCCGGTCGGCGGTCCTGGTCGTGCTGGCCAGGTCGGCGACGATCAACGGGTGCTCGGCGGCGTTGAAGAAGTCCGCCGAGGCCAGGTGCCTGTCCCGCTTGGCGTTCTTGGTGTTCAGCGAGGTCGCGCCGATCTCCAGCCGGCCCCGTGCCGCGCCGCCGGGAAGGATCTCGGCGTTCCCGGCCAGCTCGCCGAACGCGCCGCGCACCGTGACCAGCCCCCACATCGACTTGGAGCGCAGCTCGGCCGACGAACGCGCCGGGTCCAGGGTCCAGGTACTCGGGCCGGCCAGCACGGTGTCCGGAGCGTCACCCGCCGGTCCCCCGGTGGCTTCCGATTGCCCGTCGGCTGCAGTCATGGCTCAGTTCTCCCTGGAGGTCGTTTACTCAAATGTGAAAGTCACCGAGTAGATATTATCGTACGTAATAATAGTGTCAACGAAGCACCCCAGGTACGCTGGGACGTAGGGGGGTGGATCAGGTGCTTGAGCCGACCGTGGCTGAGGGCTGCGCTGCGGAGGGCCCGGAGCCCCGGGGCAGCCTGCCCGGGGACGGCCTGGGCGCGGATGGCATGCCTCCTGGCGTGGAGGCCCTGGACGGCGTGTCCCTGGCCGGCCTGCCCGAGGCGGAACGCCGCCGCAGGCTGGTCGCGGAGACCGTGCGCTTCACGTCCGCGTTCCTGCGCTGGATGGAGGGGCGGGCCTGCGGCGGGCTCACCTACGCCCGGCTACGGCTGCTCCAGGCGCTGCACTGCGGCGGCCCGGCGATCATGCGGGACCTCGGC
>Ga0187855_10002927_pt1 | contig 12745 bp, 10 predicted proteins | sample June2016WEW_8_10_2_FD_132969 | JGI IMG/M metagenome (GOLD analysis project Ga0187855, IMG submission 132969) | Peatland microbial communities from SPRUCE experiment site at the Marcell Experimental Forest, Minnesota, USA - June2016WEW_8_10 | ecosystem: Environmental > Terrestrial > Soil >...
GGTTCACCGCCCACTTCAACGGGACGGCCACGATCACCGGAACACCCAAGAACGCAGCTGCCGGGATGTACCCGCTGACCCTGACCGCCAGGAACAGGAACGGAACCGCCACCCAGGCGTTCACCCTGACCGTGACTAGGGCACCGGCCATCAGGAAGATCCGCACCATCCGGATCCCGGTGGGCGCTTCCCTGCACCTGACCATCCGGGCCACGGGATACCCAGCCCCGGGTCTGACCGAATCCAAGCCCCTGCCCCCGGGCCTATCTTTCACCGACGCCCGCAACGGGACCGCCATCATCACCGGGACCCCGGCCGCCGGCAGCAGCGGCCACTATCCGCTCACCATCACCGCAAAGAACGCTTCGGGAACAGCCACCAGATGTTTCACGATCATTGTCTTCCGGCACCCCAACCGGAAATGACCGCTATGGCAGACACTGCAGTAAGGCACCCGGGTGAACAATCAGCTATATGCCTTAAAATGGCACCAGGTTCGCATCGAGGGGGTCAGGGGTTCGAATCCCCTCAGCTCCACCTGAAACCGCAGTTCAGAGCCACGGTGGTCCTGGCCTGTTCCTCTTAGAAGATCATTTGTCACTGGGATGTCACCCGGACAGAGCGGGCCCAGGTGACACACGTCGGTCCCAAACGGATTTCCCGTCATCCCGTGACACCTGCCCCAACCAGCTTCATGGGATTTGATGCCACGCCCAGCGCTGCGTCGGCGCCACCCGGGCCACACCACCGGCCCGCGAGCATGGAAGAGGTCGCTCATCGAGTTGACGAATACGGTTCGAGAGCTGGCCCAGCGGCGCGGCAATTCGAGAGCGTCCTCATGGATCGCTATCCCGAAACCGGGTCCGCTCGTACGCGGGGTCCCGAACATCGAGATCCGGCTACACCGCACCACGCTGTACAACTCGATCTACCGAGCCGACGATCAGCTCCTCGTCAACCAGCACGCATACGGCGTCCACGCCTCGCACGCTCCCGTATTCTGCCTCAACGGGGCAGAGCACGGCGACATGGCCGCTGCATATGTCGCGAGTTTCAAGCGAGTCTGGTTGGCTGCCATGCCGATTGTTACGCGTCACTCGCCATGAGCGTCTCGCGCCACCGATCGTGAGTACCGTCGTGGCGTGCCCTTCCGTGCGCCAGCGTCACCACCGTAAGCGTGCGTTTTGGCGAAGCCGTTGTCGCGGCCCCAAGATCGGCCGGCCATCGCAACGGTCAGTGACCGCGCCGGAATGCTACGGTCGGAGCGAGACACGCCGAACGACTGGACGGCCTGGATCGAGAAGGCCTTCCAGGCCGGGGACAGCCACCCAGTCGAGGCCACGGCCGAAGCCGTGCTCAGCGCCGACCCCGGCGCGCCTCGCAGTCCCGGCGCGACCGCTCGCAACGGTTTCTCGCCGTCGTCGCCCGGTCGCTGCCGAACCTGAGCGACCAGAACGTCCGCCGCCGCGCGGCCGGCCTGCTGCGGGTCCTCGGCTCGGTCCAGACCTGGCTGCGGATGCGCGAAGAGCACGGCCTCGACGGGGCCGAGTCGGGACCGCTCGTCACCTGGGCGTTCAAGATCCTGGAACGGGAGATCCGCGCCGGCCACCTCCCGGAACCGCCGAGCTGAGCGCCGGAGGTACGGACCCCGCGGGGACATCGGGCGCCGCTTGCGCGCAGCTGCCATAGAACCTGGCGAAGCCGAGGCCGTCCGTTCTCTAGGGGGCAGAACGGTACAAATAGGGCATCTTCACGGACCATCCTGGTAGAGCCATGATCAACTACCCGCCGCTGCCACGACAGGTGTTGCACATGAGGCCGGTCCCGCGTTGGCCAGGCTCCTGATCAGCGACGATAACGAGCACCACACCCTGGAGAGCTGTTGCAAAAGCTCTTCCAGAGTGCTCAAGCGCCACATTGCACGACAGTCAGGCGACCCCTAGAGAACGGCGGGTTTTGCAGACCGCCACAGCTCAGGTCAGGCGAACTAGGGAGTCTCCCTAGGGACTGTAGTCTTTGGACCAGCCGAGACTCGATTATACGCACGGTACTACCACCATGACAGAGGGTCGGAATGCAGAAGTTCTTCGCTGGCCGGGACGCCGACACGGGTCGCGGGTGGCTGGCCGGCCAGCGGCTTCAGCAACGGTTCTCCGATCCACCACGGGCGGAATTCATGGATCGCCTGCCCGCTGGTGATACGGGCGGCGGTAGTGGCCGTGTGGGGCTGGAGCGTCCTCCGGGTCAAGCCGGTTCCGAAAACGTGACCGGCGGTCAGACCCGCCTCCGCGCTGACCCCTGGGCCTCTCTGGTCCTTTCACCACTGCCGGGTCCGCCTGAACGGTCCGTAACTGCGGTCTGGTGGTCTCCTCGGCTACCTCCCCGACCAGCGCAACCGCGCTGGGTGGAGACGCGGCTCCGAAACACGTCCTAAAGGAACTCAGGCTTCCCCGCATGCAGATGGGAGAACGAAATGTCCGCTTCCGATGGGACCTTCACTGCTCAGGGCACGGCCTCACCCGCGGTCCTGAACGGGGGCTGGCCGGTCAAGTCGAAGCCGCCCTTCACCGCCACGGTCAGCGCCACGATGAGCGAGGACTACGTGGCCACCAGCGACGTGCTCATCGGCGGCGCGACGGCGCCGCTCGCCGTCTTTCACGATGACCACGGCACGACGGAAACCCTGGCGATCTGTGCCGATAATTTCCTTTACCACGTGGCCCGCAACCTGGCGAACGAGTCGGGTTGGACCCTGACGCCGGTGCACCAGGCCAACGCGGTGGATCAGGTCGCGGCCGGGACGGATGCCCTGTACAACGTGGTGCACGCCTTCTTCACGGCAGGCGGTCAGTTGCGGCACGCCACCCTGAACTCCGACAACTCGTGGACTGAATCCGGGACGCTGCCGCTGTGCACCGGGCTGGCAGTCACCAATGTGCCGCTGTCGGGGGAACTGATCGCCTACGGCGTGACCTCCAAAGGCGAGCTGCAGGTGGTCCGGCAGCAGGGGGATGGCAGCTGGGCCGCCGCCACCTGGACGTTCCCCGGCCCGCTCGACGCTGACGCGACGCTGCTGCAGATGATCGACGACCAGAACTGGGCGCTGGCCACGAAGTCGTCCACCGGACTCACCGTCTATACGGGCGCGGGCACGACCGTCATGCGCAGTCCGATGCAGCTGTCCACGCCCGGGCCGGTGGCGCAGGTACTGGTGGGCTACACGCACCAAAATTCCGTGTTGTTCCTGTTCACCGACACCACCGGAAAGCTCTACAGCAACGTCCACGTCACCGACGTGGTCACGCAGATACCGAACATCAAGGTGTCGAAGGCGCGGGCCGGTGTGGACCGGAGCAACCTGCTGCATTTCTACGGCACCGACGAGCAGGGCAAGCTGTCGGTGCTGCACCAGACGGGCTGGGACACGAACGGCCCGGTCTGGGCGCCGTGCATTCCGCTCGACGCGGGCCTGGCGCTGCCGGCCATCAGCAGCGACACGCGCAACATGAATGCCTTCTTCGCCGTGGGTCAGGACGGCGCGCTGCGTTTCCTGTCCCAGGACCCGGTGACGTCCACCTGGACGACAGCCCGCGCTCAGCGGCCCAACACGGCGCAGCCATATCACCTGACGCAATACCGAGCGCAGGTCAGCGTGGTCGACGCGAACGGGAACCCGGCGGCGAACGTGCCGATGACCCTGTCGGCCAGCACGGCCGCCAGCATCGTCGTCTCCGGCGTCAGCTACCTGGTCAGCAGCACCGCGCACGCCACGCTGACCACTGACGGGCGGGGGACCGTGACGCTGGCCACGCCCGCGCTGAGCCTGCACGCGCCGCCGCTGACCTTGTCTGGCGACGGATTCGCAGAGCCGGTGGTGATAACGCCGGACGCGGGGGTGCACGCTTACCTGGCCGGAACCGCGGGCCTGAACGGCAAGCCGCCGCTGACCCCGTCGAGCCTGTCTAGCACCCTGCAGACGGCGACCACCAGCGACGGCAGCAAGCTCGCCCCGGCCGCGGCCGGCAACCCCGATGTCGCGGGCGCGGCCGCCAACGGCATCATGCACTCGTTCGGGGCCGTCGCCGGCAGCGCTCAGGCGGCCGCGCTGGCCGACGCTGGGGTCGTCGGGTTCGCCCTTGACCTCGGGGACCTGTCGAAACCGAGCTTCAGCACCTTCACCAGCCTGGACGATCTGGAGGCCTACCGTACGGGGCTGCAAGCCGAGAACCTCGGCCTGTCCTGGGACGATTTCCTGCACTTCGCCCAGGATGTCTGGCACGGCATCCAGCAGGCGGCCAGCGCCGTCACGCACTGGGTCGTGAACCTGGCGGAACAAACGGTGGATCTGGTCACGCAGATCGGCAATGAGCTGATCAGCCTGGCCAACGTCGCGATCGACGGCATCCGCGAGGTCATCAGCATCGTGCACAGCATCTGCAACCGCATCGAGGCCTTCGTCGAGAAGGTCATCGACTGGCTGCGGGCGTTCTTCAGCTGGCGCGACATCTGGGACACCAAGCTGGCGTTCGAGGAGGCGCTGACGAATTCGGTGTCATTCCTCACCACGTTCGTGGACCAGCGGGCGGAGCCGCTGGTAAGCGGCTTCTTCGCCGGTCTCGAGCAGCCAATCCGCCAGGCCTTCGGTCACATCCCGGCGAAGGCCACGTTCGCCGACCTGGCGGGCGGCAGTTCCCTGGCCCTGTACGCGGGGCCAGAGCGCGAGAGTGCCGCGCGCGCCGTGCCCTCCCGTGCGCCGGTCCTGCTCAGCGGCCCGCAGGGGTCGGTCAGCCCTGGCGACTTCACCGCCGACTCGCAGCACAACTGGCTGCTCGACAAGCTGACCACCTATTTCGGCGCCGGCCCCGCGCTGACCACCGCCGTCGATCTCAGCGGACCGCTCCACGGTCTCACCGCGGCCTTCGCCACCGCCGGCACGCAGTTCCCCACCGCGGTGAGCAATTTCGCCACCGCCGCGATTAACGCGATCGCCGACCCGCAGGATCTTCCCCGAACCCCTCTCCACCCCCTGCTCGATCCGCTCGAGCAGATGATCCTGGCCGGGCTGGGCTTCGCCGACCATGTGATCGAAGCGCTGCTGGAACTGGTCAAGGCCGCGCTGAAAGGACTTAAGGCCTTCCTCCACATCCCGCTCAGCGACCTGCCGGTCATCGGCCCGCTCATCGGCGTCATCGAGCGGGCCCTGGACATCGACCCGTCACAGGTCACTATCACCGGCGTGTTCTGCCTGACGGCGGCGATCCCGGTCACCCTCGCCTACAAGATCACCCACGGCGCGGACGCGAAGCTCTTCCCGGGCGGCAAGCTGCCAACGGCCGCTACGGTCAGCGCGCCGCCCGCGCTGGGCGACCCGGTGGCCGATGCCTGCAAGTACTGCGCGATCGGCGCCACTGCGCTGTGGGCCCTGTTCGACAGCTGCCTGGACCTGGTTCCCGACGCGGGCAACATCGTGTTCAGCATCATCGACATCATCTTCCCGACGCTGATCCAGGTGTTCACCTGGCCGTCCGGAGTGCCGTTCACGCCCATCCCCGACGAGAAGCCGCTGGATAAGGCCAACCTCACCAACTGGGGTGCGGGCTGGGCGCCGATCCTGATCGACCTGGCCATGCTCGTCGCTCCCGAGCTGCCGTTCTCCCCGGGCGTCAAGCCATCCATCGCGCGCTACGTAGACCCCTGGGGCAAGCTCCTGCTGACCGGGACAGGGGCGTTGAATCTCTCGGCCGGGCTGGCCGCGATCGGGATCGACAGCAGCGACGGCGGCGCGGTCGCCGCCAACATCCTCGGGCCGCTGCCCAACGCCAGCCAGGCGCTGCGGATAGACGGAGTCGTGGAAGCCAGTGAGGGAGTCACGGCCGCCCTGAAGGTCTTCCTCGACTTCTTCACCGGCACCGGCAGCGCCGTGGCGATGGCAGCCGGCTGAGCCACTGGTAGTACCCCGGCCGCACTCCCTGAAAGGTCACGCTATGTCCACTGATCACGACGAGCCTGCCACGACACCCGCCATGTCACAGCCAGCAGGACCACACGCATCCGCCGGATCGTCGCCGGGACCGCTGCAGCCCGCCGACCTGATCGCCTTCCTGCAGCGTACGCAGCTGTCTTGCACGCAGGGCTATGACGTGGTCAGCGTCCTGGCCGCGGACCGGGTGAACGACCTGTTCGGCCAGCAATATGTCGGCAGGGTGGCGACGGGCGATGCGTTCGCGCCGGTCAGCGGCCGGGTGGCGATCGGCGGGAACCTGTATGCCTCGTTCTCGGGGCTTACGCTCGGGCCGCCGCTGATCTCGTTCTCGCCCGGCGCACAGCCGCAGGACGCGAACCTGCGGGTGGAGTTCCTGTCCGGCACCGTCACGACCGAAGAGGTCATCAATGACGTCACCACGGTGACATCGACCCAGCATGTGACGCCGGGCGGCGGGTTCGTGCTGACCGGTGTCGTCCCGCTCGCCGACGTGCGGGGCGACGCTGATCCGAACACGCACGAGGTACGCCTTGACATCGCCAACGGCTCCGACTTCGCCGCTCACATGAACATCCCGGGCGCCGCCGCGCACACGGCCCTCGGCCAGTATTTCCTCCAGCTGATGCAACAGGACGCCGGCTCGTGGGCCTACGTGCTCGGGTCGCTGAATTACTCCGCCGACCCGTCCATGAAACTGGTTCCCACCTCTTTCGAGATCGCCACCCAGGTCGACTCGGCTGACCCGGCTGACACCGGCCGCGTGCTGCTGTTCATCACCACCGCCTACGGCACCGCGCCAGCGGGGCGTCCCGCGGCGATGCAGCTCCAGAACATGGTCCCGGCCGGCTCGACCACCACCCTCATCGTGGCCAACCGGGTGCTGTTCGCCGACATGGTGCGCGATGCGATCCAGTCCGGGCTGGCCCCCTACGGCGCGACCGCCTCGGCCAAGCCCGCAGACCCGTCCATTCCATGGTCGCTGTATGCCGTGACGGTCCAAGGCGGCTCCCTCAATGTAGGGAAGATCAGCTTTTCCGATAAGGGGGTCAAATTCCTTTCGGGGACGGCCACGGGCGACGGAGAGGCCCTCAGGACTTATCCCAGCGACGTGGTCGTCCCCTTGGGCGGCATCGCGATAACCGCGAGCGGGAACGCAATCAGCACCGCGGCCGGACTGCCATGGAATCAACCATGGGCCGCCGTTCACGCGCAGGGCAAGGATTCATATCCCGACGTTGGCACACTGTCCATGACGGCGAGCATCACCGGCCAGCAGACACTGACCGTAGACGCCGCCGGCACGATCAACGTCAACGGTCAGCCGTCGGTAAGCGTGTCCTTCGCACCTCCATCGGTGCCCTGGTGGGACAGCTCCACAATCGCGAACGAGGCCGGCGATGACGTCGCAGCCCAAGCCCGGCCGGCACTGGAAAAGGCCCTTTCAATCCAGCTGCCAGCCATAAGCACCTTCGCGGTAAATAACCTGCTCTTCCCAGAAGATCACAATCTGACCTTCGCCAGCGCCCACCTCCCCGGTGACCTGGTTACCTTCGGCGACCTGAAAACGTCGGCCATTACGGTGGCGCCGCTGTACGCGACCCTGACCCCGGGCCAGACCTTCCGGTTCTCTGCCAGCGGCGCCAGTGGCCCCGGCACGCACTGGGGCCTCGGCCAAAACCCGGCCGGCTCCATCGGGGCCGACGGCACCTACCAGGCACCCGACGTCATCACCGGCACCACGCATGACGTGGTGACCGCCTGGACGATGGTAGGCGAAACGCGGCAGACGGCCAGTGCCGTCGTGACCATCGTGCCTGCTGGGCTCACCGTGAGCCCCGATTACGTGGTCATGGCACCAGGCGCCGCACCGCAGCCGTTCGTGGCGTCAGACGCGGGCGGGACCGCAGCCGACATTCACTGGTCCCTGGTCGGCGCAGGTACCCTCACCGGAGACGGCGTCTATACGCCGCCGAACGAACTGAAAGCCATGCAGGCCGTGACGGTGCGGGCCACCCGCACTTCGGACGGCTCCACCGCCGATGCGCTGCTCGTCCTGACGCCTTACTCGCCGCAAGGAGTGCAAGCCAGCCCTGCGGCGCTGGCAGGCCCGCTGCCCGCGGGCGCGAGCCAGCAGTTCACCGCGGCCACGGTGGACGCCGAAGCGACCCCGGCCAGCATCACTTGGTCAGTGCTGCCCGCCATCGGAACGATCGACAGCGGCCTCTATACCGCGCCGAAGAACGTCACGGCGCTCACGACGGTCGCCGTCGTCGCGACCGCTTATGGCCCGTATGTTTTCGGGCTGGCGACATTGCAGATCGCGCCCGCGCCGCCGCAAGCCCGCTCGGATTAGACCACGGAACCGACCTGGTGATCTCGGAACCGGGTCGGCGTGGCGGACGATAGGGGATTCGCTGCCGGGAGCGGGCTCGCCTGCCCCGGCAGCGCGACTCCGCGGTTGTGGTCTCCTGTCGCGTGCTCACCACAACTCCGGATCGGGCTCGCCGGCCAGCATCCCGTCGCGGGCGCTGAGGTGGTAGCGGACGTAGTCCAGGTAGGCGCCGCTGATCCGGCGCCGGGCCTCCCAGGCGTGCCGCGGTGGTGCAGGTGAGCGTGCAGGACGTCCCACCAGATGCTGCGGCCGATCGCGAACCCGATCCGCCCGGGAACCGGCGCGGCCACCTGGAGCCAGTGATCAAGCTTGTCGTGCGGGGCGTGCCGGCCCGGCACGATGCAGCGTGCCTGCCGCCCGCCGCGCTGGGCCATCGCGGCCACCGCGCCAGCGTCGTCGTGCCGGTCGAGGCCCTCGAGCCGCCGAGCCTGCTGCTCGCGCAGCGCGGATCCATGCCGCGATCCCCAGGGTCGGGCCGGCATGGCCGTCTGCCCGGCACTGCGGCCCGGATCAGCCCTGAGTTCGGCAAGGCTTGGCTGATCGAGGAAGGCCTGGCAGGACTGTGCTACGTCCGGAACCAGATATCCATGTCGGATCTCCTTTCTTGAAGAGATCCGGAAAAGCCAGTGACGAGCCAAGTGACAACGACCCCAGGCAACGCCAGCCATGCGGCGACGGACCACGACGGCACTTCGCCACTAGCTGCCGTGACGCGACGCCGAGCGACCGCGCCGGACGGAGTCTCCATGCTTCGCATCGAGGGGGTCAGGGGTTCGAATCCCCTCAGCTCCACTTGAAAGTGCAGGTCAGGGCCATAGTGGTCCTGGCCTGTTCGTCGTTGAAGATCATTTGTCACTGAGATGTCACCCGGACGGAGCGGCCTGAGGTGACACACGTCGGTCCCAACCGGATTTCCCGTCATCCCCTGACACCCGCCCCAGCCAGCTTCCGGGAGTAAGCAGCGGCCCGGCTGGCGATGGTGGGCAGCGGTGTCGGGTGCGGCCCGCGGGGGCCGGATACGTGCCCAAACGCGGACTGCCTGCTCCGCCGGTGCAGCTCATCGTGCCCTTGGCGGCGGTCTTGAGAACCGCTACGCGCCAGTCCTTGACTACATGGCCTTGTGGCTAGTCCCGCTCGGCCACGAAGGTTCCCCAGCCGACCCGGGACACCACCATGCCCTCCCGCTGCAGGGCGCTGAGGGCCTTCCGCACCGTCCCGGCCGCCAGGTCATATTCCTGGGCGAGTGAGACGACGGACGGGATCCGGTCACCGGGCGCGTACTCACCTGAGTCGATCCGGCTGCGCAGCAGGTCCGCCAGTTGCTGCCAGGGCGGTATCGCCGACGACCTGTTGATCATGATCACACGATAGATAGCTAACCCTCACCCTGGCGATACACGATGAACCATGATGAACCATGACACGATTCAGCTATGGATACCGAAGGTGCCCAGGACGTCACCCTCGCCGGTGCACTGGAAGAGTTCGGCGCCACCCACCAGCTTCACGTCGAGGAGTTCTGCATCGTCGCCGTCCGGCGCCCGATGCCGCAGAGCCAGGAGGTCACCACCGGGCGCACCGTAGCCGAGCTCCTTGCCAAGCTCCGCGCCGAACAACACGGCAGGCCATGACCATCGTGGCCGTGCCCTGCTCGCACCGGGGCGCCGTGGACCTGATCGATAGCCGCTACCCCGCCGATGAGCGCCTGCACTTCCCGGCGGGCGAGTGGCGGGAGTTCCTGGACGCGGTAAAGGCTGGCCGGTTCGACCACGCCGGCGACTCCGCCGGCGCACCGCCTGGATCCGGAGAAGGCGCCGAAGATGTGCCCGGACCCCAAGTTCAGGCCGCGAACCGGACTGACTGACGCGGCAGAGGTAAGCACCCATCACCGGGCGTCGCCGGCAAAGCAGCAGAGCGGGGTCGGATGCGGCTGGCCGCTCCTGACACCGGTCGTGGTGAGCAGTAGCAACGACACCATGGCACTCCGCGGGCTACGCAGCGGGCGCCCGCTCACCAGGGTGAGGCGCTGAGCGGGCCGCTACTAGCCGGTGGCAGTTGGCCTGTAGCCGAGGAGGACGGCTGCCAGTGCTGACCGAACTGCGCCCGGGGCGCAGGCCAGTTTGTGTAGCGTGCGTCGTGGATGATCCTGATGAGAGCAGCGGCGATCGCGCCGAGCCTGCACTGGCGAAGGCAGCCGCCGGAATAGTGGGAGCCGCTGCGGGCATCCGGCTCGGTCCAGGCATGGCTCTTGTCTTTGGCGCAGCCGGTCCCCTGTTTGAAGGATTGGCGGTGAAGTCCTGGCAGGAGTTCTGGACGGGAGCACAGCGGCGGGCTGGGGAGATGCTGGAAACGGCTGCCGATGAGGCCGGCCTGGATGCCGAAGAGCTGGCCGACCGGATCGCCGGCTCGGACCAGGCGCAGCTCCAGACCGCCATCGCGATGGCGGCGGCCGAACGCACCACGTGGCCGCCGCAGGTCAAGGCGCTGGGAAAGGTTCTCGCGGAGGGCCTGATAGCTGAGGGTGATGCTGTTGATTTGCCGCAGTTCGCGCTTGAGGCGATGGCTGATCTTGGCCGGCTGCATGTGAGTCTGCTAGATCTGCTGGTCCGGTATGAGCCGGGGGTTGCCTCCGATGGGACCAGTCCGCGGCCCTATCAGCCCACTGGTGGCGACTGGATGGCTGGCCGCCGCTCCTGGGCGGAAAGATGGATTCTCGAATACCGGCCCCATCTCCAGCCTGTTCTCACGAGCGTGGTCGGAAGCCTGGTCCGGCACGGCCTAGCCCACCAGACCGACAGGACGCCCGAGGCGATGGAACAGCTCGGCAAGGATTTCCAGGGCCAGATCAACCGGCAAGCATCACTCGCAAAACGCACTAATAAGCCGAAGCCTCCCACTCTCCGCCCACCCGTGATCCGACGCATAGAGCGAAGCTGGTCACCCACAGAACTGGGTGAGCGGGTGCTGGGTTATTACATTGAAGCCGGCGCGGGATCTTGAAGCCGGCCCTCCAGGGCAAAGTGGCTGATAATTAAGTAACTTAGACACGCCCAGCAAATATCACATAACACAATCATGCCTTCGCCTTACCACCAGGGCATTACGCTCTCGCGCATGACTGAGGTTTCTGGCTATCAGGCTTGGATCGAGAGCGAGGCGGACCAGCGCGTCGCGGAGACCGGCCCGCTGCGCCTGGATCGGCCGCTGGAAAGCGGCTTCATCGGCGTCATCAGGACCAGCGTCAGTTCGTCGTGGGACAACGCCGGGAACACCGAGGTCGTCTGGTTCTCTGCATTCACCCGCGACGGTGCCGAGTACCGGGCTGAGCGCAGGGTGCTAGACCCCGACCCAGAGGATCCGCAGCCATGAGGTCCGACGTTCGCCTTGGCCCGCTTTGCCTGGTGACTGTCGCTTCCCTGGCTGTCGGATGCACGTCACCGGGCAGCACGACTACGACAAAGCCCGTGGGAACGGAGACTTACGCCACCGCTGCCGCGAGTCCCACGCCGGACATCGAGATAACCGTCTGCGCTCGCTTTGACAGGTTCGTCTTTCCTGGCATCGCGGCGACGCTCCATAACGCGGTCGGGAAGGGCACCCCCAACCCGCCATACAGGCCTGCCCAGGCCAAGCTTCTCCGGGACGACTTGAAGCTGTCTCACTGGTCCTCCCTTGTGGAAAGCCAAGCTAACGATTCCACTTTCGCCGGCTACCTTCTCGAGGCCGGAGCGATGCTCGGCGTGGTCGGGGGACCGTACAGCACTGCGCTGCAAGCAGAGACAGCAGCCAGTGATATCGGCCATGTCAACGGCTACTGCAAATACGACGCTTCATGATCGACGCCGGTAACGGCCCGTACCCGCCCGGTTGGACCGGGCGCAGTGTGCGTATACCCCCGTCACGTCGGTCTTTGCCTGCCGCTCTATCTCGTAGGGTGTGACCGTAGCTGCGGTCGGCCCGGCGCTGCCGTCCTGAGCCGAACGGTCGTCAGTAGTTTCGAATGCGCTAGCGGAGGCTCCTCTCCGACCCGGGCCAGGAGTCAGTTCTGGGAGCCAACGTGGTCAAGCTCGATCAGACTGTCTCGGACGGCACCGGGCTGTGCGCAGGTAGGAGGCCCCCGCTCGGCTACCGCCGGCTCACGAGGTCCCGATATGTCAAAGCCCGCATGGCATGCAAGTCCTGGTGTTCCTGTGGCACGTTCCGCCGAGGTCACGGCAGACTGACCACCAAGCCGGCCGCCGCATTTGGTCGGCAGTAGGCGCCTTAGCTATAGGACGGTGAGTTTCGCATGTTAGAGGTGATCTGGGCCCAGCTCGCGGGGACGGTTTTCTTGGGTATTGTTGGCCTATGGCTGGCACATAACTATCGAC
>Ga0187855_10002931_pt1 | contig 12723 bp, 13 predicted proteins | sample June2016WEW_8_10_2_FD_132969 | JGI IMG/M metagenome (GOLD analysis project Ga0187855, IMG submission 132969) | Peatland microbial communities from SPRUCE experiment site at the Marcell Experimental Forest, Minnesota, USA - June2016WEW_8_10 | ecosystem: Environmental > Terrestrial > Soil >...
ACGGGGGTGGAATTTGGGTTGGTGGTCTGTTTTCAGGGGGATGGGGCGGTGAGATTCGTGATTCGTGTTTTGTGAGCAATGCGACTCGCGCGCACCAAGTACTGGCGTTAAAATAGGCTATTGCAGCGTTGTTGCGGCATCGGACGGTGCAACATAAAGCGCGTGCGCTGTTTCCTGGACGATCCGGGTGCGCCGGGGCGGGGTTGGAATGGCTGTACAACGGCTTGAAAGGAACGCCGATGACGATCACTGTTGATATCACACCCGAGGTTAAGGCGGAACTCGCCCGCCAGGCCGCCGCCCGCGGCCGCGCCCTCGAGGCCCACACCGCCAGCTTGCTCGAAGAGGCTGTCCATCCTCCGGCGGGAACTGTAGTCAATTCCGAGAGGCAGGGAGCTAAGAACCTCGTGGAGGTTTGCGCCATGGTTAGGGGCCTGACGGACGATGTGGACTTCAGTCGCAATCCTGACACTGGACGCCCGGGAGACCTTTCATGAGCGGATTTCTGCTCGATACAAACTCCCCTCCGAGCTGACTAAGCCAAGGCCTGAATCTCGGGTAAGGGATTGGGTTGACGCCCAAGACAACGCTTCTTTGTACCTGAGCGTGGTTTCCGTTGGAGAACTTCGCAGGGGGTTTACCGTGCTTCGCCAGAGCAAACGGCGAGCCCAGTTGGAACAGTGGTTTGAACAGTACCTCCTTCCGTTGTTTGGCGGCAGAATCCTGCCGGTGACTCAAAGCGTGGGTAACCGCTGGGGTATCCTAAGCGGCGAACGCCAATTAAGAGGGACTCCTCTCAACACCGCTGACGGCATGATCGCCGCCACGGCCATGGAACACGATCTCACTATCGTGACGCGGAACGCGAAAGACTTTGCCGGTCTCGGTGCGGTTCTCCTCAACCCCTGGGATACGCTATAGAGGCCGCGGCGCCGGGAAGGTGGACATTGCCTCTCATTTGGGCTACGATGTAGCTCAGGGGACCTTAACGCCCATGCCTGAAAATTCCGTCGTTCGCGCTCGCATCAATGAGCGCACGAAGAGGGAAGCCACGGCGGCGCTGAAGAAAATCGGGCTCACGGTGTCCGATGCTTTTCGGCTGCTGCTGGTGCGCGTCGCGGCGGAGAAGGTCCTGCCGTTCGAGCCGCTCAATCCCAACGCCGAAACCGTCGCGGCGATGAAAGCCGCACGCCGGGGCGAGCTAATCAAGGCCGGTAAGCCAGACAAGCTACTGCGAAGCCTGAATGCGGGAGGTTAAGTACACCACCCGCTTTCAGCGTGACTACAAGCGAGAAAAATTCGGCCGTCACAGCAAGAAGCTGGACGCCCTGCTGATGGAGGTCGTCAACTTGCTCGCCGCTGACACGCCGCTATCGCGCAGGAATTTCGATCACCCACTGTCCGGCGAATGGAGCGATCACCGCGACTGCCACATCCGGCCGGATCTCGTTCTGATCTATCGCAAGCCTGATCACGACAGCCTCGAACTTGTGCGCCTTGGCTCGCATAGTGAGCTTGGGCTGTGAAACGGGCCAAACGTTTCAGGTTCCGTGGGCCGCATTATCCGTAAAGCAATCCGCCCCGTTCGCTTGTGCGGTGTTTCCTTTTGCGTCCCGAAATCGAAATGTGAGAGCTTGGGACGGGGCTTATCGATTGAACGCGACAAAATTCGCCGTCGGTCAATCCGCCGATAAGGAGCCTGCCGCTGTCGTCGGGCTTAGAGGAACTCCTGGCTGGAATCTCAAAGACGGTGGATGGAGCTTCGGCCCCACAGTCGCTGTGGAAGTTACGCCGATAGAGAATTACTTGGAACTTGAGATGGGCGTTACGGCGACTTCCGGCCATCGCTCGACCGAATGGGACACGGACCTTCTGTTCAAGAAACGTTGGAACCTCTCCGAAAAAGTGGAGTTTATGTTCGGGGTTGGTCCAGAGTGGGTTCATACGAGGGAATACGGCATGACGACGAACTCCCTCGGCGGTGAAGTCGTGCTGGATTTTATGTTCTGGCCCTCCGCGAAGCATCGAGTCGGCTGGTACCTCGAACCGGGCTACGAGTACAACTTCGGGCGAGGACACGACCGATCGATTGGCATAAGCGGCGGCCTACTGATCGCGATCCCACGAAGGCACTAAAGACCCCTTTGTGAGACACGGATTGGAAATGAGGATCTCCCCGCACGCAGCTGATTCTCTACGCTGCGGCGACAGTGCGGAGTCGCGCGGCTCAATTTTCAAGAGCGGTGGATGCAACCCCGCTGTCTCGGCGAGGGTCAAAGAGGCCACCGAAGGTCCGCCCCTACAGAACCCTCCGCTGCGCGTCGCTGTTGGAGTTCCGATTACGCCCGACATGTCCTTAATGAGATAAACTAGTCTCAAATGCGAGAATGCGATTGGCAAGACCCCGACGAGGAGGAACCGTTATGCTGACGCAACAATCTCTTGCTCTTCTTGGCTTTCTCTGTGCATCACAGGCCGCGATAGTCGGCGCATGGGCCGAGAGCCAAGGGGCGCCGGTTGTCATTGGCGAGACTGTTCGGCTACAGTCGAGCATTCTGAAGGAATCGAGATCTCTACTCATCTCGAAGCCCGACGGGTATGACAGCGGTACGGACCGGTATCCAGTTCTCTACTTGTTGGACGGCGAAACGCACTTCCACTATGCCAGCGGAATAGCCGGTTTTCTGGCGGATGACGACCGAATGCCGAACATGCTGGTGGTCGGGATCGCCAGCGGGGATATGGCACATCGTACGCACGACTTGACGCCGCTATCGACAGCCGAGACCGACAACCGCTTTTCGCCGGGCAACGGCGGGGCGGATGCTTTCCTGTCTTTTGTCGCCGATGAACTGATCCCATTCGTCGACAAGACTTATCGCACCCGGCCCTACAGGTTACTCGTGGGCCATTCATTCGGCGGCTTGTTCGGAGTCTACACGCTGATTACGAAACCAACCCTTTTCAACGCATATATCCTCGCCGACCCAAGTCTTTATTGGAACAACGAGTCGGTCGTAGCGCGCGCGGAGTCTTTTCTTTCGGGCACCAAATCTCTCCAGGCGGACTTCTACATGACGGCGTCCAGCGACTCGGGGAAGCCTCCAGCCGCGGTTGCCAGGTTAAGCGCGGCGCTCGGCAAATCGGCCCCCGCGGGGTTCCGCTGGAAGTTCGATTGGATGAAGCAGGAGGACCATATGTCGATCCCGCTGCCGGCCATTTACCACGGGTTGGAGACCATATTCGAAGACTGGCGCCTGACCGATCCATTGGAGCTGTTCGACAAAGGCGGCATCGAAGGGATTCACAGGCGCTATCGAGAGGCGGGCCGGAGATTCGGTTACCCCGAACGGATCACGCCGCCGTTCACCGTTTCGCTGGTGGTTGCGGCCCTGATGCGGGCGGGGCGCCTGGGGGAGGCTTCCAAGGTACTGCTCGACGATCCCAAAGCCTATCCTCCTCCGTGGAACCAACTCGATGCTCTGGCCCGCGCTTACGAGAGTCGTGGCGACACCGGGCAGGCGGCTCGATATTATCTCCTATCGCTAAGACAGAACCCGGAGAACGATTTTGCGAAAAAGAAGCTCGCCGAGATGGGCGTCAAGATCCCAGCGTCACCGTAGGACTAGCCATACCGAAAAATCCGCCGGGCTTGGGCGGCCACTCGGACCGGTGCATATTGACATGAACTTTTGTGAAACACCGCCGGCCGGCTCCAGTAGCCGGTAGTGGGTCAGTTTGCGCCGATTACCAATCGGCGCGCAGGATGCCATCCTGCCCTACAAGCGGAACACACGGCGATATCTTCTTCAATGCGGGTTAGCAGGCGGAAGCGCCTGCCAACAGTCATCGCACCAGATCGACCACCGCGTATGCTCCCATCTCCGGAATGCTGAACTCTGTGGCGCCCTCCCGCGCGTCGTAGTCCGCGACCTTGGTGCTCTCGTGTTCGAAGGCGGCCAGCTTCGCTTGCGCGTACGAGCCTAACACCCGCACGCGCAGGCCCTTCACAATCCGGTTGCCGTAATTGAGCAGGTGCACCCTGGCTTGCGCGCCGTCGCCGGTCAGCCTGGCCAGCACCACATTGCTGCCGTAGATCCGCAACAGGCGCTTCTCGTCGGTGAGCTGGCGCCGGATCTGCATGGCGAAGGCGTACGGATCCGCGGCGTCTTCCTTGCTATATCCGCCGGCGCCCAGGCGGATGTTCAGATCGTATTGCGGGTCCGGCGCCGGAATCACATGGAACAGCAGGTTGTGGCGGGCCATCAGGTTCAGGACCTCGCCCATCAGATCGGAGCCGTCGTCGATCACTCCGATGTTGGCCCTCACAGGTAAGCGCGGCTGGTCGATCGCGCCCAGGAATTTCAGCATGTGCGCGAACGCCTCCAAGTCCTCGGGCACGGCGCGGACGGCCGCCTCCACTCCGTAGGCGAACGCCTCCCCGGCGGCCACGGCTGCACTGCCGCGTGGCACGTCGTAGAAATAAGCGCGTCCCGGCGCGCGCTCAAACTGCCAACCATTGGCATCCACCCAGGGGACCCGCGTAGCCGAGGCCACGTCCATGCGATATTCCACCTTCGGCGTGGTAGCCTTTACGGCGCGGGCGGGATCGAAGGGCGATGCCGTAAAGCCTTGCCGGCGCCAAGCCTGTTCCCGGCCGGCGGGAATATACAGCCGATCGATGCCGGCTTTGTGCAATCGTTCCGCGGTATCGGCGGGCTGGTCCCAAAACAGCCCGGGCAGCAGAACGGCCAGAAGTAACGCCGGCATCAGACCTCGACGCTCGCGACTTTGATCTTGTCGAGCTCATATACGCCCAGCCCGAGGTGCGCGGCGTATTCGATGTGGCCCGGCTCGCGAACGAAGCTGTTCACGTTCGGATTGCGGTCGTGATCGCCGCCCGTATTCACGTACTTGGGAGAACGATCCCACACAGAGATGGCATGCTCGGCCTTCCGCTTGTCGTCGATGATGTCCAGCAGCAGCCGGTCGACGGCCACCGGATCGGTGCCGAATATCATGCGCTTCGGATAGAAGCGGAACTTGCGGCTGGGAGAAAACGGACCGCCATGCCAAACGCCACGCAGCCCGTCCATGATCTGCAGGACCGTACGAGAGCGCAGCGGCTCTACGGCGGCCAGCGTGCCGATGAACGAATATGTGTTGGTCACAGTTCCGGAGTGGGAGCGCGCGACGTTGGAGAAGCTCCCGTACGCGATGTTCTTCAAACAGCCGGTAACGCCGGCGGCGCCGTGGTCCTTCATATTCGGCACGTTCACGATTTTCGTGAAGCGGTCGGCCACCAGGCGAACCAAGTTGGAACGGGTGTCATCCTCGTCGAAGAACGATGTTTCGACGTAGGTCGCCGGGTCATACCCATCCGTTTCGCCGCGGTTGGATTCGGCCGTCCAGATATGCACGCCCTTCGGCACATATCGGTCGTAATGCACGGAGTCTACCTGGTTTTTGAACCGCTCGTAGATCCAGATCTGGTCAGGCTTCACGCCGACCGCAGTCAGGTTCCGCACGATTTCGGCGACGACTTCAGGGGTGGACATGATGCCGGGCGCACCGGAGCAGTTCACCTTGATCCCCACTACATCGGAAGGGGCGATGAAGCGCGCCCAGGAGTCGCGGGCGTCCTTATCGCCGGTAAGCGCGCGCATGCCCTGCGCCATCGTCTCGCGCACCACCGCGGCGTCGGGTTTTTCGGTCTGCACGTCGATGCACTTTTCGGCGTGCACGGAAGCCACCTGCCCAGGATAGGGACCCGGCATGCCGGGCTGCGCGGCAGGTTGAAATCGCGAGACTACTTTATATTTTGGAAGCTTACGATCACTGGCGGCCAGGGCGGCTGGCGCGGTGGCGGCTACCTGAAGAAACGTACGCCGGTTCATCACTATCGATCATAACCGCTTGCCGGTAGGGCTGGTTGTGCTATGATTTTTATACCCGGCCAAGGGCTAGCCCACGGAGAGGTGGCTGAGTGGTCGAAAGCAGCGGTTTGCTAAACCGTCGTAGGGTCATAAGCTCTACCGGGGGTTCGAATCCCCCCCTCTCCGCCATAAAAAGCGCACAAGTTGCGGCGAAATTCTCGCCCTGGAATCCCTCTCCAGAAGCCTTGCGCGGCTGAGTTACGCAGTCGTCGGGAAAACAAGTTGAAGCATAAGCACTGACAACGACCCGCCGGGCCAACTTCACTCGCCTATCGGCGGCTCGCCTCGTCCTCGCCCGGCATCGTGGTCACAGTCACCGAATCCGTCAGCTTGAACGTCAGAACGGTTTCCGACGGGAGTGTCAACGACCCGCCGGGCCAACTTCACTCGCCTATCGGCGGCTCGCCTCGTCCTCGCCCGGCATCGTGGTCACAGTCACCGGATCCGTCAGCTTAAACGTCAGAACGGTTTCCGATGGAAACGTGATGCCCTTGCCCTTCTTAACCCCGCGAGCCACGCCGCCCGCGCCGGCCCCCGCGAGTGTGCCGACACCCGCGCCTTTGCCGCCGCCGGCGATGGCCCCGATGATGGCGCCCAGCGCCGCGCCGCCGCCCACCGTCTCCGCCGTACCTTTGCCGCGCCCTCCGCCCGAGCTGTCATAGTCTTCGGTATTCAACGGATATACGTGGCCGTGCGAAGTGAGCTTGGTCAGCGACAGCTTGAGTTCGGCATGACCCGTGAAGCGTCCCGCGTTCGCCACATCCACCACGCGCCCCTCCACATCCGCGCCGGAGGGAACTGCTACTTCGCCATCGATCCGAATCGGAGACTGCAGCGTGGCGCGAAAAGTATCGCCCTCCTTGTTCTTCGTGGAATCGAGCGCGTCGATTAGCCGGATGGCGATCGTTTTACCGGCAGGAATGGTGTACTTCACCGGGGCAGGCGGGGGAGGGGGCGTCGGCTTAGGAGCCTCGGCCGGAGCTTGCTTCGGAAGAGTCGGAGGAGCGGCCGCCGGAGTCACCGGCCCGAATGGCGAAGGCTCTTCCGGGGGAACATTCGTCGCAACCTCTTTGGGGGCCGCTTTAACTGGCTTCGGAGCCGCGTCCGCGGACTTGCGCGTGGGCCGGGTTCGCGGCTTGCTGGCTGTCACCGGCGCTACCTCCAGGTTATTGATCACGTAAGTGACCCCGGCAGTGTCTTTAGCTTCGCGCTCGGCTAGTGCCCGCGCCGCATCGCTCGGAACTTCGCCGGTCAGCGTCACGACGCCATTCAGACTCTTCACGCTGACTTGGCCGTTGATGGCTACGTCGCTCTTGATCTGCGATTGAATGGTTTGCGCAAGCTGGCTGTCGTCGACTTTCCGCGAACAGCCCACCGCTATCGTCAAGCCAGCCGCCAACAGGACCGTGAGCGCGCACCTGCCGTTCCGTTGTAGCATGCTCAAAGCTCTCCTTCCGACACCACTCCCATGCGAGACGCTGCCTGAGCAAGCTTCGTTACAGTCAGGCTTAGCGCCGTTCGCCGAAACGATGCCACGCACCGTCCGCGAAGCCGCGGCCGATCACGACACCCACTCCCGGCCCGTACACGTACCCATTCGGATAATACCCATACCCGTACGGGTTCGCATAAACGTAGGGGTAAGGATTCCCGTACGGCTCGTATCCGTACGAGTAGGGGTCGTATCCGTAGCCGTAGCCATCATAGTAGGGATACCCGTATCCGTAGTACCCAGGCCAGCCGAAGCCGAAGCCCCAACCGCCCCAACCCCATCCGCCGTATCCATAGCCATAGCCCCGGCCGTATCCATAGCCATAGCCGCGACCGTAGCCATACCCCCCGCCGTAGCCAAACCCGCGGCCGCCGTAGCCGTATCCTCTGGCGCCGCCCGCGTATGCCCCGCCACCGCTATAACCGCGAGCACCGCCGCTAAAGCCGTGGCCGCCGCCGCTGAAGCCGCCTCCATGACCTCCGCCACCCCCATGACTGGAAGCGGCGAACGCCGGAATGCCCAACAGCAGCACAACTGCAAACAGAATGACGATTTTTTTCATAAGTCACCCTGCCCCTTAGACTATCACTTTTGCAACAAGGTTTCGAGTGGCTGAAAACCACCAGCAGCGGTGCATTGCGGCCAGGAAAAACCGAACTCTGGCTCCTTAGTTTCATATACTTATGGGTGCTCCGGAATTGGCGAAACGGATGCATATAAGGATGCGTCGCCAGCTATGAGGCAGAGGTTTATGAAGACTAATCCAAGCAACCCGATTCGCACTGCCGTTCGTACCACCTTTTGTACGATGGCCCTGAGTTTTCTGGCCGGCTCCAGCCTGGTGCTGGCGCAGGAACAGCCGCCCGCGCCGCCGCCCGAGCCCCAGCAGCAGGACACCACGACCAATGGCGGATGGCGCAAAGCCAGCGATCCGCCGCCCGCGCCGCCTGCCGAGGCGAATCCACGCATCACTATGGATCCGAACTATGCGCCCGACCCGCCGCAGGCTCCGAATCGCCAGTATTCGAATCAGCCGCCATACAATCCAGGCCCAATTCCGCCCAAGCTGACCCTTAAGCCCGGCACGTTCGTGACTGTGCGGCTGAATCAAATGCTGTCGTCCGACCACAATCAGACCGGTGACGCGTTCGCCGCCACCCTGGTCAAGCCCTTGGTCGTCGACGGTATAGTGGTCGCGGAGCGCGGCCAGACCGTCGGTGGACACGTGGTGGAAGCCAAAAAAGCCGGCCGCGTGGAGGGTACCTCGCGGCTTGGAGTTCAGTTGACCGACCTCACCCTGTCGGATGGTCACCCTGTCACGGTGCAGTCCCAACTGATCAGCCGGAATGGTCCGACGTCGGTCGGACGCGACGTAGCTGCCGTAGGTGCGACCACCGCGACTGGCGCGGCCATCGGCGCAGCGGCGGACTGGGGACGCGGCGCGGCAATTGGCGCCGGAGCGGGCGCGGCCGTGGGAATCCTCGGCGTGCTGCTGACTCGCGGCCGCCCAACGGTGCTTTATCCCGAGCAGGTTCTGACGTTCCGGATCGATCAGCCCGTCACCGTTTCCACTGAAGCAGCTCCACAAGCGTTCCGCTGGGTGAATCCGAACGATTACGACCGGCCTTATGACATGCAGACGCGCATGGGCCCCTCTGGCCGGCCGCCTTATGGTCCAGGTTACCCCTACAGCTATCCGTACGCTTACGGCTACCCCTATGCGTACGGCTACCCATATCCGTACGTGTACCCGTATTTGGGATTCGGGTGGGGTTGGGGTGGCTACTACGGTCGCGGCTTCTACGGCCGCGGTTGGGGCTGGCGCCGCTAAATCATAAATCATAAAAGGGGGTAGGATCGTCATATGTCGAAGAAAGCTCCGTTGCCAGCCTCTCTGATCGCGGGCCTGCTATGCGCCGCCGCTCTCGCACAGGGTCCGCCCCCGCCGCCTCCTCCGCCGCAAGATTATCCGCCGCCCGCGCGGCTTGGTCCGCAGCAGTTGGATCAACTCGTCGAGCGCATCGCCCTCTATCCCGATCCGTTGCTGGCGCAGGTTCTGACTGGATCGACTTATTGGAACGAGATCGCCGACGCGGCCGCATGGGCGAACCAGCATAGCTATCTGCACGGCGACGAGTTGTCCAGAGCCATCTACGACGATAATCTTTCTTTCGATCCCAGCGTGCTGGCGCTACTCCCGTTCCCCGGAGTGCTGGACATGATGGCCCGCGACCCCGCCTGGACCGAAGCACTCGGGAATGCAGTGCTGGCGCAGCGTCCCGAGGTCATGGACGCCGTCCAGCGCATGCGCCAAAAGGCCATGGACTACGGCTATCTGGAAACTAATGCGGAGTACAGGGTGGTCGCCGGCGGCCCTGGAGATATCGAAATCCTGCCCGTCAATCCGGGTTACGTGTACGTGCCTTTCTACGACCCGCTGATCGTTTTTGGGCCGCCCCGTCCCGGCTTCTTCATAGGCGGAGCCATCCGGTTCGGCCCCGGTATTTACATCGGAGCCTTTGCGCCCTTTGGCTGGGCCGGCCCCGTCTTGGGATGGCGCACACACGAGATCTTCTTCGATCACCGTCCGTGGGAGCGTACCTGGGTAAACCGCGGAAACTACGTGCACTCGTATGCGGTCCCCTATCGACGCCCCGTCGCGCCGCGCGTGGAACGCCACGAGCGCCGCGAAGAACGCCGCCGCTAAGACTTGTGGGGCAGGCGGTGGGGCAGGCGCTTTCGCCTGCCAACCGTCCTCTTACGCCGAGTACTGCTGCGACGCTGCGTGGCGCAGGCACTCCTGCCTGCCGTGCCGGCACTCTTGCCGGCACAGGCGAGCTTTGCTCGCCCATCGAGCAAATTGGACTTCGGTCGGTGAACTTCAGTTCGCCGCTGTACTTTCTACATTTCGCAAGCGGTCGTGGCGCGAACTTCAGTTCGCCGTCCAGGTCACCTCACTCCGAATACTTCTGTGCAATCGGAAACCGTCGCCCAATCCCGAAAGCCTTCGAAGTAACCTTCAACCCAGGCGCCGCCTGCTGCCGCTTATACTCGTTGCGATCCACCTTGTTCACAATATCCACCACAACTTCAAGCGGCAGCCCCAGCTCCTGTGCGATCTGCCGGGGCGCCTGGTAATCCTCCACGTAGGCGCGCAGCACCTGATCAAGAATCTCATACGGCGGCAGCGAATCGCTGTCTTTCTGATTGGCCCGCAGCTCAGCCGACGGCGGCTTTTCGAAAACGCTCTCCGGAATCGCGCCCGGATGACGCCCGTTGGCGATGCGCGAAAGCGCGTAGACCAGCGTCTTAGGCACATCGCTGATCACCGCCAGCCCCCCGCACATGTCCCCGTACAGCGTGCAGTACCCCACCGCCAGCTCGCTCTTGTTTCCGGTCGTGAGCACCAGCGCGGACCACTTGTTCGACAGCGCCATCAGCGTCACCCCGCGCAGACGCGCCTGCAGGTTCTCCTCGGTCACATCCCGCGGCGCGCCCACAAACAGCGGATCGAGCACCTTCAGGAACTCGTCATATTCCGGCGTGATCGGCGCCATCTCGAAGCGTATGCCCAGATTCCGCGCCAGGGCGCGCGCATCGCCGATACTACCCTCCGAGGAAAACGGCCCGGGCATGCCGACCCCCGTGACATTTTCCGCGCCGAGCGCATCCACCGCGATAGCCGCCGTAAGCGAAGAATCAATCCCCCCGCTGAGCCCGATCAGCACGCGCGCGAAGCCGCACTTCCGTATGTAATCGCGCGTGCCCAGCACCAGCGCCTCGTAGACGGCCTCGCATTCCTCCGGCAGGCTGTCATGACAGTCGCCCGCGCCGGAATCGGAATCGAACAGGATGAGATCCTCGGCAAACGAAGCGGCGGACGCCGCCACGCGCCCCGTGCCGTCCATCGCGAAGCTGCTGCCATCGAAGACCAGTTGATCGTTGCCGCCCACCTGGTTCACATAGACGACCGGAATGTTGTGGCGGCGCGCGGTCGCGGCGAAAATCTCCCGGCGCAGCGCCCGCTTGCCCATGTGATACGGCGAAGCGTTGATGCTGATGAGCAACTCGCCGCCCAAATGCGCCAACTCCTGCACAGGATCGCGGCGATAGAGCGGACGCTCCCAAAACTGCTTGTCGTTCCAGGAGTCCTCGCAGATGGTGAGCGCCACTTTACGGCCGTCGATCGCAAAAAGGCTCTGCGATTCGGCGGGGCGGAAGTAGCGCGCTTCATCGAACACGTCGTAGGTGGGCAACAGCATCTTGGCTTGTCGAAAAAGGATGCTGCCGCCGGCGAGGATAGCCGCGCAGTTCATGGCGCGCTTGCCGGTGTGCGACTGGGAAGCGCCCACATATCCGGCGATCACGCGCAGATCGAGCGCCGCGGTCTCGGCCGCCAAACGCTCAAGTTGCTGCTCCGATCGCTCCCCGAAAGTGGGCTTCTCCACCAGGTCGCGCGGCGGGTACCCGGTGACGGAAAGCTCTGGAAACACCACCACGTGCGCGCGAGCTTCCGCCGCCTGGCGCGCAAACTGGATCATGCGATCCACATTGCCGGCCAGGTCGCCAACCGTGGTATTAATCTGCGCCAGGGCGATCTTCATTCTAAAGTCTTATTGTAAATCTGCCGGGGAACTACAAATATTGGATGGCCGCGGTGGGCCCACTGATTCTGGCAGTCTGCCCCGGTGTAGTGGACCCCAAAATTAAACAGAAAAAAGGCCGTCTCTTACTGCCTGATAACAGTTGACCGGAAGCGAGAAGCATACCATTCCCGCACGCGTGATGATTTTACATATTGTTTACACTGCAGGCTCATCAGGACAGGATACGATGGCGGCATACGGAGGGAAAATCCCATGCCAGGCAAAATGCACGTAACCGTTTTCATCGCGCTGCTCACTTGCTGCGCTTACGCCGCCGGACAGCAGCTCACCACTGTCCACACTTTCGTGTGCAAAAACCCGCAAGACTTAGGACCCTGCCCTCAGGGTGGTGGGGCTACCTCTCTGATCCAGGGGTCGGATGGGATTTTCTATGGCACGGCTGAGAGGACCGGAAAGGCGCAACCTGGTGCGGCCGGCGGGTTGATATTTTCACTGACACCTTCGGGCACATTCGCCACGGTGCATGAGTTTGCTCCTGGAGAGGCGCAGACCTACCCGAGCGGGAGCAGCCCGGTTCGACTCATCGAAGGACCGGATGGTAAGCTCTACGGTGAAACCGCCTTGGGCGGGTCGATGGGCTACGGAGTTTTGTTCCGAGTCGACAAGAACGGAAAGAACTACCAGGTCC
>Ga0187855_10002937_pt1 | contig 12707 bp, 11 predicted proteins | sample June2016WEW_8_10_2_FD_132969 | JGI IMG/M metagenome (GOLD analysis project Ga0187855, IMG submission 132969) | Peatland microbial communities from SPRUCE experiment site at the Marcell Experimental Forest, Minnesota, USA - June2016WEW_8_10 | ecosystem: Environmental > Terrestrial > Soil >...
CGCACGGTAGGCAGCCAGCCCCGGCAGCCCGGCGGCCGCGGCCCAGAGCAGCGGGGCGACCGCCGCGTCGCTGGTGTTCTCGGCCACCGACTCCACCACGGCCCGGGCGAGCTCCTTCGGCCCAAGCTGGCTGGGATCCCGGCTGCAGAGCCCCGGCAGCACCGCACGGGCGGCGGCCAGGTCGTTGGTGTCTAGGTGCAGGGCGGCTCGTTCAGCAGTCTGGCGCAGCGAACGGGCACCGGTGACCGCCCACACCCCGGCCGCGAGCGCGGCGGCACGCGGCAGCGGACGGTCACGGGTGAGCCGGTGCGCGGCCACGGCGGGGCCGGTGGCAGCGGCCAGGCAGGCGCCGGTGTACAGCGCGCCGCGGAGCCGGCTGTCCGCGTACATCCGGGTCTCCAGCCCGGCGGCCAGGCGCCCGAAGACGGCCACCGGGTGGCCACGTCGGGGGTCGCCGATCAGCGCGTCCAGCGCCACCCCCGCGCCCAGGCCCGCCGCGAGCGGCCAGTCACGGCCGGTGCCCCGCGGCCGGCGGCCTGGGCGGACGCCCCTTCGCCTCAGCCGGGTGCCCCGGCGCGCGCCGTTGACCCGCGGCCGGCGGCCCGGGCTGGCACTGCTGGGCGTCACCAGGCCTCGCCTGGCGCAACCTGCCGCGTCCACGTCACAGCATCTGACCCTAGGCGAAACCGCCGGTGGCGGCTGGCTCCCCCTGCTTTGCGCCCGGGTGGGCGGTCAGCCCCGGTTGGTGAGCGGTCAGCCCTGGTCGGTCGGCGGCCGGCTCCGGTCGGACCGCGGTCAGCCCTGGTCGGTCGGCGGCCGGCTCCGGTCGGACCGCGGTCAGCCCTGGTCGGTCGGCGGCCGGCTCCGGTCGGACGGCGGTCAGCCCTGGTCGGTCGGCGGCCGGCTCCGGTCGGACGGCGGTCAGCCATGGTTAGCCGGCGGCCGGCTCCGGGTTGGGCGGCGCAGCCGAGCTTCAATCTCCGGCCGGTTGCGCTCCAGCCAGATCGCGGAGCGCAGCAGCCGCTCCCCCACCCCAGCCTCCTGCATGCGCGTCCAGGCCCCGCCACGCATACTGGCCCGCTCGGCGATGCTCGCCCGCGACCGCCTCAGCCACCGGCTGGCCACTGGCACCAGACGGGACCGGGCGGCGTAGGAGAGCCCGTACGCCTCACAGAAAAGGGCGATGCGGGCCGGCGCGTGGTCGTCTGGGAGCGCCGGATCCCGGTCGGCCGGGTCGGCGATCGGCGCCCAGTAGCGCAACGTTTGGATGATGTCGACCAGCCGTGTCCCGGGCCGCGCGAGATCGAAGTCAATGAACGCGTACGGCCGGGCGCCATCCGGCCCGGTGCGGAAGATGACGTTCTCCAGGTTCACGTCGCAGTGGGAGATGATGTCCGCGGGGCCGTCGACGAACCGGGTCAGCTCCCCGTCCCACTGCGCCCCTGGCGGCGGTTTGAAGCCGATCACCGCCTGGTGATAGCGGAGCAGCAGTTCGGCCAGGTCCTCGAGAATGGAATCGGCGACGGCGAAGTCCGGCAGCGAGCGCCTCCCGGTGAAGCCGGGCAGGTAGGTCAGGACCTCCCGGTTCCTGCCGTCGATGCCGAGCACGCGCGGGGCCCCATCGAACCCCACAGCCTCCAGGTGCCGCAGCAGCGCGTGCACCGCGGGGGTGTGCGGCCGGACCGGGCGCCGGACGGTCCGGCCGACGCGGACGACACCCTCGGTCATGTCGCCACCGAGGAGGGGGACTTCGGTTTCCGCCGGGTCAGCGCCGAGGTAACGGGAGAGAATGGTGGTGTTCTCTGGGCATTCCGGGTGCTCGCGGCTCACCAGGGTGAGGAGTCCGTCACGGCGCCCGGGTCCGGGACTGGGCCCGGTCTGCTCCTGGGCCGGACGACTCGGGCCAGGAACCGGCTGGGCCAACCCATGGGCCAGGCGTCCCGCGCGCAGGCCGACACGCCGCTTCCTCGGCGCGTTGACGCGATGCTGCAGTTCCCGGGACCAGGCCAGTAGAGCGAAGCTACGATCCGCCAGTTCATCCGAGCACTCCCGTAGCACGCGAGCAAGGGACTGAATCACCCCGAAAAGATGGCTCAGCGAGTACGACTCCCGCAGGGCTATTTCGGCCTCTGCAGCCAACAGCCCCGAGCCGAAATTAGCCAGGCGGCTGGTCGTGCCGGGCGCGAGCGGCTCGATAGGGGCAGCCCCGGCCGCTTCGGCGGGCTGAAGATCCGGGTACGGGCCGGCCTCGGCAGGCGGCAACGCGGGCAGGGCCTCGGTGATCGTCGCGACAGCGCGTCCAGTTAAGACCTCTAGAGACACTTCGGCGTCACCCTTCACACTGGTAATGAATCCGTAATCGGCGGTTTTTAACCAGACGTCATGAAAAGTGACGATAAACGGTTACTGCCCGGAGTCGCTAGTGTTCCCTCCGAGTAACTCCATGCCTTTACCCTGCATTGGCCAAAGTCATGTCAACGCTAAATGACCGGAGTCACGCCGGTAACTTCTGTTTCAAAGATGGCGAAGGCACTGTGTGGCAGATCTCACGCGGCGGGCGGCTAGGCTTTACGGATGGTCGGCAATGCACGACGTTGGTGACCGGAATGCTAGTTGGCCGCTATTTCGTAGTTCTGATCCGGGCCGGACCGGGCTGATGCGGCGGCACCCCTAGGCGACCCGAGCTGGGCCAGGCCGGCGTGGCGGCGGGCCCAGGTGGGCGGGACCTCCGGATGGTCCGGCGGCCTGATTTTGGGCGGGCGCAAGGCCATGACATGCTGGACGCTGGCTGCCGTAGGTGGGGCGAGCGGATCTCACGGGATTGTTCGGCCGCCGTCAGGGCCGGGTCAATCGGATCTGCCGTCGCGATACACAGCGAACCTGCTTGTGGCCGACATGTGACCTTCGGCATGCACAATGTTGTGCCGGGCGCCCGTAGCTCAGTCGGATAGAGCAGCTGCCTTCTAAGCAGCGGGTCGCAGGTTCGAGTCCTGCCGGGCGCGCTCAATCCGTATCTCAACTGCACGGATGCCCACCTGCTGGGCCGGGGGCCGGGGTGCTGTGGTCAAGCATCTCGGTGCTACAGATACCTGCTTGGAAGTCTCTGTAGCTCCCCTGGACAGAGGGAGTCTGGCATGACCTTCACCAAATCTCCAGGCGCTGGCGCATCGGCGCGGCCCGGGCGCAAGAGCCCGCTCTGCGGGCTGCGACGCTCGGCGGGCAAGCCGGTGAGAACGCCAGCGAATTCCGGAAGGTAGTCGCGCGTGAGCCAGAACCGCTGACGCCATCCGGTGTCACTGGCGTCATACGTGAGCACCACCACGCGGCGGGCCACGCGTCGCATCTCGCGCAGCCCGGCGATCGGGTCCTGCCAGTGATGAACGGTGGAGACGGCCATCGCGGCGTCGAAGGCCCAGTCCCCGAACGGGAGGCTTTCCGCGGCGGCGGCCACGCACGGCGCCGCGCCCTCCGGGCGCTGCGCCCGCATCACCGCCGAGGGTTCCACCGCGGTGACGTCGCGGCCGGGGGGCTCGTAGGAGCCGGTACCGGCCCCGACGTTCAGTACTGTCCGGGCGTCGCCGAGCGCATCCCCGATCTGCGCAGCGATCCGCGGCTCGGTACGCCGTGTCGCGGGGTAAGCGCCCCCGATCGCTTCGTACAACTGCGCGCCGAACATCTCCAGTTGCCGGACATACCTCGCGAGAACCTACAGGGCGCCAAGAGGCGGAGCTCGCAGTGCAAAGAATCGCGGCCCCGGAATTCAGGGAAGCTGACGGCTGGCCGCCGATTATTGGATAACCGGCAAGGCACGGCACCCGCCGCTCGGATGATGCCGTCGAAAGAGGATCGCCTTCCTCCGCCAGGAACCACCTCACAACGATTTTGTTCATGACTGACCCGTAAGGTAAGGCAACCTCTGATCGCCTGCCCGGCAGCAAGGACGGCCCTGGTGGCGCCTACTGCATACTTTTGCCGGTAGCGCGTACTCACTGAACCCTCATTCCGTTATCTATGCAATTGCGCCAGGCCGACAGCTGTTATGCAGTAACAGGATCGCCGTCCGATGTGGTTTAATGCAGAGGTAATAATATAATTACTCAGCATCCGGATACTTGTGGCTGTTCTTCGGCCAGGATGCCCGCAACCAGGAGATGACATGGCGCAAAGGGTTCAAATAACGCTGCTCTGCGATCTGGACGACGGCAACGTGGAAGCGGACGAGACGTTGCAGTTCGGCCTCGGCGACGCCAGCTACGAGGTTGACGTATGCGGCAAGCATGCCCAGCAGGTCCGCGACGGCCTGCAGCCCTTCGTGGCGCACGGCCGCAAGACAAGCCCGGCGAGCGGCAGCAGCCGACGGCGGTCTGGGCGTGCCGCGGCTGGCCGCGACCAAACTGCTGGCGTCCGCGCCTGGGCCAAAGACAAGGGAATTCACGTCAACGACCGCGGCCGCATTCCCGCCTCCGTGGTGAAGGAGTACGAGGCAGCTCACTAGTAAATGCCCCTTCCGTGGCGAAGCCGCGAACAGCTTAGGTCGTTTCTGCCACGCCGGCCCAGTCGGCGCTGGCCGGGAGGCGCCGTGCTGGTGACGGGCGCTCAGGCCAGCGTCATGAATACGCCACGCAACTGAGCCGGGTCGAGCAGTTCGTAAGCGGATTGACGCACCCACAGCCGCGTGCCTTGCGGGAGCCATAGATAAGTGGCCCGGGCGGTGGAAGGATGCGATCAGAGCGTCTCGGCCAGCCGGTGACGTCGGCAACGCATTCCAGTGCGCTGCTGGATTGCCCAGGCTGGAAGCGGGCCGTCCAGTGACGTAGATGCCCGAGTCCGGCCAAGCTCGCGGATTTCGCGTTGTTGCATGCGGCGTGCGCGGCCACGAGATTATCAATGGTGTTATCGGGATGCCGGGACAGCTATGACCCCCAGCCGCGCGCCGGACAGGGCGGCCAGGCTACACGAGGCGACGGCGAGACCTCGTGATCGGCGCGGCCGTGTATGGGTCCGCGTGCTGGTTCGTTCACGCCCGCTGGTCATCGTTACCAAAAACAACCTCATGGTTCCCTGCTGTGACCAAAGTCCTGCATTCCGGGCAGAAGGATGTGATGCTGGGGCCAGGATCGTGAGCGCGGATGGGACAGGTCATGGGGTTGTGGCCCGGGCGGGAGAAAAGGCGGCTGGTCGATGCCCTGCGGTCGAAAATGCGGCTGCTGCTGCCGGAAGATCCGGGCCGCGAGCGGATGGTAGAGCTGGTCCGGCTGTTCGATCCGGACGCCCGGCCCGCGGGGGCGGGGCGGATCAGCGTGGACGGGCAGCGGCGGATCTACCTGCCCCAACCCACCGCGGTCGATCCGGAGGCCGCGGCTGAGGCGCAGGCACCGCCGGGCTTTCCCATCGCCTACTTCGTGCAGTTGCGGGGCCGTTCCGCACCGCTGGACATGTCCGGCGCCCAGCGGGAAAGCCGGGACATGCACCAAACCGCAGTCTTGCTGGTCAATGGCCTGGCGATCCGCCTCGGCGGCCTGGCCTGGCCGATACCCAAGGTCGCAAGCGAGCCGTTGCACGCGGCCATATATGCCCACCGGCCGGTGGCCGCCACCGAAGTGTCCAGCGTTGTTAAGCGGTACGCAAGCGGGCTCGATGAGTATCAGGACGTCACGCTGGGCTCGATGGGCGTCAGCACCTGGCGGACGGCCGACGGCCGCCTGCAGATGGAATTCTGGCCGCGAACCAGTCCGAAGGCCTGGTGGTATCCCCCCGAATCCGTGGGTGAGTGGCGCTTTCACTCCAGCCAGCTGGACGTGACCGTGCTGCGGCTGGCTGAACCGGCCGGCCAGGCGGATCCGGCGACCGCCCGTACGGTCGGCCAGATCGCGCTCGCGGTGGCGGCCGCAACGGGCGGCGTGTGTGTGGACCCGCTGAAGTTCCGGGTGCTGAAGCCGGATGACCTGGTGATGCGCTGATGCGCGGTCAGAAGACGCTGTCCCACAGGTGCTCGGCCTCATGCCCGGCGCTGACAGCGAAGCCGCGGGTGTCGTCAACGGTGGCGAACTCGCTGTGCCCGATGCCGTACAGCACGCCCCCGACCGCACCGTAGCTGTGCATGTCCTGACCCCAGGGCTCCCACAGCAAGTTATGAGCGAGGTCGCCGACGCCGTAGCCGACCACGCTGCCGACCAGCGCGCCGGGTATGCCGCCGATCGCCCCGCCGACCATCGCCCCGGCGGTCAGCCCCACCACGTTGGCTGCGGCCTCTTTCGCCACCGATTCCCCCACCGGTTTGCCCTGCTTGACGTCCTCCCTGGCACCCAGGACCGTTCCCGCCACCCCCGCGACCACGTCCACCACTGGAATTCTCTCCCCGGCATCGACCAGCTTGGCCAGGGCGCCTGGGTCTTCCCCGGCCGCCTCAGCCAGGGCCTCGGGGGTACGGCCAGCCACATGCTCCCCTGGGCCTGCCTGTCCGGCGAGGTAGTCCCGCACGTTGCCGATCCGGCTGTCGAGCAGCCTGCTGAGAGCGTTTTCCACTCGGCCGGTGTGGGCCAGATCTGACTTAGCCTGGTCGAGCTCCGCTTCCACCTTGGGCAGCTGACCGTTCAGATCACGCGGGACAGGCTTTCCGGCACTCATGGCCGCTGCGATCTGGCGGTCGAGCAGCGCCTGTTCGCCTTCGAGCCGTTCGATGAGCTCATTGACCTCGCGGCGCTGGCCGGTCGGCACCGCCCACAGATCGGCGAGCAGGTCGCTCAGGATGGCGTTGTCGCTGCCGGTGGTACCGCCCTGCTTGCGGCCCGGCGGGGCGATCTGCTGATAGAGCGCGGTGAGCTGGGCCGCAGCTTGCTGCCGGACCTGGGTGGCTTCGGCCTGGGCCTGCTGCCAGACCTGCTGGTAGGCCACCGTCTCCTGCTGCCGGGTGGCTTCGGCGGCGGTGGCCGGGGGCCCGTCCGGTTCCGGTCCGGGCTGGCCACCCGGCATGATCGCCACCCCGTGCCCGGCCGCTGCATCGGCCTGGGTCTCCAGCGCGTTCTCGATCTCGGCCAGCGCGACCGCCAGCCCTCCGGTGATCTGGCCCGCCTGGTCAATCACCGTGGCCAGCGCCCCGGCGGTCAGCGCGTCCCGGCCCCACGCTGTGGTGAACGCCGACGCCGCCGATCCCTGCCAGCCGCCCGGCCCGTCGCTGGTCAGCTGACCGGCCCGCCGGTCCAGGGCGTTAATGACGTCAACGATGGCGGGAACATAAGAGGACAGCTTGATGGACAGCGCCTGCAGGCCGTGGATGTCCCCGCCCACCCAGTCGAACGCGAACGGGGCCAGCGACACCGGCGCGTTCGTGCTGCTGCCCATCGGCCCTCCGCCCGGTCAGCCCGGCCCGGGGACCGTCGTGATGGCCTCGCTCATTGTGACGTTGGCGTCCTCGGCGTCCCGGTACGTGCCGTAGGCGGCCTCCAGCTTGCCCCCATGCTGATCGATGACCCCAGACAGCTGGGTATGCAGGCCATCAATAGCCCCGAGCACCAGACTCAGCGCGTCGTTGATCTCGGCGCTGCCGCCGTCCACGCTGGCCGGGCCACCGGACGGCATGATCGCCGCGAACGTTGCTGCTTCGGCCCGGAAGACCCCGGCCGCCTGCTGCAGGCCGGTCATGATGACCTGGAAACCGTCACTCATACCCGGCCCGTTCCCCGCCGAAAGCCCGCAGGCTGGCCGCCGTCCACCGCTGGCCGGACGAGCTGACCCCAGGGTCGAGAACGACCTGGATCAGGCCGGCCCGGTCCGCCGCCTCCCGCGCCGCCCGCAACGGCACGCATACCCACGGCTGACAGCGGCCCAGCACCCGCACCAAGGCGGCCACGCTGGAAAACACCGGCAGCACCGCGCGGCCATCGCCCGGCGCGCGCACCTCGAACTCGACCCGGCAGGAGTCTCCGGCCCGCGGATGAGCTGGCACGATAACCAGTTCAGGTCCTGTCATCTCCGGCCCTCCCGCAGATACCGCATACTCCGGGTGACGGATGGACCGCCGAAAGGGTTCACTACCCTCGCTGAACTCCAGCCGGGCGCAGGGCCGGAAGGTCTGGGGCTGCACGCTTCAGCACGATAGGAGCCGCCCCGAGGGTTCCCTTGTCGAATCCGGCGCGGCACGGGTTTCCTGACGTCGAACCCCGGAGCGGGAGCTGCGGCGGGCGCGCCGTGTTGGCGCCGACAACGGCCTGGCGGGCCGCCTTGAAACCGTACAAAGTTCTCACAGAGCCAGGCGGGAGCGGGCCAGCCGCGGCCACGCAGGCGGCTCAGCCGACACGTATCCCTGGTGACGGCAGGCTGGCACGCCAGCAGGCTGGGAGAGCCCGCAGATTCCCCCGGGCCACCCGGCGCTCAGGAGGCGATCAGTTGCCAAGCGTCCGGCGACTGTCACGTTAGGTGACGTTTGCCCCTGACTTCTCGGGCATTCTCCTCTAAGTACCAGTATGCACGCTGCGTAAGATTGAGTTAACAAAGAGTGAAATGAGGCTTTCTGCGCTGCGGGAAGGGAAGACAATGAAGCTCAGCAAGAAGCTCATCGCAGTCCCGGCTCTCACGCTCGCAGCAGGCCTCGGCCTCACCGCGTGCGGCTCTGGAAAGGCCCCAGTGGCGAAGCCCGCCGTTACCGTTACGCGGACAGTGTCAGCCAAGCCCGCGCCGGTCAAGACAACTCACCCGGCTAAGCCAAAGCCGGTGCCCACAACCCCCACACTCACGCCGACCCCGGCTGCTGCTCTGCCAACAGTCCCAACAAACTCAGGCACGGACCCATCTCAGGTTGCGGTAGAGCCATCCACGATCGATACATCAGCTGATGGCACTGGCGACATAACGGGAATCACGTGGTCGTCATGGACGGCGTCTAGCGCTGAAGGCTCCGGGTCGATCGCCCTAGATAACGGTGTGCCGAACATGGCTCAGGGCACCGTGGTGAACGTCCCGGTCTCCATTGCCCTGTCTGCCCCGGCGAACGGCAGCTTCACCGCGATGACCGTGGCCGACAGTTCGGGTAACACAAACATCTACAGCTTTAACGGCGGCAGTGACACGTACGGGCTGGGTGTCGATGACCCTGCGCCCGCCGCGCCTGTGACATCGGCCAACTCGCCCGCGCCTGGGGCACCAGGCTGCACAACCATAGCTGGCTACTACCCGGGCGGCCAGCCAGGTCACCTTAACTCATCCGGCTTCTGTGTGATGGATGGCGAGAATGGCAACTCTTGATCGTTGACCGTGATGCCCCCCGGGGCATTGCGGAGAGCGATTCAGACAGAATCGTCAAACAGGGGAACATCATGCCGCGCACCAGTTTCTATATCCGGGGCCCGAAAATCGGGCCCGTGCATACGATATTTCACCTGGGCTCTGTTGGTACGGGGAGAAGGCAGACTCCCAGCGGGCCGAGATACCACGCGCATCTGGAAAGCCGGTCCGGCCAGGTCTACCAGTGCGAGCACAATCACCGGACCGAGAGCGCGGCCATCACATGCTCCAAGTCAAAGGCTACGCAGCAGGCAGCGTTGGCTAAATTCACACGGCTTGACCAGCAGGCCGCTGCGCAAGCCGCCGCCACCCAGGCCACGGTCGACCGTAAGGCACGCGGACATTTCTGGAACCATTAGCTGCCGACTCTCAGGCCCTTCGGGGCCTGGGGGTGAATGGCCTCCTGGTCGCGGTCCGTTATGCTCGGCAATCTGGTTGCCAAGATGACCGCCCGACGCCACGCCGAAAGGGTGATCTGTGTGCAGCTATGCGCATGATGCGCATGGTCCGATAGTCGCCGAGACCGGATCTGCCGAATCGAGGGTGTCGAGTGCGCGTTTGGCGTACGCCTGCGAGACCGTGGCGACCGTGAATGTCGCGATGTTCGACGCCACCGGTTGGAGAGCGATGGCGGTGTCCGCGTTCTCCGCGGCCGCGCGCTCAGCTGACGGGCAACCGTCGCATCGGGAACATCATTGCCCGGGGGCTGCTCCGCGTCCGGCCGTCGCCGCCAGCTGTCGGGGCCCACGGTCAGCACTCATCGCCGGGCTATCCTCGGATGGGCCAACGCGCAGAGGAGAGTGCCGACATGACGCAGCAGGCCGCGGGATACGAGGACTGCGACATCCCGGTCGCGTCCGGGACGCTTCGGGTGCGGCGGTGGGGTGCCGCGGATGCGCCAGCGGTGGTATGCGTGCCCGGCCTGTCGGCGAACCTGTGCGGCTTCGACCGCCTCGCCGAACGGCTCGCCGGCGCCACACTGCAACTGGTGGCGATCGACCTGCGCGGCCGCGGCCGCAGCGAGGTGACCGGCGCGGGCACCTACGGCTGGCGGAGCCACGCGCGCGACGTGCTCGGCATCGCGGACGCCGTCGGCGCACCGTCGTTTGCGGTCATCGGCCAGTCCAGCGGTGCGGCCATCGCCATGACCTGCGCGCAGCTCGAGCCCTCGCGGGTCGAGCGGCTCGTGCTCGTCGATCTAGCGGGGAGCCCTGACCAGCAGTCGGCGGTGCCCGTGGTCGCCTCGATTAGCCGGCTCGGCACGGTGTACCCCTCGGCGCAGGCGGCCATCGCACTGATCAAGCAGATCGGCATCATCCCCGAGTGGGACGAGTACTGGGATCGCTACTTCCAGTACGAGCTGCGCGACGTCAACGGCGGCGTTTCGCCGGCCAGCGACCGAGGCGCGGTGCTCGAGGATCTCGGGTACGGGAATGCGATGTACTGGCCGGGCCCGGAGGCGCCGATCCACACGCTGTGGAACGCGATCAGCATGCCGGCGCTGGTGCTGCGCGCCCGGCAGGAGATTATGCCGGGGTTCGGGTTCATCCTGCCCGCCGCGGAGGCGCAGCGGTTCGCGGCCGCGGTGCCATCGGCACGCGTGATGGAGATCGACGCGAATCACTACACGATTACCACGCACGACGATTCCATCGCCGCCATCCGCGCGTTCCTGCGCACGAGCTGACGCCCCCGGGCCAAGCCGCCTCGGCGCTCGCCTCGCGGCACGTCGAAGCCGCCGGCGGCTTCGACGTGCCGCGAGGCCGACCCGCACCCGCAGGGCCGCGACGCTGCAGTCCGGCACCGCCTCCGCGGCCTGTCTGAACGGCTCTGCCACCTGAGCACGCCACCAAGGACGACCCGCCCCGCAGAACCGGATAGTTCTCTCTCCGGCCACACATCGATGCCCTCGGCCCACCCCGTCACGGGACCACGCGCCATGGACCAACGTCCCTGCGCGCAGGACCTTGGCCCCGGCGGTGCGGGGATACAGCAGAACTCCTGCGCGGGAGATGGCGAGCGCGACCTGGCAGGCATGTCGGTGCCGGATGCTCAGGCCAGTGACGGTGCTGTCCGGGTGCCCAGCATGGCCCGTACATGGCTTGGCATCTCAGCAGGCCGGCGATCCGTTTAGGACTCGTCTGCTGTGGCGGCCGTCTGGGCTTCCTCGACAGCCTCGTCGGAGACGGAATGAGTCTCCACGGCACCGCCCAGCTCGGTGAGCCTGTCGGCTACGACGGTGGCTTCGGAGACGGGAGCCAGCACGCCGACAGCCGCTTTGCCCCCTTGCAGTTCACTGCCGATCCGGCCGCGATCAGCCTCGTCCAGCCCCAGCTTCTTGTGGTGAAGCGCGCCCAGCAGCCCACCGCCTAGCAGGCCTGCGGCCAGCCCGACCGGGGTGCATAGTGCCACGACGGCGCCGATTCCGGCACCCTTGCCCCAGCTGCGCTTGCCGACCTTCTCCGCCTTGAGCTCGCCCTTCTCGTTCAGGACCAGGACGCCGATGGCATCCCCGCGTGCCACACCCGAGTCCTTCAGAGAGGTGGCCGCCGTGTCGGCAGATGCCTCGTCTTTGAAGATGGCCAAGACCACCGTCTTGTTCGACATGCGCGTTTCCTCTCTGGTGGACCAGGCGCGCTAGCGCCGGGTCACAGGTCCGAGCACCGGACGTAGCTGCCCCTGCACCGCAGTATCCGCTTCAATCTGCGCCCTGGGATCCTCCAGAGCGGGTGATATCCACTTGGTGGAGGCCACGGAGGGGCAGCGCTGCCCGCAGCCCAAGGCCACGGGCGCAGCCGCGGGCGGTCTGCGGTCTCGACTGCGACACTGCTGATGATCTGCTCGGCGGCCAGGCATGCGGGATTCTACAGACTCCCCGGGGCTGTCGCCCAGGTGAACCATCACCGCAACTTGACTTCCACTCCCGGCTCCACAACCTCGGCGCCTGTCGGGTAAAGACCCCAGGCCGTTCCCTCCTGTGGCGGCCGAGGCGGAAGGAGCCGGGAAATGACCCCTACGGCGGCGGACCATCCATCTGGTGCGCGCGACCGTGCCAGACGATCCAGCGTGGCCCCGTGACCATGCTGCCGATTGCGCCGGACGGCCGATGTCAGCGAGGCGTGAGATTCAGCGTCCGCGGTGTTAGGAGACCGACAGATTCGTCGACATCGCGAGGAATCGTCGTTCACGATCAATTCATGGCTTGTTCACCATCCTCGACTCTGTTGCCGGTTCCGCCAATCCACCGGGACGAAGCGGCGGCCAGATCCGCCCGCCGAGCTCACCGGACGGCGTCTTCGAGTCCCGACGACATCTGGAACGCCGGTCAGCGAAGCGAGATGCCGCTGAAGCGGGCCGATCGCAACTTCGCCGAGCTGCTACAGGAACTGCGGGTCGCGCAGACCGGCGTGCAGATCCTGTTCGCGTTC
>Ga0187855_10002938_pt1 | contig 12704 bp, 10 predicted proteins | sample June2016WEW_8_10_2_FD_132969 | JGI IMG/M metagenome (GOLD analysis project Ga0187855, IMG submission 132969) | Peatland microbial communities from SPRUCE experiment site at the Marcell Experimental Forest, Minnesota, USA - June2016WEW_8_10 | ecosystem: Environmental > Terrestrial > Soil >...
GCTGCGGCGGGACATCGTCGAGCTGGTGCAGGAGCTTGCCCGCGTGCGAACGCCGGCGGGCGAACCTCTGGACCTGGCGCTGACAACCAACGGCCATTTGCTCCAGTCGTTGGCGGTTCGTCTCAAAGCCGCCGGCCTGCGGCGCGTCACGGTCAGCATGGACGCGGTGGACGCGCCGACGTTCGAGCGCATCACCAGAGTTCCGGGCAGTTTTTCGGCGGTCCTTGCAGGCATTCGCGCGGCCCGAGACGCCGGTCTCAATCCCCTGAAAATCAACTGCGTCCTTCTCAGAGGATTTAACGACGACCAGATCGAGGGATTCGCGCGGTTTGCGCGCCAAGAAAACGTGGTCGTCCGGTTCATCGAGTTCATGCCCCTCGAAGAGGGCCGGCTTTGGTCGCCGGAGATCGTGGTCACCCTCAAAGAGATCGTCGAGCGCATCGGCCGCAGCCTGCCATTGGTGAACCTTGCCGCGCGCGATGCCAGCGAGACCGCGCGCCGCTATACCTTTGCCGATGGCGTAGGCGAGATCGGCATCATCGCGCCCGTGAGCCAGGCTTTTTGCGGCGCCTGCAGCCGCGTGCGCCTGACATCCGATGGAAAGATTCGCACCTGCCTGTTTTCCCAGGTGGAGCACGATGTTTACGGACGCTTGCGCGCCGGCGCGAGCGACGCGGAGCTTCGCGAGTATGTCGTGAGCACCGTGCGCGGGAAGGAAGCGCGTCATCACATTGGCGAGCCCGACTTCCTGAAACCGTCGAGGTCAATGGTGCACATCGGAGGGTGATGCGGCAGGATTTTGGCACCAACGGAAGAACGGCTCTTGATTCTGCGGGACGCACTGTTGTGCAAGAATGTCTGTAACACTCCTGCAACTGGGCCCGGCATGCCGATTGAATCCGAAGGACGCATCCCGCTCGCTGATCTGCTCGTCGTTCACAGATTAGCGCGATCCTTGGCGTCAAGCTTCGATCTAGACACGATTCTGCGCACCATTCTTGAGCACATGGAGCGAATGGTGGATGCGGAGCTTTGGACGCTCCTCATGCTCGACGAGGACCGCCAGGAACTCCACTATGCCATCGCCGCCGGCAAGGCGCAGGAAGCATTGCGTGGCTTGCGGGTAAAAGTGGGCGAGGGCGTTGCCGGATGGGTTGCGGAGCATGGAGAGACTTTGATCGTGCCGGAGGCGTTTAACGACCCACGCGTAAAGGCACAAAGTGCCAGAGGTCTGCCGGCAGTGCGATCGCTGATTGCCCTGCCATTGCGCGGGCGCAAGGGCACACACGGCGTCATCGAGATTCTGAATCCACGCGCCGAAATGTCGGACTACACCATTGCTTTCCTGCACATCCTCGCCGACCACGCTGCCATCGCCATCGAAAATGCCCACGATGTGGCCCGCATTCAGCAGTTGACCATCGCCGACGATACGACCGGCCTCTTCAATGTCCGCCACCTGTATGACGTGCTAGGCCGCGAATTGAATCGTGCCAAGAAATTAAACCTGCCACTGAGCCTGGCGTTTCTCGATCTCGACCGGTTCAAGCTGGTCAACGACACGCATGGTCACCTCATCGGCAGCGAGTTGCTGGCCAGCGCCGGCCGCCGGCTTCAGGAGCTAAGCCGCCAGCATGACCTGTGTTTTCGTTATGGCGGCGACGAGTTCGTCATTCTGATGCCGGAGACGGGTGCCCAAACAGCGCTGGAAGTGGTCCGCAGCTTGCATCGGGAGTTGATGAATACGCAGTTTCGGATGAAGAACGGACTGAATCTGAAAGTCAGCGCCAGCGTGGGTCTAGCCTCTGCGCCGGATGACGGAACCATTGTGCACGGAATCATCGGCACCGCCGACGCGCGTATGTATACGGTCAAGATCCATGGACGCGGCAACGTGCGCGGAGCATAAGACCAGCAACCCCACAAACAGTCCATGAATAGAAGATGGGAAGCTAAATATCCAGATTCTTCACGTCGAGCGCGTTGTCTTCAATGAATTTTCGGCGCGCTTCCACGTCTTCGCCCATCAGAGTGGTGAAGATGGCCTCGGTCTCGGCAATGTCCTCGAGCTTGACGCTGAGAAGCGTGCGGCGCTCAGGGTCCATGGTCGTCTCCCAAAGCTGGGTCGCAGTCATTTCTCCCAGGCCTTTGTACCGCTGAACCTGGTAGTCCTTCTTGCCCTGCTCGACGATATAGGCGAAAAGCTCGCGCGCAGTCTGTTTCTCTACTGGTTCCCGCTGGATGCGGGAACCGCGGCCAGACGCCTTTGCGTCAGATTTTGACTCCGCGGCCTCCGCTTCTTCTTCTTCAGAGGCTGCGGCGGGTGGCTTAGTGGCATACTCGACCAGGAAAGGCGGTTCGAGATACTGCTTGATAAGCGAGTACTTCGACATCATCTGGCGGAACTCGGGCCGTGACGCGAGCGTCCAGTCGATGCAGCGTGAGGCGCCCTGAGCGTCGGTAAAACAGATCGACCAGGTGTGGTGCTCCTCGTCTTCGATCGGCTTGCCGACCTTGATTTGGAATTCATCGGATAGTTCAATCAGTTGAGCATGCAGAGTGGCCAGCTTCTCGGGAATTTGCTTCCCGTTCTGCGAGGTAAAGTCACTGCGGTGGGTGAGCTCGGCCCGAGCCAGCATCTCGGTGAGCCTCTCGTTGCGAACCCGCTTGTCAACCTTTTCGACGAAGCCAAGATATTCGTTCAACGTCGACATGAAACGGGTCAGATCGGCGCCCTCGATGCGGCCAGCGGATTCCCCATGGCGGACGATCATGCCTTGTGCGGCGCGGTTCACCATCACCTTCACAAATTCACGGTCGTCTTTGATGTATTGCTCGAAGCGGCCCTTCCAGATCTTGTAGAGCGGCGGCTGGGCAATATAGACGTTGTCGCGCTTGATCAGCTCGGTCATGTGGCGGAAGAAGAACGTAAGCAGCAGGGTACGAATATGAGATCCATCCACATCGGCGTCTGTCATCAGGATGATCTTTCCGTAGCGCAGCTTGGCGGCATCGAAATCGTCCTTGCCAATGCCGCAGCCCAGCGCGGTGATCATGGCGCGGATCTCCTCGTGACCGAGCATCTTGTCGTAACGAGCCTTTTCGACGTTCAGGATCTTGCCTTTCAGGGGAAGAATCGCCTGGAACTTGCGATCGCGCCCCTGCTTCGCGGTGCCTCCCGCGCTTTCTCCCTCCACCAGATAGAGTTCGCATCGTTCGGGATTGCGCTCGCTGCAGTCAGCCAGCTTGCCGGGCAATCCGCCGCCGTCGATGGCGCCTTTGCGCCGGGTTAGATCGCGCGCCTTGCGGGCCGCTTCACGCGCGCGCGCAGCTTCAATGGCCTTATTGATGATGCGGCGGGCGACAGGCGGATTCTGCTCCAGGTACATGCCGAGGCGCTCGTTGACGAAAGCCTGGACGATGCCCGCAATATCGGAGTTGAGCTTACCTTTGGTCTGGCCTTCGAACTGCGGCTGCGGTAGCTTCACGCTGACCACGGCCACCAACCCCTCGCGCACATCGTCGCCGCTCAGGTTCTCCTTCATATCCTTGAACAAGCCCATCTGCTGGCCGATGAAGTTGATGGTGCGCGTGAGCGCGGTGCGGAAACCGGATAAATGCGAGCCTCCATCGACGGTGTTGATGTTATTAGCGAAGCTGAAGACGGATTCCGAGTAGCCGTCGTTGTACTGCAGCGCAATATCGATCTCGACCCCGTCGCGGAGCGCTTCCATCACGATGGGCTTGTCATGCAAAACCGTCTTGCCGCGGTTGAGGTGCTTGACGAATTCAGCAATTCCGCCCGCATAGCGGAACTCGGTCCGGCGGGCCTCGCCGGTCTTGGGATCGGCCGTGCGCTCATCGGTGAGCGTAATCTCAAGCCCCTTGTTGAGAAATGCCATCTCCCGCAACCGCTGGGCGAGGGTGTCATAGTTGAACTCGGTTGTCGTGAAGATGGTTTTATCAGCTAGAAAGTGAATTTTCGTCCCGCGCCGCTTGCTGGTGCCGGTCATCTGAAGCTTTGATGTGGGAATGCCTCGCGCGTAGGTCTGTTCGTATGTGTGGCTGGGCTCGCCCGGCTTTTCTGGACGCCAGATCTCGACCTCGAATTCCTCGCTAAGAGCATTCACGCAGCTGACGCCCACTCCATGCAGTCCGCCGGAGACCTTGTAGGTCGAAGAATCGAACTTGCCTCCGGCATGCAACTTGGTCAGAACCACCTGAACGGCAGGCATACGTTCGCCGTCAGGCAGGTCCATCATGTCCACGGGAATGCCGCGGCCATCGTCAACGACGGTGACGGAATTGTCGACGTGGATGACGACGTCGATCTTCTGGCAATACCCCGCCAAAGCCTCGTCGACCGAATTGTCGACAACTTCATAAACGAGGTGATGCAGTCCCATCTCGCCAGTTGAACCAATGTACATAGCCGGACGCAGGCGCACAGCTTCGAGGCCTTCCAGAACCTTGATGTTTTCGCCTGTGTAGCTGTCGTTATCGCCGTGGATGGAGCTACCGCCTAGAACTTCAGTCGCCATAGAATTCCGTTCGCAACGTTCCCAGATTGAAGGGTCGCCGAGGATGAATCCGGCCGCGAGGAGCGGACTAACCGCTTGAAAAGAGGAGAGCTAGCAAGCGCGTTGACCTGGTTCTATTTTATCACGCGCACCGAATGGCGAGGCTCGTGCTCGATGAGTTATAAGTGAGTTAATATGCGAATCGCAGATAAGCAGTGGTGATGACGTTAGTAATCTATTTCTCTATACTATGACTATTATCAATCAAAATATAGACTTACAATTATCGACGCACTAAACTGATAGCAACTTGGAGATATATTTTTCTCCTTGAATCACTTTGAGAGGTTACTTTTGATGAAAGCCGCCATCCGTATGTTTGCACTGCTCGTCGCCTTTGTGGGACTCGCTTCCGCGTCCCTAAGCTCCAACGTCAATCAGCCCCTTCCCACTCACATGTCCAGCGCCGTGAGCGGCCCCATTCCGATGGGAAATATGCCGGGGCCAGTTCCGTGCCAGGCGACGAACACTTGCCTCGTACCGGCTCAGTAGTTTGCAATTGTTCTCAGCATCAACAAGCGCGCCGCATAGCACGAAAGTGCCAGCGGCGCGTTACCCTTTTGTGTTTGAGCCCGAGGCATAAGGGCGATATCCTAAGGGCGTTCTAAAGCTCGACTTATGCAACCATGCCCTTAAATCGCACCATGACGGTAATGCTCGTGGCCGAAGTGTTTCTTTGGACCGCGCTCGCCGTCCTCTTTTGGAAAAAAGGATTTCAGCGCAGGTTTGGCGCTACCGGCGTCTACGTTGCGTTGCGTGCGGTTTCTGCGCTCTTTTTTCTGGTTGTGCTCGGGCTTGAGTCTACGCCCTGGGGGGCCGAACACCGCCTGAACCAGGTCTACTTCTATACCTATTTCGCGGTTTACATTGCCAGCGCTGTTCTCATGTTCTTCGTCTGTATTGAAGTCTTTCGTTCCGCGCTTGTGGCATTTCCGGGAATCGCAAATCTGGCAATCGTGATCTTCCGTTGGGCAGCGGTGGTTTCAGTCATCGTCAGCTTGACTTCGATCTCCTACTCACACAAAGGCATCGATCTGATCGCCGACATTTCCTATGGCCTGATGCGATCCGTGAGCGTTCTTGAGCTCTGTCTGCTGGCTTTTCTCTGCCTGAGTATGAACGCACTGCGTCTGACGGTCCGCGATATGTCGTTCGGCATCGCCTTGGGCTTTGGCTTGATGAGCTCCGGCGACTTTATCCTCAGTTCGTGGATCTCGCGCGTCAAGTCTCTTACCGATCCAGTCCAGTTCGTGATTGAGTCTCTCATCCTGGCGACATTGGCGATGTGGATCGCGTATTGTGTGCTGCCAGAACCGCCGCAGAGGCCCGTCCTGATGCCGGCCAATTCCACAATCTACCGTTGGAACGAGATTGCCTCGGCGCTTGGCCACACGGGAACTAAAGTTGCGGTCCAGCAGCCCGCCAACAGTTTCTTCCTTACCGACGTGGAACGCGTTGTTGAGAAGGTGTTAGCGCGGAACATGAGCGGACGCGAATCAGAGACATAAGATCGCGGATTCAGGAAAGCGAAAGGCCGCAGCAGATGCTGCGGCCTTTCTTATTTCTCGCAAGCGTTCGCGATGAGTTTTTTCGGGCTACTCCGCCGCCGGCTCGATGGAAGCAAAACGCCCCCGGCCGCCGCGATCGGTAAACTTCACCCGGCCGGTCACTTTAGCAAACAGCGTGTCGTCGGAACCAATGCCCACATTGACGCCCGGCTTGATGCGTGTGCCGCGCTGGCGCATGATGATCGATCCGCCCGTCACCAGCTGGCCTGCGAACGCTTTCACTCCCAGCCGCTGTGCATTGGAGTCCCGTCCGTTTGTTGAGCTGCCGCCACCTTTTTTATGTGCCATACTCTGATTCCCTTCCTCTCCGTCTACTTCCCGGCGCTGTAGGTCACGCCATCGGCTTCAATGGCCTTGATGCGCACCTGGGTAAAATCCTGCCGGTGCCCCCGGAGCTTCTTGTACTGCTTCTTCCGCTTGAAGTGGAAGACCAGAATCTTGTCGCCGCGGCCTTCACCGAGAACCTCAGCCGTGACCTTGGCCGTGGCAGGCTTGGCGAGGGTCCCCGGCTCGCCTGAAACTGCGAGCACATCGCTGAATTCGACGGTTGCCTCGCCCGAGCCGACGCTCTCGATCTTCAAAACGTCGCCTGGCGCGACGCGATACTGCTTGCCCCCGGTGCGTATGACTGCGTACATAACAAAGCCTCCAGCGCACCTGCATCGAAGCCGGGCGCAAAACCTAACCTTGTGCTCCATTGGGGCGGATACAGAACAGTGACTGCATCGGGAAGCGGCCGCACAAACCAGGCTGGAGAGCCCTTGAAGCATCCCGCGCACCCGCTATGGGCGCATCGCCAAACCATTTGATTCTATCGTCAAACCGCAGATCGGGTCAACGTGAGCGGGATCCCGGTAGTGTCAACTGAGACACTACCGGGATCCCGGCGTGGAAGGATTTGGCGGGCATTTTTCCGGCAAGCCCCAATGCGCCGGCCGCAGAAGCAGATTCCAGGCAAGGAGATATCCGTAGGTCCCAGCCTTCGAACGCAGTTTGCGGTTCAGGAACAGGGTCAAGACACATGCCACTGCGCTCGCCGTGGCGTTCAAGAAGGTGCGGACGACGAGAAAGGCCGAGACGATGCAATAGGAGACCCGAGGCCGCGTCTTGCGGAAGAAAATGAGCTTGGAGCGCTGATACTCCACGCGTGCCGGGCCGCGGAAACGGCCGGCCGTCGCTCCGCCGCCGTGGACCGCTTTCGCCGCGGGCAGATACCACACCTCGAGGCCCATTTGCCGGGCGCGCCGGCACCACTCCATCTCTTCGAAGAAGAAGAAGTAGTCTTCGTCGAGCAGGCCGAGGCGCGGCAGGAATTGCGCGCGCACGCAGAGGCAGGCGCCCAGGACGCATTCCACGGCCATCGGCTCGGTCTGGTCGGTCTTGCGGCGGAAGCGCTCCGGAGCAAAAAGCCGAAGGAGCGCAAGCGGCAGCAGCTCCTCGGCCACGGAAGGCAGCGGAGCGAAGGCGCTCTGCAAGCGGCCGTCAGGAGAATGGAGTTGGGCTCCGGCGATGGCCAGCTTCGGCCGCTCGTCGAAACCCTCGGCAAACGCCGCGAGCGCGCCCTTCTCCAGGCGCGCATCGTTGTTCAGCAGCAGCACGAACTCCGAGCTGGATTGACGGATACCCTGATTCACCGCGCGCGCGAAGCCTGCATTGCACCGGTTGCGCACAACCTGAATTCCGGGGACGTGCAGCTCGAGCGCCTCAATCGAGCCGTCGCGGCTGCCGTTGTCGACAACGAAAATTTGTGCTGCCGGAATGGATTCGGCCAGGCAGGAGCGAACACACTCCGCCAGCATGCTGCCGCCGTTGTAGTTGACGATGACGGCGGCGAAACGCCGGCCGATGGCCAAAGGGGCGACGGAAGCGGGGCCGGCGGACGAAGGATCGATGGATGAACGATCGGCCATCATCCGCGCCGCCCGATGCGCGGAGTTGCTGCACGCTCAACGATGTACGCGCCGCGGTTCACGAAATCGAATCATACAACGGCCGTGAAGATCGTGGTTCGTGAATCGTAGACCGTGGGTCGTGGGTCGTGGGTCGTGATTCAAATCGTGGGCCCTGAACCGTGGCAACTGATACGACGCACCACAGGCGCGATCAGCGGGTGCCCATGTCTCGAATCTGAGACGTGGGACACCACAAACCCACGACCAAATTGTCATCCTGGACGCGACGCGCCAAGAGCCCGCCCTGAGCGCGCCCGCTGAAGCGGACGCGTCAACTCTCCAGGAATCGACTCAGGAGAGACATCACCTGCTCCGGATCCCTCAGGCTGCATTCCCATATGACCTTGCGCCCCCACCCCAGTTGGTGCAGGAGGGGGGGGGCGGGGGGAGTAACTCAAATGTATATGGCATGTCGGCACATCAAGACCAACGGCCTGCGCTGCAAATCGCCGGCTCTCAAGGGCAGCCCATTCTGCTACTACCACGCCAAGGTCCACACCATCGGCGCCGACCCGCTGGCCAAGTACGGCCCCATGCAATTTCCCGTCCCCGAAGACAAAGCCGCCATCCAGCTCGGCATCGCGCGCATCGCCGATGCTCTCATCAACGGCCGCATCGACCGCAAGAACGCCGGCCATCTTTTCTACGGGCTGCAGATCGCCGCCCAGCTGATCGACCGCAAGAAGTACTTTTATGAACAGGAGACGGTCCAGTCGGCAACGCAAACCACTGCGGGTGATGAACTCGCTCCCGAAGAGCGCATTTGTCAATTCGACGACGATTGCGAAGACTGCAAGTACGCCAACGGCTGCCCTAACTTCATGGCAGATGACGACGATTCTGCTGAAGAAATCGTCAGGGAGCTGGCCGAAGCCTTCGAAGCCGCCCACAAAAAACGCTGACCCCGCCCCACGATCCACTCCCCACGACCCACCATCCGCGCCCCACGGTCCACGAACCACGAGTCCCCAGCCCCGCGAGCCGTTTTGGGCAGATATCTTCCTTGCCCCTTTGAGAAGATTTACATCTCAGGATGTGGAGGTATCTATGCCGGGATCGAGGATGACAGGCCTGGTCCTCTGGGCGGTGATCGGAGTTCTGGCAGGTTGCTCCAGGCATGCCGATCTCGCGCCTCCTCCCCAACCGGAGATGAAGCCGGCACCGGCAACACCGATAGCGGAAAAGAAGGCGGACCTCGGCACGCAGACGTGGAATTCGCAGTGGGACCGGATCGTCGAGGAGGCGCTGCCGCCGGAGATGCTGTCTGCCAGGGTGGCGCGAGACGTAAGACCCTTCTGTCCGCGCTTTAACGCAATGAGCGAGGGGAACAAGCGCACTTTCTGGGCATACTTCTTCCAGGCGCTTGCCGGTGCGGAGGCGGGGCTGGTGCCAACCGCGGATGTGCGCCACACGCAAGTTCCAAAGATCGACACTGTGAGCAAGCGGATGGTGCGAAGCGAAGGCCTGCTGCAGCTGACTTATATGGATGCCGAGCGCTACGGCTGCGACTTTGATTGGGACAAGGACAAGCAGTTAGCGGAGAAAGATCCGGCGAAGACGATTCTGCAGCCGATGAACAACCTGGAATGCGGAGTGAAGATCCTCAATAACCAGCTCATTGCGCAGCGAAAGCCACTCTTGAGCCAATCGGGCTATTGGTCGACGCTGCGACCCGGAGGCCCCAGCTATCGGGTCTTCGCCAAGCAGATGACGAATGTGCCTGCTGTATGCCGCCAGGACCCGTCTGCCGGCGAATCGAAGTCGACAATTGCTTATGCGGAACCCGCGGCCGAAGCGACGCGGAATCAGGCGGCCGGTTCGAAATAAGTCGCGGTCGTTTGGCCCGGGCCCTAGCGCGGCGACGCCAAGCGTGCCAATGGGCAGGGCTGTGGTCAAGATAGAATCCCGTCACGATAAAATCGCCTAACGAAGAAAAAACCACACCGAACTCCGCGCTGCCCGCTCCCGTATTCCCCTCTCCCGCGGCGGTGCGCTGTTCGCCGAGGAACCGCAAAAAATGCACATGACAAATCTGCGATGGATGATTTTCCCCGCTCTCATGGTTGCGCTCTGCGCCGCTGCCGCTGCACAAAGTCAGCGGCAACTGACTGCCGAAGAGTACGCGGCAGCCGAAAAGTTCCTGCCCTACAACGCCAACCCCCCTGCCTACAAAGGGCAGGTGGATGCGCACTGGGCCGACGCTGCGCATTTCTGGTACCGGGCGGCGGATGACGAGGGCATCACCTACATCCTGGCCGACCCGGCAAGCGGCACGCGTGGGCCGGCCTTCGACCAGAACAAGCTTGCTGCGCTGCTGAAGGCTGCGTCGAACGGAGAGATCAAGACCGATGGCCGCCATTTGGCGATCGAAGAGATCGCAATGACAGGCGAGCACGCGTTCATGCTGAGGGTGGACGGGGGACTGTATCAATGTGGCCTTGGAACCGGCAGCGATGCTTGCGCAGAGCTTGGCCAGACCGGCACCCGGCACGGTGTGCCGCATGGCACGCCCGAGGCCGGGGAAGAGGCACCGTTGTCGATTTCGCCGGACCGGAAGCTGGGGGCCTTTGTTCGCGACTGGAACCTGTGGGTGCGAAACCTGGCCTCCGGCGCCGAGACCCAGCTGACCACCGACGGCGTGAAGGACTACGGTTACGCCACCGACAATGCCGGATGGCAACACTCGAACTCAGCCATCGTGCTGTGGTCGCCCGACTCGACAAAAATCGCCACCTTCCAGCAGGACCAGCGCAAGACCGGCGAAATGTATCTCGTTCCCACGACGAATTCGCATCCCAAGCTCGAGGCGTGGAAGTATCCGCTGGTGGGCGATGCCAACGTGACCATGATCGAACGCGTGATCATCGACGTGAATGCGCACCAGGTGATCCGCCTGAAGATGCCGCCGGACCACCACCGGTCGACGATCTGCGACGACATCGCGTGCCACGGCACAGAGCTCTCTGACGCAGAATGGAGCCCGGACGGAGGGCGCCTGGCGTTCGTTTCGACGTCGCGCGATCACAAACAGGAGTGGATGCGCGTGGCCGACGCCGCCACGGGCGAGGTGCGCGAGGTGATGACCGAATCGGCGCCGAAATTCTTCGAGAGCGGTATCGACAAGGTCAACTGGCACTACCTGGCCGGCTCCAATGAGGTGCTGTGGTGGAGCGAGCGCGACAACTGGGGCAATCTCTACCTTTACGACCTGGGATCGGGGCAGCTGAAGAACCAGATCACGCAAGGCCCCGGGAACGTGGCCCAGGTACTCTATGTCGACCAGAAAGAGCGCACTGTTTATTTCGTTGGAGTGGGCAAAGAGAGAGATAGGGACCCATATTTCCGTTACTTCTACAGCGTGCGCTTCGATGGAAGCGACCTTCGCCTGCTGACGCCAGAGAACGCCGACCACAAAATCGAGATGTCGCCCGACGGGAGCCACTTTGTCGATTCCTACTCGACCGTGACCGAGCCGGAGACGACCGTGGTACGCGACCGCGCCGGCAAGGTGGTGATGGATGTTGCGCACCAGGATATCTCGCGCCTTCTCGCCGCGGGTTGGGTGCCTCCGGTTCCCATCAAAGTAAAAGGACGCGACGGCACGACCGACCTCTACGGCTTCATGTTCAAGCCATCGCACCTCGATCCCCAAAAGAAATACCCGATCGTCAATCACGTCTATCCAGGTCCGCAGACCGGCTCCTGCGGCGATCGGCAGTTCCACGCAGCGCACGGCGACATGCAGTCGCTCGCGGAACTGGGCTTTATCGTAGTTTGCATTGACGGCATGGGCACACCGTGGCGCTCGAAGTCGTTCCACGAGGCCTACTACGGCAACCTGGGCGACAACACCATTCCCGACCAGGTGGCGGGGATGACGGATCTGGCGCGGCAATACCCGTTTATCGATCTCGACCGTGCCGGGATGTACGGCCATTCCGGAGGAGGCAACGCCACCGCCGCGGCAATGTTCCACTTTCCGGATTTCTTCAAGACCGGCATCGCCGAGAGCGGCAACCACGATGAGCGCGACTACGAGGATGACTGGGCGGAAAAATGGGCAGGCATCGAAGTGACGAGCACCGACGGCGCCAGCAACTATGACTCGCAGGCTAACCAGAACTTCGCCGCGAATTTGAAGGGCCACTTGTTGCTTGCCCACGGCACCATGGACGACAATGTGCCGCCGAGCAGCACCATGCTGGTGGTCGAGGCGCTCATCAAGGCGAACAAGGACTTCGACCTGCTCATGATTCCCAACGAGCCTCACGGTTACGGCCCGGCAACGCCCTATATGACACGGCGCCGGTGGGACTACTTCGTCCGTTATCTCGCCGGCGATCTGCCGCCGCTGGAGTACAAGATGACGCCGTTCAGTGAAGCGGCAAGGGTCATGAAGTACGGACCACACGCCGATTCCGAGTAGGCGGCACAGCGGGGAAGGCCCGGAACAGGCATTGCAGAGATGCGGGCCCGGGCGCGTCCGCTTAATGAAGGCCTGGCAAATTAAGTCATCTCAGCAAATTAGAGCTTTCGCAAGACGATTGTCCACTTGACCGATTTTGAACCGTTTGTTTACGTCCATCAGGTTCATTTCTGGAGCC
>Ga0187855_10002939_pt1 | contig 12703 bp, 9 predicted proteins | sample June2016WEW_8_10_2_FD_132969 | JGI IMG/M metagenome (GOLD analysis project Ga0187855, IMG submission 132969) | Peatland microbial communities from SPRUCE experiment site at the Marcell Experimental Forest, Minnesota, USA - June2016WEW_8_10 | ecosystem: Environmental > Terrestrial > Soil >...
AGTTGCACCCGCGGAGTCGGTCACCGAGACCGTGGTACCGCCGAGCGAAACCGGCGGCGTACCGGTTGCAGTTGCGGATCCAGCCGCCAGGTTGGAGCCGAAAGCGGTCGCGATGCTGCCGGGGGCCAGCGGACCTAGCCCAAAGCCCGCAGCGGAAACATTCGCGACTGTCAGCGACGGCCAGACGGCGCGCGGCAAGATGACGATGTTCCCATTGGTTTCGCCTGAGGGCGTTACGAGAACGTTAGTGCCGGCAAAGCCCATCACCCCGCTGCCCGTGAAATCGGCGAGCGCCAGGCTGCTGCCAATACTTCCGGAACCGCCAAATGGGAAGCCGGTTTCAAACGTTCCGTCTCCGCGGCCGGCATAGAACACCAGCGTGTCGAGTCCCTCGGCCAGATCCACGTGGCCATCGCCATTCAGATCCACGGCGATGAGCTGGCCGTATCCGTTTGTTTGCAGACTGGGCGCGGCTTGAAAGGTTCCGTTGCCCTTGCCGAGCAACACCGCGACGATTCCAAGTTGGAGGTTAGCCGCCGACTGGCCCGAAACCGCCAAATCGACTAGGCCGTCGCCGTTGAAGTCGCCCGCGGCGATCGCTGGCGCATAGTTCCACGGCTCGCCAACGGAGGCGATCGGTTTGAAATTGGCCTTTCCGTCGTTCAGAAAGACTGTCAGTGTGCCCTCGGTAGCAACCGCGACGTCCGGCTTGCCGTCCTGGTTGAAATCGGCGATCGCGAGCACCGCCCACGGAGTTGGTCCCAACGAGAACTGGGTTGCGGCGCCGAACGTACCGTCGCCGTTTCCTGGCAGGGTGAGGAGATAGGCGCCGGTTGGGATCCCGAAACCACTGGCGATCAGGCAGGTGACTGCCAGATCCGGAACACTGTCGCCATTCAGGTCGGCCACCTGGACTCCGGTTGCCTCCGCACAGCCGGAAACGGGCAGAGGTGACTGAAACGTGCCGTCGCCGTTGCCGAGCAGGACTACCAGTCCAACGCCTGGCAATCCAAGGCCGGGGGTGATGACGACCAGATCGATTTTCCCATCGCCGTTCAGGTCCGCGGCGATCGTGGAAGTGGTTTGTCCCAGGCTAAACGGTGCCAGTGTGGTGAAGCCGCCCGTTGTGTCGTTTAGCAGGATCGTCAGCGAATCGGAGCCGGCATTCGCGATCACCAGGTCGGGCCTGCCATCGCCATTCAGGTCTGCCGCCGTGACGCCGCTGGGAGCTATGCCGGTAGCATATGTCAAATAACCGGTTTGCGCCTGTGCGACTGCTGCAAGACAAAAATACCAAACGCACTCCTTCATCGGCCGGTCTCCAATCCCCGTTTTAACAGCGCGTCTGACACGACAGCGTCTCACACGATTTTACGCGATCCGGAGCGTCAGGGCGCGCCGACATACTTGTTATTTGTTCTCCATCCAGATCGTCCAATACTCCTTTTACTCCACGCTTTCCCCGCCGGCAGTTTCTCGATGGCGTTCAGCCCGTCCAGTATAACCGCGCTCTCGAATGCCATCTTTCCCCTGACTCGCCAGCGCTTTGGGATGGGCCATCGCCGGAGACACCGATGCCTGTGCCACTATTCACGCCCCATACGCCAATGCCCTGATCCCCAATAGCCAATACCACCTTCGATCCCTTGAACATGTGCCATGCCGAATCCCCTTCAGAAAGCTATTGGTTCGTCAGAAGATGACAACTCGAGAGTTGGTTGAAAAACTGTCTCCCCACCCTTCACGGCTCCCCAAAACCTGTCCTCGAAAACCGTCCTCACCAGCTAGTTCTCGTATGCCACGGCGAGTGGGATTCTTTTATGAACGCGATCCCCCGCCGGCGCTGGCTCATCCGCCGGGATGCTCCGGCTGGGGCCTGTTCGACAAGGAGACGAGCAGGGAGCCGTATTACGAGGCCGATGATCTTGCGGCTCTCCTGCACGATTCGGAAGATTAGTCATGCCGCTATCGTGGCCAGTTCACACACCGGCGAGGCCGCACTCACGGGTTGTTTTCCGGCAGACGATCCAGCCAATGTGCCCCGAGATCCTACGGAGCCGCATCGGATGCTCCCGCAATTTAGCCAGCCCAAGCCAAATTGCCATACTTCAAATAACTCAATTAGGTTGTTACACTCAAGCATGGATTTGTTTCAACTGGACGAAATCGAGCGCCGCCGAGCCGGGCTCGGATGGTCCTACCTGGAGTTCCTGCGGGCTCCTTCCCTTAGCGTCGCTGTCTACTCATTACGTGCGGGTAAGGAAGATAGACAGCAGCCGCACATGGAGGACGAAGTCTATTACGTCGCCGCCGGACGTGCCTTGATCCGGGTAGGGGATGAAGACCAAGCGGTTCGCACCGGCAGCCTCGTTTATGTGCCTGCAAGAGCGGAACACCGCTTCCACGACATTGCCGAAGACCTGATCCTAATTGTGTTCTTCGCGCCCGCCGAAGGCACGGCCTCGGGCTAAATCCGGCATAGCCGTAACTGCTAAGTCCCCCGCCGTCTGACGCCGGCCCCCTGTGGCGGCACCAGCTTCGACTCGTGGAATTTCCGCCGCGTGGATCGAGCATGTGCGCGCGGGCCACCTCTGGCCGCAGTAACGCAAAGAGCGCGTTTTGCAGGCCCGCCGTGGGTATCGCATAATGTCGCTTTGTGTGCCCACAGTTCCGCTGGCTCTGCGAGTGCGCAGCCGCGATCCGCTGAGCCTGCCATTAACGTGCTCTCGATTTTGGAGCCATCGCCAGTTTAAGGTTCTTTACCTTTTCCAGAAAGTCACGCCGGTCGACGATATGGTAGAACTTTATCGGAGACTCGCCGCCGCCGAGATAGGCGACGAGCTGTTCGAGGGCGTCGGCTGGATTTTGCGCCTGGATGCCGACGGCGCGCAAATATCCGGCATTGCGGAGCCGGGCAAAGAGTTCGGCAAGCGTGTAGCGTCCTTCGAGGGTCAGTCCGCCGGCCCGGTGAGACCGGCTGACGAGATACTGGACCAGAAGAAGCTCGTCAAACAGGGTCCGCGCCAGAAAGAGGCGGCCATTGTCGACTTCCCAACCTTCCTCCAGGCGGCGCGAACGGCGGATGGAGTGGACTTGGGCAAACTGCGCCGGCCAATCGATTTTAGGTTCCTTGCGACTCAGATAGTGGCGCGAGACCTCGCGAAGCCAGACGGGGTCGTCGAGATCGAGATCTTTACTGACTTTCTCCAGCCATTCGAAGAACGCTTCCTGCTGGGTGGCTTTTTCTTCGAGGACCGCGAACTGGTTTTCCGATTGGGGCAAGGATTTGAGTAACTCACGGCGCAAGGCATCCGTCGCTTTGCCGCTTTCGATGCGATAGACGTGGAGATGCGTGTGCCATTTTGGAGCCGATCCGCAGTAAGGACAAGATTTCTGAGTAGGCTCCTTGAGAAACCAGGGCCTCGCCAAGGTGGGGGCGTAGAGTTCGGGTATTGTGGGTGTGTATCGCTTGATTTCGAGGTACGCGGTTCGGGCGGCGAGTTCCAGGTGGCGCGTGAAGACTTCCGATACGCAGGCGAGGCAGAGCCACTTTTCGAGCACGGTGATGGATTCGGGTGGAAAAGCCGAGACGTCGAGGGGCTGGATTTTTTTGGCATCTTTGGGCTTCGCCGCCGCGGCTTTCCTGGCGGGAGACTTCTTCCGTAGAGCGGGTTTCGCCGTTTTCGATGGCTTGACGGAGGGCTTTGAGCGCCGTGCAGGCTTCTTGACTGGTTTGGATGCTGGCTTCGGCTTCCGAGTCGGCATGGGAAGATCCTCTGCTTTTCAGGTTTACCAGAGATCAGGCCCGGCAGGAGGCGCCTTCCGCAACCAGCCTAGTTCACAGCGTCTAACGGCCACACCACAGTCGCCGGCATCGCGGGAGAAGCGGCTCCGCAGTTCGCAGAGCGAGCGATCAAAATGTGATGCTCCGGCTCCCGTTCCGGCATGGCGCCTGCGATTTCGTGCTTTGCTGGTCGCTGCATCGCTTTTCAGGACGCCCAGGCGGCCGATCCGACCCCGCCCTTGCGCACGTTGCGCGCCGCGCGATAATAATTTGGATCTGGAGCGGCACCGCTGGCGTACTGCTTTCTGCCGCTGACCAAATGGTTTCTGAACTGGACTCGAATGCCGGTACATGGCGGCTTCATCTCGGTGGGAGCTGCCTCCCCCGCGGAGATTGGCCTCTCGCGCATGCGGCAGGAGCGGTGCCCGTTTTCCTCCGCAGGCACCGGCTATGGTTTCGAGCTTCTCTGGTGATACCGTTTTAGATGGAGAAAGAAATGAAGACAATTAGAATCGTTTTCGCTGGTTTGGTGGTGTTAGCTACTGCCTCTTTGCAAGCTACCGCGCAAACAACCCCAAACGAGATCAAGGTCAGCGCCAAGAAGTACGAATTCGATCCGAGCGCGATCAAGGTCAAGCAGGGCGACCATGTTCGCTTGGTCGTCACGGCGCTCGACCATGATCATGGATTCAAGTTGGAGGCTTTCAACATCGACCAGCTACTGAAAAAAGGCGAAGCTGTTACCATCGAATTCACCGCCGATAAAGCAGGCACATTCCCATTTGAATGCTCGCATTACTGCGGCTTGGGGCACAAGCGAATGAAGGGTGAGTTGGTAGTAGAATAGGCGAGTCGGTAACGGCGCCAGCACGTGGCCAGGCGCGAACAGCCGTGGCAGGCGGGAGTAGCTACTGTTATCTCAGCGCCTAAACGCCTCCCGCACCATGTGCCGGTTCCCCGGAAGAAAAGGCACGGCACGCTCGTTGGGAGAACTCTGAGCCGGAATGGAAATTCCGGTTATACTGGACCTCCGAGGCATCATCGTGGCGGGAACCGGATTACATCGTGCATAGCGCCTCCTGGGCCCGCACGGTAGACTTTCAGTAAGGAGGAACACGTGGGAAAAAGAACTGTAGACCGCGAACTGGCTGGTAGAAGAGCTTTCCTGAAATTGGGCAGCGCCGCGGCCGCTGGACTGATGGGCCATGCCGCCTCGGGCCAAACGGCCGAAGCACGCCCCGCGCCACAGAACTCGACCGCCGCGCAGGCCATGCCGGTGCGCAACCTCGGGCGCACGGGGTACAAGGTCGGCATCTTCAGTCTCGGCGGGCAAGGGGCGCTGGAGCGTGCGCGCAACGAAGCCGTCGCCGTGCCGATTGTGGAGCGGGCGCTCGATCTGGGCGTGAATTATATCGACACTTCGTCGATTTATGGCGGCCCGGAACGTTGGAGCGAGCGCTACATCGGCGCGGTGATGAAGCGGCGCCGCGCGCAGACATTCCTGGCCAGCAAGACGAAGGAGCGCACGCGCGACGGGTCCCTGCGCATGCTCGAGGAATCCTTGAAGCTGTTGCAGACAGACCACTTGGATCTTTGGCAATTGCATGACATCGGCCTGGCGGAGGACGTGGACGCGGTGTTCGCCAAGGGCGGCGCCATGGAAGCGCTGCTGCAGGCGCAGGAACAGAAGATGGTGCGTTATCTGGGCGTTACCGGCCACTTCCGCCCCGAGCCATTGATGGAGACCGTGCGCCGCCATCCGTTCGACACCATTTTGATGGCCGTGAACGCAGCCGACCGGCACCACTACAGTTTTCTGGAACAGCTTCTGCCGCTGGCGGTGGAGAAGCAGATGGGGATCATCGGCATGAAAGTGCCGGGGCGCAGCCGGCTGCTGGCCAGTTGGACTCCGCCGCCGCTTGAGCAGCAACAGCACTCGTGGGAAGGCGCGGTGATTGCCACCACGCCGGGGCCGCTCACGATGCGCGAGGCGCTGTATTATTCGCTCTCGCACCCCGTCAGCACGGTGATCATCGGCTGCGATTCGATTGCGCAACTGGAAGAGAATGTGCAACTGGCGCGCGAGTTCACGCCGCTCAGCGAGCACCAGATGGCGTCGCTCGCCGCGCGGTCGGAGCCGGTTTCCAAGCAGGCGCTGTTCTTCCGGTTTGTCAGCCGCGCATAGAACGGCGCTCCTGAGAGTTGCAACCGAATCCGGCCGGAAAGCCCGCAGCGCCGCGGACATCGGCAGCGGCTTTTGTACGGAGGTGTGCGTATCTGCCGTCCCTCCTCGGTGATCGCGAAGGAGCGTCTTCGGCTCAGCCCCGCCGCTTTCGGCAACGCCTCGTTGGCGGCCTTCGCGACCCAAGGAGCGCCTGAAACTGCTTCAGCGAAGGCCGGCGCCCTGTGCGCATGCCGATGGACAGCACTCTTCACGCGGGCAATGCCCGCGGCGATTTTTTGCGCCAGCCGCTCGTTGTCCGTCGCGTCCACCGGCAGCTCGCGGATACCTATGCACTCCGCGCGGAAGACCACCAGAGGAACCCGAAAACTTGCGGACCAAGCGGTGTCTCGCGCTTCATATGCAAGAGAAACCTTCACCCCAGTCGTGCTATGGCGCACAAGCCGCATTTTCGAGGAAGCCGTATTAAAACGCACTTGCCGCGAATTAAATCGAATTTCCTTCGATGAATTACCTGCATGCGCCGTGCAACAAAATCAGGGACTCCGGGTTTTTACTGAAATATTGGGAAACAATCAAAGGCGCGAAACGCGTCCATCAGAAGGCTAAATTTGATCTGATTGGGCGGTGAGCGCTCTGTATTGGGACTCTGATTGAAAACCGCTGCCCGCAGATTGCTGCTATCGCATGCGGCTGAGGAATAATCGACAGAGCAGGGTGGGGTTGGGTAAATCAAAGGAAACCAAGGCAAACTACTACGGAAAAGATGGCTTTCGGGCGGGTGCGTGCTTCGCTTCACAGTTGCATGGACAGCCACTGAAAGATCTCGTACATGAGCCGAGTTCGGAAGATTAGTCCCGAGGCCGCCTACCGCGACGCGCAGTGCATACCTTCGGGTTCCTGAGTCTCTAAAAAGCCGGAAGAGCCGAAATGGAAATTTCGAGCAAAGAAAAAAGGACGGTAAAGCTCCATGATTTCGCGTGACGTTCGAACCTTGCGGTCTATGGCCATAGCGGCCGCGGTAGTGTCCTGCGTAGCAGCCACCGGGAAACTGCTCGCACAGAGTCCGCCGATAGCGCCAAACGTCACTTACACGGCTTCGGGTATCTTCGCCAGTCCGCAGGTCAGCGGAGCGGACACGTTCCAGTTGGCAGGCGAGCCGTTCAGCATCAGCGTAGTGGCCAACGCGGCGAGCATCCCCAAGACACATGGCCTGGTCTGGGCCCAGTACGTCGGCCTCAACATGACGGGCGAAGTCATTTCCGGACTACTGCCCAGGCAACCCTACCCCATCGCCAGTTACCATACGAGCATCGAGTTGGCGACCGGCAATCCCGATTATGATGTATGGGCGATTTTCGCGCCCGTAAGTGTCATTGGCGCCGAGGTAAATGTCTTGGCAATTATCCAGATGCCGCCGGGCACCATCCATAACGCGCTCATCCATCCTTTCGCGGCTGCTGCTACTCTTAGCCCGTCTAGCGCCACGGTAACCTACTCGGACGGGACCGCCTCGACTACGCTGGCGATCCAAAGCGGGACCGCGAACGCCACCATTCCGTCCCCTGCCGCCCAACCTAACGCCGGAGTGCGACTGCATGCGGAAGGCGCGCTGGCGGTCACTTCCCATGGAGACGGGACGGCATCGGTGCAGACTGCCTATGACTCGCCAGTGGATCTGGGTGCGCAGGGAGAAGTGGTGTCGCTTGTATTCTATGCTTCGGGAGTGCGCGGTGCGTCCGAGGTGCGCGTGCAGATTGCAGGACGGGACGCGCCAATCTTGTACGCCGGACCGGCAGATCGCTTCCCGGGCTTAGATGAGGTCAACGTACAAGTGCCGCGCAGCCTGGCTGGAATCGGCGTCACCGACGTGGTGCTGATCGTAGACGGTCAGAGGTCTAATCCCGTCCCCATCCGGATCCAATAGCCGGCCAAATCCCGACACCATTGCCGGAACTGGCGGCGCGACTTCTGGGTGATCCGGCTTTCGTATGGGAAGTTGTGGTTCCCCACCTTGGACCCGTTTCGAACTTTGGTGGCCTAAACGGCACTCCGCTCGAACCAGGACAACTCTTTGCTTGCCAATAGGGTGCAGGGACCAATCGCCACGACCTTCCACGTCGGGTGCCCAGGTTTGCTGAAGATCGAAATTCCTGCATCCGAAGACCTTGCCTGGATGCCGGTGTGACATTCGGCGACGGCGCTGACACTCGGCGGCGGTCATTTTTGTCACCGCATGGTCCGATCAAGGTCGTGAGAGTCGTTGAAGCCCAATACGAGGATGGTGTGCTCCGTCCCGCGCAGCGGTTGGGCCTTCGTCCGGGTGAGCACGTGAGCTTGATCGTGGTGCGACGTCCCGACCCTAGTCGCTGGGATTTGGCGAGGTTAGTGAAGGCAGCGAATGGGGAAGACCTTGCTCTTGCGGAGCAGGGACTTACTGAGTGGGCCGGCGAACTCGACGCAACGGAGCGCACTTGATGCGAGGGGAGGTCTGGTGGGCAGACCTCGGAGCGTATCGGCCAAGGGAGCAGACCGGTCGAAGGCCGGTCGTGATTTGGCAGAGTGATACCTTAACGCGGGCGCTCCAATCGGTTCTGGTAGTTCCGCTCCCACGAACCTCGACCGCGCAAACCTGGCCGGAACCGCAATGATTAGCTCCTCGCCGGGCAGCGGGCCACCCGAGGACTCCGTTGCTCTGGCTTTCCAAATGCGCGCGATTCCCAAATCTGCGTTGCAGACCAGGATTCGGGATCTCGACGAGAGTGAGATGGAAGAGATGGAGTTGGCAACCGATGAAGCCCTGGACGGTTGAGCCGAAGTAGCAGCGCCCATCTGGACAACGCCTTTTGGAGCCAACCGCACCACAGCAGCGATCGCTAGGTTCACCAGCGCCTACGCAGAGTTGATCCACAACTGCACCTGTATCCAGCCTCGGACTATTGCGAGAGGACAGAGTTCGAATCCTACCCGGAGAATTGGAATGTGGCTCCCCAGTCTGGACACGTTTCGAACTTTTGCGGCTCAGGTGGCCATTTGATCGAACCAGCAGGCGCCCATTGTCTTCAGAGCGATTCGAGCGCACTGTCGACGCTGGCCCAGACTGGGCACCCAGCTTGGACACGTCTCGAACTGCCATGTTCTAAACTATGCTCATGAGCTGGAAACATGGCATCCTCGGCCTGATCGTACTCGCGCTCCTGGCGGCGTTTCCGTGGGGGCCCCTGTTCGCTTGGTCGCCGGTGCATCCGGGTTATCGGGACGTGCAGTTTTCGCGTGGAGATGTGTTGTATCCGGACTCCCTGGCGTTGGACCCGGCGTATCCAGAGGTCGACCGATATGTAGCGGTGGCGGAGAATTTCCACGAGCTGAAGTGCTCGAAGAAGATCAAGGTTGTGGTCTGTCGGAATTGGAACGATTGTCTCAGGTTCGCGGCGCCATTTTTGATGGGACAGCGTCCCCTCGCAGTGACCGTACCAACGGGCACGGTGATCTTCGTTACGCCGAGGGCGGCTGGATGGGCGGATATCGGCGGATTGTTGCGGCACGAACTATCGCACGCCGTGCAGAATCAGAACCGGTCATTGCTGAGCGTTCTGCGCATGTTACGACAGCCTTGGGTTTCGGAGGGCGTGGCCGGGGTCGTCGCCGCAATGGGTCCGACGGCGCCAGGACGGCATTTGGTGAGCATGCCGGACGTGGAATTTCTGGCGCGTGCGAAAGCGGAGGACCTATGGCCGTCCTTTTCTGGTGCACCGCTGAAGGATTGGCCATTCAGCTATACAGCTTGGATCTACTTCTGGGACAGGCAAATCGAGCGACACGGCAAGGCAGCATTTCTAAGATTCGAGCGGGCGTGCTTCTCCGAACCTGGGAGTTGTCGGAGCACATTCGCCGACTTGTACCGCACGGACCTTCGGAGGGCGGTGGACGAGTTCCAAGCCGAGGTGCGGTCCGGACGGCTAGCGCCTCCAGAGCGAGCTCCGCTCTGATCCCCACCAATTGAAGCTCCGGTAGACGTGCGTCACGGAGCCAGTGAACCGAGGCCCCAGGTAGGATTCGAACCAGAAAACAAAGGGGTTAATCCTTGCGGCTTCCTCGCAGTCCAATGCTTTCAATGGATTGAAATCTGGCTCCCCAGGTAGGACTCGAACTTAACTTCGCTAGCGGCCCAGAGCCTTCAAAATCGCATCCGGATCATACACACAGCCGCCCCACGTGCCGCCGCTCACCTGTTGCAGAGCAGCCCAGAGCCGGGTATCGGCAGGCAACGCCGGGTCGGGCGCGAGGTCGGGACGCATGGGACGCGCGGCAAGCACACGGTCGCCTGCAGCCGCGCCGAATAACGAGCCATTGCGGCCGACGAGGTTTACGGAGCCCTCCAGGTTCACGGGATCCACCACGATCTCGATATCGTCCCCGTCCAGAACCTTGCCGATGGGGCCGCCGGCTAGCGCCTCGGGCGTGATGTGCCCGATGCAGGCGCCGGTGGAAACTCCGCTGAAGCGCGCGTCCGTCAGCACCGCCACGTGCTTGCCGAAATCCAGATACTTCAGCGCCGAAGTGATCTGGTAAGTCTCCTCCATGCCGGAACCCAGTGGACCACGGCAGATGAGCACGATGACTTCGCCGGGATGCACGCGGTCGGCACCCTGGCTCTTAATGGCGGCAATGGCCGCGGCTTCGGTACGGAACACGCGCGCGCGGCCGGTCTTGCGGTAGACGCCGTCGGGATCGAGGACGCTCGGGTCGATCGCCGTGCTCTTGATGACCGAGCCTTCCGGCGCCAGGTTGCCGTGGGGGAAGGTGACGGTGGAGGTGAGGCCGGCGCGGCGCGCGCGCGCGGGGTCCATGATCACGTCGTCCGGATCGACGCCGTCGCGTTCCTGCAAGATCCGGCGCAACTCCGCGCGGCGCGGGGAAGCTTCCCACCAGTCGAGCGTGTCGCCGAGCGTCTGGCCGCTGACTGTGAGGACGCCGGTATCGAGCAGGCCCGCGCGGCGCAGGTGCAGCATCACCTCCGGGACGCCTCCGGCCAGGAAAACTTGCACCGTCGGAAACGAGCGCGGACCGTTGGGGAGCGCATCCACCAGGCGCGGCACGCGGCGGTTGATGTCGGTCCAATCGGCGGCGGTGGGGCGGCGGAGAGCGGCGGCGTGCGCCACGGCGGGCAGGTGGAGGATCAGGTTGGTGGAACCGCCGAAAGCGGCATGCACCACCATGGCGTTGCGCACGGAGGCATCCGTGAGGATGTCGCGCATCCTCAGCCCGCGCGATTCGAGCGCCAGCACAGCGCGCGCCGACCTGCGCGCCATGTCCAGCCAGATGGCGTGCCCGGAGGGCGAGAGCGCCGCATGCGGCAGCGACATGCCCAGCGCCTCCGCCACCACCTGCGAAGTAGCGGCCGTGCCCAGGAACTGGCAGCCTCCGCCGGGAGAGGCGCAGGCGCGGCAAAGATTCTCGGCCGCCGCTTCCCGCGTGATCTGGTTGTGGGCAAAGCGCGCGCCGACGCTCTGCACGCGCGCGGTGTCTTCGCCCTCTTCGCCTGCCAGCATCACACCTCCGGGCGCCAGGACGCAGGGCAGATCGTGCATGGAGGCCAGCGCCATCATCATGGCGGGCAGCCCCTTGTCGCAGGTAGCCACGCCGATCGCGCCGCTGCGGGTGGGAAGCGACCGTATCAGGCGGCGGAAGACCGTGGCAGCGTCATTGCGGTATGGCAGACTGTCGAACATCCCCGTGGTGCCCTGTGTGCGGCCATCGCATGGATCGGTGCAATAGGCCGCGAACGGGATGGCATCGAGCGCCTTGAGCTCACGAGCCGCGGCTTCCATCAGCAGGCCGACCTCCCAGTGGCCGGTGTGATAGCCGAGCGCCACGGGAGCGCCTGAGGCATCCCTTATGCCGCCGTGCGTGCTGAGGATCAGGATTTCTTTGCCGCCCAGCGCGCGCGGCTCCCAGCCCATGCCGGCGTCCTGGCTCCATCCGAACAGGTCGCCGGAGGGGCGCGTCCGCAACATTTCGGCGGTTATCGGGAGCGCGCCTTGTGGGCCTGGCGCTTTGGAGCGCACGTCGAAGAGCGAGGGGTCGCCGGAGTCGAGGATGCTTTCAGGTGAGAGGGGCATAGAACCGATGGTAAACAATCGCGAGCGTTGCGCCGCGGGGCCAGAGATTCGTCGAGCTTCCGGAACGGCCTGCCCAATCGAGCCTCCCGCACTTATTCGGTCATATTCGCAAACTACGGCCTGTAATTATGAACCTTGTGGCAGCCTGACGCGCTGGGATCAGGGCCGAGAGGCTCTGGTCTCGGCTTGCGAGACAGGAGAAGACGAAATGAAACGAACGGCGATTATGTGTCTGGCCGCAGTTGGGCAATCTCCGGGGGCTGCTGACGCAGGCGACCGCGAACAGCACGCCCAGTCTGGTGTACAATTACACCTGCTATGACAAGCTGCGGCGGCCCACCACGAGCAATCAAGTGACCGGAACGCAGTACAACATGTCCTACGGCTACGATCTGGCGGGGTACCTGAATTCGCTCACGTTGCCCTCGGGCCGCCAGCAGACCATCGCCTACGACACCGCCGGACGCGTCAGCGGCGTGTCGGCGACCTACGACGCGGCGCCCACCAACTACGCCGGCGCATTTGACTATTTTCCGAACGGCGCGCTGGCCAACGTGTCGCTGGGGATCAATTCCCTGCCGCAGCAGTACTGCCAGAACAGCCGGCTGCAGATCG
>Ga0187855_10002940_pt1 | contig 12703 bp, 11 predicted proteins | sample June2016WEW_8_10_2_FD_132969 | JGI IMG/M metagenome (GOLD analysis project Ga0187855, IMG submission 132969) | Peatland microbial communities from SPRUCE experiment site at the Marcell Experimental Forest, Minnesota, USA - June2016WEW_8_10 | ecosystem: Environmental > Terrestrial > Soil >...
AGCGAGGACAAGGATGAAGCCTTCCCGGTGCACAAGATCCTGCTAACCGACAACGGCATCCACATCATCGAGAACGTTCGCACGGATCTGATCGCCGCCGAAGCGGCGAGCAACAAGCGCGCGACATTCTTCCTGTCGATGACGGTCCCGAAGGCAGTCGGCCTGACGGGCACCTTCGTCAATATCGAAGCTATCCAGTAAGCCTCGGGTCGTCGGCTTGAATGAGGATGGTACAGCGGCGGCGCCCCGACCGGGGCGCCGCCAAGTTCTTCTGGCCTTCCTCGGTGCCGTCTTGGCGGCAGCGTCCGCGCGGGCGCGGGAGAGCGACGGGCGGTTTCTAATCGCATTCGCGAACCTCGACGAAGATCCGGCCGCGCATCTCGAGGGCCTCGCCTTCACAGGCGCCGAGGTCAAGCGCAGCTTCGAACTGGCGGCGCGCACTCTGCCGGTGGAGTTGGTCTACTACGACAATGCCGGCGATGGCGAAAAGGCGATCGCCAACGCCGACGATGCCATCCGCCGCAAAGTCGATCTGCTGATCGAGTACAATTCCGACATCGGGGCCAATGCCGAGATCGGCCGCAGGATGCGGGCAGCCGGCATTCCGGTGCTGGCGATCAACTATCCGATACCGGGTGCGCCGCTCTATGCGGCCGACAACCTCGCGGCCGGCCGCATCGCCGGCAAGACGCTCGGCGAGTTCGCCCGGGAGAACTGGGCGGATCAGACGGTGGTCGCCGTCATCGCCGGCGACCTCGGTAATACGGCGCCCTATCTGGCCGACCGGGTCCAGGGAATAACCGAAGCCCTGCGGCAGCAGCTTCCGGATATTGCGGTGACGCGGCTCGATACCAGCGGCAATCCCGTTCGTCTGGAAGGCCAGCTCGGGAAATTCCTGGCGGCGCAGACCAGGCGCAAGGTCCTGATTGCGGTTTTGGACGATCCTACCGCTCTCGCCGCCAAAGGGGCGATCGAACGGGCGGGTCGCGTCAGCGATTGCGTCATCGTGAGCCAAGGTGTCGACCGCAGTATCCATGGCGGCGCCAACGAAAAGAAGGAACTCGATCCGAGCAACCGTGGCAGCATCGTTCTCGGATCGGTGGCCTACTATCTCGACCGGTATGGCTACGAGGTGTTGCCGCTGGCGATCAAAATGCTGCAGGGCGCCGAGGTGCCGGCGAAAACAACGACCAAGCACATGCTGATTTCCGCGAGGAATGTGTTCATCGAATACCCGCCCTATGACATGAATTGACACGATCAATCCACATTGGCGCCGGGCGGGGGCAGCCCAAAGTGCCCGATCCAGACAAGAGTGCGCCTATCCGCCTGCTCCTGGAATGAAGCACCGGATCGAAATGGACTCTGATCCCGTTGTCCCAAGTCTTATAGTACCGGACGACAGCAAAGCCGAATTTGTTCGGCAGGTCGATCATTGCGTTCGGCGGAACGTCATACCACTGGCCTTCTATCTTCACCCGATACTTGTTGCCCCTTATGTCGTATTCGACTGCTTCGGGTTTCCAACCGTCGGCAGTCGAGCAGCAGCCCTCGCTCAATTTGTTCTGAAGTGAGTTCGCCCAAGCCCTCATTTCAGAGGACGTCGGGCCTAATTGTCCGTGGTCCGTCGCCGCGGCGGGATGGGAGGGCGCTAAAAACAAAACAGCAATGGAAACAAGTCGGATGACATCGCCCAACATATTCGTCACGCGAATGTGATGGCCTGAGCGTTCGGGCCACCATTTGTGCCAGCGACGTCCGAGGTTCGCGAGATGCGCCGGCAGCTGAGCAACAACCATTTGGATCTACCCTCGGTTCGATCCTCACCTTCGGCCTGACGACGAAACGGGCGCGCGACACAATCAATTCGCAGCGGCGGGCGGCCCGAAATAGTAGATGCTGTTCTCGCCGGCCCCTGGCTCTGCCATTGTTGCAAAGGTCATGCCGCCATTCGATCCCGCGGATGCGACGGGGTTGATCGCGAAACCCTGCAGGACCTTGCCATTGGCCAGGCGATCGCCAACCATGGCGATCCGTCTGAGGTTGTCGCGCGTTTGACCGGCGTATAACCCCAGCGCGCCGGGACCGCCGTCGATACCGGCGATGAAGGCCACCACATCGCCTGGACCGAGGCTGGGCCAGGCGCCGAAGGTCGCGAATGTGCCGCCGCCAGGCGCGCTATCCCCCACGGTTGCGATTTCCATGAGGCCGCCAGGGGTGGCGAGCAGCACCGCTTCCTTGGTGGCGTCGCCGGATCGGAGCTGGGCGCTGAGCGCGACATTGTCTTCGTCGTTTATGGCGACGCGCTCCGACAACCGCACCAGCATAGCGCCGTTCGGCCCAAGATCGCCGACGCCCACGAGCATTCGCAAGTCCCGAGTCCCGGCCAGGAAGATGCCGCCGAGCACGGCCGCGTGCTCAAGCACGGCCGGAAATGCGATCACGCCTTTGTTGTTGATGGCCGGCACGCCGAACTTGTCGAACGTGCCGCGAGCGGGCGGTGGGAGCCGTTCGCCTTCGGCCACGAGCTTGCGGAGCTTGCCGCCGCTGTAGAGATAGAGCGCCTGGAAGGTCTCGCGTCCGCGGCGCACCGTGGCCACGAACGCGACCTCATCCCAGTTGTTGATGGCCGGAGCGTCGAACTCGACGAAGGTCCCGGTAAACACGCCGGGTGCATCGTTTCCGCTCAGGGCAATCGGCTTAAGCGTGCCTTCGCTGGCCAAGAACACCCCCTCGCTGGTGCGAGCGCCGGTCACGGCCGCCCCGAATGCAACCTTGTCGGAATCGTTAAGCGCGGGAATGGGATGTCCGGCGAATTCGGACAGACTGCCGGCGCCTGGCACCAAGTCGCCGACCCCCGCCACCTTGACGACGCCGCGGTCGGTCGCGAGGAAAATGCCCTCCCGCATCTTGCTGCGCACTACGCTCGCGTAGAACGCTACGTGCCCGCGAGCATTGACCGGGGCAACGATCGGCTGCGACGCGATGTCGAACCGATCGAAGCTACCTCCGGCTGGAGCCGGCTGGCCGGACGCGACGACGAGGTGCAGGCTCGGCGGGGCGGGCGCTGGGCGCCGATCGCTTACCGTCGGCGGCGGCGGCGCTAGATAGGCCCAGAGCACGCCGCACCAGAGACACAGCACGGCGATCGCGGCGATCAGCAACCGCGCGCCTGCACTGGCCAGCAAGGGTCCGCGGCTCGAGCGCGATACCATCATCATCGGTCCGCTTCAGTTTTTCAGCATACCGGCCTTGAGCGTGGCGACGTCGTGGCGGACCATCTCGATATAGGTGCCGGCTTCGCCACCCGGCTTCGACAGTGAATCGCCGTAGAGCGTGCCGGCGATGGTAGCGCCCGTCTCCTTGGCGATGCGTTCCATGGCGCGCGGGTCGGTGATACTGTCGAGGAACAGCGCACGCACGTGCTCCGCCTTGATCTGTTGGGCGAGCCGCGCCAGCTCGGCCGCCGACGGCTCGCTTTTGTTGGTCCAGCCGTTGATCGAGATCAGCGTGATCCCGCAGGCCTTCGCCAGATATTGGAGCGAATCGTGCGAGGCAATGATGCGTCGCTTTGCCACCGGCACGGCTGCCATCTCGGTCCGCAGCCAGGCATCGACCGTTTGCAGCTGCTTGATATAGGCGCTCGCGCGCGCCTGGTAGTCGGCCGCATTGGCGGGGTCGACCCGTGCCAGGGCTTGAGCGATGTTCTTCACGTAGACAATGCCGTTCTTCGGATCGAGCCAGGCATGCTGATCGATGACCGGTGCCGCTTCCTTGCCGCTGATCGGGTGCTCCTCCTCGCCGGTAATCGTTTTCGCGCCTCGGCTTGCCACCACCTTGGTGCCGGTGAAGCCCGCCTGCTTGAGCAGCGGCTCCAGCCACGGCTCGAACTCGTCGTTGAGATCGTTCATGAAGACGATCCGGGCCGCGGCCACCGTGCGGCTGTCGGCAAGCGTCGGCTGGTAGAGTTCAGTGTCGCCGTCCGGGCCGACGATGGTTACGAGGTCGACGTGATCGCCAGCGACGTTCGCAACCATGTCGGCGAGCACGCTGAAAGTCGCAACCACGGTCGGCTTGTCGGCGGCGCGCAGAGGGGCAGTCGGCAACACCACGAGTGCGACGAGAACGATTAGCGCCATCATGGCGATGCTGGTCCGGTGGATCATTGAGCGACCTCCTCCACAGCCCGCCTCTTGTCGAAGCGCATTCGACCGGCGCCAATCAGGGACAGGCCGTATATGATGCCGCCCGCAAGCACAATGGCCGGTCCGGACGGCACATTGGCATAATACGATGTCAGCAGCCCGGCATAGTCGGCCGTCATTCCGATCGCGATATTGAGCGCGATGGTCGGCCAAATCCTTTGGGTCCAACACAGCGCCGCTGCTGCTGGGAGCAACATCGGCCCGATCGCCAGCAAAGTTCCAAACGCTTGAAAGCTGGCGACCAGGTTGAGCACGACGGCGGCGAGGAAGATGCCCCGGAACAGGCCGCCCCCGGCGCCGATCGAGCGCAGGAAGGCCGGATCGAACGACTCGACCGCCAGTGGCCGGTAGATCGCCGCCAGCACCAGCAGCGTCACGCTGCTGACGCCGGCGATGAACAGCAGGCCGCGCATGTCGACCGCGAGCACGGTGCCGAACAGGACGTGCGTCAGGTCCACATTGCTGCCGCGGGCGGAGACAATCATCACGCCCAACGCCAGGGAGACCAAATAGAACGCGGCGAGGCTCGCCTCTTTGCGTTTCGGCTGTAGCCGCGCCGTCAATGCCGCCGAAACGGCAACCAGCGCTCCCGTCAAGAGACCACCGACGCTCAGCGCCGTGAAAGAATAGCCGGCATAAAGGAATCCGAGGGCCGCTCCCGGCATCACCGCATGGGATAGGACGTCGCCCTCGAGGCTCATTCGGCGCAGCAGCAGCAGCGTGCCGACGGGGCCGCTGGCGAGCGCGAGCGCAAGACAAGCGACAAGCGCCGTGCGCATGAACCCGAACATTTCGAACGGGCCGATCAGTAGACTGTATGCCCAGCTCATTCGAGCTCCCGGCTCTCGGGCCGCTCCTGTAGCATCTTGCGGGCGCGCAACAGATTGTCGGTGGTCAGCACCGAAGCGGTGTCGCCCCATCCGGCGCATGATCGCGCCAGCAGCAGCGTAGTCGGAAAGTGTTCGCGCACCTGATCGAGGTCATGGAGCACGGCGATCACGGTGCGGCCCTCGCGATGCCAGCGCCGCACCAGTTGCAACAGATCGTCGGTGGTTCGTTCGTCCACCGCCGTAAAAGGCTCGTCGAGCAGGACGACGGCCGCATCCTGCACGAGGAGACGCGCGAACAGCGCGCGCTGGAATTCGCCGGCCGACAAATCGGCGATCTGGCGCGCGCCGAAGCCGTCGAGGCCGGCGGCCGCCATCGCGTCGGCAACGCGGACGGTCAGCGTGTCCGGCGGACGGCGGAACGCGCCGAAAGACCGCCAGCCGCCGAGCGCCACCAGCTCGCCGACTGTGATCGGAAAGTCGCGATCGAGCTCGGATTGCTGCGGCAGATAAGCGAAGTGTTCGCCAACGGCGGCAGTTGACCGCATCTCGCCGGTTCGTGGGGGCAAAATGCCGGCCAGCGCCTTAATCAGCGAACTCTTGCCCGCCCCGTTCGGGCCGACCACCGCGGTGAGGCTTCCGGCCGCGAACTGCCCCGTCAGATTGCTCAATGCCGGCCGGTCGCGGTAGGCAACGGAGAGGTTCTTGACCTCGATGGAGCCGCCCTGACGAGATGACGCCGTTTGCTCGGACGCCGCCGAGCGGTAGCCGCCGTCAAAGAACCGCTGGACGATTGATCCCGAATGGCCGCCGGCCGCCCACACGTCGCGCGCGCGCCTCAGCATCGCCGCCACCGACCGGCGCGGTCGAGCACCATTTGCACTTTTGGCCATTCGACCGTCGGCGCCGATATCTTGCGACATTCAAGTCAGTCTATGGAGGGGGTGACGGAGGGTCAACCTGACCAGCCGGCAGGTCGATTGCCGTGGATCAGCAACTGACCGCGAGCTGCTTTCACCCCCGCGATCGCTCCCACGCGGTGGCGACGATCGCCGCCATGATCGCCTGGCTGGCGACGATGATAGCGACGCAGCCGGTCCAGCCGGCGGCGTCCCAGACAAAGCCGACGAGAAAGGCGCCGGCGCTGCCGCCGATATAAAAGCTCGAGGCGTACAGCCCCGCGGCCGCCGAGCGCCCCTCCTTGGCGATGGTGATGACGTAGCCGGTGGAAACCGCCTGGCACGATAGCCCGCAGGTGGCGCAGAGCGTCAGTCCGATGACGATCACCGGGACGGGCGGGGCGAGCAGCATGAGCGTACCGGCCGCCCACAGCGCGATGATGCCGAGCACGAAGCGGCGGCGCCCGAACAAGGCGATGGCGCGTCCGACCCACGGCACCACCAAGCTGCCGCCGAGATAGCTGGCAAACAGCGCGCCCAAGAGCGTCGGCGTGAAGTAGTAGGGCGGTGCGGCGAGGTGAAAGCTGATGTAAGTGAAAGTGGCGATGAAGTTGAACAGCACGCCGAAGCCGACGGCATAGATGGCGAGGAGGCGCGGGTTGCCCAGATGCGCCAGCATTTGCCGCGCCGAGGCGAAAAAGCCGGCGGAGCGGACGAAGCGGCGCTCGCGCGGCAGCGCGACGGTGACGATCAGCCCTCCAGCCAGCGTGAGCAGGGCCACCGCGGCAAAGGAAATGCGCCAGCCGAGCAGATCGGCCACCGCGCCGGTGACGAAGCGGCCGCAGAAGCCGCCGACGCTCGATCCGGAAATAAACAGCCCGGCGACGCGCGGCACGTCGGCCGGCGGCCATTCGTCGCCGACATAGGCGACGGCGACGGTGAAGATCGGCGGCAATAACAGCCCCTGTAAGAAGCGCCAGAACACAAGTTGCGGCACGCTGGTCGCCAAAGCCATGATCAGCGTCGGCACCACGATCGCAAACGCGGCGGCGGTGATCAGGCGCTTGCGGCCGAGAACGTCGGCGAGCGCGCCGGTGAACGGCGCGGTGAGCGCGATGGCCGCGGTGCCGGCGGTCATCAGCGCGCTGATGTCGCCGGCGCCGACGCCGAATTCGAGCGCCAGCTCGGGCAGCAGCGCCTGCGGCGAATACAGATTGACGAAGGCGGTGAAGCCCGCCGTGGCAACGGCGAGCGCGCGGAAATCCAAGGCCATGCCGCATTATGCGTGACGCCGGGCGCTAAAGCATCCCCGCGTAGGGGAATCCGTGGCGCGCCCCGGTGCATAACGGCCGATGCATTGGCGCGCGGTTCAGAACTGCATTCTAACTGCTGCGCCGGCAGCGGACTGTTCGCGCGTCGCTGCGGCGAGTCATCACGCCGCGGACTTGCGCCGGTGAATGTCCTTGACGTCGGCGAAGGAAATGGCCGGATTGTGCTCGGCGGTATATTCGAGGTTGAAGGCATTGCGGGCGAGAAAGACAAGATCGCGGTCAAAATCCTCGGCAATGGACGAGTGAAAGCTCGCCACGAATTGATCGAGCATTTTGCGGTCATCCGCCGCGATCCAGCGCGCGAACTGAAATTCGGGCGTGTCCCAGCCGATCTCCAGCCCATATTCGGCGGCGAGCCTTGCTTGCAGCACGTCGAGCTGCAACTGGCCAACCACGCCCACCAGGGCAGGGGATCCATCCGTCGGCCGGAAAACCTGCGCGACGCCTTCCTCGGCCAGTTGCTGTAGCGCCTGCTTCAGCTTCTTCGCCCGCATGGCATCGGACAAACGAACCCGCCGCAGAATCTCCGGCGCAAAATTCGGCACGCCGGCAAAATTGAGATCCTCGCCCTCGGTCAGGGTGTCGCCGATGCGGAGCGTGCCGTGGTTGGGAATCCCAACCACGTCGCCGGCATAGGCTTCCTCCGCGAGTGCGCGATTTTGCGCAAAGAAGAATTGCGGTGCGTGCAGGCTGATGGTCTTCCCAGACCGCACCTGCTTGACCTTCATGCCGCGTGCGAGCTTGCCGGAGCAAAGTCGCACGAAGGCGATCCGGTCGCGATGGTTCGGGTCCATGTTCGCCTGGATCTTGAAAACAAAGGCCGACAGGCCGGGTTCGGTGGCCGCCACGATCCGCTTGTCGGCCGCCTGCGCCCGGGGCGGCGGCGCCAGCGCGGCGAGCGCATCGAGCAGATCGCCAACGCCGAAATTCTTCAGCGCGCTGCCGAAGAAGATCGGCGTCAAGTGGCCTTCGGCGAAAGCCTGTTGGTCGAATCGCTTGCAGGCATGACGCACCAAGTCCAGTTCGCCGGCAAGGGTCGCCGCGTCGAGATTGGCATTCAAAGCGGCAATGTCGGCGATCGTCATTTCGCGGAGCCTGCCGGCCATGCCGGCATCGCCATCGAGCAGGCGGACGCCGCCGGTTGCCACATCGATCGTGCCGACGAAATCGCGCCCGCGCCCGGCCGGCCAGGTGATCGGCGCGGCGTCGAGCGCCAGCGTCTTCTCGATCTCGTCGATCAGATCGAACGGGTCGCGGTTCTCGCGGTCCATCTTGTTGATGAAGGTGATGATCGGAATGTCGCGCAACCGGCAGACCTCGAACAGCTTGCGCGTTCGCGGCTCGATGCCCTTAGCGGCGTCGATCACCATCACCGCCGAGTCGACCGCCGTGAGCGTCCGATAGGTGTCTTCGGAAAAGTCCTCGTGGCCGGGCGTATCGAGCAGATTGAACACACGCCCGTCATACTCGAAAGTCATCACTGAGGTGACGACGGAAATCCCGCGCTCGCGCTCGACGGCCATCCAGTCCGAGCGGGTCGAGCGCCGGTCGCGCTTGGCCTTGACCTGCCCGGCAAGCTGGATGGCGCCGCCGAACAGCAGGAGCTTCTCGGTCAACGTGGTTTTGCCGGCGTCCGGGTGAGAAATGATCGCGAAGGTGCGTCGCCGTTCTACCTCGGTCGCGAACGGCGACTGAGCGGGCGCGACTTCGGTAGCGCGAATGGGCTTGTTCATGGCGGACTGGATGTGGCAGTTCCAGCCATCGCGATCAAGGCCGGAGACTTCGGCGCGAGCGTCGACAATTGAGTGGTCTCCGGCAAGGTCGGAGAGGGGCGGGCGGAAATGATGCCGAGGACCCGAGATAGATTGCCCCATCGGGATAGCGCCTGCCGTTCGTCCGTGAGGACGCTCTTATGTGTCGTCCTGGCCGCGCTATTCGCGCCGCCGGCATCCGCATGGGAGTATTGGGGTGGTGACCCCGGCGGCACGCGTTTCTCCACAAATGCGCAAATCACTCCCGGCAATGTCGGCCAACTCGTCCGCGCTTGGGAGTTCCGCACCGGCGACCTGACGCAGCGCGACGCCAAGCTCATGGCGCGCACGAAGTTCGAAGCAACGCCGTTGTTCGTCGAGAACAGCCTGATCCTGTGTACGCCGTTCAACGAGGTGATCGCGCTCGACCCGGGGACCGGAGCGCAGAAGTGGCGCTTCGATCCCAAAGTCAGCCTCACCCAGCGACCCGCCAATCGCTACGATTGCCGCGGCGTGGCCTATTGGGTGGACCGGCAGGCACCTTCGCAGGTGGCCTGTCGCGCGCGCGTTTTCATGGGCACCAATGACATGCGCGTCATCGCGCTCGACGCCAGGACAGGGACGCCCTGCTCGGACTTCGGCGAGGCTGGCGAGGTCAAGCTCGACGTCGGTATGCGCCTCGACTGGCCGGGCGAGATGCAGATCACCTCGCCGCCCGTTGTTGCGCGCGACGTGGTCGTCGTCGGCTCCTCGATTGCGGACAATCAACGCGTCGCCGCGCCGCGCGGTACCGTACAGGCGCTTGATGCGCGCACCGGCCGGCTACGCTGGACGTGGGATCCGCTCATCCATGACGGCATCGAGGCCGGCGCGGCCAATGTTTGGGCGCCGATGTCGGCCGACGAGAAACTGGGACTGGTGTTTCTGCCGACGTCCTCGCCGAGTCCCGATTTTTGGGGCGGCAATAGGCCGGGCAATAACGAGCATGCCGACTCGGTCGTCGCGCTGCGGGCCGAGACCGGCCAACTGGTCTGGGCCTTTCAGACCGTGCATCACGACGTGTGGGACAACGATCTGCCGGCACAGCCGACGCTTGCCCGCATCGATACCGGCGCCGGGCAGCGCGACGTCGTCATTCAGCCGACCAAGCAGGGTTTTCTGTTCGTACTCGACAAGGCGACGGGCCAGCCGATCTGGCCGGTCGAGGAGCGCCCGGTGCCGCAGGGCGGTGCCGAGGGCGAGCAGCTCTCGCCGACGCAGCCATTCCCGACCCACGTGCCGGTGCTGGTGCCCCAGCGCATTTCGGCCGACGACGCATTTGGCCTGATCAGCCGCGCAGCTTGTCATGACAAGTTGGCGCGCGCTCGCAACGAGGGGCTTTACACGCCGCCATCGACCCAGGGCACCGTGATCTTCCCATTCACCGGGGGCGGCGTGAACTGGGGCGGTGTTGCCTTCGATCCCGTCAACCAGATTCTGTATGCCAACACCTTGCGGGCAGTACACATCGTCACATTGATCCCGGCTGCTGAGGCCCGCGCCTTCAAGCCCGCGCCCGGGGAGGAATTCGGGCCGCAGCGCGGCGCTGCCTTCGCCATGACGCGCGTGATCGCGCGGTCGCCGGCCGGAGGGCTGTGCAATCCCCCACCGTGGGGTGTTCTCGTCGCGGTCGATCTCAAAGCTGGCAAGATCCTGTGGCAGTCGACCGTGGGTACTACGGAGGACTTTGCTCCTTTGGGACTGCCGTTTCCGTGGGGCACCCCGCTCGCCAACGGCGTGCTGGTCACTAGCGGAGGCCTCGTGTTCACCGGCGCTGAGGATGCTTATCTGCGCGCCTTCGAGGCCAAGACCGGCACCGAGCTGTGGCAAGGCCGGCTGCCCGTGCCCGGCGTCGCCAATCCGATGACTTATACATGGAACGGTGAGCAATACGTCGTCATCGCCGCCGGCGGCCATTCCGAGGCCGGCACCTCGATCGGCGACAGCGTCGTGGCCTTTCGTTTGGCGCGGACGAATGAGTCGCCTTCGCTGTGGTCCCGCACGATCGACCGGCCTGGCGGCCGGCTCTATGCGCGCATCGTGCTGATGGCCGTCGCTGTCGCGCTTGTGGTCACGCTTGTAGTCGCGCTGCGGCGGCGCTGGCGGCGGCAAGCGAGCGCGGGTTGAAAGCTAAGGCGTCGGCATCGCCGGCGTGTTGGTCTCATCCTTGTCGCGCACGGTGCGAAGTTCGTACCAGAGCGCGTTGAGGATGCCGACCGTGGCCGCGAGCCCGAGGCCGAGGATCCAGGAAAAGTACCACATCGTTTGCTCTCCGCTGCGCTATTAGCTGTGCATGGTCTTGTCGGAAAACCGGTTTCCACTTTTCCGGATCGTACACTAGTAGGCCGTCGAGCCGGCGTTCTCGATGGTCGCCTCGCTGACCTTGCCCCACAGCACGTGATAGACCCAAGCGGTGTAGGCGAGCACGATCGGCAGGAACACAACGGTCGCCAGCAACATGTTGCGTAGCGTTGCCCGGCTCGACGACGCGTCGAATACCGCCAGCGCATCGTTGGGATGGGTGCTCGACGGCAAAATGATCGGGAACATGGCCAGGCCGACGGTAGCAATGATGCAGGCGACGCCGAGCATGGAAATCAGGAATGTTAACCCGGCATGCCGTGTACGGAAGCCGATGGCTGCCAACAGCGGCGCGGCAATGCCGAGCGCGGGCACCGCGGACAGCCACGGCGTGTGGCGGAAGTTTTGCAGCCACGCTTGCCCGTTGACGACCACCGTTTTGCCGAGTGGATTGGACGGACCATCCCACACGATCGGGCTGGTGACCTCGTAGCCGCCGAACAGGCCAAGCCAGATCAGCACGCCGCCGCCGGCAAAGAGGATCGCGGCGACGAGCGCCGCCTTCGCACCGATGGCCGCCGCGCGATCGGCCACCGGGCCTGCCGCCTTGAAGCTTAGCCAAGCCGCGCCGTGCATCACCAGCATGGCGAGAGAAACCAGCCCGCAATAAAGCGCCAGCGGATTGAGCAGCCCGAACAGCGTGCCTTCGTAGATAGGACGCAGATCGTCGGTGAAATGGAACGGCACGCCCTGCAAGGTGTTGCCGACCGCCACGCCGAAGATCAGCGCCGGCACGGCGCCGCCGACGAACAGCGCCCAGTCCCAGTTCCTGCGCCACGTCTTGCTCTCGCGCTTTGACCGATACTTGAACCCGACCGGCCGCAGGATGAGCGCGAACAACACCAAAAACATCGCCAGATAGAAGCCGGAGAAGCTCAGCGCATAGAGCGCCGGCCAGGCGGCGAATATGGCGCCGCCACCGAGAATGAACCACACCTGATTGCCTTCCCAGACCGGGCCGACGGTGTTGATCGTGACGCGCCGTTCCGTGTCCGTCTTGGCGACGAACGGCAGCAGCGCGGCGACACCCATGTCGAAGCCGTCAGTGGCGGCGAATCCGATCAGCAGGACGCCGAGCAGCACCCACCAGATCAGGCGCAACGTGGCGTAGGCGAAAAGTGTCTCGATCATGACTTTATTCCCTTGCCTCTGCGCTTAATGGGTCATTCGGCGGGCGCCGTCGCGCCGGGACTACCCGCGGTCTTGGCGAGAGCCCCGAAGCCGCCGGCGCCGGCAATGAACGCGTCAGGTCCCCTTTTGATCGCCTGCAGCATCAACCTCACTTCGATG
>Ga0187855_10002941_pt1 | contig 12703 bp, 9 predicted proteins | sample June2016WEW_8_10_2_FD_132969 | JGI IMG/M metagenome (GOLD analysis project Ga0187855, IMG submission 132969) | Peatland microbial communities from SPRUCE experiment site at the Marcell Experimental Forest, Minnesota, USA - June2016WEW_8_10 | ecosystem: Environmental > Terrestrial > Soil >...
CTGCACCAGAGTGTACGGCACACTGTAAAAGTTCCCATCGAAGGCGATGTGGTAATCGATGTTGACGGTGGCCCGAAACCACTCGCTCATATCGAAGCGCTCGGCCGGTAAAGGTGCCAGAGCAGGTTTCTCCAGGCTGTGAAACAGACTCGACCGCGATCCGTCCCGCTTGCGGAAAGGACGCTCATTCAGTCGCACCAGCAGCTCGCGGATCGCCTGATTGAGTTCCGGCAGGCTGAAGAACTTCCGGTTTCGCAGCGCTGCCACGATCCAGCGTTCGCATACTTGCACGCCGCTTTCGGCCTTGGCCTTATCCCGTGGCTTGTACGGACGTGCGGGCCCACTCCCATCCCGTAATGCACCGCGAACTCTTGATAGGTGGGATTCAGGTCTGGATCGTAGCGGCAGGCGCGGGTGACGGCCGTCTTGGTGTTATCGGGTACTACCAGAATCGGCACCCCGCCGAAAAACTCCAGCGCGTGGATGTGCGCCTGAATCCAGGCTTCCAACTGCTGATCCCGAGTCGCTTCTGCGTAGGTATAGGAACTGGCACCCAGCACAGAAACAAACAGCGATGCTGGCCAGGCTTGCCCCGTTGTACTGTCATAGACGGGAATCGTTGCCCCCGCCCAGTCCACGAACATCTTTTCCCCGGCTTTGTGTTCCTGGCGCAGCACTACATCCAGGTGTCGCCGCCAGTGTTGATAGCGTTCGCAAAACCAACTGTAGCGATACCCCTCGGGATTCGCATGCCGGTATTCTTCCCACACCAACTGCAGGGTCAGATGACGATGTTGCTGGAGTTGCTGATGGATGGTATTCCAATCCGGCTGTGACCGCTGTCGCACCGCTGCGGCCTGCACGGGCTGGTTGCCAAACAGTTTGGCTTCCAGTTCTTCTTCGCCCAAGCCTTCTGGCAACGGCCAACCGATCCCGGCTGCTACTGCCCGTTCCAGATACTCGTGGACCGTACCCAGCCCCATTCCGCAACTGCGTGCGATCTGGCGCTGCCCCAACCCCAACTCAAACCTCAACCGCAGGACCTCTTTGACTTTCCGCATGGACTTTCTCCTGGCCGGCACCCTGTCCTCCTTCATTGATGGAGTTTCAATGCCGGGTGATTGTCCAGCGTCGCTTCGCCTCCTGCTGTAGGTCTGTGGAAAACATTCCGCTCCAAGCCGAACGCCATTCCGCCAGGCGACAAAAAACTGTTCGCCTTCCCACCGGAATCGGCGTTCACCTTCAGACCGGAATGCTGTTCGGAATCACAACGGAATCGTGTTCGGCTTCAAAGCGGAATCGCGTTCACTTTCGACCGGATTCCCCAGCTGTGTTCGGCGACCTAGTATTGAACCCATATGACTTTCCAGTAGTACCGCTTGGAAATATCTGCGATGTCCGAGATGGAACCCACGACTCCCCAAAATACGTTTCTGAGGGCTATCCGCTTGTAACCTCACGAAACTTGGTTGATGGCTACATCGATCTCAGCGATGTCAACTTCATCTCGCAGGCAGACTACGATGCTGTCAATAGCCGATCGAAGGTAGACAAAGGTGACCTCATCATGCCGATGATCGGCACCATTGGCAACCCGGTCTTGGTTGAGCAAGAGCCTCGTTTTGCGATTAAGAACGTCGCTCTTATAAAGTTTCCAGCGGGCGCACCCTCGAACATCTACCTTCGCGCTCTTCTTCGATCTCACTATTTTGATTATGTTTTGTCCCGGACAAGCCGCGGGGGAAGCCAGAAGTTTATTTCCCTTGGAGACCTGAGAAGTCTTCCTGTACCAATTCCAACCAACGAGTTAATTCAGAGATTTGACGCGCAAATACGCTGCTTAACACGGCAACGGAACCTGAGCCAAGCTGCTGAGGATAAAGCACACGAGTTGTTCTTGGCTTTGCAATCTCTTGCCTTCCGGGGAGAACTTCTCCAATGAGAGGCGAGTTCCTTGCAGTCTGGACCGAGACTTGGGGTGAGCTTTGGGAGCCGCTTGCTGCCCATGAGGCAAGCCCCAGCGATCTTTTCGCCGAACTGTATAGGGAACTGGCGGCCGCCCTCAAAACGAAGCCTTCGATCGAAGAGTTGGCGGAAATCATCGACGATCCTAACCGAAGCGCCGAGGCTTTCAAGAACGCGAGCGCCCAGGATTTGGCGGGTGAACGAAGCCTGGTTGCCTTCCTGGAGAATGCTCACGCTGTCCTGGAGGACCTGGCGGGCGATCCCTTGTCAAATCACTATTTCCTCCTGCTCACCTCGTTCATTGACAAATTCAGCCTGCGTTACGACCTACGCCGCCCTTGTACTCTTTGTCCAACCCTACCCGGTGTCTTCGCCAGTCTCTTGGGTGATCTGCACACGTTGGTCGCTCAAGACGCTCATCTCAGTACCCTCATGACTGAGTTTGAGGAAACGGTCAGAGATTTGCGTTTTGGCTGTTCCGACGCGCGGATCAAAGCTTGTATCGGGAAGCAGGTGATGCTGCTCGAGGGACTTGGTCATGCTTGCCCGGGGGTAACCGAGAAAACGCTCGGTGCTATGGCTGATGAACTCAATAGCTGGCCTCACGCAACCGTCCGAGAGTCACTCAAGAAGTTATATGGTTTCGCTTCTGATTATCCGGGGATTAGACACGGCACCAGCGCCAAAGGCGTGCTTCGGCCCCTTGAGATGCGCGATATGGTTGCGATTTGCATCCTGTTAGCCGGTTTTACACCGTATCTCACTGACGGACTCAATTCCGATACGGTGTACAGGGGAGCGTGAGCGAATGTCGAGCGCCTCTCTCCATCGAGTTTCCCTGACCGGCGAACTTCTCAGGCGCGGATTTTGGTTATACGTGTGGGAAATCGTTCCGAAAGCCGGTGATCCAGTCCTGTACGTGGGCATGACCGGCGATAGTTCTTCTCCGAACGCACAATCGCCCTTTACGCGCCTTGGCCAGCACCTCGGGACGAATGAACACGCCAATGCGCTTGCGCGTCACCTGAAAGCCAAAAACATAGAACCCAGCGAATGTCGGTCGTTGGAACTCGTCGCTTATGGCCCAGTGCTAGAGGAAGCGGATGGAATGGAGCAGCACCGGCCTCTAAGGGCGAAGGTTGCCGCCATTGAGAAGGCTTTGCGAGATGCTCTGGTGAATGCCGGATATGAAGTTCTCAATGTGATTCAGTGCAACCAACAGCTCGATGACGGGCTATGGCGTCCGGTGCGCGACGCCTTCGCCAGCAGGTTTCATCTATTGTCAGGCCGAACTACAACAGAGGCCGTACATGACGATCTTATGCATCAGGTGCTCCGAGAGGAACCGAGATGAATCTCTTCTACAAGGGCCAACAGGTTTCGTCGATCGATGAGGCGCTGGGGCGCTACCCCCAAGACGAGTTTGCTTCGCCTACGCGCTCCACTGTGGCACTTGTGTCGCTATTGAAGCACGGCGAGAGCCTTTGGAACAGAATTACCGAGTCGTTAGGCACTGGGGACGCTTCGTGCGAGGTGCGTCTTGAGTATCAGGTGATGTCTCCACGAGGCAGGGGCAAGCCGTCGCACACGGACATCATGCTCATCCAAGGAAATCGCTCCGTGGCGATCGAGTGCAAGTGGACTGAGCCGCGATATGAGACAGTTGCCAATTGGCTGACTCAAGGCGAAAGTCCCGCAAACCGGCGCGAAGTTATGGGTGGATGGCTCTCGTTACTTCAGCCGTATGTGCACAATCAACTCCAACTCGATCACTTCGGCGAGGCGGTTTACCAGACGGTTCATCGTGCTGCGTCAGCGTGTGTAACAGGTCGGATAGCGGCGTTGGCCTACATCCAGTTCTGCCCGCTACCAAACGGCGCCGACGCGGGCAGCAGGTTGAGGGGTGATCTTGACCATCTTTACACGTTGCTTGGAGCGCCTGAAAGGTTTCCGTTCTGGCTTGTAGAGGTGGTTATTAGACCCACCGAGGGTTTTGAACGAATCAGAAACCTAACCAAAGGACTTCCAGCTACGGCTGATGCCGTTCGTTCAGCCTTATGTGACGGCCCGTTGTTTGAGTTTGAGGATTTCAGGCCGCATCGTATCGCCGGGCAGCGCGGTGCGTCGGCATGACCAACTTCGGCTTTCTCAAACCCGAATGGCCGGAACTGTTCGACTCGGGGACCAAAGCCGAAGCGTCGGTCTACCCCGATCCTCGTGCGGCCTGCTTCTACGCCCGCCGCACATTGGAACTTGCTGTTCAATGGCTCTACAAGAACGACAAGTCTCTGAAGCTGCCCAATCAGGACAATCTGAGCGCCCTCGTCTTCGAGCCGACGTTTCAGGATGCGTTAGGGTCGAAGATCCACTCGAAGGCGAAGCTCATCAAGGACCTTGGCAACCTGGCTGTCCATAGCCGCAAGGTCGTCACGCAGTACGACGCCTTGACCGCCGTGCGCGAGCTTTTTCACTTCAGCTTTTGGCTGGTGCGTACCTACGGCAAGGGCCAGAAGCCTGCTGACGGCACGGCTTTCGATCAGAACCTGCTTCCGAAGACCTCGCCTGTTCCACCACAGACGCTGGCGCAACTGAAGCAGCTTGCCGAGCAGTTGGCGCAGAAAGACGCCAAGCTGAGCGAAATCCTGACGGGCAAGGCGGCACTCGATGCCGAATTGGAAAAGCTGCGGGCCGAGATTGCGGCCATCAAGGAAGCGAATAAAGCCGTACCCGACGACCACGACTACAACGAGGCACAGACCCGAGAGTTCTTTATTGACCTGCTGCTTAAGGAAGCCGGCTGGCCGCTCGACCTGAAGCGGGATACCGAGTTCCCGGTCACGGGGATGCCCAACGCACAGGGCGAAGGCTTCGTGGATTACGTGCTTTGGGGTGACGACGGCAAGCCTCTAGGACTGGTCGAAGCCAAGCGCACGAAGAAATCGGCACAAGCCGGACAACAGCAAGCGAAACTCTATGCCGATTGCCTGGAGAAGGAGTTCGGCCAGCGTCCTGTGATCTTCTACAGCAACGGTTACGAGCACTGGCTGTGGGATGACCAGTTCTATCCGCCGCGACCTGTACAGGGCTTTCTCAAGAAGGATGAACTGGAGCTGCTGATTCAGCGGCGCACCACCCGGTTGCCACTGGCGAGCGCGGTGATCGACGAGGCAATTGTCGAGCGGTACTACCAGACACGAGCGATTCGCCGGATCGGCGAACGGTTCGAGCAGGACCGCCAGCGCAAGTCCCTGCTGGTGATGGCGACCGGAGCGGGCAAGACGAGGACCGTTATCGCCCTGTGCGACGTTTTGATGCGTTGCAACTGGGTCAAGAGGGTGCTGTTCCTGGCAGACCGAGTTGCGCTGGTGAATCAGGCGGTAGGTGCATTCAAGAAACATCTTCCGGCATCGTCTCCGGTAAATCTCGTAACCGAGAATGACGCCAGCGGGCGCGTGTACGTTTCAACCTACCCGACCACGATGGGCCTGATTGAGGAGACCAAGGACGAGCAGCGCAGGTTCGGGCCGGGACACTTTGACCTAGTGATTATCGACGAGGCGCATCGCTCAGTCTACAAGAAGTACGGCGCCATCTTTGCTTATTTCGACTCGCTGCTGGTTGGCTTGACCGCCACGCCGAAGTCAGAAGTAGACCGAAATACTTACCGGCTCTTCGAGCTAGAGACTGGAGTGCCGACAGATGCCTACGAACTGGAGGACGCCGTAAAAGATGGTTTTCTAGTGCCGCTGAAAGCTGTTTCCGTGCCGCTAAAATTCCAGCGAGAGGGCATCAAGTATGACCAACTCTCGGAGGACGAGAAGGAAGAGTGGGACGCGCTGGATTGGGGCGAGGACGGAGCGCCGCAACGTGTGGAGGCCGAAGCTGTCAATCGCTGGCTCTTCAACAAAGACACTGTTGACAAGGTGCTCGAACACCTAATGACAAGGGGGCAGAAGGTCGCAAACGGCGACAGGCTGGGCAAGACCATCATCTTCGCCAAGAACCACAAGCACGCCGAGTTCATCGCTGACCGCTTCAACGCGAATTACCCGCAGTACAAGGGCGAGTTCGCGCGGGTGATCGATTTCGAGGTTAAGTACGGTCAGTCGCTGATTGATGACTTCTCGAACCCGGCAAAGGTGCCCCACATTGCAATATCTGTAGACATGCTGGATACGGGAATCGACATCCCCGAGATCGTGAACTTGGTTTTCTTCAAGTTGGTGCGGTCCAAAACTAAGTTCTGGCAGATGGTGGGACGCGGCACGCGGCTGCGCCCAGACCTATTCGGGCCAGGCAAGAGCAAGAAGTTTTTCTATGTCTTCGATTACTGCCAAAACCTGGAGTTCTTCAGCCAGAATCCCGAGACCACAGAGGGTGCGAGCGGGGAGTCGCTCGGCAAGCGCCTGTTCGCGGCTCGCGTAGAACTGATTGCCGCGCTTTCCGGCCCACATCACTCGCCGTCTGATGACGGGCAGGATGCCGAATTGCGCAAGGACACAGCGTCGTTCCTGCACGGCGAAGTGGCCGCCATGAATGTTAACAACTTCATCGTCCGGCCGAAACGATGGCTGGTTGAGAAGTATGGCAGGGCGGAGGCTTGGGAAAACTTGGGGCTCGAGGAACGGGCAGAACTTATCCACGAAGTTGCGGGACTGCCATCGGGGCAGGCTGACGAAGACCAGGACGCGAAAGAGTTTGACTACCTCATGCTGCGGCTTCAACTGGCAGTGCTGCGCGGAGAGAAATCATTCACCCGGCTGCGGGACCAAGTAAACGAGATAGCAAGCGCCTTGGAGGAGAAGGCGAATATTCCCATGGTTCAGCAACAGATCGTACTGATTGAGGAGATTCAGACCGACGATTTCTGGCAGGATGTCACGGCTCCAATCCTCGAGAATGTACGCAACAAACTTCGCTCGCTGGTGAAGCTGATCGATAAGGCCGGACGTGTGGTGGTCTACACCGATTTTGAGGATGTCATCGGCGATGAGGCCAGCGTTGACATGCCGGGCTTTGGTGTCGGCGTCGATCTGGACCGATTCCGCTCGAAGGTTCGGCAATTCCTGAAGGAGCACGAGGAGGCGCCCGCAATTCATAAGCTGCGCTTCAACGAACCGCTCAGTGCCGATGACGTTGAGGCATTAGAGCAAATGTTGATCAGGGCCGGCACAGGCAATCCGGCGGAGATCGAAGAGGCAAAGGCGACGACCAACGGATTGGGACTGTTCATCCGGTCTCTGGTGGGCTTGGACCGTGAAGCAGCGAAGCGGGCGTTCGAGGGTTTTCTCAGCAACAAGACCCTCAACGCCAACCAAATCGAATTTGTGAACCTGGTGATCGACCACCTGACTCAGAGCGGCTGGCTAGACCCGTCGCGGTTGTACGAAACCCCGTTCATCGACTTCAGCGCACGAGGAGTTGAGGGCCTATTCAGTCCCGAACAGGTGACACAGTTAATCTCAATTTTGGACGCCGTCAGGCAGAAAGCAGCAATCCCTATCCAATAGGTCTCGACAGTTGCCCAGAAACTTCTGTTTGCGGGCAAGCTAACCGCACGGTCTCGTGTGCCACAATATCAAGCACTTAGCGGAACCGATTCGACGGGGTAATTGGGCAAGCCGAAAATGCTAAATCTGAGCAATGGCCCTTGCTGCATTTCCATCGCTTATTCCGACATCGCGCCCTGGCCTTCACCGGACGCGACACCGCCGCCGGCAAGAGCTGGGAAGCCTGGGTCCGCAAGTACCCCGAGAAGAAAGCCGCCGGCGAGAAAGGCATCGCGCTGGAGTTGGAGAAGCTGGAATAGGCGTTACTCTCTTCGGCGGGGACCGAAAGTACAAAATCTCCCACATAAGTGCATCCACGACCGGCCCTACCGCGGCGCAGCTATGGCGACGGATCGCAGCTCTGAGCTCGTGCCGCTGCTTTGCTTCTCCCAATTGCGGCCCCCGTCGTCGGTATGCAGTATGACGCCGTCACGGCCCACAGCCCAACCCGACTTCGGCGTTGCGAAGCTGACGGAGTTTAGATAGGTGCCGGTGCGAGAACCGCTCTGCTTCTGCCAACCGCTGCCCCCGTCTTCGGTGTGGAGGATGGTGCCAAATTGCCCTACCGCCCAGCCCGACTGGGGCGTGACAAAGGTAACAGACGTCATATCAGCGTTAGTATCAGTGGTGGGAATGCTTTGCTTCTGCCAACTGCGCCCCCCGTCTTCGGTGTGGAGGATGGTGCCGTATCCGAAATAATCGGTTCCCACCACCCAGCCCGACTGCGGCGTGACGAAGGTCATAGAAAGCGGCACACCGTTCCCAATGGAGCCTTGCTTCTGCCAACTGTCCCCGCCATCCTCGGTATGCCTGATTCCGTTGTATCCCACCGCCCAGCCCGACCGCGGCGTGAAAAAGGCAACGGAATTCAGGTATCCGTTGGTGCCGCTTTTCTGTGGCTTCCACGTGCCGCCGCCGTCCTCGGTGTGCAGGATAGTACCGCGTTCGCCCACCGCCCAGCCCGACTGTGGCGTGACAAACGCGACGGAATTCAGCCATACGCCGGTACCGCTGTTCTGCCGCTTCCACGTGCCGCCGCCGTCCTCGGTGTGCAGGATAGTACCGCGTTCGCCCACCGCCCAGCCCGACTGCGGCGTCGCAATGGCGACGGAACGCAGCTCTGCGCTGGTGCCACTTTTCTGCGGGTTCCACGTGCCGCCGCCGTCCTCGGTGTGCAGGATAGTACCGCGTTCGCCCACCGCCCAGCCCGACTGCGGCGTCAGGGGCTGAGGGTTGAACCCTGCGGCTGGAACCTGCTGTTCTTTCGTTACGTTGGGTGGTGCGGACGCCCTGTTCTGATCCTCTGCTGTCTTATCAGTGGCCGCCGTTTGTTCCGTCCTTAGCTGAAACTCGGAGTTTGCGGCCTGCCCCTTCTGAGACCCTGTTGCCTGCTGCATTGAGAGCGGTCGCGATGCCGTCCAGTACAAGAGGGACGCAGCAAACAGAAGTGCGCAGATAGTGATGCCGCCCTTCCACCAACCCGGATATCTAGGTAATGTCTTGTCGAGTTGTACCTTAGGAATCTCTCCTTGCTCTCGCCCCTGTTGGGGACGACCAGCGTGTTCACGCTCTCTCTCCTCGACCTTGCGGTCTTTGTCCAGCCGCAACCGCTCGGCGGCTTCCTTACGTTCTGCTTCCAGGCGTACTCGCTCAGCTTCCTTGCGGAATGCTTCAGCCGTTGTTGCTAGCAGGGCTGCCTCTTCCCGCTGTTTGCGCTCCTCATCCGCCAGTGCTCTCAACCGCGCAGCCTCAGCCTGCTCCCGCTGCTTGCGCTCGGTTTCCACCTGTGCTGCCAGCCTGGCCGCCTCTTCCCGTTGCTTGCCCTCTGCTTCGGCCAGTGCTGCAATCCGAGCTCCCTCTTCTTGATGTTTGCGCTCCGCTTCCGCTTGCGCTGCGAACCGCGCCGCCTCAGCCTGTTCCCGCTGTTCGCGCTCCGCCTCCGCCACCAGCCGAGCTGCCTCCTCTCGCTGTTTGCGCTCCTGTTCCAGTCGCGCCTGTTCTGCCTGCTCGCGTTCTTCTTCTAGCCGCGCGCGCTCTGCCAGACGCATTTGGTCGTACCCATCCAAGGTAGCGGAAACCACACCGCCACCGGCGCCTCGCTGCTCCACAGCGAGGGCTCTGAGCAGAGCCTTCAGCCCGCGAGCATAGTCAGTCCTAAAATCGATATGGTGAAGGGAACGTAGCCGATAAGGAACCTTGCAATCACGATAGAGAACCGGGATGACCGTCTTCCTTTCGTCCAGGGCGAAGGTCACTTCGTCCATGACGTTCGGCGACGTGATTGCCGAGGGTGACAGAATCGCCAGGACGCGCGGACATTTCTCCAGCGCCTCTTGAACTGCCTCAGCCCAACGCTGGCCGCCAACCAGGTCGAGTTGGTCCATCCACACGCTCGCGCCGGCCGCCTTCAAGTCTTCGGCCAGACGAAGGGCGAATTCGGAATCGTCGCGGCTGTAGCTGAAAAAAGCTGTCTGTGCCTCTGTTGCCAAGCCGATCTCCCAGTGCAGGAAACCTATGGAAAGGACATAGTAGCCGATGTGGGCGGAATTGAATCCCCATGACCTGCTTTATTCGTCGTTGATGGACTAGGACGGCTGCTTGCGGAAAAAACCTTAGCCAAGCACCTCGGTGTTGAGTGAGTGCTGTGCCGTCATGCTCGCTGGAAGAGCATTGTTGGTCACCGATTTGACTACAGCGCGGATACTTCCGCCACGCTCCTCGGAACCGCCTCCAGCACGGTGCTTTGAGGCAAGCGTGCAACCGATCGCTGGGCGCTCCCCTTGCTCACATTGAGGGTTCGGCATACCTGGGACCACGAAAGCCCATTCCGGCGTAGCTCGGCGATCCGAGTTTGGTCCCAACTTGGGGTTTGCCCGTCATCCGGGAGCACTCCGGATACGGCACATATACGAGATGCCGACTTCTCGTCCAAGTGCTCGCCGAAACCCAGTTTCCGAGTAGCCGACAAATCGTTCAGAATCGCAACAACCTCAGATTAGCAAGACCCAAGAAACAGCAATCGGATGTGAAAGAGAAGCCGTTAGCCAGGCTTGCCTGAAAGATTTCGGCGTTTGCGCGTTTCGGCAACAAGCTCGTCTACTTGGCGCAAGACCTGTTGCGCCCCCATCAAGCCAAAGTGGTCCGGGCTCCCTGATACGGTAATCATGTCTTCCGGGAATTCCTCTCCGAGGATGCCATTGTCGAGGTTCTGTAATTTCAAACGCGCCAGCGCAGCCTGATAGCTAGAATCGTTCGAGATAACCAGTCGCAGCGCCGACACGCGCCCGCGAGCGCCTTTGAACCATCGCGCAAACACTTCGAATCCCGGGCTTTCACTGAATGGACGGACAATATCGGCGGCAGCTCGCTGCAACACGCCAATATCGCCCTGGAACTTCCGCAGCACTTTCACCAAATAGTCCTGCATGTTGAGCCAGTCGTCCAACGAGGCGGCTGAGTCGCCCAGTCGCTTCAGTTCGGCGATTGATACTTCCGGACGGTCGGGGGAAATCCCTGCCAGAACCCGCGAAGCAAAGCAGGTATCGAGCGACAAATTGCACTCCAGCGACAGGAAAGCGTCAATACGCGGCGCAGGCTCGTCAGCTGGCCCCAAAAGCAGCTCGAAACCCATGTCCGCGCCCAGCGAAAAGCCGACCATCACGATTATTTCGGGTTGGAATTGTTTAGAGATTTCCCACAACCACTCGCGCAAGATCACCACATGATCCGCAAGTGACAGGGAGATGCGTCTCCGACGACCCGGTTCGCACCCGTAGAGCGTGGGACTTAGGCCGCGATACGCCAAACGCTTGAGGATCGGCTCAAAGTCTCCGTGATCAAGACCGAGTCCATGAAGAAAGAAGACCAGGACATCCGAGCCAACCTGGTTGTCTGCATAGTGCAAACGATCGCCGATAATTCGAGGATCGAGAGTGGCGCGGTCGAGCTTGCGGCAAACGCGTTCCGTAAGCATGAACTGGTGCTCGATCAACTGGTTCGTGATCTCCGCGCCTAGGGAAGCGCTGGGTCCTTCTTGGTCATCGCCTAGCGAAACCCTGTCCGACACCAAATCCCGGCGGAGGCGCTGCAGGTCTGTGCGCATTTCAGCCGCGCTCTGGTAGCGGAGATTGCGGTCCTTCTCCAGCGCCTTGTTGATGATCTGATCCAAGCTGATGGGAATATCCGGATTCAACCGAATGGCCGGCGCACTAGCGCGATGGAGAATTGAGGCGAGGATCGCACCAGAAGTGCTGCCACGAAATGGCAGTGTTCCTGTCGCCATTTCATATAGCACGACTCCGAAGGAAAACAGATCGGTACGTACGTCCAGGCCGCCACCCCTCACCTGCTCGGGCGACATATAAGCAATCGTTCCGACCGCCGTGCCAGGGCTGGTGAGTTGTTGCTGGTCAACGGATTGAGTAGCTGCTTCGCTGTCGGGAGTCGAAATCTTTGCCAAGCCAAAATCAAGAATCTTGGCGCGGCTACGCTGGGTGACGAAGATGTTCGCCGGCTTGATGTCACGATGAATGATCCGGGCCACATGGGCGACATCCAGGGCATCGGCAATCTCGATGCCAATGGAGAGAATGGTTGCCAAATCCATCGGCCGGCCTGCGATGCGGTGCTTCAAGGTCGCGCCCTCAAGAAATTCCATAACGATGAACGCTCTGCCGTTTTGTTCGCCGATGTCGTGAATTGTGCAGATGTTGGGATGGTTCAGAGCCGAAGCTGCCTTGGCTTCACGCCGAAATCGTCCGAGTGCTTGGCCATCGTTCACAAAGTCTTCGGGTAAGAACTTCAACGCGACATACCGATCCAACCGCGTGTCCCGCGCTTTGTAGACAACGCCCATTCCCCCACCGCCAATTCTCTCGAGAATGCGGTAATGCGAGAGACTACTTCCGAGGAGTGGGTCGGAATCGGACATCGGCGCTGATGTTAAGGTTCTTTGATTTTCAAGTCAACATGCGCACGGATCAAGCAGGGCGAATCAAGGCAATCGAAGTTACTGGACGGATGACGGGCAATCTGGAACCTGGGCTGTTCGGGGTCAAGTTGACGAGAAACGCCCATTCCGTGCTCTTGCGGAGCTCTGACAGGCGCCGGCCACAAGGCCGAAACGCCGACTACGCGCCAAGTGACCGGCGGGATACGTAAACAGTAGGCGGTTCTACTTGCGAGAGCCC
>Ga0187855_10002942_pt1 | contig 12690 bp, 9 predicted proteins | sample June2016WEW_8_10_2_FD_132969 | JGI IMG/M metagenome (GOLD analysis project Ga0187855, IMG submission 132969) | Peatland microbial communities from SPRUCE experiment site at the Marcell Experimental Forest, Minnesota, USA - June2016WEW_8_10 | ecosystem: Environmental > Terrestrial > Soil >...
GCCGTTCCACCCGCACGATGACCGTATCGTCAGCCTCGGCCTGCATCACACCGTCGACACCGGCATCGCCCACGACGTGATCATCGACGCCTGGTGGACCCGCCTGTAGCTAACCCCGCCGCCTCTCGCCACGCATGCCATAACAAGACAGGTCCTGCCGATGTGAGAACGTCCGCTGAGGGCATCTCTGCTAAGAGTGGCCTGGCATCGCCCGTAAACCGAGAACTAGAGATTTTACCAAATTAGCCAATATCGGCCCCTTACCAAGACATCTAGCGCAACATGGCGCTCAGCTCGGTAACTGGTTTACTCGCGATCGGAGACAAAATACTGTCCTCTTCGCAACTAGGCGGCTGAGCCTTCTTGGCGTCAGACTCGTGATCGGGCAGCGCCTTCGCCTCGGTGTCCGTGCCCATCAAGAATCAAGGCTGGTCTTGCGCTGCCAGCGCAATCAAGGGTAAATGGTGAAACGGTCGTGACCGGCTGAATTAGCTGTCGTCAGGGGTCTTCGGCGTCACGCTGGGCAAAGAAGGCCTCACCATCGTAGGGAGTTAATGATGGATTCCTGCCATCGATGCGATAGCGATCTTTACACATGTCCTGTCTGCCGTGGGGACGGTAAAGTCCCGTACATGTTCGGCGAATGCACGGAGTGCAATGGTACGGGCAAGCTCTGCCCCAAGGACGGCAAGCACTGGAACGATTAATCATCCACCGCTCGGACGCGTGCCAAGGTGAGGAAGCTATAGCGCCAAAGGTGAATTATTTAGGCATAGCGTGGCCGGGGGTGTGGTGACTGGTTGCTGGGGAATCGCGAGAGGGCGCCTGACCCGGAGGGCATCCTTCTATCTCTGGGAGGGCTCTCGGCAATCGAGAACGAGCGCTCAGATAACGCCACGGAGCGAGCTCGGTGGTAGCTGGTGCAGGGGTGACGGCGCGCTGCAGATCGGCGATTGTGCTCGGGCGTTGCGTTGGGCTCATGACTTCAGCTCCCGGATCAGGTCGTCGTAGCGGCCGAGGTCTACCGGCGCGGTGCCGAAGCTTCCCGCATACGTCTCCGCCAGCGGGATCTCGGTATCCATGACGGGCAGCCCGGTCTCCGCCAGCACGTCCCGGACGCCCCGGGCACTGAGGGTGCCCCTGCGCACCCTCGTGAGCAGCACGGCGACCTCTACCGGGTGAACCGGCTCCAGGCTGGCCAGCAGGCTGATCGTCGGCATGATCCGGTTGAGGTCCAGCCCGGTCGGCGACGCCGGGATGATCACCGTGTCTGCGGCCATCACCGCCGACCCGATGATGCCGCTGTCCCCCGGGGGCGTGTCGATGATGACGTGCTCGTATCCGCGGCTGAGGCTGGACAGGCGGTGATGCAGGTCCCGCATCGGGCGGCTGATGACGGTGAAGGGGAAGATCGGGTCCTGTTCGGCCCACAGGTAGGCCGATTGCTGCGGGTCAGCATCGATCAACAGCGTCCGGTCCTGCCGGTGCAGCCCGGCCGCAACATAGATGGCCGTGGTCGTCTTGCCGACGCCGCCTTTGGTGTTGACGACGGCGAGCCGCATAACCGGGCACCGCCGGTCGGGCTGTCGATGATCTCCAGCAGCTCCGTAATCGTGGTCTGGGTGACACCGAAGGCGTACCCGTACACCTGAGTCAGATCTGCCAGGCTGACCGGGCCAGATTCGGCTGCGACCTGTTCCGGTGCGGCGGTGGCGACGTGCCGGGCCCGCTCGGCGCGAAGACTCTGAAGACCAGTACGGCCCGGGTGTGAGGTGCACATAACCCATACCATCCCGCAGTGCACTAGTTAAGTACAGTGCAGGGATTAAGTGGCGTGAGACCGGCTCGCCGCGGCTGCGCAGGCGCTGCCGTTGGCCCGGGTGGGCACGGTTGAGGCCGGTCATGGGACCTGTGCCGTCAGGCTGGCTTGTCGTAGCGCCGGAGCATAACGTTGGATCAGCGTTCGTTTCCTGGCCGCCAAACCTTAGGCGAACGTGACCCGCGCGGATTGGGTTGTGATGCGCTTCCCCATCAACCATCACGGGGGAGCGCTTTTTTGGCCCTGAAGGCAGCCGGTTATACGACGGGGCTTATCTTCGCCGACTGGGCCGGGCAAGTGGTCCCAGAGCACACGGGCCGGCGTGCCGCAGAGGCCGCACTGGTCCGGAGGCTGACCGGCGTTTGGGGCCGCCTCCCGCCGGGTCGCCGCCGCACGTGCAGACGCAGCCGCCAAAGCCCCGAAAGAAGCGCCGCGTCAGTATGGAGGTTCTGGCTGGCCTGCTAAGCAGCGTGGTGGGCCACCGGTAAGAACGGTGCCATGCCTGGTTCCCACGGGGCCAGGGCGGCAGCAGGAGCAGCGCCGCCTACCTTGCGGCTGGTGACAACTTGGGGACCCGGGGTATGTGCCCAGGGCCGGGCCACGGCCGCGGCCAGCGCGCGAATCGTCCGCGCAACCGGGCGACGTCTTCGGGGCCGACCCCGCAAGGCCGTGGTCAGACTCGAGGTCCGGGTCCTGTTCGGCGAGGCGTTGGGCGGTGAGCTCCTGCTCGTCGGTGGAGCACCGCGCCTACCCGAGGATGGCGTCCCAGGTGCCGGCGGGCATGCGGGCGTAGCGGCGTTCCCGGCTGGCGTGCTGGATGAGGTAGTCCGCCGGTGCAGGGGATGCTGCCGCGCATCGACTACCCCACTTCTCAGCCGCCGTGCCGCGCGGGAAACCCGCGCCAGCACCCGCCGCTCCCGGCGGCCCGCCACGATATGTTCACTGCCAGTCATTCCCGGCAGCCTGCCAGAGTGTTCAGAAAACTGGACGCTGTAACGGTGCTGGCGGCTCGGTTGTTACCGGCACCCCGAATTGCGGCTGCCCGGTGCCTGTGGGATGATGTTGGTAACTGTGCTGGCTGGCATTGGATGCGGAGTCAGCGAAGCGCACGGCTGGGGGTGGCATTCGTGACGTTGTCGCCGTTACTGTCACCTGACGGCCTCCTGCGCTACCAGTCCGCGGTCGCCAGCCGTCGGGGCGCCTGGTCGCATGTCGCCTTGCGCGTCGCCTTCACCACTGTGGCATCAGGCTCGGCCTGGTTGTTTTATTTGGGGGGCGGGGGTGTGCCTGGCCTCGTGTTCGGCGTGGCGCTCAGCGCCCTTTTTGTGTATCTGGGCGGCGCGGGCGTTGCCGCCGACCTGGCTTCTACCCGGCGGGGGTTGGGACGCGAAGTACGGGGCTCGGTCTACCGCGATCGCCGGACGTTCCTGCCGGAAAAGCGCTACGACCTGGCCACGGCGACCAGTGCCTACGTCAAGAACGTCCACACGTCACCCGGGGAATACGTCTACGTGAGTTCTGACTGCCTGTACCTGTGCCTGTCGCTGCGGGGCCGCGGGAAGCGGAAGATCCGGCTAGCGGGGGGCGCCACGTTTCTCGGCGTCGTCGGCCCTGACCAGGCACGCCTGATGCTGGCGCTGGCCGACGTGCTCGCCGGGAGTCCTGATTGCGGCGCCATCGGGCAGGCAGTCGCCGATCTGCGCATGCTCGCCACAGCACCATCCGGCCGGGTCCGCGAGTGGATGGGCACCACCGGGCAGCTACGGCCTGGTAAGCGGCAGTTCCACGTCCCCCCGAGTGCTCAGCGGGAAACGCGCGATGCACCCCGGGCCCCATCACCGTGAGACCGATACCCGCCAAGTACCCAGTGTGGCGCAAGACCTACTTGTGGCTCATATCAATCGCAGGGGCTGGAACGTGCATCGCGGTCCTGGCCGCAGCCCTCGCGCCAAGCCCGGGGAATCACTACCAGCCAGTTGGCGGAGTCCTTGGCAGCCTGGGCCTGCTGTTCTCCATATGGATAGGCTGGTGCGCTCACCGGGTACCCCTTGGCGCACCCGATTCCGCTCCGGTCACAAACTCGCTCAGCGAGGGCAAGCCAGGCATCACGGCAGCCAACGACGCTGTGATACGCGATAGCAGGGACCTGCTGCTGGCACGCCGAAAGGCCCTGGCGATTGTGCGGGACGAGCCAGACCTCGCCACCGAACTCCGGATAGGCCGCCCGGATCTTCCGAGGTCCTTCGACGACGGGGGCCTCGTCGATGTCAACCACGTACCGGCATCGTTCCTCGTCGAGCGGCCAGGAATTGACGCGCCCCTCGCCGAGAGAATCGTCGCCACACGCGATGAAGTCGGCGGATTCGGGTCAATCGCGGACCTTGAGATCACGCTGGAGCTTGCACCCATGACCATCAGGCAGGTCAAGGACCGCCTCATCTTCCGTCCGATCTACTAGGAAATTCCCTGCCCGGAAACAATGAGCCGCCCCGGCCAGTAAACCCGGCCGACACCGATCGAACCGCCGGTAGCCAGCCGGCAAGCTCCTGCCGCCGGCACTCCAGTTCCTCCGCCTCGACCCCTCTCCGGATCCCCGCACGCGGCGGGTGATACTCAGGACGTCGACCGGGATGGCACCCGCGCCGGTCAGGATGCGACGGTTCGCTGGCTCCCGGCTGACCCGTCATGCGACTACGCCAGACCGGCCTAACGGCCCAAACGTAGTAAAGATCGTCAGTGCAACCCGGCACCGGCCCCCGGTGCACCCGCATCAACGCAGGTCTGCCATATCCGTTGGTTCTTCGGCACGGACTACCGGGAAGCCGGAAGAGAAGGTCGGGTGCGGCCGAGATACGTGTAAAAGCGGCAGTCAGTCGGTCTGATGGCGGGGCTGACGACCTGGTTGAAGAGCTGCGCACCGGGGTGCCGGGCTGAGCGGCGACGCACCGCAATCGGCGAGCAACGTGGCCGGTGGGCAGCGCGTGGGCTACATCCGGGTGTCCAGCGCGGGCAGAATCCCGGCCGGCAGCTCGACGGCATTGGGTTGGACCGGGCACACCTGCTACTGCAGATCCGCACCCGCGTCCTCAACGATCAGCTCGCCGACGACTTGCGCGGCTGGTACCCCGGCTTCAACCAGGCCCCGGATCCCGTGACGCTCGCAGCGTACCCTCCCCCCAAATTGTCCCGCTCTCCGACCCCGAGGAGAACCAGTGACCACGAGCCGCCCGTGGCTGGGTATTACCACCCCGCCCTGGCTCAAAGAGCCAGACACACCTCAGTGTCACGGGACGATCGCGTCCGTGGGCGCCACGATGTGGAACGCGATTCCGTAGTCGCTGAAGTCGCGCTGCCCGCCGGTGTCGCCCGCGACGTCGAACCGGAGCGGGTAGGCGGGCCCCGTGATGGCGACGTAGAGTTCCGAGCCGTCCTGGTACGTGATGATCACCACCTGCCGGCCCGCGAGCGTCCCCCGGCGGATCGTGGCCTGTGCCGCCTTGGCGTGCGCGGCCACTTCAGCGGTAAAGAAGCTCAGTGAAAGGGGGGACATCGGCTGTGCTGAGCCCGGGCCGACCTTGAACCACCGGCCGGCCATCATGCCTGCCGTATTCGGCGGATTGCCCATCGCCGTCCAGCCGTCCGTGCCGGCCTTCATGTACATAGAGCCGCCGTAGGTGACCGTCTGGACCGGGGCTCCCTTAACCGTGAAGCTGCCACTGGCGGAGTTTCCCTCAAAGCGCATGTCGAAGCGCTCACCGCGGCTGTCGGCGGTGAACGTGCCGCGCACGTGCACGCTGCTGGCCGCGATCAGCGCGGCCAGCGCCGCCCGGGCCGCCTGGTCCGCTGACATTTTCGCCACGCCATTGCCGACGGGACCGCTGGCGGTGGCCCGGGGCGCAGCGCCACCGGTCCCTGTGCCGTTCGTCGCGGTGGTCCCGGTGGTCCCGCAGGCGACCACGGACAGTGCCAGCAGCGCCGCACCAGCCGCCGGGCGGCAAGCCGAGCATTTCATCTCATCACCCTCTCAGGTCAGGCACCCGCATCCAGCGCACCGCCGGGGTGACGGATGCGGCCGAGATACGTATGAAAGTGCAGTCAGTCGATCTGATGGCGGGCCGGCGACAAGGTTGAAGAGCGGTGGCCGCGTATCGGCGATGCCGCCGGGGCTTGGCGCGGAGATCAAAGCGCAATCTCGGAAGTTGCCTGTTCCGTCACCCGGTGTTTGGCCCTCCCCGCTACGGTATGGCCGTTCTGATCGAGACGGGGACCGTTTGAGAGGGGTGGTGACCTCGCATGGCCCCTGTCGACCGCACCGCCTATCCGCGGTTCAAGCGGAACATCTCGGTGCGGGAACTGCACGAGCCACCTGGCTGTCCGACGACCCGCAGGTCATCGCCGGGCTGCCGGGGGAGTGGGGTCGTCCGCGATGGCCACGCCGTCGACGCGCAGCACAACCTCGCGCTGGCGCCGGGCGAGGAGCACCACAGCGGTGACAAGCTGCTTAAGGTGATCGCGCCCAGGCCGGGCACGATCGCGGTCCGCGTCTTCGACCCCGCAGCGCCGACGCGCGTCGGGATCGCCGGCATCGAGGCATTCGCACCCGACCCAGCGTGGGTGCTCCAGGGCCGCTTCGAGTCGGCCGAGCCCGAGTCGACCATCGCGATCCAGCATTTCGATGGCGTGACGACTGACGACCCTCTGTCCGGTAGCGTTCATGTCAAGATTGCCGGGCAGCAGCTGTTTCTGGCGGCTTGGCCGTCGGCCGAAGCAAGCATCCTCGAGCTGACTTTCGCCGACGCGACCAACGGTGTGAGCACCAAGCAGTTCCGATTCCTGAAGTTCGCCGCATCGGATTCCGCGGGCGTGGTCGAACTTGACTTCAACCGAGCTTTCCTGCCGCCGTGTGCATTCGGTAAGGGCTACTTGTGCCCGATCCCGCCGGCACAGAATCGGTTGCCGTTCGCCGTCGACGCCGGCGAACGCTTCCCGCTCCGCTACGACTAACCGTGGTGACCACACGAGTCCTCGATCCGGCCCGGCTACGCCGCGTCTTCGGTGCTTTTCCAACTGGTGTGACAGCGGTCGCGGCGTTGGCCGATGACGAGCCCATCGGACTGACGGCGAACTCCTTCACGTCGGTCTCGCTGGATCCCGCGCTCGTATCGGTATGTATCGCACGGACCTCCCGCACCTGGTCGCGCCTTTCGCTGGTATCTCGGCTCGGCGTCAGCATCCTGTCCGCTGAGCAGGAACACGTCGGCCGGCAATTGGCGACACGCCGCGAACGGCGATTCGACGGGCTGGACTGGCGGGTCACCGAGCACGGCGCCGTCCTGCTCGAAGGCGCCAGCGGCTGGATCGAAGCCAGCATCGCCCAGCAGGTCGAGGCCGGTGACCATCACATCATCGTCCTGGCCGTCCATGACCTGGACGCTGACCACGACCTGCGGCCGCTGGTCTTCCACGGCGGCGAATATAAGCACTTGCCGCGGCTGGCACCGCATCACGCAGAATAGGTGGGTCGGCCATGTTGGATTGCACCGATCCACAGGTTGCCACCGCAGTGACTGGCAAGCGCCATATGCACCGCGATTGCCGCACCACTCGTGTCTGGCCGACGTGCGGCTTCGTCCCGACTGTGACCTTCAGCATGCGACCGTCATCACGGACATGCTGGAACGCGGGAGCGAGTTTGACGTGGGCAGGATGTCGCCGGGGTCAGGACTTCGTGGCCTTTGCTCCGCCCCAGAGTGATCTTGGGTTTGCCCGGCCGCAACTGCCGGGAGTCAGTACGCACCATGCCAGCCAGAGTGGTTCTGTTCAAATGGTGGAATGGGAATTCGATATGGCGGTAGAGTGAGTGGCCGGTACAGTTGTTGCCGGCTTCCGTTCTTGATCGCGAGTTAGGTGTTTGCGACCCGCGGGTTGCGAGCGGAGCGTACCGATCACGCAATGGCTATGTGCAGCTCGTTAGTGCCGCCGCAGGTCGACCAGCTATTAACCCAAGCGCATCACGGCCGCTGGTTTTCGCGGGAGTATCCGGCAGAAACGCCGCCTGCGGCTCCTAGTCGAAATACCACCAAGGTTCAATCCGGTACGTACAGGAACTCTCCAGATCCGGCCTGATGTTGCAGCATGCAGACGAAGAAAGGCCCGGGCCCCGGCGGCAATCCGGGTGCCCTGGGACTATTTTTACAAAATTATGACATTGCCGGAACCCGGAGGTAAACAAGCTGGATAACGGCTGATCCCGGGGAATTGAACGCGGGTAAGACGGTACCCTGGTTACACATCTCTGCGCACACTAGGCAATTAGGGAAATTAAGGTCATGAGCAGGAAGGCCGACCCAGAGGCTGCGGTATCGCAGATTCGGATGCCGGGCGCTGACCGCAGTAACACGCTGAGCACGGCGCGCCCGGCCCCTGGCCAGATGCTGCCCGGGGAATTCCTTCTGAAAGACGGCACGCCTGCGCTGATCTGGCCGCTGCTGTCCACGGATGCCGAGACGCTGCGCGACCTGTTCCGCCGCCTGTCGCCCGAATCACGCCAGCGCCGGTTCCTCCACGTGGTCAATCAACTCGATGACCCGATGATCCAGCTGCTGGCCGGCAGTGTTGACGGGGTGCATCACATTGCGCTCTTGCTGGTCGTGCTGCCGCCCGAGGGCAAGGAGGAGCCGGCCGGGATCGCCCATCTCCTGCAGTACCCCGATGATCCGGCCACCGCCGACGTCGCCGTCACCGTCGTCGACGACTGGCAAAGACGCGGCGCCGGCACAGCACTCATCTCGGCGCTGATGCAGCGGCGCCCGGCGGCAATCACCCGGCTGCGCACGCTCGTCGCAGCAGACAACCGTGCGCCGCTGGCACTGCTCGCCGGGGCCGGGCGCGTGTCGTCGGGCCTGCCTGAGCACGGCGTACTCGATGTCACAGTGGAGCTCCCTGCGGCGAGCCAGCCGCGCAGCGCGGTGGAGAAGGTCGCTGACTTCTGGGCGCAGGGCGTGCGGACGTTCATTGACCAGGCTTACGTGCTTCCTCAGCTGCCGCAGGCCGACATGATCCCGGCAGTTGAAGGCTACGCCGAGTTCGTGCGGCGGATAGTAAAGATGAACCGCGACCTCACTATCAAGTGGGCGGAAGCGGCGGGCGCGCTGACCGGTGCCGTCCGTAAGCAGGTCCCGGTCGAGCCGGCCAGTGGCCTCGTGGGTGAGCAGGCCACCAGGGCCGACGCCGAACCGCCGTCGTAACCGATGGCGGAGACACCCCTCCTGATCGGGTAACCGGGATCGAGCTCCAGCTTCGGTCGTCAATCGGCCATCGTCCGGGCCGGCACACGAACCGGGCCGCCAAGTCAACGATCACCGGCCGCCATGTGCGCCCACGGGCCATCTCTGCCGCCGCCAGCGCCCAGAACCGGAAGATCTGGCGCCGGGCTGGCCTGGCCCGCCTTTACGGGATGGCGAGGGACATGTCATCCCAGTAGATGATGGTGCCGGTGGTGGCGCTGGAGAAGTTGGGTTCCATGCCGGCGTAGACCTCTCCGGTAGCGGGCTGGATGCCGGTAATGGTCAGCTGGGTCCAGCTGCCGGCGGTAAGGGTGACCGTAGGACCGTTGACGCTGTCCACGTAGTTTCCGGCGGTGTTGAGCAGGTCTGCGTTGAGGTCGACCTTGACGGTTTTGGTGGTGTACACCCAGATCGACGCCGTGTAGGTCGTCGCGCTGGTGATGGGGGCGTACCAGGCCGGGTTGGAGTCGAGGTCCCAGCCGCCGCTGGAGGAAGTGGTGGTCTGGGCTAGCGACCACGACCCGGAGTGCACCACCGCGCTGCTCCGGGCCAGGGTGCTGCCCCAGTTGTCGCTAGGCACGCCGCCGGTCTCGAAGCCGGGATCGGGGATCAGGTTGGACGAGGAACCCCCGGCCTGGTAGGTGAATTGGTCCGCCGATCCCGTGGCACTCGTTCCTCCGGTGGTGGTCACGGTCACGTTGACGGTGCCGGTACCGGCCGGCGAGGTGGCCGTGCACGAACTTGTCGCGCAGGTCACGCCAGTGGCCGCGGTGGTCCCGAAGGACACGCTGCCGCCGGTCAGGTTGGTGCCGCTGATGGTGACCCCAGTGCCACCGGCGGCCGGGCCGCTGGCCGGGGTAATCCCAGTTACGGTCGGGACGGGCGGCGGGGCGGCCTGGTAGGTGTACTGGTCGGCGGTGCTGGTGACGCTGGTACCGCCGGTGGTGGTGACCGTCACGTTGACGGTGCCGGTACCGGCCGGGGAGGTGGCCGTGCACGAGCTAGCGGCACAGCTCACGCTGGTAGCGGCAGTCGCTCCGAAGGACACGCTGCCCCCGGTCAGGTTGGCGCCGCTGATGGTGACCACAGTGCCGCCGGTCTGCGGCCCGCCGGCCGGGGTGATCCCGCTGACCGTCGGCGCGGACGGTGAACTGGCGGACGGGTTATAAATCTCCGCGCTCGCCACCACGCCGAGCGGCCCCTGGCCGCCAGTGGCCAGGACGGTGCCATTGGGAAGCAGGGTGGCCGTATGGAAGGCGCGCGCCACGACCATGCTGCCTGTCGCAGTCCAGGTGTTGGCGGTCGGGTTGTAAATCTCGGTCGAGGACTGTACCTGGCCGTTGTTGGACCCTATCGGGCCATACCCGCCCGTCTCCAGCACTGTCCCGTTGCCGAGTACCACCGCGGCTGCGCTCGAGCGCCCCGTGGTCATGTTGGCCGCCGAACTCCAGGTCCCCGTGGCCGGGTTATAAAGATCGGCCGAAGGAACGCTGCTCATGATGTAGCCGCCCGACGGCCCGGCGCTGTAGAAGATGACCCCACCCGCTACGAGTACCTGGCCGCTGGGAAGCAGGCTCGCCGTCGCATTCCAGTGGCCGTTGGCCATGTTCGGGGTGCTCTGCCACTGCTGGGTGGCCGGGTTATATATCTCCGCACTCGCCAGCGCGGTCACGGCGGAATTGTTCGACCCGCCCGCCTCCAGAACAGTGCCGTTGGGCAGCAAGGTGGCGGTGGCTTCTTCCCGGGCCGTGGCCATCGCCCCCGTCGCCGTCCAGGTCCCGGTGGCCGGGTTGTACAGCTCGGCGCTGGCCAGCGTGCCACTGTTGTTAATGCCGCCGGCGGCCAGGACCTCGCCGTTGGCCAGCAACGTGGCGGTCTCCAGGGTGCGTGCAGTGGTCATCGAGCCGGTCGCCTTCCAGGTCCCGGTGGCCGGGTTGTACAGCTCGGCGCTGGCCAAGGGGCTGCCAGAGTTGTTATATCCGCCGGCCACCAGGACCTCGCCGTTGGCCAGCAACGTGGCGGTCGCCTGGCTGCGGGTCGTGGTCATCGCCCCGGTCGCCTTCCAGGTCCCGGTGGCCGGGTTGTACAGCTCGGCGCTAGACAAGACCTTGCTGGTGCCTACCCCGCCAGCGGCAAGGACCTCGCCGTTGGGCAGTAACGTGGCGGTCGCCTCATCGCGGGCGGCGGTCATGCTCCCCGTCGGCGCCCACGATCCGGCGGTCGCCGCTGAGGCCGCCGTGACGGTCATCGATGCGATCGTGACGAGCATGGTCACCACCAGTCCGAGCAGGCCGCCCATGGCCACGGTGACCCGCCCGCCCCGCCGACGTCGCATCAGTCCACGCGCAGCATCCATCTGTCTTGCCCCTTCCGTCCCAGCCCCGCAGATATGCTCAGTCAGAGGACGTTTCGCATGCATTGCTGGAGTACGGGTTTAATGTGTCAATCTGGTACGGCAGCCGCATTTCGCTCGTACCGACCCTGGCCGTCCCCGGTCGAGCGGGCAACGGACTTCACCAGGGCCGGGAATTATGCTCTCTCGTACGCGTTGATATAAGCGAGGTAGCCGAGAGCTGAACCGGTCGTCCGACGACGACTTTCCCCGTGTTGTGGTCACCAGTCCACCCACCGGCGGCTCCGGGTCCTTGTGAGACGCCTGCCGAGGCCCGCTGCGTCGATCCTCGGAGATCCGCAAGTCGGCTCGGCGGTCGAAGCACCAGGCCCTCTGCTCGGGACGTTCCTCGCCCCGGCCGCGGGACCGTGCGGCATGCTGCCGCGGCCACCGTGGCCCGGCATTGCAGAGGAGGAGTCTGTGGCTCGACCGGGCCAGCGCCAGACGGGCGCTCGCCGTACCGCCCCGCGGAAGCAGCGGCGCGTCAGCCACCGCGGCGACGTCGTCTCGGTGCTCTCCCGAACCGCCCGTGAGCTTGAGGCGGCTGCCCAGCGCGGCCGAGTGACGCCTGCCGTGCGCACGAAGTTCCAGGCCGTCGCCATGCTGCTGCGGGACGAGCGCGCCCGCGTCCGGGCGGCGACCGGAAGCGACGGTCGCCGGGCCGAGCAGCTCAAGCGCCTGGACGCCATCGCGACCATCCTCGCGACGACCGCCGTCCGGGACGCTGGACTACTAGCGCTGCTCGCCGAGGACTCCGGCGTCTCGGACGCGGCCCGGTCGCTCAAGCTGGAGATGGCGCGGGACCTCGGCATCGAGCCGGCGCCCGAAGAGATACCGCCGGCGGAGACCGCGACCGCTCCCGCCCGCACGGAGCTGCGGGTCGTGCCGCAGTCGGTGATCTCCCGGCAGCTGGCGAACCCATTCCTCGCCCCCGACTTGTCCGCCGTTCCGCAGCGCACCTCCCGTCCGCGCCGCCTGGACGGCTGGGAACTGCTCGGCCCGCTGTTTGGTTCCTTCGAGCGTGCCGGCGGGGGAGCCCCGGCGTGCATGGCGCTCCCGGCGCCGACGGCACAGTTCCCCCCGGCGGCCCTGGAGTTGATGCCGCATCAGGGGCAGCTGGTCGCCGCGGTCGCTGGCGGTCACCGGACGTTCCTGCTCGCCGATGAGCCGGGCCTGGGCAAGACGGCCCAGGC
>Ga0187855_10002943_pt1 | contig 12689 bp, 8 predicted proteins | sample June2016WEW_8_10_2_FD_132969 | JGI IMG/M metagenome (GOLD analysis project Ga0187855, IMG submission 132969) | Peatland microbial communities from SPRUCE experiment site at the Marcell Experimental Forest, Minnesota, USA - June2016WEW_8_10 | ecosystem: Environmental > Terrestrial > Soil >...
CACGACGCCGAAGTCTCGCAGCTTCTCGATCACGGCCTTGCAGCCCGCGAAGTCGTGGATGATCGTGGTCTCGGTGATCTCGATGACCAGCGCCTCGCCGGGCAGGTCGTTCTTCTTCAGCAGTTCGACGATCAGATCGGTGAAGCCCTCTTGCAACAGGTTGGTCGTCGTTACGTTGACCGACACCGCGAGCATCCGACCGGACGCACGCCACGTGGCGCACTGCGCCATCGCCTCGCCGAGCACCCAGGTCGTGAGCGCCTCCATAAGACCGGCGTCCTCGGCGAGGGGGATGAACTTCAGTGGGGGGACCAAACCGAGGCGGGGGTGCGGCCAGCGGATCAGTGCTTCGACGGCGATGACCTGGCCGCTGTGCAGGTCGAGCTGCGGCTGGTAGTGGAGGACGAAGCCGCCCTCCTCGACGGCGTCGCGGAGCTCTTCGACGAGGTTCAACTGCTGCTCGCCGCCGTCGATGTCCTGGTCGTAGAAGACGTACGGGGTGTTGCCCAACTTGGCCCGGTACATCGCGGTGTCGGCACTCCACATGAGCCCGGTGCCTTCGGTCGCGTCCTGGGGGGCGAGGGCGATACCGATGCTCGCGCCGACACTGGCGCTCATCTTCTGCAAGAAGAAGGGCTCGACGACCTCATCGATGATGTCCTGGGCCACCTTGGCCGCGCCCTCGACGTCGACGTCGACCAGGAGGACGGCCAACTCGTCACCACCCAAACGGAAGACCGAACCGGTCTTGGGAACGGCGCGCATCAGGCGCGGCCCGAGCTGACGCAGCAGTTCGTCGCCCGCGGGGTGACCGAAGGAGTCGTTGATCTCCTTGAAGTGATTGAGGTCGATGTAGAGGAACGCGAGCGTGTGCTCGGCCGTCCACGGGTCGTTGAAGTCAGTGAAGTACGTGTCGATCACGTGCAGGAGATGGCGACGGTTGCCCAGTCCCGTGAGTTCGTCCGTCTGGGCCTGGCGGTGGCGCTCCTCGGTCACCAGACGTAGATCCCGTGCGGAGAGCGACAGTCGGATGCCCACGACCACCAGCGTGGCCGTCGCCAGCCCGAGGGCGACTCGGGTCACCGGGTGGACGGTCCCGGCGACCAGCACCGCGAGCCCGGCCACGGCGGCCACGCTCGGCAACATGAATCCCGCCGTACGCTGCTCGCGCATCGGATCGAGGGTCCGCGGCTTGAGCCACACCGACATCGACATCAGGACGATCGAGATCGGCCACGCGACGGCGTTGACGTCGGTGCCGATGCGCGAATCCAGGATGCCGTTCTGGAAGAGGTTGAACGTGTCACCGAAGACGTTGAGGCAGATACCACCGGCCAACAGGAACCACGACGTCGCGCCGCGTCCCGAGAGCAGGACCGTGCCGCCGATGACCAGCGAGAGCAACAGGAGATCGCCGACCGGGTAGGTGAGGTTCGTCGCGGCCGCCAGCGCGCTGCCCCCGGCCGCGTGCACGATCGAGTGGAAAGCGAAGGCGGCACAGACCGCGGCGGCGCCGAGCCCGGCGACCACTCCGTCGAGCCAGTTCGGCCGAGAGAGCCGTCCCATGGCCTTGCGCAGAATCTGCACGGTCGCGATATAGGCGAGGGGGTAGAAGCCGATGTAGAAGAGGTCGGCCCACGAAGGCGTCGGTGGCGTCTTGCCGCCGAGCGATTCGAAGGTCAAGAACACGTCGCCGATCGTCCAGGACAACAACCCGAAACCGAGGGCGAGCGGAGCACCGCGTCCGGGGTGCTTGTTGAGCCCGCGCACGATACACATGAGCGAGGCGACCGCCTCCACCCCGCAGATGCACCACCCGTCGAGCCACGTCCACTGCTGGTCCGGGCGACGAACGAGCAGTGAGATGAGATAGGCCACCATCAGCAGACTCAGGACGACGAAACCGGTCCAAATCCATTTGGTCATCGTCTCGGACCTGGTCACGGTGACCTTCGTCTCGGTCGAATCGGCGTCTTGTGACGTGGAGTTCGAGGACGGGGTCGTGGCGGCGAGCGGCGTCGGCAACGGTTGATTTTGGAGGTCGTCTCCGATCGCGATAGCCATTGTTCCGCCCCCTTGCGCTTTCATTCGGAAGAACAGTAAGGACAAAGGTAAATCAGCAACGCCAAATCAGGGCCCACACCCGCTCAACAGAGACCCAATTGCTACAGGCAATGTATTCTTAATGTATATATTCACCGCGGCGCGGTCCTCGCCGACGTTCGCTCGCGTGCACGAACGGACCGATGCGTTGTGCGTCGTCGTCCTTTCGAGGTCCACGAGTATCTTGAGTCCAATGGCGCCCAAGGGGAGAACGATCGATCTCATCGACAAACTGTCGTTCCCGTTTTTCGCCCTCAGCATCGCCGCGGAGTACCTCGCGCTGAAGAATCGTGACAAACGAACGCTGGGCGACCTCGCCGACGCCGATATCGAGACGCTCTCGGGGTCCCAGTTGCCAGCCGATCCGCTGGTTCCCCTCGGCTTCGAGCGTCAGGACTCGCGAGCGAGCCTCTCGATGCTGGCCGGGAACGTCGCGGTCCAACTGGCCGTCGCGCCGGCCCTGATCAAGATCGACGATTTCCTCTATCGGCACCGGATCTCGAACGTCGGTGCGCGCCGCGGCTCGATGTCGTCGGCGATGGTCCTCTGGGACTTCTGCTACTACTGGGACCACCGCTGGATGCACGAGGTGCGCCTGCTCTGGGCCAATCACGTGTCGCACCATTCGAGCGAGCGCTACAACCTGACGACCGCACTTCGTCAACCGTGGTCGCCGTTCATCACGTTCTGGGTGTTCGCGCCGCTACCGCTCCTCGGGTTCCCGCCCGAAAAGGTGTACCGCGCAGGACAGCTCAACCTCCTCTACCAGTTCTGGATCCACACCGAGGCGATCGACCGACTACCCGAGCCGATCGAACTGGTCTTCAACACGCCGTCGCATCACCGCGTGCACCACGGCACGAACCGCCAGTACCTGGACAAGAACTACGGCGGCATCCTGATCGTCTGGGACCGCCTGTTCGGGACCTTCGAGAGGGAGGTCCGTCGGGTTCGCTACGGGCTCACGAAGAACATCAACACCTACAACCCGCTCAGCATCGGTTACCGCGAGTTCGGCGACATCGTGCGCGACGTCAGGTCCGCGCGCACGACCGGAGATCGCCTTCGTTACATCTTCGGGCGCCCGGGATGGCGACCGGCCGACTGAGTGGACGACGATCGCCTACGCGAACTCGCCGCGACGACGTTGGCGTGGATCGACGAACGTGGCGTCGTTCTGCAGTCCGCGCGGGGACCCGTGCCCAACGTGGCGCAGTACATCGCCGGCGAGCCGATTCGCGGCAGCTGGTGGGGACACCCGGCGGGAAAGGTCATTTACGCGGTCTTGCGCGTCCTCGACGAGTCACCGGACATCGTGTCGACGCGACTCGTCAACGAGAGGGTGACGCTGGTGCACGCACGTGTGTGGCCGGCCGTCGTGCGCGTGAGCGACCTCCTGGGCGTCGATCGACTGGCCGCGGTCCACAGCGAGCACACCGCGAGCGGGGCGCATCGCTCGTTCGCGGTCGACTATCCGCAGTGGGTGCCCGCCAATGTCCTTCGCGACGCGGCGTCGTTGAGCGTTGAGGCGGCGTTCGCACTGTTGCCGACGTGCCTTCGAGACACGGGCGACTGATTGGGATTCAGGAGTTCGCGTTGACTCTTAGTCCTTGACGCCGCAGACGTTCTTGTCGTAGGCGGTGATCTTGGCCGACGCGCCCGACATCGACTTGGACTCCGCCTCGAACGCCGCGATCTGCGCCTTCGAGAGCTTCTCGAAGTTGAAGCCGGCCTTGGCCAGGTCTGCGTAGAGGGCGTTGATGTCCTTGAAGACCAACTCGTAACTGCTCTTCAGGGTCCCCGGCACCACGCTGAGGACGAGTGCCTCTTCGGGCTTCAGGTTCTTGAACGCCAGTTCCATCGCGGCCTTCGCGGCGCCGGGTGTCTCGAGAGCCTTGTTCGCGGCGGTCTGCTTCTTGTCGTAGGCCGTGAGCAACTTGCAGTACGACGACCCGTTGGCCGACTTCGTGACCGTGCCGGCGAAGGACGGTGACGCGTTCGAGACGACCGTGGCGAGTGAGAGCACCATGACGAGCGACCCTCCCGCGACGAGACTCTTGCGCCACGACGTCGCGCGGGGCAGTCCTTGAGTGATGGTGCGTACGTTCATCGATCTCTCCCTGATTGAGTGGTCACCGCACAGGTTGAGTCGACTCAGTGCTTACGTCGGCCAAACTGTTGAGGGCATCCTACGCAGGTTGTCGTCGCGTATTCAAGCACCCCGTCGGGCATGGCAGATTCCTGAAGAACTCTGCGATGGTTCGTTGACGAGGGTCACACGTTGTGGTGTCGATGAGCGCGCGTCGATCGTGTCAAACCGCGGTGAATTGAGGCTACGTTGGCGCCAGAACGTCCAAAGTTGAAGGTTCAATCGTCCATACTGGATAGATGGACTTAATCTCTCGGGCCGAAAGTTGGCTCTGCGACATGGACGGCGTGTTGATCCGCGACGGCGCCATGATCCCGGGGGCCGACAAGTTCTTGGACCGCCTGCGCACGACCGGTCGACCGTACCTGATCCTGACCAACAACTCGCTGTTCACGCCCAGGGAGATCCGGATCGAACTCTCGGACATGGGACTCGTCGTCGACGAGGAGCAGCTGTGGACCTCGTCGCTGGCGACGGCGAAGTTCGTGCACACGCAGCGACCGTTCGGGACCGCCTACGTCATCGGCCAAGCCAGTCTGCACGAGGCGATCCACAACGTCGGGTACCGACCGGACGACCGCGCGCCGGACTACGTGGTGCTGGGCGAGACCCAGGACTACTCCTTTGAAGAGATGACCACGGCGGTGCGCCTGATCGAGAAGGGCAGTCACTTCGTGGCGACCAACCCCGAACCGACCGGTCAGTCCCCGCACGGATCGCTCCCCGGTTGCGGCGCGTTGGCCGCCATGATCGAGAGCGCGACCGGGGTGGCGCCGTACTTCGTGGGCAAGCCGAACCCGGTCATGATCCGTGAGGGTCTCAACATCCTCGACGCCCACTCCAAGTCGACGATCATGATCGGGGACCGCATGGACACCGACATCCAGGCCGGGGCCGAAGCGGGACTGGGTACGATACTGGTGCTCTCGGGCGTGGCGCGCGCCGACGAGGTGAAGCGCTACCCGTTCCAACCGTCGCGCATCGTGGACTCCGTCGCCGACCTGATCGACGAGCTCTAGAAACGCTGCGTCGCCGGGTACCGGCTACGACGACGTGAGGGCCAACGCGGCGAGGAAGGCCTTGGCCCAGTCGTAGACGTTGCGGCGAAAGATCATGCGACGCATCCGTGACATCCGGTCGCGGGTCTCCTTAGGGCCGGCATTCATCGCCAGGAGAATTGCCTCCTTGATGCCGTCGGTGTCGTGCGGGTTCACCATGTAGGCGCCGCGCAGCTCGGTCGCCGCACCGGCGAACTCGCTCAGAATTAGTTTGCCCGTGAGGTCCGAGCGCGTCATCACGTACTCCTTGGCGACCAGGTTCATGCCGTCCTTGAAGGGCGTGACCAACATGATGTCCGCGGCGAGATAGAGCGCGATCAGTTCGTCGAAGGGCAGGTTCTTGTGGAGGTAGTGGATCGCGGGGTGTCCTACGAGGCCGTGTTCGCCGTTCACCTCGCTCACCGCGCGCTCCAGGTCGTGGCGCTCTTGTTCGTAGTGAGCGTCCGATTCACGACTCGGCACCGCGATCTGGATCATCACCTGACGTTCGGCACTGAGTTGTCCGTCGTCGAGCATCTCGGCGATGGCCTTGATGCGCTGCTGGATTCCCTTGGTGTAGTCGAGGCGGTCGACGCCGAGCAGGAGGAACTCCGGGTCACCCAGTCCCTCGCGGATCTCACGAGCGCGGGCGCGAACGGCCGGGTCGGCCGCGAGCTCCACGATCTGGTCACAGTCGACCGAGATCGGGAACGAGCCCACGCGGATCGCGCGACCCTCGAAGTCCAGGCCCGAGTCGGTGCCCGTCGCCGACGTCAAACGACGCGCTAGTCGCGAGAAGTTCGAGGCCGACGAGTGCAGCTGGAATCCCAAGAGGTCGGCGCCCAAGAGCCCGGCCAGGATCTCTCGGCGCCACGGCAACTGCATGAACAGTTCACTCGGCGGGAACGGGATGTGGAGGAAGAAGCCGATGTGGACGTCGGGGCGGAGTTGGCGCAGCATCTGGGGGACCAGTTGGAGCTGGTAGTCGTGCACCCACACGGTGCCGCCGGGCGCGACGTTCTCCGCGATGGTCGTCGCGAATCGCATGTTCACCTCGCGGTAGGTGTGCCACCAGGTGCGGTGGAACGTCGGCGAACGGATCGCGTCGTGATAGAGCGGCCAGATCGTGGCGTTGGAGAAACCGAGGTAGAACTCCTCGTACTCCTCGGCGCTGATCGCGACCGTTTTCAATCGGATGCCCTCGTAGGTCGAAGGGGGCTCCTGGTCCTCGGAGGTCCCGGGCCAGCCGATCCAGAGGCCCTGGCGACTCTGCAGTACCGACGTGAGGGCCGAGACGAGTCCGCCGGGACTCGGCAGCCAGCCGTCGTCGCCGGGAGTGCCCGCGTGGCGCAGCGGTAGTCGGTTGGCGACGACGACGAAGTCGGCCGGCTCGTAGGAGGAGTCCTCGAAGGGATCGTCGGGGATGTTCGGCTCGGCCGATCCGATTGGCGTGAAGGAGTGTTCGGTCATGGGCTGGCTGGTCAAAGCCTAGGTTGAACCCCTCTCGTGCGGGCCGGGACTACGTCAAACACAGGTGCCCTCCTCGTGTCGCAGCGTCATGGTCGTGATGCCTGGGTTCTGGCGACTTCGCTCAGTGTACGGAACGATCGTGTGACGAAACCGAGAAACTTAAAAGTGCCGCAACGACGCCCTAGCGGGACGAATTCTCCGTCCGGATTATCTCCACCGAACCGGTGCTCTCGGTCCAGATCTCATTGGTGGCGATCGTGTTGGCGCTGTTGATCTTTCCGGCGTTCCACCAGCTGTGGGAGTGCGCGTTGCCGAGCGAGGCTTCGCCTTCGCGCGCTTCGACGCTCACCACGCTCATGATGGCGTTGATCAGCGCGAGGTGCGTGAGCGCCTGGGGGAAGTTGCCGAGGTGGCGTTCGGTCGTGGGATCGAGCTCTTCGGCGTAGAGACCGAGCGTGCTCGCGGCGCCGATCAGCTTCTCGCAGTGCGTGCGCGCGCTGTCGAGTTCACCGATTGCGACCAACGCCGAGACGAGCCAGAAGGAACAGACCGTGAAGCTGCCTTCGCCCTCGCCGTCGAAACCATCGTCCGTCTTCTCCGGGCGGTAGCGAAAGACGAAGGGACCGTCGGTGAGGTCGTCCGCGATCGCGAAGACCGTCGAGCGGATTCGTTCGTCGTCCGGGGGTAAGAAGCCGAGCATCGGAAGTACCAGCAGTGACGCGTCGAGCTCATCGCTGCCGTAGGACTGGGTGAAGCAGCCGCGTGAGCCGATGGCGTTGGCGCAGATGTCGTCGTGGATGACTTGGGACTCGTTCAACCACTGTTCGGCGCGGGCCTTCTCCCCGCGCAGGAGTGCGAGTCGTGCGCCGCGTTCGACGGCGACCCAGCACATGACCTTGGAGTACGTGAAGTGCCGGGGCTCGCCGCGCACCTCCCAGATACCGCGGTCCGGTTCGCGCCAGCACTGCAGCGCCTCTTCGACCGCCTGAACGACGATGCGCCACGAGCGCTCGCTCAAGGCGTCGCGTGAACGGGTGTGCTCATAGATGCAGTCCACGACGCCGCCCAGGATGTCGAACTGCGTCTGGTTGTAGGCGCCGTTACCGACGCGCGCCGGTCGACTCCAGACGTAGCCGGTGAGGTGGTCCAGTTCGACCTCGACCGGGGCGTCGCCCCCGTCGACCGGATAGAGCACCTGGAGGTTGCGCCGCGCCCGGATCCCACTCGCGGCATCACCCCTCGGCGGTTCGAGCACGTCGCCGAGGAAGGCGAGGAAGTCGTCGGCCTCGGTGTGGAACCCGAGCGCGTGCAGCGCTCGAAGGGCGAAGGCCGTGTCGCGGATCCAGGTGTAGCGATAGTCCCAGTTACGCGAACCACCGAGGTTCTCCGGAAGCGACGTCGTGGGCGCCGCGAGCAGCGCTCCGGTCGGTGCGTAGGAGAGGCCCTTCAGCGTCAGCGCACTGCGTTGCAACAACTCTCGCCACGGGTGATCCGGGAACTGGCCGCCGTCGATCCACCCGCGCCAGAAGCGCGCCGTCTCGCTCTTGTACTGATTGACCTCTTCTTGGGTGGTCGGCAGCGGCGCGTCGGTCCAACTCATGGCGACGAAGCAGGACTCGCCCTCGACGAGACGATGACGCGCGCGCAGGGCGCGGCCCTCGATGCCGAAGCGCATGTCTCCGGTGATGGTGATCCGGTTGTAGTCGGCGTTCGTCGTCGAGACGTGGTCGTAGCTCGTGCCGGAGTACTCCCACTCGGCGTCGACGCGTCCGTAGTTGAACGACGGCTCACAGTTGAGTACGACGTCGACGCCGCCGTGGAGGCACTTCGCGGTGCGAACCAACACGTGGCGCGCGTCGGAGTCTCCGGGCGTGCGACGCTGCAGCGTCGAACGTTCGCCCGTGCGGTACCACGGACCGATGGCGAGGAAGTCGTTCACCTCGAGCCAACCGCTGCGGGTCTGCCAGGTCGTGGAGAGCACCATCGTTCCCGGAAGGTACTGACGGTGGGCCGGCACCGAGCTCTCGACCGGGGCCAAGCGGAACGATCCGGCCGACCGGTCGAGGATGGTACCGAAGAGGCTCGGGTCGTGGGGCTTGGGTAGGCACATCCATTCGATCGAGCCGGTCGGCGCGACGAGGAGTGTGTTCTCACAGTCCGACAGGAACGCGTAGTCGCCAATGGGCGGGAAGATGGCCTCGAGCGCCTCGGGCGTCGGCGGCGGCGGAGAACCTTGATCTCTCAGGGAACGAAAGCCGAGCGTGCTGGATCCGAGCGAGTGGATGCCATCGTGGCCGCTGGATGAACTGGAGTGTCGAGTTGGTGCCATTGTCGTGTCCCACTCATTCCCGTGTCCTCCGATGGCGGAGCGACGACGAGGTCGTTGTGGACCAAACAACCTTCGTAGGCGTTTCGATCCCAATTTATGTCACTCCCAAGCGTAGTGACCCCACGCACAGAAATAAACCCACGGACGCACAACGCTGCAACGATGGGCCTTAGCGGCGTCGGCCTACCATGAGCGGCCTCGCGCGGTGACGTCGATCACGTCCACGACGACGTCGTCGTGGACCAGCCAAATGACGTCGTAGCGATCGACCGTCGGGTCACAGTGTGGGGGCACGAGTTCGATCCGTTCGCCCCGGTGGAACGAGTGCTCCGGGGTACTACTCACCGTCCCCTGTTCGTCACCGCGGAAACGATAGGTCGCCGTGCGCTCGTGGCCAACGACCAGGGGAACGCCAGCGTCGGTCGCCATGGACTTGAGTCCGGCGTCGACGGTGACGTAGCGTTCGTGGTTCGCCGAGATCACGGTCGTGACCAACGTGAGACTCTGGGCGAACTGGCCCTCGTGATCCTCGCCCAGTGCGTCGCGATACTCGCGGTCCATGAACACGTAGCTGCCCGTCTGCAGTTCGTTGAGCACGCCGATCTCGACGTCGAGGCCCATGGTCCCCGTACCGCCGCCACTGCGGATCGCGACGTTGAAGCCAGCCGACTCGAGAACGTCGACCACGAGGCTCAGTCGCTTCGTCGATTCGATCGTCGCGACGCGACGATGCTCGCGTCCCGCGATGTGTTGGAGGTTCCCGCCGTAGCCCTGCACGCCTCGGAACCGCAAGCGCGTCGACACGTTCACGCGTTCAGCGACGGCGAGCGCCTCGGCCGGACCGACGACGCCCGTGCGTCCGAACCCGACGTCGACGTCGCAGAGCACTGACATCGTCGTCTCCGTCGCGGCGGCCGCGGCCTCGAGTTCGTCGACGCCGTCGCAGTGATCGACCACCACGATGAGGTCACACCGGGCGGCGAGCTCCGCCGCGCGCTCGGCCGAGTGTCGCCCGGCGAGCGGAGAGGTCAAGAGGACCGAGATCGACGGATGGTGGCCGTCCACTTGCAGTCGCTCGACGATGACCTCGGCCTCGCCCAGCTTGGCGAAGGACAGCCCGACCGCGCCGGCCTCGAGCTGACGCTCCGCGATGTAGGCCGACTTGTGGGACTTCACGTGGGGCCGCAACGTGACGCCGGCGTCGCGGGCTCTCTCCGCCATTCGTTCGATGTTCGAATGCAGCAGAGTCAGGTCACACACCAACGCCGGGGTCGCGATGAGTCGTCGGGAGTTCGCTTCGCCGAGCTGTCCGAGCACCTCGTCGTAGGCGCGGACGTGACCGAGTGCGTCGCTCACGACGTCTTGCGTCGATCGTCCGCGCGCAACAACGGCTCGTAGTTCATATCTCGAGAGGCTACCGACACCGGTATCTTCGGCGTTACCGGTGAGTAGACGCGACGGCGACATTGTGTGGAATGTTCGCGAAACTGAGTGCGAGACGTCATCTCTACCGACACGGACTTTTTCAAAAATCCACGCTCCGTGCAATAATGGCCCTACATGGCTGATCTCGCGGACTTTGACGCTTCGAGCCCCGAAGACGACCTGGACTCGAGTCTCTTCGGCGAAGGGCACCCGACCGGACTGCCGATCTTCAAGGCGCCGATCGGCGCGCACCTGCGTAATCGCAAGAAGGTCAACAGTCCCTCCCAGTTGCTGAGCCTCCAAGAGCTCGTCCACTACAAGCCGAGTCACGGTCGCTGGCGGATCGCCAAGGACCTCGTCGGACTCGTGCGTCGCGGCAAGGGTAGTGAGGGCGACGAATCCTACGGCGACAAGTTGCAGCGCGAACGGGGCAAGGGCAAGAGCGAGTCCTCGACGTACGGCGTCGCGGACTTCGACGGGCACCAAGTCGTGCTGTACGCGATGAACTGGGACTTCTTCGCCGGTTCGCTCGGGGTCGTGTCGGGCGAGAAGTTTCAGGCCGCGGCCGACCTGGCGATCCAGCGAAAGCTCCCGTTCGTCAGCGTCTACGCCTCGAGCGGCGTTCGTCAGCACGAGAACTTCGCCGGTCTCACGCAGATGACGAGGATGGTAGAAGCGATCCGCAACTACAAGGAACGAGTCGAGTTGCCCCACGTGGCAGTCCTGCTCGGCAACGTGTGGGGCGGCGTGTCGGCGAGTGCCGTGCCAAACGCCGACCTGATCGTCGCGACGTCGGGCACCAACTTCGGCTTCGCCGGGCCAAACGTCATCGAGGCCTTCGAGGGACTCTCGGTGCCGGCCGACTCCCAGAGCGCCGAGGCCAACCTGTTGGATCGCAACATCGACGTCGTGCTCTCCGACGTCGCCGACGTCGCGTGGTACGTCGGGGCCATCCTCTCTTCGACCCAACGACCCGATAAGCATCACCAGCTCAGCCTCGAGACGCCACCGCTCATTCGCAACGTCACGGCCTCGGACCAGCGTCGAACGTTCGACTTCGGTCCGGTGGGAATCTATGGACCGCGCTTCGACGACATGAAGGGCGCCGAACCGGTGCCCGCGGCGGCGCCGCGTCAGGCGCACGTGAGCACCGACTCCGACGCCCTCGTCGAGCAGTATCAGGACCTCATGACCGACGCGAACCGCGTCGACCTCGAGTTCATCGTGCGCTACTGCTTCACCGAGGCGACCGCCGTCTACAACTACGTGCAGGAGACCGAGTTCAAGCGCTACCCGGCGATCGTCGGGGCCTTCGCGAAGATCGGCGCGCAGCCGTTCGTGATCGTGGGGACCCAGCCGTCCTATCAGCGTTTCGGCGACACTGTCATCAAGCGACCGTCGAACCCTGCGCCGGAGGACTTCGCCTTCCTGGAGCGGATGCTCGAGATGGGCGAGCGCCTGCACCTGCCGGCGCTCTTCATCACCGACACGCTCGGCGCCAAGCCGACCCTGGAGAGCGAGCGCCGCGGACTGTCGCGCGCGATCGCGCGTTCGATCTTGAAGGGCATCGACTACTCCGAACCGGTCATCTCACTCGTCGCGGGCGCGTTGGGCAGCGGGGGAGGACTGGCGACCACGCCGATGGCTGACCACGTGATCATGTTCGAGAAGTCGATGGCCTACGTCGCCGAGCCGCGTTCGGCCGCGTCGATCCTCTATAAGACGCCGAACCCCACGCACGACGAGGTGCGCGTCACGCTCTCGACGATGCGCTCGACCGCGAAGGACCAGTTGGACCTCGGTCTGATCGACGAGGTAATCCCCGAAGACCCCAATCCGTTCATTACGATCGAACGACTCAACGCGTCGATCATGCGCTCCTACATCGAACTCGCGCAGCTCTCCGAGCGAAAACTGCGAAGCCGACGCCAGGAGCGCATCCGCGGCCTTCGCGCCTTCGAGATCACCAAGGACTGATTCGTCGCGCACAGCGATGAGACTCTTGGATTGTCCCGTTGCGCATGCGCCTGTTCAGCACACTGCCCCGGTGCGACGCACCAGGGCAGTGTGGCTAGAACTATCGGCTTACTTCAGCCAGGCGGGAATACCGGCGCTGTGTGACTTCGCCACGACGACCGGGGAGGTGTTCGAGCTCTCCGTCGTGTAGATGGTGCCC
>Ga0187855_10002948_pt1 | contig 12677 bp, 7 predicted proteins | sample June2016WEW_8_10_2_FD_132969 | JGI IMG/M metagenome (GOLD analysis project Ga0187855, IMG submission 132969) | Peatland microbial communities from SPRUCE experiment site at the Marcell Experimental Forest, Minnesota, USA - June2016WEW_8_10 | ecosystem: Environmental > Terrestrial > Soil >...
CGAAGGCGAGCATCGCCTGGTTGCGTGGCTCCGGACCGACAACGGTCAGATTGGACCAGCTCCCGTTCACGTACGCCCAGGTGTCACCCAGGTTCGGGCAGAGCCCGGTGGTGTTCTGGCACTGGTTGCCGCCGAACAGAAGGAGACCCCCGATCGCGGGGTCGTAGGTCAGCGACTCGCCGCTGCGGGGCGAAGGACCCAGTCCCGCCGCGGCCCACGTCCACTGTCCCCCCGAGAACGTGTACGTGTTGTTGAGGTACGGGCCTCCGGCGTATTGTTCGCCGGAGTCGAATAGCACGACCGACCCGGTCGAGTTATCGTAGGCCATCACAGCCCCGAAGCCGCTGGCCGCCGGGCTCAGTGTCGGAGCGAGCTGGGTCCACGCCGTCCCGTTGAACTCCCACGTGTCGTTGTAGACGAGGTAGCTCGGGTCGCCGGAGGCTCCGCCGAACAACAGGACATCACCGGTCGCCGGGTCGTAGGTCATCGCCGGCTGAACCCTCGCACTGGGCGAGACCGCGGGTGCGAGCTGGGTCCAGACACCGTGGGCGTAGGTCCAGGTTTCGTTGGTCGCGTTGCACGAGTAATTCCAGTAGTGGCCCGACGTGCACCCGCCGAACATCACCACCGCCCCGATGGCCGGGTCGTAAACCATCCCGAACCCGGCGCGAGCGCTCGGGGTGCCGGTCGAGTTGACGGGACTCCACGGTTGCGCCACCGGGGTGGGAACTCCGGAGAGCGTCCAGGTCTGGTCGAAGAAGAACTGGCTCCCGTTGAATTGGGTGTCATCGGCGTCATATCCGCCGAAGAAGACCATCTGCCGAGTGGCGGAATCGTACACCAATCCCGCCCCGTCGGCCGCAGCCGGGCCGACACTGGTCGAGGATAGCTCGGTCCAACCGCCCGCCGAGTAGGTCCACGAGTCATTGTAGTACGCGAAGCCGTCGTGCCCGGAGAAGAGCAAAGATGCGTTGAGGGCGGGATCGTAGGCGAACTCGGCTCCGTTGCGTGGCGAGGGGCTCGGGAGCGAGCCGTTCGACACGTTGGTCCAGGTGCCGCTTGCGTAGGTCCACGTATCACCGAGGTTCGGGCACAGGCCCGTGGCGTTCTGACACTGGTTCCCGCCGAAGAGCACCGCGGCGCCAAGGCCCGGATCGTACGTGAACGACACCGCGGATCGGGGCGAGGGGCCCGTGCCGTGGGAGGCGAGGCTCCACTGTCCGCCGGCGAAGACCCAAACGTCGTTCAGGAAGGGCCCGCCGTGGTATACCTCTCCGGAATCGAACATGACGATCCCCCCGACCGCGCTGTCGTAGGCCATCACCGCACCGAAATCACTCGGCGGGGGAGTCAGGTTCGTGGAGAGCTGAGACCAAGAAGTTCCGTTAAACTGCCAAGTGTCGTTGTACGACAAGTAGTACGGGGTCCCTGAGCCGCCCCCGAACAGCAAGATATCCCCGGTCTCGGGGTCGTAGGCCATTGCGGGATTGACCCGTCCGCTGGGGGAGAGGGTCGGATCGAGTTGCGTCCAGTTACCGTTGGAGAAGGACCACGTCTGGTTGGTGACGTCACACGAATAATTCCAGTATTGGCCCGAGGTGCATCCCCCGAACATCACGATGGCGCCCATTGCCGCGTCGTAGGCCATTCCGAACCCCGCTCGGGCGGAGGGGCCGCCGGTCGTGTTGACCAACTGCCAGCCCGAACTGTTGGACGCAAGCGGGTTACCGATACTGGATGACTGGGGCGGCGAGGGGGTCCCCGGAGCAAGGGGGGTGGCCGCCGGAGTCGGGCGTCCGGCCAATCCCGTCGGAATCGAGCCGAGGGCCATCAGGACCACGACGGCCACCACGGCCACGAGTCCCAGAGAGAGACCCTGGGCCCGGGTTCGGGGAGAACTCTGCCATCGTCCATCGCTTCGGGCCGCCGTTCGTGCCACGCCTACCACCAGGGGAAAGTGTGCGGTGTAGGTTCTTAAACGACGGGTGACTTTAGTCCACCAATAGGCCACTTCGACCAAGGTCGGGGCGCCGGCCCCGCGAGAAGGATTCCACCCCTGGCGGAGTCCGGCCCCCAGCGTCGGCTCTACTGTACGTTTGGGCGTTTGATACGATTACGCCCCACTTCACCGGAGGGGACCGCCCGCGTCCCGTGAGCTTCGTACTTTTCGAATCTGCAGGCTATCTACCCTCTCTGGTTTGGGAACTGGACGCGAGTTGGGCGAACCTGGCTCAGAACTCCGAGGAGTCCGATCCTGATCTCCAGTGCGGCGATCTTCGCCCTCGTCGGCCTGCTCGTACTCACCGGAGGGTCCGCGGCCGGGGCCACCTCTCCCCCGAAGGTGACCTGCAGTCCGCACTGCATCGAGCACGTCGTCGTGGTGGTCCTGGAGAACGCGAAGATCACACAGGTCTTGGGGAAGGGCAACTATCTGGACTACCTCGCGAACCACTTCGCCCAGGCCACGAACTTCTACGCGGTGTGCCACCCCTCCTCTCCAAACTACCTATCCATGACCAACGGGCGTTCGCTCCAATGCGGCACGGACAATCACACCGTGTATTCGGAGCAGAACATTGCCAACGAGTTGACCAAGAAGGGTCACAGTTGGATGGCCTATTCCGAGTCGATGCCCAAGGCCTGTGACCTGTCCAACGTGGGCGAGTACGTCGTTCGCCACGACCCCTTCCTCTCCTATGCCGACATCGTGAACAACGCGACCCTGTGTGATCGGCACATCGTGAACAGCAGTGCGTTCAACTCCTCGGTCTCGAGCGGCAGATTGGACTCGTTCTCATTTTACACCCCCAACCTGTACGACGACGGCCACACGCCTGCGTCCGTCAGCGATGCGAGCAAGTGGTTGCAAGGATTCCTAAGCCCGATCTTGAACCACACCGGTCGATACTCCTCCTCTACCGAGCGGAGCCTGGTCAACCACACGGCGTTCATCGTCCTGTTCGACGAGAGCGATACGAACGACGTCACCGGGTACAGTGCGGGGGGCACGACCATCGCGGGGGGACACGTCTTCCTGACCGTCGTGAGTTCCTACTCGAAGGGACTCAAGTACACGGCGAACGCGACGGACTATAACCTCGAGTCCACGGTGGAGTGGTTGTTCAACACGACGGGCGACGGAGGTCACGATGGGACCGCGGCCTTCCCCTCCATGTCCAGCTTGTTCGACTTTTCATCGAACGGCTACTGAGGCACCCGGCCCCGACGGCCCGAACACGGACCCAGGGCGGACCCATGGACCTGGCACCCCGTGTCGAACGGTTGAATCAGCGAGGTCGGGCCGGAGGGGCAGTCACCGACCGGGGGTGTGCGGCCTCCGCGGCAACGGCGGCAGCGACCTCCTCGGGCGTTACGTCCAGATCCAGCGGGTGGTCCCGAGAATAACGCGCCGCGACCTGGTCATACGGAAGGCCGGAGCGGACGAGCTCGACGATCTCCTGGTGCCGTCGCCGGGCCCGACGGGCCATCGATTCATACGCGGCGCCCGCGGCGGAGTCGCTCGTAACGGCGCGGCGACCGGCCTCCGGGCCAGCCCTGGGAAGGTCCCGGGTTCCCTCGCGAGGGCCGTTCTCGCTCATCCCATCCTACGGGAGCCGGGGGAGAAATAAAAACGCCGTCCTGGGACCGGGAGGCCCGAAGCGACCCGACCCGACGGCCGAGGTTATCCCCCATCGTCGCCTCGAATCCTTACCGTGGTCGACAAAGCCAAGCGCCTCAATGCCGCGAACCAGGAACGGGCGGAAGCGGCCGTCCGATGGGAAGCGGCCGAGACTCAGGCGGACGAGACCGGTCGCGCCTCCGACCAGGTCAATGCGGGGGAACAGGACCGAGCCCTCGTCGCCGCCGATCGCAAGATCAAGAAGATCGAATCCGAGCCCTAGACGCCAAGCTTTCCGAGGTGCTCCAACCGGGGCCAGGTCGGTTTCACGCTCCGTCGGTGCTCGATTAGTGCCCGGTAACCTACTGGGAGTAAACGAGCCGCGAGGGAATCCCGCCAGTCCTCGGTCGGAAGCAGTTTCTCTTGCAGGCTTCCCGCGCGACCAAGGGTTGATTAGGTGAACGGAGTAGGCCGACGCTCGTGAACGCCTCCCCGAACCCCTACGGTGGCGGTGCCCTGGCACCCCCACCCGGTCCGATGGTCGCGCCCCCGCCGATCGACCGCGCTGCCGAGCTCAAGGGAGTACGGTTGTCCCGGGCGGCGGCGCTCACGAGCCTGCTCGGCCTGATCCTGGCATGGATCGGTCCGGTCGCGGTCATCGTAGTCACCGGAGTCGAGGTCCATTTCGGAGGATTCCATGTGGGTTCCGGGGCGGCCTCGGTTTCCGCATTCGAAGGATTGCTGGGGGTCGTCGTCGCGGGCGCCGCGTTGTCCCTGGTCGCACTGATCCTCTACCTGCTCTCCTTCAACGTGTTTCGGAAACTGACCCCTGGCTTTGGAGGCCCGTTCGCCCTCCTCATCATCGGACTTCTCGGCCTGTTCCTGATCGTGATCGGGATCCTTCTCGTGCTCGAGGACTTCTTCCAGGCAGCGGCCTGCGCGGCCTCCGGCGCATCCTCTTCCTGCGTCGACCTCACTCAGCTCGGCGGCGCCGTACTCGCCATATTCGGCGGACTCTTCTTTGCCTTCCTGGGGTGGATCGGCCTGCTCATCGGGATCTACCGGATCGGGAAGCGGTACGGGTCGACCATCACGAAGGTGGGGGCTATCCTCTCCATCATTCCGTTGGTAGGTCTCATCGCCCCGATCTTGATCTTCATCGGCATGCAGCAAGTGGTCCACCGGCTGGAGTCGCAATCCCCCGGATTGTCCTAGGTCAGTAGTCGGTGCCTCCGACGGCAGGCCGCCGGCGGGACCGGGGCGACGCTTCACGGCCCTTGGATCGACCGACGTCGGGAGCAATGGCATGACAGGTCCGTTCCTCGGACAGTACCCCAGCAGCCGGTCCTGTCTCCTCTTCGGTCAACAGGAAGTCGTCCGCATCGCGCGTTGCAGCTCACTCACACTAAATCGAGCTTGTCGAGAGGACTCGAGCTGGACGAGTATCGCTGAACTTACCCCGGGGTAAGTTTAAAGGGGCTCCGGGGACCTCCCGGTCAACGAACTTGCGCGATGTCAACCTCCCCCGGCTCACCTGCCTCCGGTGCGGGTATACGTGGACCCCGGTCCGGTCCCCGGTCGTCCGGTGTTCCCGTTGCAAGTCGAGGTATTGGGATGTTCCAAGGATCCGACCCGTCCGGCTCGGAAAGGGTCTGGGGATCGAGGAGATCGTTCTTCCCCATCGCGCCGCGATCCTCGGGCTCGCCCGGAGATACGGAGCGAAAGAACTGCGGGTATTCGGGTCCGTCCGACGGCGAGAGGCGACGGCGAACAGCGACGTCGACCTCCTCGTCGAGTGGCGACGCCCGGTCTCGCTGCTCTCTTACGCCGGACTTCGGTCGGGACTTGAGGAGATCCTTGGACGGAGGGTCGATCTCGCGAACCGGGGCGGACTCCATCCGGCGATCGCGCCCAGGATCGAGGCCGAGGCGGTCCCCCTTTGACGAAGGCCGGCTCCCGAGATCGGTACCTCGTCGATGAGATGCTCCGTCACCTGACCGTCCTTGCGATGGGAGTCAAGGGTGGGAAGGCGAACCTCGCCAAGGATCCGACGATTCGGTACGCCGCCGAACACGCGACCGAGCTGCTCGCAGAGGCGGCCGAAAAGGTAAGCCAACCGTTCAAGACCGCGAACCCGAAGGTGCCTTGGAAGGGGCTCCGGGCCCTCCGACGGGGCGTCGCCCACCCATACGATACGGGGGCGGAGCCGGTAAACATCGACCAACTCTGGAAGTTCATCCGGGACGACGCTCCGAAGATCTCGGCCGCGTTGAGGGTCGCGAAATTCCCTGCCCCTACCCGGGGGTGAGGGCCGACTAGGCCCAAGGCGAGCCCCCACGTCGCAGGCCTCGAGCTTCCTCGAGAGGACCTCGTGTCAGCCTTGGACAGTACCCCAGCAGCCCAGCCATTAAATACGCCTGGCAACCGACCGTATCCCCTGCTGACAACTGTCTGACAAACAGGCTGCGGCCGTCACGGGGACGTCTCAGGGAACACGCGCTGGGGAGGAACGCTCGATGTATCTGAAGCGGGTCAAGCTCCGCAATTTCAAGTCGTTCGCCGGGGCCACCGAGATCCCTTTCCAGCCGGGGTTCACGGGAGTGGCCGGCCCCAACGGGATGGGAAAGTCCAACATTTCGGATGCCATCCTCTTTGTGCTCGGTCCGACCAGCTCCAAGGCACTTCGGGCGGAGCGCCTTACCCACCTGTTCTTCAATGGCGGGTCCTCCAAGAAGGCCGCCACCGAATGCGAGGTCTCCCTCGTCTTTGACAACGTCGACAAGCTTCTGCCCGTCGACGCGGCCGAGGTCGAGGTGACCCGGTACGTCAAGCTCGCCCCCAGCGACCCCGACGGCTACTACTCCTACTTCTACGTCAACGGAAAACGCACGACCCAGACGGAGATCGACGCCATTCTCTCCCACGGTCGGCTGAGCGGGGACGGCTACAACCTCGTCCAGCAGGGCGACGTCAACAAGGTCGTGACGATGGGCCCCGTCCCCCGTCGGGGCCTCCTGGAGCGCCTCGCGGGGATCAGCCAGTACGACGACGAGCTCGACCGGGCGGCGGCCAAGCGCACTGACCTCGACGCCAACCTCGACCGCATCCAGACCCTGCTGGGCGAGATCAAGAACCACTTGGGAGCCCTGGAAAGCCAGCGGCTCCAGGCGATCCAGTACAAGGAGTTCCAGCAGGACAAGCGGCGAACCGAGGCCCGGCTAGCGCGGGCCGGTCACCGGATCGCGGAGCAGGAGCTCGCCACCTGCAAGAAGCAGGTGGAGAGCGCCCATGCCGAGATCGAGCGGCTGCTGGCCCTCAAAACCCAGTTGACCAGCCGCGACCAGGAGCTCGCCCAGTCGATCGAGGGCGTCGACAAGGAGATCGCCGAGGCCGGCGGCGCCGCGGCGCTCAAGTTCAAGGAGGAGCTCGACGCGAAGAAGATTGCGTACGCGCGCCTCGACCAGAACCTCGCGCACCTGACGGAAGCTTCCGAGGCGCTCGCGACCCAGGTCGAAGAGCTCACCGCGGCCGTTCGCTCCGACGAGTCGGCCCGCGCGAAGCTCGAGGCCCAGGACAAGGATCTCACCAAGCGGCTCGACGCTCTGTCGGCCCAGGCCGAGGCCAACTCCAAAGAGATCCAGGGCGCGACCGCGCCGTCCGGCAAATCCCAGGACCGCCTGGCGGCCGCCCGGAAATCCCAACTCGAACTCCAGAGGGAAGCAGATTCCCTCCAGAAGGCCTGGCAGGAGTCGGTCCAGCGGCGCGAGGTGACGAAAGGGTCCCTCCAGGCCGCGGAGCAGCTGCAAGCCCAGGCCGAGGACGACCTGCGGGAGCGGTCCGTCGAGGTCAAGGACCTCGAGCTCCGGATCAAAGAGTCGAGTCCCGGGGGCCGGGGGTCGGGCGACGCCTCGACCGGGGACCTCCAGAAGGAGCTCCACACGGTCAAGGCCCGGGAACAATCCCTTACGGCGGAGGCCGAGCGCCTCTCCCGCGAGGTCAGTGAACTCAACCGCCGCTACCTCACCCTCGACGCTCGCCTCAAGGCGCGCTCCGAGTCGGGAGGACGGCCCAACCAGCTGGCGGCGGTTGATTATCTTCTGTCCCAGCGGAACCTCGGCAAGATCCCCGGGATCCGCGGTACCGTCGAGGAGCTCGCCGAGTTCGACCCGAAGTACCGGACCGCCCTTCAGACGGCGGGCGGGAATCGATTCCAGGCTCTCGTGGTGGAGACGGACCAGGTCGCCGAGCAGTGCATCCAGATGCTCCGGCAGGAGAAGCGGGGCCGGGCCACCTTCCTTCCGCTCAACAAGATGCTCCCCGGCCGACCCCACGGCAAGTCCCTGGTCGTGGCCAAGGCGCAGGGAGCGGCCGGATTTGCGGTCGACCTCGTTCACTTTGACGAGCCGCTCCGGGCCGCCTTCAGCTACGTCTTCGGCGAGACGGTCGTCATGGACGACCTCACGCACGCCCGCGCCCAGATGGGTGGGGTCCGGCTCGTCACGCTGACCGGTGACCTCATCGAGGCCACCGGGGCCATCTCCGGTGGCTATGTCGACCCGTCCAACCAGGGCCGGGGCGCCGACAGCGCCGTCGAACTCAAGCGGTTGGGCGAAGAGCTTCGCGAGAAGAGCGAGGCCGAGGCCGCCGCCCGCGTCGAACTGAACAAATCATCCGATCGGATCAAGGTCCTCGCCGAGGAGCTCTCCAAGCGCTCGATCCAGGACCAGGCCCACCAGTCCAACCGCAAGGGGCTCGAGGGGGACCTGGCGGCCGCGCGCGAACGCCTCGGAGCGGCGCGGGCCCGTATCACCGCCGCCGAGGCCGAGGCGAAGAAACTCACCACCGGCCTGGCCGCCGCCGAGGAGGCTGCGACCAAGCTCGCGGGCTCGCTCGCGGAGATCAAGGAGCGCATCGCCAAGGCTCAGGAACAGTACCTGGGCCAGCTCCCCGAGGCCCTCTCCTCCCGGCTCCGTTCGCTCCAAGAGGTCGCCCAGAAGACCACCGACGAGCGCGTGAAGGTCAACGGGGAACTCGAATCCGCGCGGGCGTCGCTCCAGGCGCTCGTCGCCAACCTTGAACTTCGCCGCCAGGAACTTGGAAAATCCGAGGCCGCCCTGGCGGCGAAGAAAAAGGAGATCACGAAGACCCAGGCCGAGGTGAAGGAGGCCCGATCGGCCCTCGACACCCTCAAGGCCGTCGAGTCGAAGCAGGGTGACTCCCAGAAGGCCCTCGCCGACAAGAAGCGGGTCCTCGAAACCGAGCGTCTCCAGGTCACGGGCAAGCTCGGCGAGGTGCAGGCGAACTGGACGACCCGCCAGGGGCTGGTCGTCCAGGAGGAGACCCGTCTGGCCCAGGCCGAGGCGAAGTTCACCGAGCTCCAGGAAGCGCTCCGCGAGTTCCCCGAGCCCGAAGCCGACGAGAAACCTGTCCCCCTCGACGAGCTGAAGCGCAAGATCACGACGCTGACCGAGCAGCTCGAGTCGATGGGTTCGGTGAACCTCCGGGCGGTCGAAGAATACGATGCCGAGAAGTCCCGCCTCGACGAGTTCGGGAGCGAGGCCGCGCGGCTGACGACAGAGAAGACGGAGCTCGTCTCGCTCGTGGGGGAGATCGAGCGCCGCAAGCGCGAGAAGCTCTCGGAGGTCGTGATCCAGGTCAACACGAACTTCAAGGAGATCTACGGGGAGCTGAGCGCCGGTGGCGAGGGGGAGATCGCCCTCGAGAACCCGGCCGACCCGCTCTCGGGAGGGCTCATCATCAAGGCGCGACCGGTCGGCAAGACCGTCACCCGCCTCGAGCAGCTGTCGGGCGGGGAGAAGTCGCTGGCGAGCCTCGCGTTCATCTTCTCACTCCAGCGCTACGACCCGAGCCCGCTCTACGTGTTCGACGAGGTCGACATGTCGCTGGACGGCATGAACGCGGAGTACGTCGGCCGCCTCCTCCGCCACAACGCCGAGCGCGCCCAGTTCATCGTCATCTCGCTCCGCAAGGTGACGCTCAAGTTCGCCCACCACCTCTTCGGCGTGACGATGCGGGGCGACGGCTGCTCCCGCGTGGTCGGGATCCACCTCGAAGACATCCATGACGTGGAGGCCCGTGACGGCGCCCGGGCGGCCGATGCGCCGGCCCCGAACGCACCGCTGGAGGCCCGATGAGCCTCTCCGCCGCCGAAACCCCGGTGATCCTCGCACCGACCGCCGTTCCCCGGGATGCGGCGGAGAAGATGCTCCGCTACCTCGTGTTCCACCGCTCGCTGCTCGGGGAGGCCGAGGACACTTCCGTGCTGCTCGAACGCTACCTCACGCTCGTTCAGAACCTCAAGGAGGGAGTCCACCTCGTCATCCCGGACCCGTTCCAGAAGGCGACCGCACTCCTCTTCGAGCTCGTCATGGACCAGGAGTTCGACCCGTGGGAGATCGACCTGGTCAAGTTCACGCAAGCCTACCTCGACCGGGTCAAGGAGGAAGGCGGGGTCAATTTTGCCATCGCCGGTCGCCTCGTGTACATGGCCTGGAGCATCCTCTACCTCCAGTCGGAGGTCCTCCTCCGTTCACGGGACACTCCGCCCGACCCGGTCGCCGACCCCACCCTGGATGCGGGCGGCGCGATTTCGGACGACGGGTACTTGCCGCTCCTCGAGACCCCCGAGGCGGTCGACGTCACGAGCGCCGTCCTCGGCTCGACGGCACCCCCGCCGCTGCTCGAGATGGTCCGCCACCCCGAGACCCGGCCGGTCTCGTTGCTCGAGCTGGTGCGCGCCTTCGGAGAGGCCGAGGTCGACGCCCGTCGCTCGCTCCGGATCCAGGAGCTTCGGGAACGCCTCCGGGAGGAGCAGCGCGCACCCCCCGAGGTCCTCGTCCACGGCGACGTCCCCGAGATCGACCTCCAGGATACCTGGGAGGCCACCTGCCGCCACCCCGTCGGCGAGCCGTTCCCGCTCCTCGACCTGTGGAGCCCGCTGACCGGGCGGGACCGCCTGGTCGCGATCTTCCTCTCCCTGCTGTTCCTCTCCCGCGAAAAGTCGGTCGAGCTCCACCAGGATGTGCTCGGAGAGTCCCCGGTCGTGGTCGTCCGGACCAGCGAAGTGCGCGGTCGTGTCGTAGAGAAGGAGTGAACCTACCATGCCCTCCAAATTGGACGAACTGGTCTTTCAGGTCGAAGCGGTGCTGTTCGCGAGCGGAAAACCCCTCAGCGTCAAGGAGGTCACCGACGCCCTCGGGCTCGAGGACTACCGGCCGGTCCAGAAGGCCGTCCGCACGCTCGAGCAGACGTACGAGAACCGGCAGTCCTCCCTCGAGGTCCGCCGGGTCGGGGACCGGTTCGCCCTGCAGCTCAAGGAGGAGTACGTCCCGACCGTGCACGCAGTGACCCCGGTCGAGATGGGGGCGCGGTCCGTCAAGGCCCTCACGCTCATCGCCTACCACCAGCCGATCCTCCAGAGCCACCTCGTGCGGATGCTCGGGGACGTCGCCTACGAGGAGGTCCAGCACCTGCGCGGCATGGGGCTCGTCCATACCGAGCCTCAGGGCTCGACGCTCGAACTGACCACGACCCGGCGGTTCGCCGAGTACTTCGGGATCCCCTCCTCGCGACCCGAGGAGATCCGCAAGTACCTCGAGGGAAAGTTGGGCGTGGCCCCCTCGAGCTCGCCCGCCCCAGCGGCCCCCACGACGGACCCCACGGTCCCCACGGTCGAGCCGGAAACCCCGGCGGAGTCGCCGTCCGAACCCCTCCCTCCGCTCGAACCCGCGCCTCCGGCGGCCTGAAGAGCCGGGCGCGTTCCGACCCGCCCGAGCCCGCGATTCTCGCGGGCGTACCGACACTCTACGCGAGGGTCTCGGCCGGGACCGGACCGCGGATGCGTAGCCAGAGGAACCGGAACGCGACCCCCGCCGCGAGGAGCGCGAGGCCCACTCCCACCTCGAGTGGGGCCAGCGAGAGGGCGAGGCCGACGCACCCGACGAGGCCCGCGACCATGAGGATGCGAGGGAACATGCGCTGCTCCGGCCGGAGCCGGAGGGCCGAAAGGTTCGTCACGGTGTAGTAGAGCAGCGTGCCGAAGCTGGAGACGGCGATCGCGATCGTGAACGGGGCGAATGCGGCGACGAGCGTCGCGACGACCCCGACCACCAGGACCGCCACCCACGGATTCTGGCCGGGACCCAGGTGCGCCAGCGGCCGGGGCAGGTCGGCGCCGCGGCCCATCGCGAACGCGACCCGGGACACTCCCAGCAGGTCGGAGAGGCCCTCGTTGAAGGTCGTTGACAGCGCGCCCGCGACCACGAGGCCCACTCCAACTGCGCTGCCGGCCGCGACCATCGTCGCCTCCAGCGGTGACCCGGACTGGGCGAGGCGGGCGGAGCCGAGTACCCCGACGGCCACGGTCGCGACCAGGAGGTAGAGGGCGGTCGCACCGCCGAGGGCCACTCCCGTGGCCCGGGGGATGGTCCGCTTCGGGTCGTGGACCTCCTCCACGAGGGTCGCGATGCGGCTGTACCCCGTGTAGGCGAAGAACAGGAGGGCCGTCGCCTGCAGGACCCCGAGCACCCCGCCGGGAGCGAACGGCACGAAATGGTCCGGGTGGACGGACGGGAGCGCGAGGACGACCACCGAGAGCAGGGCGACCACCGAGAAGACCACGACCACCTCGGTCACCCGGACCGACCGGCGGATCCCCACCGCGTTCAGCAGCGTCATCGCGAGCGCCGCGGCGACGGCGATCGCCCGCGTCGGGAGAGCGGGCCAGACCGCCGACAAGTATTCGCCGAACGCGAGCGCGATGGCCCCCGGGCCCACCGTGTTCGCGACCAGGAACATCCACCCGGCCGAATACCCCCACCACGGCCCGAGCATTCGCCGGCCGAACTCGTACGTCCCCCCGGTGCGCGGCAGGACGGCGGCCAGCTGGGTCGAGGAGAGTGCGTTGCAGAGCGCGACGAAGGCCGCGAGGGCCAGGGCCAGGAGGAGGGCCGGGCCCGCGATCCCCGCGGCCGGAGCGATGACGGCAAAGATCCCGGCTCCGAGGATCGCGGCGAGGCCGGTGCTGACCGCGGCGAAG
>Ga0187855_10002954_pt1 | contig 12666 bp, 7 predicted proteins | sample June2016WEW_8_10_2_FD_132969 | JGI IMG/M metagenome (GOLD analysis project Ga0187855, IMG submission 132969) | Peatland microbial communities from SPRUCE experiment site at the Marcell Experimental Forest, Minnesota, USA - June2016WEW_8_10 | ecosystem: Environmental > Terrestrial > Soil >...
CTGTTTCGAGCTTGGGTCTGGCCGGCGCGCAGGCAGACGTCAATCTAGGCAAGTTCGATATGCGCGCACAGTTCGTGAACTCATCGCCAGCCAATCCGCGCAGCGTCTTCGATCGGGATCAATACGGCAACTGGGCGGGAGGCATGGGCTACACGATCCGCCAAGGCCTGCGCGTAGGCGCATCCGCCTATCACGGCCCCTATCTGGATCGCCAGTATGCATACTACTTTCCGGGTGAGGCGCCGCCGAACGACCTGCCCGCCACGGCCTACGGCTTGGATGTGCAGTGGGGCCGCGGCCCGTTGAACGTGTCCGGGGAATGGCAGCGGTTTCAGTTCGACTATCGCGCGATTCCCACTTTCAAGGAACATACCGGCTACGCCGAAGCCCGCTGGGTGCTGCACCCGCGCTGGTACATCGCCACGCGTCTCGGCTACATGCGGAGCAACGCCGGCGCCGGCCTCCAGTCCTACGAATTCGTGGGAGGCTTTCGTCCCAACCGCTATCAACTCGCGAAACTCGGTTATGAGATCCGGCAGGGTCCGCAGATACAGGGCACGCAAGGAAACACGCTCGCGGTGCAGTTGGTCACTTCATTCCGGGCGATCTCGATCGCGCGGGATTGACTAATCGACCGCGTCGTCGCCTCCGGTGAGCATTGAGAAAGAATTGGCAGGCGAAAGCGCCTGCCCCACCCCGCTAGGGCTGCAGCGTGAGGGTGGCCGTTCCGGCCGGACCGGCGTAGGTCAACACGAGCGAATGGATGCCCTCGGCCTTGCCGCGATATTGGAAGAAAATCAGTCCTGCCTGGGGCAGGGTGCGGTCCCCTTCCGGTAGCGCCACCTTTTGGACTTTCTGTTCCATCGCGTGCTGGAGCGCTATCGGCATATGGACCGGTGCAGGCGGCGGATCGCCCGCAGCCTTTCCACCAGTGCTGAAGCTGGATTTCGACTTCTCTTCGGCTGGAACGTCCGGCGCCCATTCGGGATCTTTGAGCGACTTAAATATCGCCCCGAAAGGCTGGCTGGGAACGGGCGTCTTCTTCTCGTTGATGCGGAGTGAGAAGTCGTCGAAGGATATCTTGAGGCGCGCCTCCGGCGGGCCGAACAATGCCGCTTCGACCACCACGTAGTCTTCCGTGGTAAAGATACCCTGCGGCGTCGGAACGGAGTGTCCCAGGAATTCGGCCGCAACTGTCGCCTTGCCTGCCGGAGCTTGCGCCTGATAATCGGCAGGAGTCGCTCTCGGTGGGATGCCCCTCGCTTCGTTGACTTGCGCGTCCTTCGTTGGCGTGTTTTGCCCTGATGCATACAGGCATAGAGCCACGATCAGGATGGGGGTTTTCCATGCACGGTGAATTCGCATTTCAACTCACAAACTAGCACAGTGCGGCGCCGGAAACACGCTGACGTTGAGGAGCAGGTGCTGGGAGGGCGTGGGCCCCGACTTCCACATCGAGGCCGCTCACTCAGTGGTGAACGTGAAAATCCCTATGGCGCGGGTTGATCTCTTCCGCCACCTGTAAATGCCAGATGCTCTCGCCGACGCAACCGGCCGCACGCTCAATCGCGGCCGCCTGCGCGAACAAACGGGCATCGCAGACGCCCGATGCCAGCGACTGGTCCATGGCGTCCCGCGCGGCATCGAACTGGCGGTCGCGATACAGGGCCCAGGCAAGCGCGGCCTGCGTCGCGAAGTTCTCGCGCACCGCCAGATCCATGCGCGCCCACTTCAGCGCCTCCGCGCCATCCTCACGCACATCCGCATAGAAGTCCGTGAGGTGGTGGTAGTAGTGCACGTCGCCGCGACCCGCCGATTCGAGGTATCCGGCGAGCGCCTGGTCGAACCAAGGCTGAGCGCGCTCGGGCCGGCCGCAGAACACGTAAAGTTCGCCGAGCGTCTGACTCAACTCCGGCCGCGGTGCACGCTCCATCACACTCTCGTACAGTCGAATGGCTTCGTCGAATCGGCCCTCGGCCGCCAGCACCTCGGCGATGTGCTCGTCAGTGTGCCAGTGTCCGGTATACGCAGCGCCGGCGCGCCGGTAATGCGCCAGCGCGTCTTCGTAGCATCCGCGTGTCAGGCGCAGCACGCCACGCTGCAGTTCTACCCAGGCATAGGAGCGCATTTCCTTCGCCGTGAGCTCGTCCTCGGCCTCAACGTACAAGCGGTCGGCGTCCTCCGTGCCGCCCATTTTGAACTTGTAGTAAGCCAGGTGCGCCAAGTTGTCCCAGGATGGATTCTCCTGGATCAGATCCTCTAAGGCCATCCGCGCCTGCTCGTATCGTCCTTCCTGGAAATCGAGATCCGCCAGCATGGACCGGCCTTCGGGACGGCCCCGCAGGGCTGGCACCATGTCCAGATCGTGTTTTACGCGGGCCAGCCGATGGAACCGGAAGTCCAGCGTGGCCTTGAGAAGACACAGATCTTCCTTGGGACCGAATTGCCGGATGCCGTCGTCAATGGCGCTTTCGGCTGCTTCGAAATCCGGGAAGTGAGCGGTGAGCGAGGCGCGGTGATAGAGGCGGTAGGCCAGCCTCGTCACCTTCTCGGGGTCGGACGGGCACGCTTTCAGGCGATCCCTCAACCCCGCAATGTCCTTCGCGGTTCCTTCCAGCTCGATCTGGTAATCCGTCATTGCGGATGTGGTTCCGCCAGATACGGAAAGTGGTCCAGGAACTCCACGTCGTTCTTCAGCGGGTTGGGCGGAGTCTTCGGCACGATCTGCGCGTGATCCCACAGAGACTGGTCGTTCAGAAGCTCGATGTGATATTTCTTGCCGTTAAATTCCGCGTCCATATCTAGAAACATGGACAGGAACCTGGTGGCGACCTGGTCCTCCAGACGCCGCCCGAACGGCCATGTGCCCGTGGTGTCCATGTCGATGGCGCAGACGTTCGGAATGAAAATCTCGAAGGGACGCCGCAGTGGGATGTCCAGGCCTTTGGGGTTCCACGAGTCGTCGGGCAGGCGCAGTCCCTGAAACAGAGTCTTCCGGACTTTCGGGAACGCTTCCACAACCGACGAGTACGTTCGGCACACCGACACAGGGGAGTTGCCGTGGTCGAAGGAAGTCTGAAGGCCCAGCGCGCTGATGGACGGCCCGAAACCCCACCCGAGATGCGCCAACCGCTTGATGAAGTGCGGCCCCAGCCAGAAGTTGTTGGCGCCGAGTTGCCGGTTATCCTCGCGCTCGCTCAGCGCCGCATCCGCGAATGGCTGCCCGTCGGTATCCACGAGCTTGTACTTCTTCAACTCTTCGTCAAGCCGGATGGCGTCCAGCAGCGCCCATGGATGCTCCAGCCAGACGGGATGGTCGGGAATCTCCTCGACCTTGTGCGCCGCCTTCCGCACCCAACTCTCGCCCCACGTGTTCACCACTCTGTTAGCGTTCGGCGACCTGGTGATGAACGCCATCGGGATTTCCAGAATAATGGCATTGACGTTTTTACCGGCCTGCGCGTCCATGCCGGTATACACAAAGCGATAATTGCCGTCCGCATCCTTCTTGAACTTGTCGCCTTTCCAGGTCCAGGGGCCCGGCGGCAGGTTCTGTTTCACGGTGTGTCCTAGCAGCGGATTGTTGGGATCGTAATTGAACAGATCGTTGCCGTCCAGCTCGAGCAGCGTTTTCGGAATGGGCAACTCGCGCGCTTCGGTCATGGTATGCGGGACGTGATAGAACTGGGGCGCGTAGTTAATGGAGCGGAAGAAGCCGGTCAGGTCGTTGAAGAAGGCGTCGTCGCGGCCGCCGATGAACGCCTGGATGTTGTAGCCATCGGGTGTTTGGATGGCCAAAACCTTGCCGATATCCACCACCGTAGAGAAAGAGCCACCCGGAAAATCGATGAACTTCACGGTGGCTTTCTGAGCCGGATCGATGGTGACGCGAATTTCGGAGGTCTTCAACTCGCCGAGATATTTGTCCTTCACCGCGTCGAAATACCGGCCCAGCGCATCCAAAGTAAACTCGTCATGCGCCGGCCATACTACCCGAGGGTGGGCGGCCATGCGGATGCGGTAAAGCAGGTCGCTGTCGAGGACGCCGGGTTCCGGGACGGAGGCGAAGGTGAGGGCAATTACGACTTTTTCTCCGCCGGCGGTATCTTTGCTCGGAAACCCGAACAGGTCGTACAGGTCGGCCGGACTATGGTCAATGTCGGAGAAAATGGAGTTAACAGCGTTGGGATCGTTGTGGTCGGCCATGGCGCCTCCCTAAATCGAACTCACGGAATCATATCAGCACAATGCACACCTGTCAATGCGAAATTGTGCGAGAGTTTTGCGAGATTCCGCGGCATTATGCGTACACTACCTAACCCAATCAGAATGTGAACCTTGGCGGCCAGCAGAGATTAATCGGACCCATGCAAGACTGTTGGCCGGACTCACAAGCAGACGCTACAATTCCAAAATTTAGTGGGTCCGCGCAGGATTTTCTATGATATTATTTTCTCCACGCTTAGCGAGAGGCGGCTGCGTCGGCGCCTCGGGAAGGACCAATCATGCTGATCAGCCGGTATCGAACCGGCGCGCTTGCGCTGGTTTCGCTCGTTGTACTGACTTGTTGTCACCACGACACACCGCATCCGGGGCACGTTCAGGACGAGGCCCTTCAGGCGGGCCGGCAAGCCAGTTCGTTCCCCGCGGCTGGCGACGATAACTTCCACGACATGGACGGCGGCATCACGCTGACCCCGGATGAGGTCAAGGGCCGCAACACGTGGATCGTATGGACCGGCGGAAACGATCGTTTCTGGGACAAGATCTCGGTGAACAGCGCGGGCGCGCTCGATTTCCTCAAGACGCTGTCCTCGTACCCCGGTTTGCCAGCCAGCCGCGACAATCGCTGGACGTACTTGGGTCTGGTGAACGAGCCTTGCTTCAAGAAAGCCACCGGACCGGACCCGAAACGCTTTGGCCTTTGGCTCGACCAGCGCGTGACCGGTCCGGGTTGTCCGGCCGATCCTTTCGAGGACGAACAGAAATACCCCGGCGTGAAGATCGGCGCGCGCGGGAAGAATATGCCGGTTGGCTCGTACTACGGCTGGGCGTCCGGTATCGTCGGGTTGCGGCTGTTTCCCAACCCCGACTTCGACGAAAAGGCGGCCAGCAAGTGGGACGCTGAAAAATACTACACGGACCCCAGTTACTATCAGTCGAAGGACCTGATCAAGCCATATCGCGTGGGCATGTCCTGCGGCTTCTGCCACGTGGGACCGAACCCGGTGAAGCCCCCCGCCGACTCCGAGCAGCCCAACTGGGAGAACCTCAGCTCGAACGTGGGCGCGCAATACTTCTGGATTGAGCGTATCTTCGACTGGGACGGCGACCAGAGCAGCTTCGTCTTCCAACTGTTCCACGCTTCCCTGCCAGGCACACTGGACACTTCGCTGGTGTCGACCGACAACATCGTCAATCCACGCACGATGAACGCCGTTTACCTGTTGCGGCCACGGCTCGAGCGGGCCCTGTTGTCGGGCAAGGAAACGCTCTCGGGCGGCGGTCTGAATAACAAGCAGTTCAACGAATTTGTCAAACCGGACGACCCGCAATTCGGGTGGCTGGACAAGTTCTTCCAGTCGCCGGACACGGTGTGGTCCCCGCGCGTGCTGAAAGACGGCTCCGATTCGGTGGGCGGTTTGGGCGCTCTCAACCGGGTCTATCTCAACATAGGCTTGTTCAGCGAGGAGTGGCTGCTGCACTTCAACCCATTAGTGGGCGGCAAACGCACTACCCCCATCGAGATCGCGGTGGCACGGAAGAATTCCACTTACTGGCTGGCCACCGAACAGCAGACGGCGGATATGGCGTTGTTCTTCTTGAAGAGCACCGATGCGCACAAGCTTGAGGACGCTCCCGGCAGCCAGCCCTACCTGCCGGACGAAAGGAAGCTCCAGCGTGGCAGCGAAGTATTTGCCGAGCGGTGCGCACGCTGCCATTCGACGAAGCTGCCCGATGTCCCGGCGGATCGCGATCCCGGCTCCTGCTCCGGTCCGAACTACCTGGGATGCTGGAACCGCTACTGGGAATGGACGAAGACCGAAGAATTCAAGACGAAGATGCGCGAGATTGTGCTCCGCAAGGATTTCCTGGATGGCAATTTCCTGGCAAGCGAGTTCCGCGTACCCGTGACGCTGCTCGAGACCAATGCTTGCAGCCCCCTGGCGACCAACGCCATCCGGAACAACATCTGGGATAATTTCTCCTCGGAAACTTACAAGGACCTTCCGTCTGTCGGGACCATTACTTACTACCATCCGGTCACGGGCGCACCGAAGACGTATGCCATGCCCGCGGGTGGGCGCGGCTACACGCGCCCGGCATCGTTGGTAAGCCTGTGGTCGACGGCGCCGTTCCTGCTAAATAACAGCGTCGGGAAATTCGAGGAGCAGCCCTCGGTCGAGGCGCGGATGAGTTCTTTCCAGAATTCCATTACCCAGATGCTGTGGCCCGAAAATCGCGACCACGATACCGTGATTGGCAGCCTGATGCCGCGCGCCCAAAACGGACTGCCGCTGCCCAGCGCGATCGCCCGAACCACCCAGAGAAGCTATCTGCGCGTGCCGCGAGGCTACCTTCCCGACCACCTGCAGGGTCTGGTGGGACCGCTCGAGAAGGTCCTCCCTTTCCTTTTGCATAACGACGAAATCGAAATCGGGCCGATTCCGAAGGGCACGCCGGTGGGTCTTCTTGCCAACCTGGATCTTCTCGGCGAGGAAACCGACCCCGCGAAAAAGTTGCAGCGCGACGCCCAGGTGCTCGATCTGCTCCTCACCATCAAGCACGATCTGAAGGCGCTGCCGGCCAATGCCAGCGACGCAGACGCCGCGAAAATATTTACCGATCCGGGCCACGATCTGGTCAACAAGCTGATCGCGCTCAGCAAGTGTCCGGATTACATCGTGAACCGCGGCCACTACTTCGGCACCAGCTACTTCGGCGAGGAGCCCGGTCTGAGCGATGCCGACAAACTGGCGTTGATCGAATTCCTCAAAACGTTTTGAGCGGGATACCGGAGGAACTGAGCCATGGCCGATTGTGAGTACGTGGTAGTGGGTTCGGGCGCCGGCGGCGGGACGGTAGCCGCCCGTCTGGCTGAAGCCGGAAAGAACGTGGTGTTGCTCGAGGCGGGGGGCGATCCCTTGCAACTCTCCGGCGGCGACGCGATTCAGCCGGAAAACCGCCTGCCCGAGGACTACGAGGTTCCCGTTTTCCACGCTATCTCGACGGAGAACGTGGCCATGAAATGGGACTTCTTCGTGCGCCATTACGCCAATCTGGCGCAGCAGCAGCGGGACAAAAAGTTTGTCGCCGAACGCGACGGCGTGCTGTATCCGAGGGCTGGGACACTGGGCGGTTGTACCGCGCATAACGCCCTGATCTTCGTGTACCCGCACAACGCCGATTGGGAGAACATCGCGTCGCTGACGGGCGACAGTTCCTGGAACCCGGACAACATGCGGAGGTATTTCGAGCGTTTGGAGAACTGCCATCACCGGCCCCTCGATCGCGCCTTGGGCGAAATCGGCGTCGACCCCGCACGCCACGGCTGGCACGGCTGGCTGCAAACCGAGAAGGCCATCCCCGAGTCGGCCTTGGGCGATGGCAGCCTGGTGGATGCGATCGTCGATTCCGTTAAAGATGCTGCCGAACAAATCGGATACCCCGAGGAGCAAGCGCGCTGGCTGCTGGTGGGCCAACTCGATCCGAACGACTGGCGCCTGGTTAAAGAAAACGCCGTCGGTCTGCGCTACCCTCCGCTCACCACGCGGAATCACCAGCGCATGGGCACGCGCGAGCGCGTCCTCGTGGCGCAACAGAAATACGGTCTGAAGGTCGAAATGAACGCGCTGGCCACGCGGGTCCTCTTTGACGAGAGCGGCAAGCGCGCGGTTGGTGTCGAGTATCTGAAAGGCGCCCGGCTCTATCGCGCTTTTTCTCCGCCCGGCGGACCGCTTGGCGAAGTGGCGCAGATTCTGGCGTCGCGCGAGGTGATCCTGGCCGGTGGGGCCTTCAACACGCCGCAGTTGTTGATGCTTTCCGGCATTGGGCCCGCGGACCACTTGCGCAGCATGGGAATCGGCGTGCGCCGCGATCTGCCCGTGGGAAAGAATCTGCAGGATCGCTACGAAGTCGGTGTGGTAAACCGCATGAACTTCGACCATTGGGAGGTGCTGGCGGGAGCCCGGTTCGCCAAGGGCGATCCGCAGTACGATCAGTGGGCCAGGGGGCAGGGCGTATACACAACCAATGGAGCGGTTTTGGCTGTGATCAAGCGGTCCATCTCCACCCAGCCTCTTCCGGACCTGTTCTGCTTCGCTCTGCTGGGCTTGTTTCGCGGATATTTTCCGGGTTATTCGAAGCTGTTCCCGGAGCACTTGAACTACCTGACGTGGGCCATTCTGAAAGCGCACACGGTGAATCAGGGCGGGGAGGTGACGCTGCGTTCGCCCGATCCGCTCGACCCGCCGGACGTCAATTTCCACTACTTCGAGGAGGGCACCGACAAGAACGGCGCGGACCTCGAAGCGGTGGTGGACGGCATCAAGTTTGTGCGCACCATGACCGCGAAGCTCAAACAACAGAAGCTGATCGCCGAGGAGGAACTTCCCGGCGACCAGATGCAGTCCGACGACGACCTGCGGCAGTTCGTGCGCGACAACGCGTGGGGCCATCATGCCTCGTGCACCTGCCCGATCGGGACGGTGCTGAGCAGCGATTTCAAGGTCCTGGGCACCGAAGGGTTGCGAGTCGTGGACGCCTCGGTATTCCCGAGAATTCCGGGATTCTTCATCGTCAGCGCCATCTACATGATTGGCGAGAAGGCGGCGGACGCGATTCTGGCGGCGCAGTGACGCGGCTCTGCGGCACGGCCAGACCCACCTGCCGCATCGGCATCGCTAGCCCGCATTTCTCACGTGTGGCTCGATGACGTGGCGCACGCACTGCGGACAGTCTGTCGGGGCGGGCGTCGGCACGAGTGCCGACGCAGACCGTGTGCTGAAGCCCACGGTTGGCAGGCGAAAACGCCTGCCCCACCTCATTCTTTCAAACTGTGCCACCAAGGCCCTTGCGGCAAAATGTAGAAAGTCGAGGCGTCGGCAGGAGTGCCGACGCGGCACGCAAGAGTGCGTGCGCCACGCCATGACCACGGATGTCTACGAGAAATGCGGGCTAGCGGTAGACGGCGCAGCCGCGTGCTTCGAGGCTTTCGATCCACGCGGGCGGCGTTAGCGTATCCACCTATCGCAAATCGAGCTTCTCCAGGCGGGGCAGCGCCGCGATGGCCGCCGGCAAGTGCATCAGCGGGTTGCCGCGCAGATCGATCTGGCGCAGCTCCTGCAGTGACCCGATCGATTCCGGCAGCGACGTCAGCTTGTTGTTTCGCAGGTGCAGCTCGCGCAAGCGAGCCAAGCGCCCGATGGAATCGGGGAGCGCTGTCAGCCGGTTGCCAGATACCCGAAGCTCGATCAGGCTCGCCATGCCGGAAATGCATTCGGGCAACACTTCGAAGGCGTTCTCACCGATGTTCAGGTAGCGCAATTTTGTCAGCCGCGCGAGCGACGGCGGCAGCGCGGTCAATCGGTTGTCGTGAAGGTACAGAAAATCGGTGAGACCGTCGAGGTCGCCCAAGGCATCCGGTACGCACGTCAGCTCGTTGTGTCCCAGGTCGAGCATGCGCAGCCTTTTCAAGCTGCCGATCTGGCCGGATACTTCCGACAGGTTGTTGTCGGCCAAGACCAGGGTTTCCAACTCGGTTCTCTCCCACACCCACTCCGGGATACGGCCAAGCCGCTGTTTCCAAAGGCTCAAATGCGGCAGAGATGGATCCGGCATGACGCGATAGTAGCTCAAAAACAAACTCCTTGAATCCCGCCGATAATTATGCTAATCTCTATAGGGAATGGGGGGATTGTCATGGCGACGATGGTCCAAGAGCCGCTCACCATCCGTGAGGACTTCGAGCGCGAGCACGACTTCGTGGTCCGGGAGGAGATCGAGACCTTCCGGCGTAAAGCTAACGCATTCCTGGCTGGCGAGATTCCGGAAGACGAATTCCGGCCGTATCGCCTGAAGCACGGCATCTACGGGCAGCGGCAACCCGGTGTGCAAATGGTGCGCTGCAAGATTCCGGGCGGGCTGCTGACCGCCGGCCAGATGGAGCAGTTCGCGCGGATCAGCGACGCTTTCGCCGGCGGTAAAGGCCACATCACGACCCGGCAGAACCTGCAATATCACTTCGTACCCTTGGCGCGCGTTGCCGATCTGATGCATATGCTGGCCGATGTGGGGCTCACCAATCGGGAAGCCTGTTACAACACGGTGCGCAACGTGACCACTTGTTCTCTGGCGGGCTTGAGCCGCGACGAGGTTTTCGACGTGCGGCCCTACGCGCAGAAAATCGCCTACGCGTTCCTGCGCAAGGATCTCACCAGCAATTTGCCGCGCAAATTCAAGATCGCCTTCGACGGCTGCCGTGATCGGGATTGCATCGCGGGCGCCATCAACGATATAGGCCTCCGCGCCGCGATTCGGGACGGGAAGCGCGGCTTCCGCGTGGTGATCGGCGGCGGTCTGGGTCCGCTGCCGACCGAGGCGCAACTGCTCGACGAGTTCCTGCCCGAGGAGCGCCTGCTCAACCGCTGCGAAGCCGTGATCCGCGTCTTCAACAAGTACGGCAACCGCCAGAACCGCAACAAGGCGCGCATGAAGTTCATCATGCGCGAGCGCGGTATCGCCTGGCTGCGGGAGCAGATCGAGCGGGAGTACGCCGATATTCTGGAAAACGGCGGCATTGCGTGGCCCGAGTGCGTGCCGGAAGGATTCGGCGCATACCAATCGCGGCCGCAGCCGCTGGGCCAGGGCGCCCTTCTGCCCGTCGTCCACACGAACGGTACTGGCGATCCGCAGTACGACCAGTGGCTCGAAACCAACCTTATTCAGCAGAAGCACGCCGGATACGCGACGGTGGTGGTGCGCGTGGATCAGGGTAACCTGACCAGCGCACAGATGCGCGGGCTGGCGCGGCTGGCTGCGGATGCCGGAGACGGCTTGCTGCGCGTCTCGATCGACCAGAACATCCTGCTGGGATTTATTCCGCTTGGCAGGCTGCGCGGGTTGCATGCGGCGTTGCGCGAAGTCGGGCTGGGCGAGGCCGGCGCGCGGGAGATCGCGGACGTTACCACCTGCCCCGGCGCATACACCTGCAACCTGGGGCTGACGAAATCCATGAACCTCGGCGCGGCCCTGCAGGAAGCCGTGGGCAACTATGACGATCCGCAGGTGCGTAAGCTCTCGATCAAGGTAAGCGGCTGCCCGAATTCCTGCGGCCAGCATTGGATCGCCGATTTCGGATTCTACGGCAACGCGCGCAAAATCGACGGCAAGGAAGTGCCGTATTACCAGATGCTGCTGGGCGGCGGCTTCGATGAGGAAGGGATCATGCGCTTCGGCTTGGCGGTGCAGAGTATTCCCGCGCGTCTGGCGCCTGAGGCCGTCTCCCGCGTGCTCGATCACTACATCGCAAACCGAGCTCCGGGCGAGACGTTCCGGCAGTACGTCATGCGCCACAAGGTGGAGACTTTCCGCCAGTTCACCAACGACCTTGCCAAGCCGGCGGAGCTATTCCCCGAGATCTATCAGGACTGGGGCGACGATGCCGCGTTCTCGCTGCAGCTTGGGCGTGGGGAGTGCGCGGTTTGAGGCACGACCGTGAGACGCCGGGAAAAAATCGGTTGGCAGCCGAAAGCGCCTGCGAATCATGCCTGCAAAGCTTTCCGCAGCGGGGCAGGACGGGCGCTTGCGCCTGTGCTTCCGAGGGAGCGCCCGCGTGTTACCTTTCGGTTGATGGCCAAAGTCGAAAGGGTCCTGCTCAGCGTCACCGATAAAGCCGGCATCGCCGAATTTGCGCGGAACTTGCGCGAACTCGGCGCGGAGTTGATCTCCACTGGCGGCACGGCGCGGCTGCTGCGCGAATCCGGCGTTCCAGTCACCGATGTGTCAGAAGTTACCGGCTTCCCCGAAATGCTGGATGGCCGGGTGAAGACCATGCATCCCGGCGTGACCGGCGCCATTCTGGCGATGCGAGGCAAGCCCGAACACATGCAGGCTTTGGCGGCGCACGGAATCAAGCCTATCGATATGGTCGTGGTAAATCTGTACGCCTTCGAGGAAGTCGCGGCCAAAGCGGATGCCAGGCTCGAAGAGTTGATCGAGAACATCGATATCGGCGGACCCACCATGATCCGCTCGGCGGCCAAGAATTACCAGGACGTGGCAGTGGTCGTATCACCCGCGGATTATGCGGGTATCATCTCGGAGATGCAGGCGCATGGCGGCGCGCTTTCCGTGGAGACCAAATGGCGGCTGGCGCGCAAGGCCTTTCGCACGACGGCCGACTACGATCGCGCGATCAGCGCCCGCCTTGCGCGAGTCGACGATTCCGGACCGATGCCCGCCTTGCTCGATTTGCGCGCTGCGAAGATCATGGACCTGCGCTACGGCGAGAACCCGCACCAAGCCGCGGCGCTATACGGTACCCCCGGCGCGGGAATCGCAGGCGCCACGCAGCTTCAGGGAAAGGAACTCTCGTATAACAACCTGGTGGATCTGGATGCCGCCTGGCAACTGGTGAATGAATTCGATTCCAGCGCCACGGCGATC
>Ga0187855_10002955_pt1 | contig 12666 bp, 9 predicted proteins | sample June2016WEW_8_10_2_FD_132969 | JGI IMG/M metagenome (GOLD analysis project Ga0187855, IMG submission 132969) | Peatland microbial communities from SPRUCE experiment site at the Marcell Experimental Forest, Minnesota, USA - June2016WEW_8_10 | ecosystem: Environmental > Terrestrial > Soil >...
CTTGCCTCGGTCGCGGCATCGACGATCTCGAGCTCGAGGCCGGCTTGCTCGGCGACGCGGGCGCGGAATTCTTCGCCGTTTTCGGCCGCGCGGCAGGCCTCCGTGGCAATGAGCCGCGCCCGCCGCACGCCGCGCGCGCGCATCTTGTCGCGACAGACCAACAGCGCCTCGACCGCCCGTGTGATCGCCGCCTCGCTGATGCGGCGCGAAGCAGCCACGCCCTCGCCGAGACGAATGATGCGGGAGAACGCGTCGACCACGCGAAACCCGTCGGCCGTCGGACGCGCGATCAAAAGCCGGCAATTATTGGTGCCGAGATCAAGCGCGGCGTAGGTTCCATCGGCCTGATCGTTCAGGAACGTTTGCGGTTCGTCGCGCCCCAAGCCCCCGCGGCGGATGCCGTACGGCGTTCGGCGGGGCCAGCGCGCCCGCCGCCGCGGCGCTCCACGACCATCGAGGCCGCCGGTCGGCGGCGCGTCCTCGTCCATCCAATACCTTTCTGCCGCGCCGGAACTCTGCGGCTCGACGGCTGCGGCCATGTTCAAGCTCAAGTCAGGACGAATGTATCAGCCGGAGGCGGCAGGTCCAATACTTTGCTTTTCCCGCCTATGAGCCATGATCCGCGCCGAGCTTGTCGCGCTCTGCCAAGTCCACTATGTCACCGCGACATGGCACTTTGCGGGATCGGACGAGCATGAATTTGCACCAGCCTGCCGACCGATAGGCGGACAAATTGACGGCGGACGAATTGGCGGCGGAAAGATTGGCGGTTGAGAAATTTGCCGTCGGACAGTCAGTGCCGCGCAGTGAAGATCCAATGCTGCTGCGCGGTCATGGATGCTATACCGACGACGTCAGTCTGCCGGGCCAGGCTTACGCGGTGATGGTACGCAGCCGCATTGCCCACGGCATCATCCGCGCCGTCGATGCGCACGCCGCGCGGACCATGCCCGGCGTACTCGGCGTTTATACCGCCGCCGATCTAAAAGATTACGGTCCGCTCAAGTGCATCGTGCCGTTCAAAAATCGCGACGGCTCGCCGATGAAGAAGCCCTGGCGCGGCGCGCTGGCGGCGGACAAGGTGCGCTACGTCGGCGATCCCGTCGCCTTCGTCGTAGCCGAGACAGTGTTAACCGCCAAGGATGCGGCCGAAGCGGTCGCCCTCGAGATCGAGGCGCTGCCGGCCGTGATTGCGGCGGAAGACGCCGCGCGCGACGGCGCGCCGCTCCTCTATGACGATGTGCCGGGCAACGTGGCGCTTGATTATCATTTTGGCGACGCCGACGCGGTCAACGCGGCGTTCGCCCAGGCGGCGCATGTGACGCGATTGAAGCTTGTAAACAGTCGCGTCGTCGTCAACGCCATGGAGCCGCGCGCCGCGCTGGCGATCTACGGCGGCGGCCGCTTCACCCTCTATGTTGCCTCGCAGGGCGTTTTCGGCATGCGCGCCAACATCGCCGAAGCGCTCGGCGTCGCCGCCAAGGACGTGCATATCCTGACCGGCCAGGTCGGCGGCTCGTTCGGCATGAAGGCCGCCGTGTTCCCCGAATATATCTGCCTGTTGCATGCCGCTCGCGCGCTCGGCCGGCCCGTGAAGTGGACCGACGAGCGCTCCGGCAGTTTCGTGTCCGACAGCCATGGCCGCAATCACGACGTCACGGCGGAGCTCGCGCTTGCCGGCGATGGGACCTTTCTTGCGGTGCGCATCACCAGCTTCGCCAACGTGGGCGCGTTTCTCTCGCCCGTTGCGCCGATGATGGGGACAATCAACGCCGTGAAGAACGTGCAAGGCATGTATCGGACGCCGCTGATCGAAGTTTCGGCCAAGTGCGTGTTTACCAACACCTCGCAGGTCTCCGCCTACCGCGGCGCCGGGCGGCCGGAGGGTAATTATTATATGGAGCGGCTGGTCGACGCGGCGGCGGCCGAGATGGGCATCGACCGATTGGCGCTGCGCCGGCGCAATCAGATCAGTCCGCGGCAGCTGCCGTACAAGACCGCTTCCGAGATGACTTATGACAGCGGCGATTTCGCCGCGCTGACGAAGCGGGCGTTCGATCTCGCCGATGGCAAGGGCTTTGCCCGCCGCAAGCGCGAGAGCCGCAAGCGCGGCAAGTTACGCGGCTTCGGCATCGGCAATTTTTTGGAGGTCACCGCGCCACCGTCGAAGGAGCTGGCCGCAATCGTATTCAATGCCGACGGCACGGTGGCGCTTGCGACCGGTACGCTCGATTTCGGCATGGGCCATGCCACGCCGTTTGCGCAAGTATTGAGCGAGAAGCTCGGCGTTCCCTATGAGAAAGTCTCGCTGGTTCAGGGCGACAGCGATCGGATCTTGATCGGCGGCGGCAGCGGCGGCTCAAAATCGATCATGCACAGCGGCACTGCGATCGTCGAAGCCGCCGCCAAGGTCATCGAACGGGGCAAGGAGATCGCCAGCCACGTGCTTGAGGCCGCGGCCGCGGATATCGAATTCAGCCACGGTCGCTACGTCATCGCCGGGACGGACCGCGCGGTCTCGCTCCTCGAGCTGGCGCAGATGCTGCGCAGTGGCAGTGCCAAGCTACCGCCGGAGGCACCACAATCGCTCGACGTCACTCACGTCAGCAACGGACCCGGCGCCGCGACCTTCCCCAACGGTTGCCATATCGCCGAGGTCGAGATTGATCCCGAGACCGGCGTCGCCGAAGTGGTGAAGTACACTTGCGTCAATGACTTCGGCACTGTCGTCAACCCGATGATCGTCGCCGGCCAGCTTCATGGTGGCGTCGTGCAGGGTATCGGCCAGGCGCTCATGGAAATGACCGTTTACGACGGCGAGGGGCAATTGCTCACCGGCTCGTTCATGGACTACGCCATGCCGCGCGCGGCGGACGCGCCGCCGTTCGTTCTTGCTGAGCATCCGGTACCGGCCAAAACCAACCCGCTTGGCGTCAAGGGCTGCGGCGAAGCCGGTTGTGCCGGCGCGCTCACATCGGTGATGAATGCGGTCATCGATGCGCTCGCCGACCATGGCATCCGCCACGTCGACATGCCGCTAACGCCGTTTCATATTTGGCAGGCGCTCCGCGCGGCGCCTAGGCACGTTTGATGACTCAAGTAGTTTCCGTCCCGGTAGGCCGTTTTGGCGAAATGAGAGTGGTCGCGCCGGTGTGCGCGGCACACTTCCTGAGTCACTACTACATGATCATGCTTGCGCCGGTGTTCGCGTTCGTGCGCGCGGATTACGGCGTGAGCTATACTGACCTCGCGCTCGCGCTCACCGCCTTCAATGTGGTGTCGGCGGTATTGCAGACGCCGGCCGGATTTCTGGTCGATCGAATTGGCGCACGCTTTGTGCTGATTGCCGGCGTCGCGATCGGTACCGTCGCCTTCGCGGTCGCCGGGATCGTCCACTCGTTTGTCGTCTTTATCGCCATGTATGCCCTGGCCGGCCTCGGCAATACCGCCTATCACCCCGCCGATTATTCGCTTTTGTCCCACCACAGCCCGCCGGCGCGGATGGGCCAGGTCTTCTCATTCCACACCTTTGCCGGGATTTTGGGCTCTGCCGTCGCCCCGGCCACGATGCTCGTGATGCAGAGCCACTTCGGTTGGCGCGGCGCCTATATCGGCGCTGCGATACTCGGCTTCGCGGTGCTTTTGGTCCTGGTCGCGCAGCGGCCAACCGCCGCCGACCGATTGGCGGAAAAGCCCCACCCCGCGGCATCAGCCGGCGGCGGCCTCCGTGCCTCGCCGCGCGATGACGGCAGCTGGCGGCTCCTGCTCTCCCCGCCGATTATTCTTAGTCTTTGCTTTTTCGTCCTGATATCGGTCATGGGAGGGCTCAATACGTTTCTCGTGGTGGCGCTGGGCGCGCTTTACGGTACCTCCGATTCGCTCGCCAACGTGGCACTGACGGGGCTGCTGTTGATGAACGCGCTCGGCGTCCTCGTCGGCGGCATCCTCGCCTCACGCACCGCCCGCCACGCCGCCGTCGCCGGCCTCGCGCTGGCATTCGCTGGAACCGCCACCGCGCTCGTCGGCGTCGTCGGTTTTTCCTCCTTTGCGCTTGTGCTGATGGCCTCGCTTGCCGGGCTGTTCGTCGGCATTGCCTCCCCGTCGCGAGACATGCTGGTGCGTGCGGCGACACCGCACGGTGCGTTCGGACGCGTCTTCGGTTTCGTGTCCTCCGGATTCAACATCGGCTCCATGATCGCGCCGATGATCTACGGTATGTTCATGGACCGCGGTGAGCCGCGCGCCGTGTTTCTGTTTTCAGCCGCCTGCAGCATTCTCTGCATCGCCACGGTGACCGTCGGATTCGCTGGCCGAGGCAAGCGCTGAACCGGCGCCGCTCGCAGCTGTCTTTGGTATCGCGGTAAGCATCGAAGGTCTTTTAGGTAATATGAGGGGTAAGCTCTTCTGCTTAGATATTTGTACGTAACTGTTTTTTTGTTTGGGATGCGTCCTCTTTTAACCGAATATTCCGTGTCGTGCCGCAAGATTGACACGCCACGGACTGCGGGGAAATGGCCGACTTCGTTCAAACTTCGCGCGATCTTTCGCTGGAAAGTTCGGCCGAGGAAAAATTCCGGCTTGCCGTCGAAGCGCCAAGTCCCGCACCCCAACTCGAGATCTATTCGGTATTGGTTCATTGGATTCAATAGCCGTGGCGCGCCCCGTGGCCGCATCGGCAATCGTCGTATCCGCCCCCCAGCAAGTCGGCAATCACCCTAATCGGAAACACTTTGGGTTCGTTTTGCCAAAATGGGGTTGACCGGACAACTCAACGTCATCGTTTTACCGCGCTACCGTTTTTTCGTCGCCCTGGTTTGATCACAGTTGGCGAATGAGGTTATTTGCGGCTTCCTAAGCGTGCCGCTTGCCGGCTGGTTGACACGTTAAACGCCGCTTTAGGCTCGCCGCCGATTCCGGAGGCACGCCGTGCGGCGGTCGTGCACGAGCGTCTATTTGTGGTTTTTTACCGGTTTCCGGAGGCGCACTCCAGGCCCCCTCCCGTTCTCGTCGATGAACTCGACGCCCGGTCGCTCGACTGCTCGCTATGATCTCCCTTTTTTGCTCTCGACTAAGCCACTGAGAAAACAATAATAAATCGATTTCATTTTGTAAGTTATACTACTATTACGTGTAGTCAAGCAAAACTCGCTCAGTAACTTGCCGCTTAATTGTGCCGATCATGTGCGGTCCTCCCGCTCGACAATGGTTCTTGGTTCAACGTCCACTCGCCCTACGCCCGATTGACCAAGCATTTGTTTCATCGCCTTGATTTGGATTAGGCGCTTGACCGCTCGGTCTATCATCGCGTCGATGCGTTGATCCAACGCAATTTCCTGGTTAAACACGTCGTCTGAAAAAGTCGCCGCAGACCGCGATAACGCCACTAGATGCCCTCCTTGCTGTTTATCAATCACAGAGTTGGGTATCAGCACCGAATTGATTTCGTCTATTACCGCCTGCGCCCATTCCGAAGTGGATTCAAAATTCGAGCGCGGAATGCAGGCCGTTTTTCCAGCTATCGGAAAGCTACGTCACGTCGACTAGGGGCTGCGGCCCGAACGGCGAGCTGTAGCCCACTGTCCGCCACGGGGCCACGGGCGTCGGCATCGGGGACTTCGCGCGCCCAGGAGGAGAAAAGCGCTGGAGACTTAGAGCGAGGACCTAGCCTCTGGTCATCCGGGAGTATGCCCCCAAGGGCAGCTCTGCTACATGACGGAGTGCTCCGGACCTTGCGCTTGCCTTGGCCTGGGAGCCCGCATAAATCTCGCGACGCTTACCAATGCAATAGTGCCTGTGCCTAACGCCAGCCGGCCGAATGTCGCAATATGTTGTAAAGGTTGGTATTTTGGGGAATAGTTCAACGGTAGAACATCGGACTCTGACTCCGAGAATCTAGGTTCGAATCCTAGTTCCCCAGCCAACATCAAGTATCTGATATAGCTGAGAAATTAAGAACGACTCCGCCTTGAACGGGGCCGTTTTTATGTTGCATGTGTTGCAAAATATTCCCGTGGATTTACAATGGTCGGCACTGGCACACGGCGGCTCCATGCAACATACTGGCGACATGGACGACGATCCTGACCCGAATTTTTTCGAGTGGGCGAAGGCAAACAACTGCAGCCATGAGGTAATGGCCGCAGCGCTCGCTGCGACAGAGGAAAAGGTGCGGCGGTCGCGGCGCCTTCAAGCAGAGTTTCTACGCCACTGGATTCGGGGGTGTTTCGCCGACGAGATGGTGACAGAGCGCGGCAAGAAACACCTCGCCGCCGCCGTCGTAGCGGACCGCCTTAATGTATCCAAGCGCACCGTTTGGAACGCCTTCGCCCCAGCGGCGCCTGCTTGGTCACGAGAGAAGTTTCATGCGGCCATAGCGTAGGCAACGCTACGTAGCGGCAACAGCATTGGCAGCGGGCGTTCTCGGCCTCGCCGCCCCATCCGCGTGGGGCATGATGGAAGGGCATTACATCAGCCGTAGACCGCCGGCCGCTTCTTGTTCCAGGGCTCGGCCTTCTCGATCTGCGCCGCAAGCTGGAGCAGCACGTGCGAGGCTTCGCAATTCTTATCAAAGCAACTTCTCGTGGGCGCAGTCGGCTGCTTTTATGAGCAGCTTACCCCCGACAGCGGTTGCGTCCCCCAATTGTGCCCCTTCGAATCTGGCGTCATCGGTGTGGGTCCGCAAATCGGGTACATCATTCCGCTGGGATCGATGCAAGCCTACGTAAACGCGAAAGCGTATTATGAGTTCGATGCGCATGACCGGCCGTCGGGCTGGAATGCATGGCTGACGTTGTCGCTTTCACCGAGCGCGCCCGTTAATCCGCGATCCGCGATGGTTACGAAATAAAGGCGAGGACATCGACCTGGTTAGCTCCTAGAAGCGACGGCCGCACGCTCGTTCACTGGGGGACGAGAGTGGTACCGTGTCGCAGCAACTTAAGCACGACGCTGACCAATGATGAAAGTCGATTACGTCGTAGTAGTTGTGGATGCGCGTTTGACGAGGAACGATGTGTGAGCCGGAGAGCAGGGCTCGAACAAGGCGAGTCTGCATTCATTCGGAAAAAGTATGGCCGCGGAAATTGTCGAAGCTTCCTCTCGGCCTGCAGAATGTTCCGCAAGCTTTTTTGACGCCGCAAATCGTCTAAAGAATCGCCTTCCTCGGCCAATTCAGTTATCTAAAACTACCGACCAATCCCTTGTTCTTTGGCTCTCCGAAGGGGTGTTGAGCACTGTGCCTTGATGCAGATCGGATGGCGATCGATCCAATTTTATGACCGTTAAGGACGTAGACGAGGTAGGGGGAACAATCACCGTGCCGATCGCAGATTGGAAAGCCAAACAATCCCGGACGAATATAAGAAAAGTTATACGGTCCATAGTCATGGTACCAGGCACAATGCGGGGAACAGTCTCCTGCAACAGCTTGGGCAGAGATGAAGGTCGCAAACAGTGCCGTTGCCGCGGCGATTGCACTCAACAATTTCTTCATGGCGCTCTGCCTTTCAATTATTGAGTGAGTAACCGACATAAAAGTAAAGCGAATGAACGTAAGTTTAATCTGTCAAAAATATGATCGCACGCAACTCGAGCTTTACCTACAAGGGCAAGCCGGTCGACGTGCAGCAGGTCGGTCGCGACCTGCTGCTAGGTTATTGAGTGCGCGAGCCATGATTAGCCGAGCGTTTGCCAAGTCTGCCGTGCCGATCGGGCGTATTGCATGCAAAAAGTTAGATCTGCGCGTTCACTCCACGAAGGTCAATTCAGTATTTACGCTTCGTGCGGCGCGGCCGACCAAGTACCGTAGCACTCACCTTGTGATGATTGCCACCAACCAGCACCGGAACTATGCGACAGCTGGCCCGCGCCCGAAGCGGACCCGTCGCGACTCACGAGGGTTACGCTGATTACGCCCCCGGAACCGACAGCACCATCGGCTTGGTAGTTCGGATCCTGAGAATATACGCGACCGCCCGTGATCTGTAAGGCCGCACGAATAGAACCGCAGGGCCCTCGTGTCGTGTTAATCACCACGCTCCATCTGCCGTCATAGGGCGATCTCTTGACACCGCCATTGGCGGCATCCGAAGGCACGTTGGCCGCAATCAAGACCAGGCTGGCAATTGTCATGACAACGATCCGACGAAATGGATTTTTCATTCATTGCTCCATTGTGTTGGCTGGCCTTAAGGAACTTGGAAGAGAACGACCTTTTATCGGCGTGTAGCGGAGTTTTCACATCGCCTTGCGATCGCACCACACACACGGCATCTCTTTTACATCACGTTCTCCGTACCGGACCTGATACCTTCGTATTGTTTTCCGATCCCTTTGGATATTTCGCTGTGACCAAGGTGCAGTTGAGCGTTGTCTTCTCTTTTCCTAGCCTCCCCGATGTCGAATACAGGGAGGGGCCTATGAAAGCCGGTTCCGCGCTCGCGATCGTGGCGCTTTGCATAACATTTACGCCGCTTACTGCGACCGCCGGGGAGCAAGAGGATCACGCAGCCTGCATGAACGATGCTTTGACAGTTTGCTCACAATTCATACCTGACCGTGAGCGCGTCGCGAGCTGCTTGATCTCCAATCCCACCCTCATCTCGGAGGCATGCCGCACCGCACTGTTGTATTTTGATCGGCGAGCGGCTTCGCCAGCCAATGTGACCAGGGTCAGTTCGCCAGTAGCGTCGCGAGCCAAATTGAGCGAGGTCGATCAGCGAGCAGCGTCACGAGCCAAGTTGACCAAAGCCAATCAGCCGCTAGCGTTGGTGCAGCCCAAGTTGACCACAGCCAATCGGTCGGTAGCGTCCCGAGCTAAGCTGACTGCCGTGCGCTGACCGGCATTTGACCTTGCTCGCCGGTGGCGTCGAAAGCCATAATGAGACGGATTTATGAAACACGGCTCCGCGCTTAGGAGAATCGGGTGATGCTCTCGAGCAGAAACTTTGATCCTGATTGGGGCCGGTTCGTACCTTCGCCGAATTATCGTGCTATCCTCACGGCAGTGTCCGTGGCAACCACGATTGGCGCCACCGCGAGTGCCGCGGTCGTCTTGTCGCTTGTCGATTATCAGGCGGGCGCGTTGGATGCCTGGTCGATTTCGGCGAAAGCCCCCGTTGCGGCTGGGAACATCGCTCTAACCAATGCTGAGCCGATAGTTGCTCGGCTGTGAGCATCACGCCAACCGCAGCTCAGCCGGAAGAAGGAATGCAAGTTCCATCGATTTTTAGCGAGAGCCCTCTTGGGCCCCTCAACAGGTTTAGCGATGCCAGCGGTGCCGCGACGCCCAACGAGAAAGAGCAGCTTCCTATTGCGCGAGACGGGGGAATTCATAAACGAATAGCGATCCATCGACGCCAATACCAGTTCGAGCGTGATCCACGCTTTTCTGCGCTGTTTCAATTTCCCCACTCTTGGTGAGCAGATCATTTAAGTGTCGTGAAGTTGACAGCAGTGCGGCCGCTCCATTGCTGACGAGCAGCTTCGCCGTCGAGCGACCTTCGTGGGGCGCGCCCAGGCTTGATCTCCAGCTGTGGCAAAATAAGCACACTAAATTGAAATGTATGAGAAGCCGGGCTTTCGCTTTCATCTTGCCACGGTTCTGCCCTCCTCGCCTGTCGGATTTCGCCTGGTGGGGGGTAGCGTCATGTTTTCCGTCAGCTGTGAGAGAAGTTTGTACGGTGGTCGGAAAGCCGCTCAGCTGTTTGTCGTCGGTCTGACAGCGGCGACGCTTGCGGCGTGCGCTCAGTCCTCTGTCGTTACGAACAGATCCGCATCACTTGCCAGCAGCCGACAGGTGCCGCTGGGTCCCAACCGGACGGATTCATTCGTGGCGAATAAGCGAACGCAGGTTGCTGCAAAAAGGCATACTCCATTTGCCACCAACAAACATGCGTCCAGGGCACCGAATGCGTTGCATGGACTCGCCAGCTTCTACGTGGAGGGGTCAGAGACGGCGAGCGGCGAAAAGTTGGACGGGCACAAATTGACCGCCGCGCACCGTACGCTGCCATTCGGTACGCGGGTACGCGTTACGAACCTCACCAATGGGCGGTCTGTGACAGTTCGGATCAATGACCGTGGTCCGTTCGTACCCGGACGAGTTGTCGACGTGTCATATATTGCGGCCGAAACGCTAGGGATCACCGACAAGGGTATCGCGAAGGTCAAACTCGATGTCGTTCACTAGGACACGTCGCTAGCCCTAGACATTCCGGTTTCTCCCCGAACCGTCTGGAGTTTATAGGCGATTCAGAGCACGTCTGCGTTGCAGAAGAAACAGCAAGAAAAAGTACTCAAATGCCGTGTCCCGCCAATTCGCGAAAGCCGTAGAAGAGCTGTGGTGGACGATGTTCGACCCCTGCCGGCTGGGATTGAATTATATGCGCGGACTTGGCCCGAAGTGGCGCGCTACGCAATTGTCGCGAAACGGACCCGGAAAAAACGATTTTTTGGTCGCCTTCGCGTTATATGAAAGGGTCTGACAGCGCGACATGGCCCGAGACAGCAAACTTGCTGCCATTCTTGCCGCGCTGCGGCAGCCCGGTCGCATGGGAAGCGCATGACGCCTTGGTTTAACCCGAAGCGCAATCAGATGTCCTTTGCGCCCACCCACCTTGCGACCATGGGTTTGGCAGCGTTTATCACGGCGAGCAGTTTTGTCTTGGCCGCAAGCAGTCGGGACGAAGCAACGGTGGCGTCCATCGAGTCAAACACCGGCGGTGAACCGATTATGGCAATCATTTCGCTGAGCAGCCAGCGGATTGCCGTCTACGATTCTCATGGCTTGATCCTTCGAGCTCCGGTCTCAAGCGGTCAGAGGGGGCGCGAAACGCCAGCCGGTATCTTCAGCGTCATCGAGAAAGAAGCCGAGCATTACTCGAACCTTTATGACGACGCCTACATGCCCAACATGATGCGGCTTACGTGGTCGGGCATCGCACTGCACGGTGGCCGTCTTCCGGGGCATCCAGCGTCGCACGGTTGTATTCGATTGCCATACGATTTTGCCGAACGGCTCTTCGATGCAACCAAGGTAGGCATGCGCGTGATCGTGGCTCCAACTGACGTGGCGCCCGTTCCGATCATGCATCCGCTTCTCTTCCCGTCGAAGACAGATAAGGCCGTTATCGCTGCCGCTCGGGCCGCGGAAGCTGACAGCGCGGCGCGCAAGGCAGATGAGGCGAGACTCGCCGCCGCGGCCGCCTCTCGGGAAGTTGCGCGGACTACGGCGTCGGTGCGTGCGGCGCGGAATTTGAAACTGAGTGCGGAAGCTCAGCTGGCGACGGCCCAACTTGCTGTCGCTTACGTAGCGTCGGCCGAAGCCAAGGAGCAGGCCGAGGATGCTAAGGCGAAGGCGGCCGCGCGGTTCGCCGAACTCGAGGCGCAATTGTCCGGTGCCGAATCCGAGCTACAAGCCAAGCTCAGTAAAGTCGCGCTCGCGCGCGAAGCCGCTGTCGCGGCCGAGGCCGCTCGAGCGGCCGCGGCTGAGGAGGCGCGGAAGACGGCGCTCGACCTTGAGCCGGTGTCGATCTTTATTAGCCGCAAAGCTCAGCGTCTCTACGTCCGGCGGACATTTCGGCCCGTTCTTGAGATTCCTGTCACAATCCGAGATCTCGATGTTCCGGTAGGCACGCACGTCTTCACTGCGCTGGAACGCACCGCCGGTTACGGCGACGTGAAATGGAGTGTGGTCTCGCTAGTGGGCGGACATCCAGAAGGTCGCACAGCGGGCGTGCTAAGACCGGAGCAGAGATTGCGTGACGGACACGCCGAGCAGGTGTTGACTGATCCGCCAAACGCCAAAGCAGCGCTCGATCGACTCGTTATCCCCCAGGACACATTCGATCAGATCGCAGCAATGGTGTCGCCGCGATCTTCGCTGATTATCTCGGATGAAGCGCTTAGCCCGGAAACAGGCCGCGGCACAGAGTTTGTAGTCCTCATGAGCGACGAACCACAAGGCGGTGTCAATTTCAGGCGACACCAACCCCGGAACGGAGACCGCTACGATTTTCCGGGCGACCGTTTGTTTTATCGGCGAGCGCCGTTCGTTGGTCGGGATTGGTGAGCCGAAGCCTTTCTCTTTCGCTGGCCAAGGGTGGTTTCCATACCCTCGTCACATTTTGAACGAAATCTGCCGATCATCGTTAGCAGCGTTAGGGGAACAAATTTCGGGGAGTTGGGGCACAGTTGAAGAACTTGCAGTCTGCCTGGATTGTAGTTTCGACTGCAATTATAGGCACTTGCTTGATCGTTATCGTTTGGACGCTGACCGGCCCGCTGCCAAACGGCGTGGCTGCGGTTGACGGCTTTGCGTCCGCTCCGGATTCACTTGCGGCCCCTTCGATGCCGGACGCGCTTTCGCGGCGTGAGCCTTTGCTCTCGACCGAGGTAGCGGCCTCCCGTGCGGCGCAGGGAAAAGATCAGTCACGCATAGAAGAAGAAAAAGAAGACGACGTCGCCCCGGGCAATTATTCCCTCGATGCTGGTCCGGCAAAGCCAGATCTCTCGTATCTCGTTTACTATGTTTTTGCCGAGCTGCCGCCTGACCAAAAGCCGGCAGATACAATTCTCGACTCGGTAAGGGATATCCCGGTTGGAACGCCCCTTGAGGAGATCAAGCGTGCGGCTGACGTTTTCGGTCTTGATTTCAACTTTATGAAA
>Ga0187855_10002958_pt1 | contig 12661 bp, 15 predicted proteins | sample June2016WEW_8_10_2_FD_132969 | JGI IMG/M metagenome (GOLD analysis project Ga0187855, IMG submission 132969) | Peatland microbial communities from SPRUCE experiment site at the Marcell Experimental Forest, Minnesota, USA - June2016WEW_8_10 | ecosystem: Environmental > Terrestrial > Soil >...
CCGTCGTCGACGTGCACCTGAAGGGCGCGCTCTTCGTGAGTCGTCCGGCGTTCGCGCTCATGCGCGCCCAGCGTTACGGACGCGTCGTGAACACCAGTTCGGCGTCGGGTCTCTTCGGCAACTTCGGTCAGGCCAACTACGGCGCCGCCAAGGCCGGTCTCGCCGGCCTCACGCGCGTGCTCGCCATCGAAGGGGCGGAACACGGCATCAAGGTCAACGCCATCGCGCCGATCGCTCTGACGCGCATGACCGAGGGAATCCTGGGCGAACTGGCCTCCAAGGTGGCTCCCGAGACGGTGAGCCCGTTGGTCGTGTACCTGGCCAGCGAGGAGTGCGCCGTCAACGGCAGCGTCTACTCGGTGGCCGGCGGACGCATCGCACGGATCTTCGTCGCCGAGACCTACGGCGTCGTGCTGAACGAGAACACCCCGGAAGCGATCCAGGCTCGATGGACCGAGATCGACGACGTGGACGACACAAGACTGCACGAACCGACCTCGCTCGACGGCGAGACCGCCATCATCGCCAAGGCGCTCGCCGAAGCCAGCTGAGTCATCGCCGTCGCTCGTGATCGGGCGAGCCGCATCACTCGCAGTTCGAACGTGCGTCGCCTCACTCGTCACGATTGAGCACGAACTATTTCAACCGCTTGGGAACTATGTAATCGTTGACGGAGCCATCATTCGCGGATAAGTAGGGTGAAGCGAAAGGCGGTCGCAATGACAGAGCAACGAGTGGCCCTAGTAACCGGCGGTACCCGAGGAATCGGACGGGCGATCACACTCGGCCTGGCCGAGCAGGGGGTGCACGTGGCGGCCGGCTATTTCTCGAATGAGGATTCGGCGAAGGCGACGATCGAGGCGGCGAGCGCGATGAGCGGCTCGGTGAGCATCCACCGGGTGAACGTGGGCGAGCCCGACGAATGCATGCAGTACGCGCGTGACGTGATCGAGGAGTTCGGGCGAGTCGACTACCTCGTGAACAACGCCGGCATCAACATCGACCGCACCGTGCGACGCATGACCGTCGACGACTGGCACCAGGTCATGCGGATCAACATGTCGGGATGCTTCTACATGGTCAAGGGCGTCATCGAACACATGGTCGAACGCAAGTCCGGTCGGATCGTGAACATCAGTTCGATCATCGGCGAGACGGGCAACGTCGGACAGGCGAACTACGCGACGGCGAAGTCGGGGCTCTTCGGACTCACGAAGTCCCTGGCGCTGGAACTCGCGGGCAAGGGGATCACGGTGAACTGCGTGGCGCCGGGATTCATCAGCACCGACATGCTTGCGTCAGTTCCAAAGGACATCATCACCCAGATCGTCGCCAAGATCCCCGTCGGTCGCCTCGGCAACCCCGAGGAGGTGGCCTTCGCGGTGATGAACCTCTTGGACGATCGCGCCGCGTACATAACGGGCGCCGTCATTCCGGTCAACGGCGGACTCGATATGTGACGTCGGTGTTGGCGCTGCGCCGAACATCGATTCACTAGTGTGCTGACTATCTCGAACGTCTCCATCAATTGAACATCGTCACGCTCTGCACCGGCAACGTCGCGCGTTCGGTGATGCTCGGCTACATGTTGACGACCCTCGCGGAGGCCAACGGTGAAGAGTGGCACATTCGAACGGCCGGTACGCACGTGACCGAAGGCGCCGCCATGAGTGCACGCACGCGCAACGCATTGATGAACATTGACGAACTCGGTGACCATCGATACGGCGCCCACCGGAGCCATGAACTCAGTGAGGCCGACGTCGAGTGGGCCGACGTCATCCTCGCCGCCGAAGCCGACAACGTGCAGTTCGTGCGCGTCGGCTTCGGCCTCGCGTCCGCCAAAGCGGTGCAGCTCGCGCAGTTCGTACGCTTCGCGCCCTTAGACGGGGACTTCGCCTCGCAGTTGCGCGCGGCTCAGTCACACGATCCATCGCCGGAGTTCGACGTTCGAGACCCCGCCGGTGGTGACCAGGAGACGTACGACGCGTGCGCGCTACAACTCTGGGACCTCGCCCAAGCCTTCGCACTGATCGTGGGGGAGCGACTCGGCTAATCCTGGTGGACCGTGCGCAGTCCGCCCCACGCCAGCGTGGCGCTTCGCTGGGCGAGTCGTTCGGCCGTCCCCTCCGACGGCGCCGGCCAGCCCTTCGACTCCTGTTGTTCCAACCACACGATCGCGGCGCCCTCGGCGATGCCCACGACGCCGCCGGCCAGCTGACGTCGATGGTCCTCACTCATCGAGGGATCGAAGAACGGAAACATGAATGAAATCAGTCCGAGCTCGAGCGCCCGCAGCTCCTTCTCGGTGTCGCCCTCGTGTGGGTGGATGAAGAGGATCCGAAAGGCGTCGGTCTCGCTCACCACCATCTCGAAGTAGACGCGAAAGGCGACTTCGATCTGTGCGCGCGGCGTCTCGGCGGCGTTCACCGCGACCTTCAGTGACGCCAACAACGTCTCGGCCAGCTGCGCGACGATTTCGCGGTAGAGGTCGGTCTTCGACTCGAAGTACTGGTACAGGATCGGCTTCGTGAAACCGGCCTCGCGCGCGATGTCGTCCATGGTGGTCGACTGGAATCCCCGTTCCGCGAAGAGCGTCTTCGCGACGCTGAGCAGCTGTTCGCGACGCTCGGTGTGTTGTGGTCGGTCGTCCTGAATCACCATATGGCTGAAAGGCTAGTTCGACCTATCGAACATCCATTGAATCCAAGAGGTCGCTCAAGCGCGCGGGAAGCGACGCGACGTTGAAGTGCTCCACGGCGATAGCGACGTTGTGCGCGTACATCTCGTAGTCAGGATTTTCGAGGAACGACGTGATCGCCACGACGTCGCCGATGTCGAAGAATCGGAATCCGTAGTCGATGATCTCGCACGCGACGGGGTACGGATAGAGCGCGAGCGGGCGTCGGTGCGTCACCGATTCGAGCACGGGATTGCCGAAGCCCTCCCAGGTTGACGGCATGACGACGAGGTCGCACGCGGCGTAGGCGTCGTGCACGTCGAAGCCCTCGGGGAGGCCTCGGCGCACCTCGACGTTGGCCGTACGAATTAGTTGCTCGAGCGCGGCCTCGTAGCCGTCCTCCGCCGGACCGAGGAGCCAGAAGACCGCGTCGAGGGCCTCGCACATCGCGAGTGCTCCCGCGACGTTCTTGCGGGGGAGTGCTCGTGACGGCATGAGCACGAGTCTCTCCGAACCGATCTCGAGCGATAGTCGGGTCGATTCACGATGTCCCCTCGGTGGCTCACAGTCAAAGGAGTTCATGATCGTGACGGCTTCGATACCGCGCTCGAGGAGTTCGAGTCGGGAGAGTCCGTTGATGGTGACGTGGCGCCAAAGTGGACCGGCCCGTGGACCTTCGAGGTGAGCAAGATGAGGTCGTTGCCACGGGAGGTCGTGGTGATGAAAGAGCGCGCGGCGACCTTCCAATACCCGATATACGACGTCGCGCGTGTCGAGATTGAGGGGTAGCGACGCGAGGTTCTCGACGATGACGACGTCGGCGTCGGCGAAGGCCGCCTCCACGTCCTGGAACGAGGTCGAGGTCGTCGCGTTGATCGACAGGCTCGGTATTAGGACGTCAGCCTCGCCCTCACCGGCGACCGTTCGCACACGGTGACCGAGGGTCGCGAGGGCCGCGGTCCACTTGGCCGACTCGATGGCGACGCCGTCGGTTCCGCCGAGTCGAAAACTGACGACGACGATCAGAGCCACGGCCTTAGGCTATGCAGGCTTAGAGTCGTAATTCTCACCAGTAGTAAGGTCTCTTCTTGGTGCGGACCGCTGGTCGGTGCCTTTTCTGGAGGACTGTCGGTGGCCAAACGAGCACTTATTACCGGTATCACCGGTCAAGACGGCTCCTACCTGGCCGAGCTGCTGCTCGCCAAGGGCTACGAGGTCATCGGACTCATCCGACGCAGCTCCACGCTCACGATCGAACGGATCAGCCACATCCAGGACCAGATCACGCTGGTCTCGGGAGACCTCGTCGACGAGGTCTCACTGATCAACGTGTTGCGCGAGTACCGACCGAGCGAGGTCTACAACCTGGCCGCGCAGAGTTTCGTGCAGACGTCGTGGACGCAGCCCGTGTTGACGGGTGAGATCACCGCGCTCGGCGTCACGCGGATGCTCGACGCCATCCGCATCGTCGATCCGGAGATCCGCTTCTACCAGGCCAGTTCCTCCGAGATGTTCGGGCGCGTGCGCGTCGTGCCCCAGGATGAGAACACCGCGTTCTATCCGCGCAGTCCCTACGGCGTCGCGAAGGTCTACGGTCACTGGATCACGGTCAACTACCGCGAGAGCTACGGGCTGCACGCGTCCTCGGGCATCCTCTTCAACCACGAGTCACCCCGTCGCGGTCTCGAGTTCGTCACGCGCAAGATCACCTACGGTGCGGCGCGCATCAAGGCCGGTCTCGACACCTCGCTGCACCTCGGCAACCTCGACGCGCACCGCGACTGGGGCTACGCCGCCGATTACGTGCGCGCGATGTGGGCGATGCTCCAGCGCGACACGCCCGACGACTTCGTCGTGGCGAGTGGTCAGACGCACTCCGTGCGCGAGCTCTGTGAGGTGGCCTTCAACGCCGCCGGACTCAACTACGAGGACCACGTGGTCGTCGACCCGAAGTTCATCCGGCCGGCCGAGGTAGACCTGCTGGTCGGTGACGCCACCAAGGCCCACGAGCAGTTGGACTGGAAGTGCGAAGTCGACTTCTACGGTCTGGTCGAGATGATGGTGGCCGCGGACATCGACGCCCTGGCCCGGTAGGTCTGTGGAAAGCATCGAGGGAACCTCGGTCCTCCTGCGCGACGCCGTCTCCCTGGTGAACGGTTTTCCCTTATTGAGCGGCGTCGACGTCGAGCTGCACTCGTCGTCTCTGACCGTGTTGGTCGGCGCGAACGGCGCGGGCAAGACGAGCCTCCTGCGCCTCCTCGCCGGTCTCATCGGTCTGAGTTCGGGGGAGGGCTCGGTTCTCGGGATGGACCTCGCCACGATCGATCGGCGCCAACTGCGACGACGTGTCGGGTGGCTCGGTCACGAGGGTTCGTTCTACGACGACCTCACGGTCGCGGAGAACCTGACCTTCGCGGCCAAGGCGCTCGATCGGCCCGTTGACGAACTGACGACCGTGTTGGACCGGGTCGATCTCATTGGCCGTCGCGACACCGTCGCCAAACAGCTCTCGGCCGGCCAACGACGACGCCTGGGACTGGCGTGGCTGTTGCTGCGCCGCCCCGAGCTGTGGCTGCTCGATGAGCCCTACGCCTCGCTGGATGACGAGGGACGAACGTTCTTCGACGCGCTGCTCGGCGAAGTGCTCGAGCGCGGGGCCACGGTCGTCGTGAGCGCGCACGATCCCCTTCGCAGCGCGCAACTGCGTCCGCGCACCGTGTTGATGGCCGGAGGTCGGATCGTGGGGGAGACGTGATCCGCGTCGCGCTACTCGTCGCCGGCAAGGACCTGCGCGTTGAGCGACGCAGTCGCGTGCTGCTCTGGCAGGTCGTCCCCTTCGGCGTCATGGCGCTCCTGTTGTGCGGCTTGGCGCTCGGCTCGGCGCGGGCCGGCCACTCGTCGGCCGCGCCGGGACTGTTCTATCTGGTCGTGATCCTGGTGGCGATCCTCATGATCAATCGCAGTCACGCGATCGAAGCCACGCCGGGGACCCGCGCGTCGGTGGCGACCCTCGGACTCGACCCGGCGGGCGTCTTCTTGGGCAAGGCCGCGGCCCTGGCGGTCGAGCTCTGGCTCACGGCCGTCGTGCTGCTCGCGGGCGCCGTCTTGGTCCTGCACACGTCCCTGCACGGGACCCTCGTGGCGGTCCCCAGCATCCTCGTCACCCTGGGCGCCATCGCGGGCGCGGGAACGCTCTATGGGGCCCTCACGAGCGGCGGCAACGCCGCCGCGACCCTGCTGCCGGTCCTCAGCCTGCCGGCCTTCGCGCCGCTGCTGATCGCCGGTGAGCGCTCGTTCTACTCGGCCCTCCACGGCGGGGCCCTGCTCGAGTGGTGGGTCATCTCGCTCGTGGCCCTGGCTGTATACCTCGCCCTAGGGATTCTCCTTTACGGTGTTCTCGAGGAATCGTGATGAAAGTGCTCAGTCAGCGACTACTAGGACCGGCGACGATCGTCACGATGGCCCTCACCATCTGGATGGGTATCTGGGTCACCCCGCCGGACAAGATCCAGGGCAACCTCGCGCGCCTGCTTTACGTCCACCCGGCGATCGCCACGGTCGCGCTGTACCTGTCCTTCGGCACGTCGGTGATCGCGAGCGCGCTGTACCTGTGGAAGAGGACGCGCTCGGTCGTGATGGACCGCGTCGCGCACTGCGCCATGGAGGTGAGCCTCGTGTTCATCGTCCTCACGCTCATCACCGGCTCGATCTGGGGACGGCCGGCCTGGGGCGTCTGGTGGGCCTGGGACGCGCGACTCACGACGACGGCGATCCTCGGGGTCTTGGCGCTCGGGTACCTGGCGCTTCGCCGGGCCAACGACGACTTCGAACTTCGAGCGCGGCGCAGTGCGGTCTTCGCGATCATCGCCGCGATCAACGTGCCGATCGATCACTTCTCCGTGGACTGGTGGCACACGCTGCACCAGGGTGCGACGCTCTTCGGGCCGAACCGCACGTTCCACGTCCACGGCAGCATGCTCTGGACGTTGCTGCTCAGCTTCGTCGCGTTCTCCCTGGCCTACGCGTGGTTGCTGCGCGCGCGCTACCGACTCGAGGTGAGGCGCGAGCGTTCGAGCACCGAGTCCGTCGAAGTCGCGTTGGAGCGACGTCGCGCCGAGGGTGTCCACTAGTGGACTACGTCACCGCGGGTTATTCCTTTGCCTTTGGGGGGCTGGCGCTCTACGCGCTGTCGATCTGGTGGCGAGGGCGAAACCTTGACTGAGACGACCCTCGACCTCACGCCCGTCGCGCCACCCCTGACCAAGAGCTCCAGTCGACGGCGCAGCATCGCCGTCCTGGTCGTGCTGGCGCTCGCGATCGTCGCGCTGCTGAGCCAGGGCCTCCTGCGCAACTTGAACTACTTCGACACCGTGGACCAGGCCCTCGCCAGTCGCGCCAAGATCGGCACGACGACCATTCGTCTCGAGGGCGTCGTGAAGCCGCACACGATCTCGCGCACCTCGACGGGTGCGTCGTTTTGGATGACCGGGAGCGGCACGCACGAGGTCTACGTGATCAGTCGCGGCACCCCGCCGGAGCTCTTCCAGGCCGACATCCCGGTCGTCGTCGAGGGTCACTTCACGACGCGCTACTCGACGACCTTTGACGGTACGCAGATTCTGGTAAAGCACACCGCGACGTACATCGCCCAACATCCGAAACGGGTGAAGGCGCCCAACGGCAGCGTGCGATGACGCTGACGTGGCTCGGGCGCGTCGCGCTCTACGTCGCCTTCCTCGCCACCCTCGGCGGCATCGTCGACCAGGTGATCGCGCTGCGCACGCACCGGCGATCTCGCTCACTGCGTTGGGCGTTGGTGTCACTGGCCGGGATCGTCGGGGCGGTCGCGGTGATGCAGTTCGCGCTCATCACGCACAACTTCTCCCTGGCCTACGTGTCGGAGAACAACGCGACCTTCACGCCGCTGCTCTATTCGATCACCGGCATGTGGTCGGCCCTCGAGGGATCGTTGCTCTTGTGGTCGCTCCTGCTCGGCGCGATCATCGTGGTCGTCCTGTACTACTACCGACGACGTTCGGACGACGACGTGGTGTCGTGGGCCAGCGTCGTGCTCTTGGGCGTCAGCGCCTTCTTCTTGGGGTTGATGTGCGGCCCCGCCGATCCGTTCATCCATAACGCTTCGAGGGTGTTGCAGGGCGCCGGACCGAACGCGTTGTTGCAGGACAACCCGCTCGTCGCCATCCACCCGCCGCTGCTCTACATGGGCTTCGTCGGTTTCACGGTACCGTTCGCCTTCGCGATCGCCATGCTCATCACCGGTCGGGTGCACGACCGCTGGCCCCTCGAACAGCGTCGCTGGACCGTGCTCGCCTGGGGCGTCCTTTCGGTCGGGATCGTGCTGGGCGCGTGGTGGAGTTATCAGGTGCTCGGATGGGGCGGATTCTGGGGCTGGGACCCGGTCGAGAACGCCGCGCTGTTGCCGTGGCTCACCGCGACGGCCTACATCCACTCGGTCATCGTGCAGGACCGTCGCGGACTCTTCCGGGTGTGGATCCTGTCGCTGGCGATCGCCACGTTCTCTCTGACGATCCTCGGTACGTTCTTCACGCGCTCGGGCGTGCTGCAGAGTGTCCACGCCTTCTCTTCGAGCACGCTCGGGCCTCTCCTGATCGGTTTCTTCGGCGTCACGGTGGTGCTCGGCGCGGGACTGCTCGCGTGGCGCGGCGACCGACTTCGTTCGCCGGTCGGCGTCGACGACCCCTTCTCCAAGGAGGGGCTGTTCGTCGCCAACAACGTGCTCTTCGTCGGCTTCGCCGTGGTCGTGTTGCTGGGCACCGTCTTCCCGTTGCTCTACGAAGCGGTCAACGGCGCCCAGGTGACGGTCGGCACGCCGTACTTCGCGTCGGTCGCGGTCCCGATGAGCATCGTGTTGCTGGTGCTCATGTCGATCGCCCCGTTGGTCGGCTGGCGCAACCTGGATCTGTCGGTTCTGTGGTCGCGGGTTCGCTTCAGCGCGTGGACGTCACTCGTCGTGGTAGCGGCGTTGATAGTCGCCGGCGTGCGCCGACCGATGGTGCTGTTGGCGTACTTCTTGGCGACGGCCGCGGCGGGGGCGGCGCTGCGCACGCTGCGCGGCGCCTTCCTCGCGGCCAAGCGTCGCCACCAACCGTGGTACGACGCCCTGCGCGGGCCGAGCGCGGGGGGCATGGTCGTGCACCTCGGCGTCGTCGTGATGGCGCTGGCGATCGTCACCTCGACGTCGTACACGACGCGCAGCGAAGTGACGCTGGCGACGGGACAGAGCACGGTCGTGTCCGGCCAGTACATCACGTTCCGGGGGTTTCGCACGGTGAAGGACTCGCTCGAGACCGCGACACAGTTGCGCGTCGACGTCGACCACCACGCCCTCTGGCCGGCGGTCACGACGTACCACGGGCGCGGCACCCAGCCCGTCGGCACGCCGGCGATCGACTCGAACCTCGCGCGCGACGTGTACCTGACCTTCGACGCCGTCGGCGGCACCGGCGCCGCCTCCGGGGCCCAGGTCAAGGGCAGCCTGCCGGCCGGGTCGGTCGTGCTCGGCGTCACCGTCGAGCCACTGCTCGCCTGGCTGTGGATCGGCGGACTTCTGCTCGGTGTCGGTTCGGCGCTCTCGTTCGTGCGTCGACGCCACGGTGAGGACCTCGCCGCGTGAAACGGACCGTGACCATCGTCTCGGTCGCCGTGTTGGCCGTCGTGATCGCGCTATCGGCGTTCCTCGCGACGCGCCAACCGGTGAGCCCGGCGACCGAAGCGCCCAGCCCGCTGCTGGGCAAACTCGCGCCGGCGTTGAAGGGTCACGAATTGGGTGGCGGTACCTTCTCACTGAAGAGCGAACGCGGGAAGATCGTGGTCGTGAACTTCTGGGCGTCGTGGTGCGGGCCGTGCATCCAGGAGGCGCCGGAGCTCTCGACCTACGCCTGGCACGTGCGCAACGACGGCGTCGTGGTGGTCGGCGTCGTCTTCAACGACCCGGTCGCCCAGGCCACCGCCTTCGCCGCCCACTACGGATCGCTCTATCCCTCCATCGTCGATCCCAACGGCGTCATCGCCAACAGCTACGGCGTCATCTCGCCACCGACGACGTTCGTGATCAATCGCCAGGGTCGGGTCGCGGCGACCCTGCTCGGCGCGACGACGGCCAAGCAGTTGGCGGCTGTGGTGGCGAGGGTCTCCTCGTGAGCGTGGTCAAGTCCTTTCGGCTGTGGTGTCTCGCCTTCCTCTGCGTCCTCGCGGTGGTGCTGCTCGAAGCGCCGAGTACCGCGTCGACCCAGGGTCGCATCGACCACCTCGAGACGCTGGTGAAGTGTCCGGCCTGCGACGACCTCTCGGTCGCGCAGAGTAACGCCACGTCGTCGATCGCGGTGCGTCACGACATCGCGCGTCGAGTGAGAGAGGGGCAGTCCGACAACAAGATCCTCACCTCATTGGAGGCGACCTACGGCACCTCGATCCTCCTCAGTCCGTCGACGTCGGGGCTGGGACTCCTGCTGTGGCTGGTGCCCCTGGTGGCGCTCTCCGCGTTGGTCATCGCGGGATTTCGTCTAGCGAGACGACGATGAACCGAGACGCGGCACAACTTCGCGACGAGATCCGACTGCGCGAGGCGTCACTCAACGACGCGCTGAGCGAACGCGCCGCGGGTGAACTGAACGCCGAACAGTTCGAAACGATTCGACAACGGGAGGGCGTGAAGTTAGAGGCCGCGCGCAACGAGCTCGGGGCCCTCATGGCGAGCGCCGACCCGACGCGGGTTCGGCGCAGGGTTCGACGAACACGTTGGCTCGCGGTGGCGTTGGTCTGTTTCGCGACCGTGTTGATCTGCGTCCTCGTTGCCGCGACCTCCCCGCGTCAGGCGGGCAACTCCGGTGACGGCGGGATCGACCTCACACGCTCCCAGACGATCGATCGTTTGCTCACCCAAGCCGAAGTCGACGTCGAGAACAAGCAGGACGTCACCGCCCTCAACGCCTACGCGCAGGTCCTCACCCTCGATCCGAAGAACGTCACCGCGCTCACCCAGAGCGGGTGGCTCGATTTCACCGCCGGCAGTGCCGCGAAGGAGGCCGCGGTCGTCGAAGTCGGTATCAGGGAGTTGGAGAAGGCGATCGCCGTCGCCCCTCGACAGTCGGCGCCCCGGCTCTACTTCGCGATCGTCGCCGACTCGACGCCCGGTAATCAGCACGTCGCGAAAACGGAGTTCGAAGAGTTCTTGCGACTGAATCCGTCGGTCGATCAGTTGGCGATCGCGCGACCCTTCCTCTCAAGACTCGGGATCAAGGTTCCTTCGTAGGACGCCGAAGACCCGGTAAGAGCGGCGTTATCTGAACCGGCATCCGCTCCCGGTGCTCTCCCAACGGCGGAGCGAACTCTTCACATTCTCAGAATCCCCCCTTGACTTTGTGGTGCAAAGTAATATAACTTTGCGATACAAAGTAAACGAAGGAGTGCAATGAGCGAGTCGCACGACAGCAACGAATCATCGTCGGTCGAAGAGGAGACACTCGATCCGCGAGACGCCGCCGTCTTGCTCTCCGAGACGAAGAGGAAGGCATCGGTCGGCCTCGAACTCAACTCCTTGGTGTTGAGCGTTCTGGGATCGTTCGCGTTGCCCATCGGCTTCGGCATCATCTGGTGGTCCGTGCGCCACCAGCACCCGTACCAGGGACCGACCGTCGACGCCATCGGCCTCTTCTATCTGCTCATACTGGTGATCGACGTCGTCGCGGTGACCACGCTTCGACGCACCAGCAGGGGAGTGGGCGGTCAGTACAAGAAGAATCGACGGATGCTCGCGGGCATGGGTGGCGTCGGTCTCATCGGCACGTTCACGATCATGGGCGCCCTCGAGCACGCGCACGTGTCCAACGTCGTCGTCTACGGGATCTATCCCGCGACCGTACCGCTCTTGGTCGGCGGCCTGATCGGTGCCGTGGCAGCGTCCCAGCGCGAGGACTGGACGGTGTACTTCGCCGCCCTGTGCATCTCGGTCGTCGCCGCCGGCGCGGCGTTCGCGGGACCCGCGGGGGCGTGGGCGGTCTCGGGATTCGGCTGTGGCGCGGTGTTTTTGGTGTGCGCGGGCGTGAAGCTCTACCAGCGCCACGCGCGATGAACGACGACGAACTCGATCCACTGATCCACGCGCCTGCGCGACTGCGGATCATGGCGACGCTCGCGGCACTGCACCTAGGCGACACACTGTCCTTCACCCGCCTCCAAGAGATGATCGACCTCACGCCCGGCAACCTGATCACGCACCTGCGCAAGTTGGAGGACGCCGACTACGTCACGACCGATAAGACCGGCGCCGGCGTCGCCTCGCGCACGTCGGTGGCGTTGACACCGCGAGGTCGCCAGGCGCTCGACGCGTACGCCGAAGCGCTGCGGGCCGTGCTGGAGGGGATCTAGGAGTCTTCGGCCCCGCTCGCAATTGACTGGTCATGTTCGTTGTGCGAACATGCACTGCACGAAGTGGACCGTCGAACCTGTGAGGTGTCGTGGAAGAGAGCAATCGAATGTTCGTGCAGTCGCTCGAACGCGGCCTGGACGTCATTCGTTCCTTCAGTGAGGAGTCGCCTCGTCAGTCGCTGAGTGAGGTCTCCCGTCGCACCGGCTACAGCCGGGCCTCGTGTCGTCGTCTGCTCTTCACCCTGGAGTCCCTCGGCTACGTCGGTGTCGACGGCCGCGAGTTCTTCCTCCAGCCGCGGATCCTCGACATCGGCTACTCGTTCCTCACGTCGCTGCCGTTTCGCGACATCGTCGAGCCGTTCATCCAGGACCTGAGCGACAAGGTGCGCGAGTCGGTCTCGGTCTCGGTGCTCGACGGCTCGGACATCGTCTTCGTGAGTCGCGTCGCGGCGTCGCGCATCATGACGCTGTCGCTCTCGGTCGGCAGCCGACTGCCGGCGTACTGCACGTCAACCGGGCGAGTGCTGTTGGCGGCGATGCCCGTCGCCGAACAGCGCCGCCACCTCGGCAGTA
>Ga0187855_10002960_pt1 | contig 12654 bp, 9 predicted proteins | sample June2016WEW_8_10_2_FD_132969 | JGI IMG/M metagenome (GOLD analysis project Ga0187855, IMG submission 132969) | Peatland microbial communities from SPRUCE experiment site at the Marcell Experimental Forest, Minnesota, USA - June2016WEW_8_10 | ecosystem: Environmental > Terrestrial > Soil >...
GCCTGCCAGGATCCTATCCGCCAGATCGTGGTGAACTCGGGCACCGAGGGCGCCATCGTGGTGAAGAAGATTCGGGAGAATTCCAACCCGAACTTCGGCTTCAACGCGCAGACCGGCACCTATGAAGACCTGGTGGTTTCGGGCGTGATCGACCCCACCAAAGTGACCCGCACCGCGCTGCAGAACGCGGCGTCGATTGCTTCCCTGATGTTAACCACCGAAGCCATGGTGGCCGAGGTTCCGGAGAAGAAAGCGGCTCCGGCCGGTCCCGGCGGCCCGGACATGGACTACTAACGTCCGTTGGTAATTAACTTGACGCGATCGCTGCGCTATTCGTATCTCAGCGCAACTGCAGGGGCGACCCGCATGGCGCGCCGCGCGGGAATGTAGAGGAGCTATAGATCGCGTCGATTTCGGTGGAGAACTATGGTTGCCGGGCCGGCGATCGTGGTTTCAGATCCCAAACCGGCGCGACGGCGCGGCTGGCCGGTTGCGGCGAGCAGCCCCCGCGGGGATGGTTGACCTGGTGGCATTTAATAGGCGCGAGAATACCCTGGCTTAATGGCCGTTAGTTATCTTTCCTATCGATGAAGGTTTACCTTGACAAATCGTTTGATAAAGCGCATATTAGAGCAGTACTAGTCCATATACGACATAAGTACTAAGAGTTTCCCTTTTAATAAGGGAAATAATGCGGACAGAGTATACGGCGAGTCAGACTCCTTTAATGACTAGCAGCGAGCGATTGAGCCGGTTCCGGCACATTCCTGGCGCCAAACCGCCGATCGCGTCAGCATGCTGGAACGTTTGGCGGGCTCCCGCAATCTGCGCTCTTTAGAGCATCGGTGAGACCAGCGTTTCGGCTGTGTCCCACTCCGCTCCCAAGCATCCTCACAACCGGCCAACTGCCACCAGTGCCTGTCGTGGTTCCGATAACGCCCGGACGCCCCCTCTCGAGCAGAGTTGTGGGTGGGAGCGTTCAAGACCTTTCGGACGGCGCATTCGGGGGGAATCTTCCCACTACAACGTGCTCTCAATACGGCCAGCGTAGACGGGTATCCCGACCATCGCGCGGGGACCGGAAGTTTAACAAACCAAGCCAATCGCGATCCATATGTGCAGCTCCGGTTCGGGCACGGTTCCATCCGTGCGGAGGTATCATGTCCCTGCTCGCAGAACGAAATCATAGCGATCGCCCACCGGCCAAACTTGAATTACACGTCGAGAGTTCGTTGCCTGCTTGCCAGGCTGCAGGACGGTCCGCCGGGAGTGGCTACCTATGCGGCCCAAACCGGATCCGTGCGGCGATCCGTCGGCGGGCGGTTGCGCGGACCGCAACGCGCAGTCTGGTCCTGAAGAGCGACCCAACTCGCCGAAGATCTAAGTAAGCATACAGAGAGGAAACGAAAATGGTACGTATTGTTCTTTACTCGAATCAGCCAATCCTGGCGAAGGGTCTGGAGAGTTTGATCGTTGCCGACCCGGCACTTGAATTAAGCGCTTATTGCTCGAATTCAGACGCGCTCAAGGAGCATTTGGTAAACGAAAAGCCCGATTTGGCTGTGCTGGACCTGACGCCCGAGATCACCTTCGCCATGCTCGGTGAACTGCAGAGGCTGGCCCCGCAATGCAGGTTGATCCTATGGACCGACTCGATTGCCGGCGATTTTGCGCTGCAGGCGCTCAGCGCGGGCGTTCGCGGTGTACTCCGCAAGACTTTGCCCGCGGAAGGGCACCGCCAATGTTTGCACAAGGTGTTTTCCGGCGAACTCTGGTTTGAAAAGAGCCTGACCGACAGCTTTCGCTCCGCCCGGCGCGTGTCGCTCTCACCGCGGGAGAGCCAATTGGTGAGCATGTTGACCCGCGGCCTTAAGAACAAGGAAATATCTCACGAATTAGGGATTACGGAGGGCACCGTCAAGGTTTACCTGTCTCATCTTTTTACGAAGTCAGGCGCCAAAGACCGCTTTGATCTCGCGGTCCAGGGTCTGAGGAATTTCGGTCTAGCCAACATTTCCGCGGAGGGAAAAGGCGTCGGGCTCAGGTCCTTATTAATGGAGCCGTTATGCCGGTAACGACGGCCGAACCATACCTGGCGTCGATTGACGACATCCGGCGCGCTTCTGCTTATTCCACGGACACACTCACTCCGCGCACGCCTCAGCGCCGGGTGGTATGTGCGGACCCGCTCGTCCTGCCACCGCATATCCGCGCGGCGCCGCGACCGCCTCCCACGGTTTCGCTAGCCAATCGACAGCCGGCCACACTGGGCCACGCCGCCGCAACTTCCGATCCCGCGTTCCTCGCACCGGAGGATTTCTTGGCGTCAAAGGCGGATCTCTTCAGCATCCTTGCGCATGTGAGCGGTGGCTGCGGTCCGCACTCCCAACAGCGCCGGCACGGCCAGATACCCCTACAAACGGCTCCCTCTTACCCGCTCCCGAACGTCCCCGCGGCACTCACGCGGCCGCAATCGCATTCTATGATGCCGGCGTCCGCCCAACCTTCCGTGCGGCGTAATCCGGACGGCGCAGAGGATGGCCCTTACCGTATTCAGCGACGCCAGCTTTGCAAATGCGGGGAGTGCAGATGGTGCCTGGATAACCTCCGCTGGGACCGGATCTTTAATGAGAGATTTGCGGATCCTACCTACTACGGAAGAATAACGATCAGACACAATTCCGCGCTTTCGGAGGCGCGATGACGATGGCGGAATCCGGAATCGGCAAATGCGGCGCGCACTTTCCTGAGCGAATAACTGCCGGGCGCGCCCACGACCAAGATATTCCGCGATGTTAGGGTGAAATGAAAAGCAGTTACATTTCGCCGCCGAACCGCCTCCACTATTGCACCTCCGAAGGCTGGAGGCCCAAAACACGCAGACGCACCATTGCATCGCTATGGTTCGCGTTTATCGGGCAATTGGTGGACGATTCCATCCAAGTTAACGATGGTTATGATAGTGAATATCCGTTGACTCTAGTCCCTCTAAGGTCCATATTAGGACTGCCATGCATGGAAGATCCGATGACAGCAAGAATTCCGCTGTCGCCATTGCGCGAGGGGCGAGAACACTCGGTTCCCGGCGCCAGGGATTATTCCAGAAACCGTCAGCCAGCAGGCAACGGCCGGCGCAGCCGGCTCTGTCCCCCACCTGAAGATCCTTACGGCGGGTCCGCTCGCAGACACCACTTTTCGTGGTTTCGGTAACCCTCCCCAGTCTAGCCGAACGAAAGCGGGCAAGGCCGCTCAAAGCCGGAAACTCTAACCTCCGATTTCGGCGGGACAATCGCGGTCCATGCCGGGCGTCCAGACCTTTCAAAGGACGGCTAAGGGAACCACTCACAATTCTGGAAGCGCGCCACCGAGCCGCTTTCCGTATCAACGATGAACGCAGTGCGCCCGCGGGCAAGGCACGAGTAGGCAGAAGAAACCAAGACGATGTATTCGCTAACACTAGGCCTGGCAATCGAAAACGAGCAACTCTGGAACGAAGTAAAGGCCTGTCTGCCGGCGTTGCCTTTGCGGTCTGTCATCGAGCACCAGGACATGTCCATCATGGGATCCTTTCTGGAGCGGCTGGAGCGTCTGCGCCCGGAAGTGGTGCTGCTCGACGTGGCGTCGGCGAAAGAGCCCATGAGCGAGTTGATCCCGATGATCCGGGCCAAGGCGCCGGACGCGACCATCATAGCGTTGCACACCACCGCCGACCCGGCCGCCATCCTGAGCGCCATGCGCGCCGGCGTGAACGAATATGTCTATCCGCCTATCGAATCGTCGCTGCGTGCGGCCCTGGAGCGAAGGTCGACGGATGGACGCCGGCAGAGCGGAATCCGTTGGGGTGGGCGCACCATCGGGTTCTTCTCCTCCAAGGGTGGTTGCGGCGCCACTACGGTGGTCTGCCATCTGGCGGTGGAACTGGGACGACGTGCCCAAAAAGTCCTGCTGGCGGACTTGGATCTGGACGCGGGCCTGGTTGGTTTTCTGACCAAGGCCAAGCCCGGCTACTCGATCCTGGACGCCGTCGGCAACCTGCACCGGTTGGATGTGAGCTATTGGAAGGCGCTCGTCTCGAACGGCATACCGGGAGTAGAAATCATCGCCGCACCGGGGGCCACCGCGGATAAGACCTTTCCGCGGCAGGAGCAGTTGCGGCAATTGTTCAGTTTTCTGCGGTCGGTTTACGACTTCACCCTGATCGATATGGGGCGCAGCCTGACGCGCGAAGGCGTAGGCGCGCTGGAAGAGATGGACGAAGCCTATCTGATCAGCACGCTGGAAGTTCCAGCGCTGCATCAGGCCAAACAAGTGATGCAAATCCTGACGGATGCCGGCTATGGCAAGGACCGGCTGAAACTGATCCTGAATCGGGTGCCCAAGCGCTCGGAACTGGCGCCCGGCGAGATTGAGAAGATTCTGGGGTTGCCGGTCTATGCGGTGCTGCCCAGTTGCTACCCGGAGTTGCACGAGTGTTATTCGGTGGGCAAGTTGCTGCCGGAACGGAGTGTTCTGGCGACGGCAATCCGGGAACTCGCCATGCGCATGGCAGGCTTGGCCGAACAGCCCAAGAAGAAAAAGTTCGCGATGTTCGGTTAGAGATTGTGGGGCAGACCTCCATGGTTTGCGCGGGTCCTCCAGGACCCGCTCCTCGTTGCGTTGCCGGAGCAGTCCGGCCGGCCGCAGGACTGGAGTCCTGCCCACAAGATTGGAGATTCCATTGGCTACTGGTACTTTAAACGGATCGCTGACGAAGAACGGTGAGAAAGAGGCGGGCTGGGTCAACCGCCTGTTCACGCAAGACAGGGCAGTCCTGGAGCATCAGGAGCTGAAGTTTGCCCTGCACCGCAAACTGCTGGACCGCATCAACCTGGAGGCGCTGGCGACTCTGGGCGGCGACCGCGTACGCACGGAGGTGCGCGGCGCGGTGGCCAAGTTGATCGAGGAAGAGAAGACGCCGCTCAGCCTGCTGGAAAAAGAGCGGGTGGTGGAAGAGGTCCTGGACGAGGTCTTTGGGTTGGGTCCACTCGAGCCGCTACTGCAGGATCCCACCATCTCCGATATCCTGGTGACCACGCCGCGGCTGGTCTACGTGGAGCGCAACGGCAAACTGTTCCGCACGTCGGTCGAATTCAAAGACAACGCGCACCTGCTGCGTATCATCGAGAAGATCGTATCGAGAGTGGGACGGCGCGTGGACGAATCCTCGCCGCTGGTGGACGCGCGCCTGCCGGACGGATCGCGCGTGAACGCGGCCATTCCGCCGGTGGCGGTGGACGGACCCCTGCTTTCGATCCGCCGATTCGGTAAGAGCGTGATGCAGGGCAAGGATCTGGTAACCCGGCTCACGCTCACCGAAGGCATGTTGGAGTTGTTGCAGGCGGCGGTGCGGGCGCGGTTGAACGTTATGATCAGCGGCGGTACCGGCGCCGGAAAAACCACGCTGCTGAACGTGCTCTCGAGTTACATCCCGGAGGACGAGCGCATCGTGACCATTGAGGACGCGGCTGAGTTGCGTTTGCAACAGACGCACGTGGCGCGCATGGAAACGCGGCCGGCCAACGTGGAAGGACAAGGCGCGATCAGGATTCGCGACCTGGTGATTAACGCTCTCCGTATGCGTCCCGACCGTATCATCGTGGGTGAGTGCCGCGGCGAGGAAGCGCTGGACATGCTGCAGGCCATGAACACGGGCCACGACGGCTCGCTGACCACGGTCCACTCCAACAACCCGCGCGACGCCCTATCCCGGCTGGAAGTGATGGTCGGCATGGGCAATTCCAACATGGGCGTGCGCGCGATCCGCCAGCAGATCGCGGCCGCGCTCGATCTCATTGTGCAGGTTTCGCGTTTCAGCGACGGCAGCCGCCGTGTGACCCACGTGACGGAAGTGATCGGTATGGAAGTGGAAACCATTACCCTGCAGGATATTTTTCTGTTCGAAAAGGCGGGCATCGCCGAAGACGGCCGTGTAACCGGACGCTTCCGTGCTACCGGCATCCGTCCCCGTGCCAGCGAACGGATCAAGGCGTGCGGCATCCAACTGCCGACGTCGTTGTTCCAGACAGTGGTGGAGATCAACTAGCGTATGTCGCTATTACCGACCATTTTTCCCGCTCCGCGGAAACACCGGAAGGCGGCGCGAGGCGGTAGAACCGTTTGCGCGCCGTGCTCCGCGGCAGCGGCCAACACACGGAGGACCCGCTGCGCAATCCGTAGCCGGACTCTCGATCTTCGGCCGGACGTGGGACCCACGGCGACGGTGAGGCCTTCACTGTGATGCGCCAACTCATCGAGGTTGGGACCGGCAAGAAAGACCCAAACCCTCAAGGGCATGGCCGCGAATCTCGCCGGGAAAAGCGTTACCCGCTGGTCTGTGCTCTACAGATCTCCTGGCAGCGCGCAAACGGAGAATTGTGCACCACCCGGGCCACCTGCCGCGAGATCTCGCGGCACGGGGCCCTCGCGGAGTGCGGCGAACCTCTCGTGGCTCGTTCGAATGTCTACCTCAGCGCCCCAAGCTATGGTCTGATGGGCAATGCCACGGTTCGATATTGCCGGCGACTGGCTATGAAGTTCGCAATCGGCTTGGAATTCACCTGGGCCGCGGTTTTCGCCGAGGAGGGCAGGAAGCAGATGTCCCAGGGGCCGAAAATAATATAGGGCGCGCCTTTTTCGTGTCGCCGGACTGCCGCGTAGTCGCCCATCCTTATAGATAACGCCTGCGCCCGGATTCCCTACCCTGGCAGGACCGGAGGTCGCAGTCGCGTGCAGCGGTGGCGTCTCCCGCGACGGTCTCGACGCACTTCGAAGTGCCGTCCGGGATTCCGGCGGGCAGCGGCGAACTGGTGGTGGTGGCCAACGGCATCGCTTCCACCCCGGTTGCCGTCACCGTGAATTAACGCCGTCGCGCTTTTCAGAACACGATTTTCACGCCTGCCTGGACCAACCGCGGAGCCGTGGCGCTAACGACCTGCCCAAACGTGGAACTGGCGATGTTGCCGTCGACGGCTTGGGGTCCAAAGAACTGCGCGTGGTTGAAGACGTTGAAAGCTTCCAGGCGGAACTGCATGGATTTCGATTCGGTCAGGCGCAGGTTCTTGAGCAGCGCCATATCGAAATTCAGCATTCCGGGGCCATGGAAATAGCGCCGCGAGGCGTCGCCGGGAGTGCCCAATACATTCTGGCTGAACAGGTCCGGATTGAAGTACGGCCGGCCGTTCCGGGCATTGTGGTTCAGATTGAGGGAACCAGCCGCTACATCCGGCTCATCGACCCCATAGTTGTTAATGCCGTTTGGCTCCGCGCCCAACAGGGAGTTATCGCCGTAATCCGTCAGGGTTACCGGCAGACCGGTGCTGAAGCGCGTGATCCCGGATAATTCCCATCCTTGAAGGGCGCGGTTTGCGCCGCGCAACCAGCGCTCGAAAGGAAGCCGGTAATTGTAACTCGCCACAAAGTTCTGCCGGATATCGAAGGCGGATAAAGCCCTGCTGAGCGAGGGATTCAGCGGGTAGACCTCTTCGCCCAGGTTAGAAGATTGATCCAGGGACTTGCTATATGTATACGCGGCCAGCAATTGCAGCGGCCCGCTGGTGTGGCGCAAAGTGACTTGCAGAGCGTTGTAACTGGAGTTACCGATGGTGGTTTCGAGCGTATCGCTGCCGAAATTCGGCCCCAGCGGCCCTCGGGTTCCGTCGATCGTCTGGCCAGAGGCAGTGATGAAAACGTTGCTTTCATTGAACGGACCGCAAGGAGCCTGGCCTGGAGCCAGATTGGCCGGGTTACTCAGTTGCAGACAGAGCGCGGGATTGCCCGGATTGGCCTCCTCCAGCACCAGCAGGCGATGCGCCTGGGTACCTATGTAGCTGGCAGCCAGAACGGTGTTGTTCCCGAATCCATGCTCGATAGAGAGCATATACTCTTCGGTGTAGGGAATCCGGTTGTTGGCCGGGTACGCCGGCACGCCGCTGATGGGTTCGAACTGGGACCAGTCAAGACTCGCGTCCGGGTGGCCGGCCGAGGTGTTTAAGGGCGCGAGCTGCACGGGGAAGTACTGGCCCAGGTTTTGACCCGTTGCCGCGCTGACGAATGGCGTGGAAAATAGTGGCGGAGCGGGGCTGGTGTAAGTGGTTCCATACGGGGCATTCGCGCTCATGATTCCGATGGTCAGCGCTTCGATGGCGGTATAGAACATGCCATAACTGGCCCGGATGCTGGTCTTGCCGGAACTGCCGGGCGAGTACGCCAGGCCCACCCGCGGCGCGAAATCCCGATTCCCGGCGGGCGCCAGGGTACGGGGCACGCCGGGGTCTGTGGGAAACAGGATACCGGCGGGCGCGCCTGGAAAAACGACCGACTGGCGGCCGGGTTCGAAAGTAGCGATCTGGTTATATTTCTCGTACCACGGTTCGATGCGATCCCAGCGCAAGCCGTAATTCAACGTCAGGTTCTTCTTGATGCGCCATCCATCCTGCGCGTACAGTCCGGCGTATTTGTTGCGGCCGTAGAACGACTGAAGCTGGCTTTGGTTGTACTGGCTGGGAATCCCCAGCAGGAAGTCCGCGAAGTCGCTGCCGGTTTCGCTGCCATAGAATACAAAATTGCCGTTCAATTGGGCAACGGGATTGACGTTGACCTGGTCCGCATGGAACTGCGCGCCGGCCGCGATCGTGTGCGGCCCGGCAACTTTCGAGAGGTTATCGTTCGTTTGGAAGGTGTTGTCGATCTGCTTAAGCTCGTTGGTATTCGTGCCGATCGAGAAGTCATTGAAATTGACGCTTTCCACACCCTCGGTCTTGGGCGACAAGGCCACGATACCCGGCGTATTCCGGCCCACTACGAAGCCCTGGGATGCCAGACTGACCCCCACGCCTCCAATGGGCCGCCCCAAATCCGTGGAGTCGCGCATGAAGCTGACATGCAGCTCGTTGACGGCGGTAGCACCGATGGTCTTCGTGTCACCCAAAGCCAGCAGTTGCGCGCGGCCCAGATTCAGCGCGTTGAAGCCCGGGACATTCGCGCCCCCTTGTGCCACGGGGTATGGATTGTCCTGCCGCCAGCCGTCTAAGAAATAATAGGCGGACATGCGGCCCCAACGGCTATCGCCGTCGAGCCGCAGAGCTCCTTTGTTATCTCCGAGGGTTTCGTTGTAGGACGACGTGGAATAGGTGGCATTCGCGTTGTTGGGCGCGGGAATGTATTGCAGTAGACTCGCAGCGGGCGCGGACCACGCGCTGGCCGGTACGATGGCATTCGGGAGCACGCACTGGGTGGGATTGGTGCAGCCGGGGAAGTAGTAGGGCTCACCGGCCGTCACGCCGTAGCCGAGTCTCCCGGAAAGCCGACTGGCCCAATAGGGGCCGCTGACGGTTGCCGGTACCAGGCTTCCATTTGGGCCGGTGGTGGCGAATGCGCTCGCCAGATCGGACAGATTTCCGGCGCGGTCCTGGAGCGAGGGAACCGGGATTTCGCCGGTATCGATCCCCTGGGTCAACCGGGTGCCCTGGTAATCGGCAAAAAAGAAGATCCGGTTCCATTCGATCGGGCCACCCAGCGTGGCACCGAATTGGTTCTGGTTGAATGCGCCGCGCGTGGGAGAAAAATAATTGCGGGCATCGAGGTCCGTGTTACGCAAGAATTCGAAAAGATCGCCATGAAAGGCGTTGCTTCCGGACTTGGTCACCACACTGATTTGCCCGCCGCTGAACTCGCCATACTCCGCGTCGAAATTGCTGGTCAGAATCCGGAACTCGTCGATCGAATCCAGATTGGGAACGATCGCCGCACCCATGTTCACGTCTTCTTCTACGTCGCTGCCATTGAGCACGAAGCTGTTGGCGAATTCCCGCTGACCGTTGATGGAAACCGTACCGGGATTCAAATCGCCGGATGGAGAAAACGCGCTGACACCCACATCCTGCGTGGTGTCCGTGGTCAGCGAAGTGACTGGCACGACACCGGCTTGCAGTGCCAGCAAGTCGGTGAAACTCCGGCCATTCAGCGGTACAGCCGTCATTTGCCTGCCCGTGATCACCTCACCCAGCTGGGTGTCGGCAGTTTCGACGTGCGCGGCGGACCCGGAAACGGTGACGGTTTCGGTCCGTGGGCCGATCGAGAGGGACAAGTCCAGTACCGCTTTGGCGGCGACATCGATCGCAATGCCCGTACGCCGCAGAGGCTTGAAACCCGCGGCGGTTACTTCCACATCGTAGCGGCCAACGGGCAGGTTCTGGAACGCGAAGAAGCCGTGGGCGTCGGTGGCGACGCTTTCTTTCACGGCGCCGGAGATGGCCGTGACGCGCGCAGCCGGAACCGCCTTTCCGGCCGGGTCGGTGACCGTGCCCAGCAGGCTTCCGGCCTCGCCGGCCCAGAGGGCGGATGTCATCAGGGCGAACAGGCCCATGCAGGCCGAGGATCTTCTCTTGCAAGTCATTTGCATCAATAAAACAGAATACCCATTTGATCCTTGGCTGTAAAACAGTTTTTCGCAACTCAATTGCAATTAGCACGGAACGGCGAATTTCGCCGGGCGAATGGCGGCCAAGGGGGAATCAAGGCCCTCCGGCGCTACGCTGGGGACCCGCTACAAGCCAGGTTGTCGATCAGCCGCGTGCCGCCGACCCACACGGCCGCGGCCACCCGCACGGGACCCGCGATGCGCTCCACCGGCTGCATGTCCGAGTCGGCGGCGATCTCCAGATACTCCACCCGTATGCGCGGCTCCCCAGCCAGGATATCCAGCGCGGCCAGCTTGACCGCTTCCGCGCTGGTTTCGCCGGCCGCGATGCGCTGTCCGGCCACGCGGAGGGCCTGGTAGAGTCGCGGCGCGATGCTCCGCTCTTCCGCGCTCAGCTGGCGGTTGCGCGAGCTAAGCGCCAGGCCATCCGGCTCGCGCACGGTGGCAACGCCGGCAATCTCCACGGGCAGGTTCAGATCTTGCACCATGCGGCAAATCACCGCCAGTTGCTGGGCATCCTTTTCACCGAAATACGCGCGATCCGGCTGCACGATCTGAAACAGTTTCAGAACCACGGTGGCGACCCCCCGGAAATGCCCCGGCCGGAAGCGGCCCTCCATGGCATCCGCTACGCGCCCCACTTCCACGAAGGTCACTTGGGGCCGCGGATACATCTCCTCTACCGGCGGCGCAAAAACCACATCCACACCTCGCGCGGCGCAAAACGCCAGGTCGGCCTCGAGCGGCCGCGGATACCGGGTGTAGTCCTCGCTCTGATTGAATTGCGCCGGATTGACGAAGATGCTGACCGCTACTGTCGCGGATGCGGCGCGGGCTTCGTCGATCAGACGGCCGTGACCTTCGTGCAGCGCGCCCATGGTGGGAACGAATCCGAGGGGACGCCGCGATTGCGCCAGCCATCGCCGCATATCCGCGATCGAGTGGATGGACTGCAACGCTACTTCGCCTCTACCGTCAGGTCTGGCGCCAGGTCTGCCGCCAGGCGGCGGTGGCCCGATGGAAACCGGCCCATCCGCACATCGTCGGCGTAGGCCTTCGCGGCGGCCACGGCCTGCTCGCCCAAGTCCGCGTAGCGCCTCACAAATGGCGGTACGGCGTCTGGCGAGAGACCCAGCATGTCGTAGCTCACCAACACCTGGCCATCGCAATGCGGACCCGCCCCGATACCAATTGTCGGAATGCGCAACTCCGCCGTGACGGTTTCCGCCACGCTGGCCGGGATGGACTCCAGCACCACCGCAAATGCGCCCGCCGCTTCCAGGGCCTGCGCGTCCGCCAGCAACTGTTCCGCTTCTTCCTCCAGCCTGGCTTGCTGCCGGAATCCGCCGAGTTGATGGACGGACTGCGGTAGCAGCCCCAGGTGGCCCATCACGGGAATGCCGGCTTCCACCAGGCGCGCCGCCGCTTCCACGACGGCTCCTCCGCCTTCGATCTTCACCGCAGCGGCGCCGCCCTCCTGAATCAGCCGTCCAGCATTTCGCAGCGATTCGGCGAGGGTCACTTGATACGTCAGAAACGGCATATCCGCCACCACGAAAGCCCGCTCCACGCCCCGGCTCACCGCCCGGCTGTGATGCACCATCGCGTCCAACGTCACCGGCAGAGTGGTCTCGTAGCCCAACACCACCATTCCCAGCGAATCTCCGACCAGCAGGATGTCGATGCCGGCGCGGTCCAACAACCGTGCCATGGTGTAGTCGTAGGCCGTCAACATGGCGATCTTTTCGCCGCGCTGTTTCTTGGCTTGCAGGTCGGGCAGCCGGATCCGCTTTGTCTTAGTCACACCGTTCTCCCTTGGGCAAGAGTTCCTCGATCTGGGCTGGTTCTTCCCCCAGACCTCGCTGGCGGGCGATTTCCAGCTTGGCAAGCCCTGCCGCGCGATATAGCCCGGCTACCGCTGCCGGAACCTTTCCGATCGCCGACAGATGCCCGCGCACGGCGCGGGCCGAACTGGAACGTATTCCGCACGCTGGTGCGCACCAGGGGTTCGAGCGCCAGGAGCGCGGTAGCCTCGTCCACGCCCGCCTCATTCATCAGCATAACAGCCGTGGAGATGTTGATTGGGCTTTCAGCCCGCCCTACTAAACCGAAAAGCGGGATCGTTATTCATCATTATTCATCAATATTCATCGTTTTTTGTCTTGGGGGACGCCTGGCGGGGGACGGAGGGGGGCGGA
>Ga0187855_10002965_pt1 | contig 12645 bp, 10 predicted proteins | sample June2016WEW_8_10_2_FD_132969 | JGI IMG/M metagenome (GOLD analysis project Ga0187855, IMG submission 132969) | Peatland microbial communities from SPRUCE experiment site at the Marcell Experimental Forest, Minnesota, USA - June2016WEW_8_10 | ecosystem: Environmental > Terrestrial > Soil >...
CGCCAGCTTCTCCGACGCCCGCGACTCCAAGGATTTCGCCCTCTCGGACCTCAAAGGATATGTCCGAGAGGCCGTTGCCCGTGAGTCCCTGTACGGTCAGCGCGACGAGTAGCCGCGAGGGGATTCGCGCGGTCGCGGCCGCTCCGAGCCCGGTTCGGCCGGTCATACGTTCGATCAGCAGCGCGCGGGTCGCCCGGCTCGTCGGGATCGGCGGCTCGCTGGCTCCGTCACGCAGCACTGTGATGCGGTCGCTGATCCTGAGCACCTCGTCGAGTCGATGTGAGACATAGATGATCGCGCCGCCAGCGCGTTTGAGTTCGCCCATGATGTGAAACAGCCGCTCGGCCTCCTTGCTCGAAAGGGCGGCAGTCGGCTCGTCCATGACGAAGATCCGGCCAGACTCCGAACCATCCTCGAGGAACGTTGATGCGATCTTGACGATCATTTGGTCGCCGGCCGGCAATCGGCCAAGGATGGTCTCCGGAGCGATATCGGCGACTCCGAGCTTCGCTAGGGCGCCCCGAGCACGCTCATGGAGCGCAGGCCAGTCGATCAATCCCGCAAACCGCGTCGGGTAAGAGTGGCCAAGAAATAGATTCTCGGCGACGCTCAGCCGCGGCAGGACATTCAATTCCTGATGCAGGAAACGCAAGCCTAAACGGTGCGCGTCCCGAGTGCTTGCAATCGAGACGGGCAGCCCGTTGACCGCGATCTCGCTCGCGTCTGCCTTAACGGCCCCAGCCAGGATCTTTATGAGGGTCGACTTACCCGCTCCGTTCTCGCCCACGAGGGCGTGCACTTCACCGGCGTCGACCTCGAGTGAGGCGTCGCGAAGAGCGGCAACGCCCCCATAAGCCTTCGAGAGGCGCATGATCGAGAGCAGGCTCACGGCCGCGGCGTCCGAGACATGCCGTGAGCAGCCGTAAAATCGGTGGACCGAGGGGCGGCCTTCACTCCTTCACGTTTTCAGCCGTGATCAGTTTAGTCGGCACGTAGATTACAGCCTGCTTGATCTTTTCACCCCCGAGAGAGCGCTTGACGGCGTCGGCGGTGGCACGGCCGATGCCCTTGAAGTCCTGGGCCATCGAGGCCTCGAAGTTGCCTCCATCGGCGATCGCTTCGCGCGCTTGCGGATTGGCGTCGATGCCGGTGATGACAATGCCTTCGTCGGCGCGGCCAGCTGCGTCGATCGCCTGCATGGCGCCGAGCGCCGGCTGGTCCCACGCTGCCCAAACGGCCGCGATGCTGCCCCTGGCTGGATTAGCCGCCAGAATCGCCTCCATCTTCGCGCGCGAATCCGCGATACCGCCATCCTTTACGTCCGGGGTCACGCGAGCGAGCACCTTGATGTCGGGGTTGTTCTTAAAGATCGCGTCGGCGATCACGTCGCGCGAGTGCACGGGCGGAAACGCGTCGTAGACGAACATGACGACGTTGCCCTTGCCGTTGATGCGGTTGGCGACGTAAGCGGCGGTGTCGGCGGCCATCGCATAGCCGTTGCTGGTCACGTTGGTCACCAGAAGCGGATTGGCGCCCGCGTCCATCCCGAACACCGGAATGCCTGCGCTCTTCGCAGTCTCGAGACCCGCTGCAACTTGCCCGGGATCAACGTTGATGACGATTGCGTCCACCTTTTGATTAGACACGTCCTCGATTCTGCTGATTACCGCTGCGACGTCGCCCTTGGTGTCAATCACGTTGACGTCCCAGCCATTTGCCTTGGCCGCCTCCTGAAACGCCTCGACGTAAAACTGTGTGCCGGGCTGGGCGAGATACGGCGTGATCACCGCAATCTTTGCAGCGGCGATTGCCGCTCCTGCAGTGGCTGCGAGCGCGAACGCCCCCGCGACAGCGACCCCCGCGCGCCGAAGAATGGATTTGATCGCCAAGTCATGCCCTCCCGCTCATTCGGTCCGGTTCTGCTGACGCGAGCCTAGCATTGCGTCTACAAACTGCAAACGGAGCTTCGGAGCTGGAAGGAAGAAGCATGGCGGGTCCGTTTCTCATCGGGGTGGACGTTGGGACGACATCAGTAAAAACGGCGTTGTTCGATGCCGGCGGAGCCCTTTGTGCTCAGAGCTCGAGCATGATCGAAACGGCGCGGCCTGCACAGGCCTTCGTCGAGCAGGCCCCGGAAGATTGGATATCCGCCACGCTATCTGGCCTGGCGAAAGTCCTGCATGGCGTTTCGCTGGACGCCGTCGCGGGCATCGGGCTCTGCAGCCAGGTCAACACGCACGTCTTCGTCGACGCCAACGGCAAGGCGCTGGCGCCGGCAATTGTCTGGCAGGATGGTCGCTGCGCCCAAGAGGCCGCAAAGCTCGATCGCCTGGTCTCCGAAGAGGCGCGCCTGAAATGGTGGGGCGCGCCGTTGCCGATCGACGCGAGCCATGTGTTGAGCCGCATCGGGTGGATGACGCGGGCTCATTCCGATATTTGGCGTCGCACGCGCTGGGTCATGGCGCCCAAGGACTATTGCCTTCTCCAGCTGACCGGCGAGGCCTGCGCCGACCCGCTTTCTTCGTTCGGAGTCGTGGATTCCTCCCTTCGCTATGTGGACGAACTCATCGCTCTCGTTCCGGGCGCGGCCGAGCGGCTGCCGCCTTTGCGCAACCCGACCGCAACGATTGGACGAGTTCGTGGGGGACTGCCGGGCGCCGGACTCCCAGTCGCTACCGCGACCATGGACGCTTGGGCCGGCATGGTCGGCGCCGGCGCTGTCAGAGATGGCGACGCTGGCTACCTGAGCGGAACAAGCGAAGTCGTCGGAATTGTTTCGCAGCGACGAGTACCCACGCCGGGAGTGATTGCGTTTCCCAATTGTGAAGGCGTCATGCTTCACGCAGGCCCCACGCAGGCGGGCGGCGCTTCGGTTGCCTGGCTCGGCGGGCTCCTAGGCCGCAGCGCAGAGGAGATCTCGGCGCTCGCGGCAAAGAGTGACCTCAAACGTCCCGCGCCGATCTTTCTCCCGCACCTGCAAGGTGAACGTGCGCCGCTTTGGGACATTGCCGCGCGCGCCTCGTTTGCCGGCCTCGACGCCTCGATGGGCGCGAGTGAACTCGCGCGCTCTGTCCTGGAGGGTGTCGCCTATTCCGTCCGCCTACTGCTCGGCGCGCTCGAAGCCTCGTCAGCCGTGGCGGCAACGCGCCTGCGTCACGCGGGCGGAGGGGCCCACTCCGGCGTGTGGTGCCAAATCCGGGCCGACGTCTTGGGGCGCCCGATCGATCGGGTCGCGAACCTCGACTCGGGCGTTGTCGGCGCCGCCGCGTTGGCCGGTACGGCGGCGCATGTCTTTGGGTCTATCGAGGAGGCTGCGGGCCGCATGGCGCGAATCGAGCGCACTTTCGAGCCGAACGTCGCCATGCGGGGATATTACGATGAGGGCTTCGGCCGGTACACTGACCTCTACGCGCGGCTCAAGGGCTTCGGCGGCCGTGAAAGCGAGAATCTTGTTCGACCCTGAGCCTAGCGGCTGAAACCGAGACGAGACTTTCGCAAGCCGCTTGACGCCGATCGCTTTTCAACGCCGTTCGGAGATGCGGCGCTGCAGCGCTTCGAGGAGGACAGCGGCCAGTATGATCGCGCCAGTGGCGAAGCCTTGCCAGAAGATCGCGATGCGCGCCAGATTGAGGAAATTCCTGGTCAGCGCGATGATGATCACGCCAATGATGGTGCGAAGAATCTTGCCTTGCCCGCCGTAGAGACCTGTGCCGCCGATCACGACTGCGGCGATCACCTCGAACTCAAGGCCCTCGCCGGTGTTCGGCGAGACCGCTCCCAGACGCGACACGCTGACGAGTCCGGCGAGCGAAGCGGTGAATCCGACGATCATCAGGCATTGGATCTTGATGCGGTCGGCTCGGATGCCGGATAAAATCGCCACAGTTCGGTTAGAGCCGACCGCATAGACGCGCTTGCCGAAAGCCGTGCGGTCCAGGACGAACCACCCTACGGCGTAGACGATCGCGGCGACCCAAACGATATTCTGGATCGGGAACCAGACAAGCAGGTCCGAAAACGAGCTGGTGCGGAAAAAGTCGCTGAACGCGATTGGCAGCGGAATTTGCACCCAGCGCCCCTGGCCGAAAGACCGCACGATCTGCGGGATGTCTGGAATGGGCTGTCCCTGAGTGACGACGAGCGTTAGGCTTCGGGCGATCATTAGCATCCCGAGCGTCACGATGAACGACGGAATTCTCGCCTTGGTGACGATGAAGCCGACGAAGAGCCCAAGGACAGGTCCGACGAAGAGCGGCGCCACAAGTCCGAGAACGATCACCCACCAGGAATGATCGTTCGCGCTCGGCGCTGGAATCCATCGAACCATGATCCAGCCGGCAACGGCTGCCGACAGGCCAACAACGGAGCCGACCGAAACGTCCAATTCGCCGGCAATCATGACAATCGTCATCCCCGCTGCGACGATAAGCATAATCGTCATCTGCCCCAGCAGATTGCCGACATTGATCGGCGAGAGGAAACGGTCGTTGGCGATTTGCATGGCGACAATCAGGATGGCGAGGACGCCGAGCGCCTGGATGAGGCTGTAGGAGCGCTTGAGGCCTGCGAAGAGCCGCGAAACGCCGGCTAGAGGCTCTGGTTTTGGCGAAGATACGGTCGTCACGCCGCGGCCGCCTGAATTTCTCCGCAGGCAGCGGCGTGGAGGATGCGCTCGCGATTCACGGCCTCGCCCGAGAGCTCGCCGATGACGGCGCCGCGGAACATGACAAGCACGCGGTCGCACAGCAGCACGAGCTCGTCGAGCTCAGTCGTCACCAGCACGACGCCAACGCCGGCGCTCGCGATCTCGTCAATGATTCTGCGAATTTCTTCCTTGGCGCCGACATCGACGCCAATCGTAGGCTCGTCCATGACGAATATCTTTGGCTTTGTTTCGAGCCATTTTGCGAACAGGACCTTCTGTTGGTTCCCTCCGGAAAGCTGGCGCGCAAGCGCTGAGGGACCGGGGGCGTTGACGCGCAGACGCTGAATGTTTTTCTCTGTGGTGCGCTTCATTTCCGCGAAATCAAGGGCGCCCCTGGGACCGCTAAAGCGAGACAAGATCGGAAGGCATATATTCTCGACGAGTGTGAAACTCTGCAAAATGCCCTCGCCAAGCCGGTCGTTGGTAAGGAGCGCGATCCCGCTTTTTAGCGAGGCTGCCGGATCTCGTGCGGGAACGGGAACTCCCCCGACGAGGATTCGGCCAGAGGTCTCGCGGCCCGCGGCCCCAAACAATCCCTTCGACAGCTCCCGAAGACCAGAGCCGGCGAGGCCCGTGACGCCAAGAACCTCACCGCTGCGCAAACTGAAGCTGACATTTTGCGAAAGCCCCGAAAGGCTCAGGTTCTCGACCGTCATCAACGGGGACACTTCATTCGAGGCTCGCACATGCGCCGCACGGCGCGATGTCTCGACTTTGCGCCCGACCATTTGGGTAACGACTTTCGGCAACGTCGTTTCGTTCACTGGGCCGTCCGCCACCACCTCGCCGTCGCGCATGACGGTCAAGTCGTCGCAGACCTCGAATATTTCCGCGAGATAGTGCGAGATCAGGACAAGGCCGACGCCTTGGGAAGCAAGCTGCCTGATGAGGCGCAGTGCGACGCGAACCTGGGAGTCCGTCAAAGAGGACGTCGGCTCGTCCAGGATGAGGATCCTCGGCTCAAGGCTTACCGCCTTCACGATCTGCACCATCTTCTTGATGTCGTTTGCAAGCGCGCTGACGGTCTCGTCAGGGTCGACCGCGATCTCATATTTCTCGAGCAGGCTCCGCGCCGCCGTGCGCATGGCCTTGCGGCGAATAATCCCGAGCCGGTAGGTCGGCTCATTGTTGAGGAGAATATTTTCGCTGACGCTCATCGTCTGGACGAGGTTGATGTCCTGATGCACGGTAACAATGCGTTGCTGCAGGGCCCGCTCGGCGCCGGCGAACCGAACCGGCCGCCCCTCGAGCTCGATCGTTCCCGCATCAGGCGCGTGCACGCCGGCGATTATCTTCGCGAGCGTTGACTTGCCGGCGCCGTTCTCCCCGACGAGACCGCGTACGCGACCCGCCGCGATCGAGAAATCGACGCCGCGAAGGGCGCGGACAGCGGCAAAACTACGGGACAGCCCCCTACATTGCAGTAGGGCCGCGCCCCTTTCCTCAGCCACGGACATCCGCGGCCCGGTCGCGCGCCTCCCTCGCGCGCCGGCCCGCGTCTATTGAGAAAGTCTCGACGGGTGACGCCGTCACTTTCCAGTGACCTGCGGATCGTTGGCAAATTCGGCGGCGTTCGCCTTGGTCAGCAGTTTGGTGTCGAGCCCCAAGAATTCATTGACCTGCCCGCCTTCAAGTTTGGTGATGACGGTGTTCATGCCCTCGTAGCCCATCTTGAAAGGGTCTTGGACCACCAGGGCGTCGATCTTGCCGTCCTTGACCATCTGGTAGGACACGGGATCAAGATCGAATCCGACAAGTTTGACCTGGCCTGCCTTCCCCGCCTGCTCAAGGGCCTGGTAGGCGCCTTGCAGCACAAGCTGATTAAACGCAAAGGCGCCTTTCACGTCTGGCTCCGAGACCAGAAGGTCTTCCATCGCCTTGCGTGAGTCGTCGAACGTCAACCGCGCGACGGGTTGCTCGGGAAGCACTTGGAGACCGAGATCGGCCGACTTGCTCTCAAAGCCCTTGCGGCGGGTCTGGCCGTTATCGTTGGTCGGCGCGTGATCGAGCGTGATGACCTTGCTGCCCTTTGGGAGCAGCGACGCCATATATTCGCCAGCCGATTCGCCGCCCTTCTTATTGTCGGTGATGATCAGACTGATGTATTTGCCCGACCTGATGCCGATGTCGGTAATGACGACGGGGATGTTCTGGGCGTTGAAGATCGTCTTGATCGGCTCGGCGACCATGACGCTGTCGCCAGGGAAGATCAGGACGCCGTCGATCTTCTGAGCGCTCAGGTCTTCGAGATCGGAAACCTGTTTGGCCTTGTCGTCGTCGCCGCCGTTGGTGACGAGCAGGTCGATGTTGACGCCCTTCGCCTTCCATTCATCGACGGCTTTTTTGGCGCCATTGACCATCGTCACCAAGAAGGGATTGGTTCCCCAAAAGACGGAGTAGCCGATCTTGTAGTCCTTGGCCGATGCAGGAATCGTGCTGGCGAGCGCTCCGGTCAGCGCCCCAGCGATAAGCCATTTCATCGCACGCATGGTGGTACTCCTCCCTTGTCGAAACTCTTGTTGACGGGCCGGACACTTTGATTGGCGCGACTATGGCGGCGTCCACGTTCCGGCCCTTGCGATGATCCAATCATCCGCGATAGTGGCTGTCAAACCACAAGGGCTTCGACAGAAGACGAGGCATCCGACGTCACCGACGCCAATGGCTGCTCGCGGCGCATTGCGGAAACGGCGACCGCAGTGATAGGAATCGCGTCACCAGCCTTTCAGATTGAGTCTGGCGGAAAGCGGGCGGAGGAAGCATTTATGTCGATAGGCAGGCATCTGGCGTGCGTGACTCTTGTTCTCGGATTCGGCGCCCTGGCTTCCGCCGCGCGGGCCGACGATGAGATTACGATCGGGTTCGTCACCCACTCCCAAGGCGACCCCTTCATCCAGCAGATCATCGATGGCGCCCAGGCCGCCGCCAATGATCTTGGGGTTACGCTCAAAGTGGCGCAGCAGCAGGGGGCAGCGCCCGACGGTCAGTTGAAACTCGTGCAGAATATCGTCAATGCCGGCGCGCAGGGAGTCGCGACCTCGGTTCCGGGCGATTCGATGGCGAACAGCCTCAACGACATCATCGCCAGCGGTGTTCCGATCGTGCAGTTCAATCTGCTGAGCGCAGCGGTCAAGGCGCCCTACGTCGGCGAGAAGTCGACCCAAAGCGGCCGCATATTGGGCAAATCAATTGTCGACAAACTTGGCGGCGCTGCGACCAAGGGAAAAGTCATCATCGGCAACTGTTTTCCTGGCCTGACCGTGCTCGAAAATCGCGCCAGAGGCGTGGAAGAGTCGCTGAAGACCGCGCCCGGTATCGCCATTCTCGGTCCCTTCGATGTGAAGGTCAGCGCTGTCGAGAATTACAATCATTGGGAGCAGCTCTATGCGGCGAATCCCGACGCGGTCGCCCTCGTCGGCCTATGCGCTCCGGATGTGGCGAGTCTGGGCAAGCTGAATGCTGCTAACGCCGACAAATTTGTCGCTGGCGGTTACGACCTGACCGCGCCGAACCTGCAAGCGGTCAAAGACGGGCATGCTTATGTGACGCTCGGACAGAGTGCGTTCGTTCAGGGATATCTTCCAGTCGCGCTGCTTGTGCGCGCGATCGAGAGCAAGAAGCCGCTTGAAGTCGGATTCTACAATGCTGGCACTCAAGCCGTAACCGCCAGCAGCGTCGATATGGCGAACAATCTGCCGGCGATGACGTTTGCGGAGCTTCAGGCGATTTCCGCAGACCCGAAGGCGACCGCGGCTTTCTATAAGCCCTGGTCGCAATGCGTGAACGGACCTGACGCCGGCAAGAGCTGCGCGACGATGGAGCCGATCGCGGCTGAAGCACAGTAGACAAGCAATCGGCGTCCACGCGTTTGGATCCTCGATGGTCGACTCGCCACTCGTCGCCGTCCGCGGTCTACGGAAGCGCTATGGGGGCGTTGTCGCCGTAGACGGTATGAACCTCACCGTGCATCGCGGTGACGTTCATGCCGTTGTCGGGGAAAACGGCGCGGGCAAATCGACCCTGATGAAAGTGCTCGCGGGCGTCGTACGCCCGGACGCCGGCGAGATCGAGTTCAATGGCGTACCGGTCGTCATAAGTTCGCCGGCGGTCGCGCGCCAGCATGGCGTCGGGATAGTCTATCAGGAACTGAGTCTGTTCCCACAACGCTCGGTTCTGGCGAATTTGTTTGTCAATCGCGAGCCGTTGCGGCGTGGGCTGGTCTCGATCCGCGCCATGGAGGAGCGCAGCAGCGATTTGCTCAACCGCCTCGGTCTGCGGTTCGACGTGCATATGGCAGTGAGTCGGCTCAACATCGGCGAGCGGCAGCTTGTCGAACTCGCTCGCGTGCTCCTCGAAGAGCCGCGCCTGCTCATTCTTGACGAACCCAACTCCGCCCTCAATGAACGGGAGACCCAGAGGCTCTTTGATGTGCTGCGACAGCTCAATCGTCGCGGCATCACCATGCTCTACGTCTCTCATCGTCTCGAGGAAGTTTTCGCGATCTGCAACCGGATTACCGTGACCCGCAATGGGCGCGACGTATCCACGAAAGACCGGGCGCGCCTGACCATTTCGGAGGTCATCGAGGGGATGATCGGCGCCCCACAGACGGCCCTGTTTCCACCGCCGCTGCCAAGGCAAAGCAGTCGCGAGCCGGCGGCCGTCATCGTCAAGGGACTAAGCGGCGGCGCGCTGACGGATGTCGCTTTCACCGCTCAGTCCGGGGAAGTCGTCGGTTTTGCCGGGCTCGAAGGCTCCGGCGTCGCGACATTGTTCGGAATATTGTTCGGGACGCAAAAAGCGCGCGCCGGCGATGTGACCTTTCCAGACTCCAGGGGACTGCCGCGCAGCCCCACCGAAGCGGCGCGCCGCGGGATTGCGCTCGTCCCCTCTGACCGGCGACGAAACGGCCTGATGCTTGAGAAAAGCGTGCTGTTCAACATGAGTCACGTTGCGATTGGCGCGCTCAAGGACGGGCTGCCGTGGTTCGATCATGGGACGGCGATGAAACGGGCGCTCCGGCAAATCGACCGCCTGCGCATCAAGACGCGCTCGGCTGGCGCCTTGGCCAGCGAGCTGTCCGGCGGCAACCAGCAGAAGATCGTGGTCGGCAAATGGCTGGAAGTTGCGCCGAGCGTGATTCTGCTGGACGATCCCACACGCGGCGTCGACGTCGGCGCCAAGCGCGAAATCTATGCGCTGATCCGGCGGGTTTCAGCTGGCGGCCGTATCGTTCTGTTCAGCTCGACGGAACTGCCCGAACTGATTGGCCTCTGCGATCGGATTATCGTGCTTTATCACGGTCGCATCGCCGGCGAGATCAAGGGGGGCGAGATTGACGGACCGGCTTTGCTGCACGCGGTCAACACCGGCGAAATCCCGCAGGCGGCATAGCAATGCGCGCCATCGGCTCCGACTCCATCGCACCGCGAAACCAGGAAGGAATTCCCATGATACGTCGCGCTTTCACGATGCGCCTGCAGCCCGGCAAACTCGCCGAATACAAACATTTTCACGACAACGTTTGGCCTGAACTGGTCGCCGAGATCGAGAACAGCGGCATCGCCACGATGACCATATTCGAGAACGACCCGGTCCTCTTTCTCTATTCGGAAATTATCGACGAGAACGCGTGGGACAAGCTCTGGCGCACCAAGATCCATGACAAATGGTCGGAAGAGGCGATGAACCCGCTGATGTTTTTTCGTGACGATGGGATCGTCGAGTCAAGCACCCTTCGGGAGGTCTTCCACCTGGAAACAAAAGCCGGCGCGGCGCGATGACCGACCTTGGTGGAAAGGTCGCCGTGGTCACCGGGGCGAGCCGGGGTCTCGGTCAACGCGCCGCTGTTCGGCTCGCGGCCCATGGCGCCTCGCTGGTGCTTGTCGCCCGCAGCGAGACGGCTCTGGCGGCGACAGCAAGCGGCATCCGCAAAAAAGGCGGGCGCGCCGAGGTGGTGGCGGCAAACTTGAGCGATCCGCGCTCGCTCGACGACGTCGTCGCGGCCGCTAATCGCGTAGGACCGCCGGCCATCCTGGTCAACGCGGCCGGGACCTTCGGGCCGATCCAACTCATCAAGGACAGCGATCCGCACGAATGGATCGAGACGCTGATGATCAACATGGTCAGCCACTACCTGACCTCCAGGGCTTTCGTCGGCGGAATGATCGATCAGGGCTGGGGTCGGATCGTCAACGTGACCTCGGCAAATGCGCTGCATCCCCCCGGACCGCTTCACAGCGCCTACGGCACCAGCAAAGCGGCGCTCAACCACTTTACCCGCCATCTCGCCGCAGAGGTCGAGGGCAGTGGCGTCACCGCCAATGTCATCCATCCTGGCGACGTTAAGACGGAGATGTGGGCCGACATCCGCCTCAAGGCTCAGCAGATTGGCTCACCGGGAACTCCGTTCCTGCAATGGGCCGATTGGGTCGAAGAGACAGGCGGCGACGATCCGGAAAAAGCGGCCGATCTGATCCTCAATCTGATGGGCGATAGCGCCGCCTCGATCAACGGCCAGTTCTTGTGGATAAAAGACGGATTGCAGGCGCCGATCCCAAGCTGGAGCGCCGCGTCGGAATCCCTGCCTTGGCGGAAGTAATGTGACGAACGACACGTTGTCGCCGGAACCCGAAGCCGCCGAAGTCCCGGCTCTGCGCCGGCGCTCGTTTCGCTTGCCTGAGGAAATCGGCGTCATCGTCGCTTTGCTTGTGATGATCGTCGTCATCGGCGTCGCGCGACCGCGCTTTCTCAATCCAATCAATCTGCTGACGATCCTCGGCAACACGACGTTCGAGGGCATGCTGTCGCTCGGCATGGTTTTTCTGCTGGCGATCCGCGAAATCGATCTTTCGGTCGGCTGGATGTTCAATTTTTCCGCAGTCGTCGCCGCGTTGATGATGGTGGCGGGATTCAATCCCTGGCTGGCCGCGCTTGCCGGCGTGGGCTTCGGCGCTGTTCTGGGCCTCGTCAACGGCGTGCTCGCAATCGGCCTGGGGCTACCCTCGATCATCGTTACGCTCGGAACGTATTCAATGTTCGAGGGGTTGTCGCTCGTCGCCAACCAAGGCCGCGCGGTCTTTCCGACCGACCAGTCGAGCAGCTTCTTCGCGTTCGCCTCGATGAAAATATTTCGCGTCGTTCCGGTCGTTGGAATCCTTTTCGTGGCGTTGGCCATTGTCCTGCACATTGTGCTCCACCGTACGCGGTTCGGCTACCGAGTGCAGGCAGTCGGGAGCAACCCCGAGGCGGCCCGCTTTGCCGGGATTCCGATCGCGCTTGTGCGCGTGCAAACACTCGTCCTCATGGGCGCCATCTGCGGGCTTTCAGGCGCGACATATGTCGGTTTCCGTGGCGCAATCGATCCGCAGGAAGGGGCAGACTTCGCGCTCATTGTCATCGCGGCCGTCATCATTGGCGGAACCCCCCTCTCCGGCGGTTGGGGCACAGTCATCGGCGCGGTCGTTGGCATGCTGATCATTCAGGTGATCAGCAGCGGCATTATCTTCTTCGGCATCGACGCGACCTGGAGCACATTCGTCACCGGCGCAGTCATCGTGCTCGCCGTCGCGCTCGATCAGATCGTGAAGCGTCAGAGGGAGAGAGGCGTGTCTTCCTAGCCCGGCTTGATCCCAGGCGAACCATCGTCGATCTGGCGTTGACCGGGCAACGAGTTCAGGCGCTTCGAGTCGATGAAGCGCGCCGCCATTTCGCCAACCACGAGGGCGGTAAGATTCGTATTGTGCATGACGTTGTCAGGATAAATGCTGGTGTCGGCGACCCGCAAATTGTCGAAGCCGCGCACACGAAGATCCGGCCCGACGACCGCAGTCCGATCGCCGGGCGGTCCCATCCTGATCGATCCGGCCTGATGATGGGCCGGCCCCATCGCTTCGGTCAACGCCTCGGCGATCGGCTTATCAAGATCGTCGATCGACACC
>Ga0187855_10002966_pt1 | contig 12644 bp, 11 predicted proteins | sample June2016WEW_8_10_2_FD_132969 | JGI IMG/M metagenome (GOLD analysis project Ga0187855, IMG submission 132969) | Peatland microbial communities from SPRUCE experiment site at the Marcell Experimental Forest, Minnesota, USA - June2016WEW_8_10 | ecosystem: Environmental > Terrestrial > Soil >...
ACTCCCGCGTCCGCAAACTCGCCACGCCACACAAGTTCCCTACAACCGCACAAACTCCTGCAAACACCTACCGAAGTCCTACTAGAGGGTCGCTGAGCAGGCGAGGCAAGGACGCAGTGAGCGAAATGTGCTGGCCGAAACGGGGATGCGAGCCGAAGGCGAGTGTCTCCCGGCTTCGGTCAGCGGCACCCTAGCCCGCAGGGGGCGATGCGGTCCCATAGCTCCGCAAGCGCGCCGAGCTCATCCTCGGTGAAGCGCGAGAGGAACTGCTCGCGCACGACCGCGAGATGCGTGCCGCGCGCGGCACCAAGGCGTTCACGGCCGAGCTCGGTGAGGCAGGCGTAGGCGCCACGGGCGTCGTGTTCGCAGGAGCAGCGCTCCAAGAGCCCCTCCTTTTCCAGCCGGTCGGCCAGACGGGTCAGCCCACTGCGTGAGAGCTGCGCCTGTTCGGCGAGGTCGCACATGCGCATCCTGCCGCCTGGCGACTCGATCAGATGGTGGAGCACCTCGTAGGAGGAGAGCGGCAGCCCGTGGGTGCGCTCGAGCTCGGCATCGACGCGTTTGGCGAGCGAGGCGTGCGCCCGCTTGAGCCCGCGCCAGGCGCGGAGCTCGCCCTCGCTGAGCGTCTGCCCCCCATTCGTGGCCCCGTGGTGCTCCCCCGGGCATTCTTCGCTGAGCGCCTGCGCCCCTGCGGCGATGACGCCCGGCGCCGGCGGTTCGGTGGTGATGGCTGTCGCTGTTGCCATTGCGCTCGGTGCGGACATGATCCGGACCCTCCCTGCTCAATCGAACATAGCAGCGAGCGGTCCCTTCACCGGGATGGCGACGGCCTCGCGAGCAAGGTCACGGGAGAGGCCGATCGAGCGAACACAAGGTCACTCGGCGGTAGGTTGGGGGCGCGTGGCCGTCCACGCCCACCACATCGCCAGCGGCTGGAGCGGCAGCCGCGCATACAGCGCCCAGCGGGGGATGCGACGGAACTCACTGGGATTGAGCGCCATATGCAGGTTGGCGGGGAACACCGCGACGAGCAGCGCAATCAGCCACAGCCCGGAGATGCGTCGGGTGGCGGGCACCAGCACGCCGAGCCCGCCTGCTACCTCGGCCACGCCGCTGACAGCGACGATCGTATCCGCGTCAGCCAAGCGGGCCGTCCACGGCGGGACGATCTGGCGGTAGGGGCGAGGGATGACGAAGTGGTTGACACCGGCCCCGACGAACAGCAGACCCAGCAGCCGCGAGCCGCGCCGGCGCCTCTCGCCGGGTGGTGGTGTCTCCGTCATAGGATCAGCGACCGCCCGGACATCTCCTCGGGCTGGGGGATACCGAGCAGCGCGAGCACGGTGGGGGCCACGTCGGCGAGGATACCCTCACCCTGCAGCAGCCGCACGCCGCCGAGCGTGAGGATCAGCGGCACCGGGTTGGAGGTGTGCGCGGTGTTGGGGGAGCCGTCGGGCTCCAGCATGTGCTCGGCGTTGCCATGGTCGGCGGTGACCAGGCAGGCACCGCCGGCGGCGAGCACCGCCTCGACGACCTCGCGCAGGCAGGCGTCGACCGTCTCGATCGCGCGCACCGCGGCGGGGATCACACCGGTGTGACCCACCATATCGGGGTTGGCGAAGTTGATCACCGAGAATCGAAACCCGCCCTCGGGGTGCTCGCGCCAGGCAGCAAGGAAGCGGTCGGTGACCGCGCGGGCGCTCATTTCGGGGGAGAGATCGTAGGTGGGGACATCCCGCACCGAGGGCGCCAGCTCGCGCCGTTCGCCGTCGTAGGGCGCCTCGTCGCCGCCGTTGAAGAAGTAGGTGACGTGCGCGTACTTCTCGGTCTCGGCGACATGCAGCTGCGAGGCGCGGGCGGTCGCAAGCACGCCTGCGAGGGTGACGGTGGGGCGCTGCGGGGGAAAGGCGATCGGGTAGTCCCAATCTTCCTCGTACTCCGCCAGCGTGGTGAGCTGGTCGACCGGCTCGATCCCGCGACGCCCCACCCAACCGGGGAGCAGCTCGCCGGCCGGCGGTGGACCCCCCGGGATCGAACCACCCTCCGCTCCCGAGCCCGCCGGCACAGTCGAGCCCTCACGAGCGGACGCCTCACCCTCGGTGGGCTGCTCGCCAAATCCCGGCTCGGCCAGCGCGCGCACGATCTCGCGCATGCGATCGGGGCGGAAATTGAAGCAGAGCACCGAGTCCCACGGCCGGATCAGCGCCTCCTCGCCGACCGTGGTAGGGGCGATGAACTCGTCGGTCTCCCCCCGCTCGTAAGCAGCCCGCACGGCCTGCACGGCGGTCTCCTCGTGGTGGGGCGCGCGGCCGTGGACGAGCAGGTCGTAGGCGGCCTGGATGCGCTCCCAGCGACGGTCGCGGTCCATCGCATACCAGCGGCCGACGACCGAGCCGATGCGCACGCGCCCACGCGAGCCTGGTGGCCACAGCTCGCCACACCACCGTTCGAGCAGCGCGATGTGCTCGACGCCCGATTCTGGCGGGGTGTCGCGGCCGTCGGTGAAGCAGTGGATCACGAGGTCGCGCACCGAGAGACGCCCCGCTAGCTCCACCAGCGCCTGCAGGTGGCCGAGACTCGAGTGCACGCCTCCGTCGGACACCAGCCCGATCAGGTGCACCCGCTCGGAGCAGGTAAGGGCGTGGACGATCGCCGGATTCTCGCTCAGCACCCCGTCCAGCACGGCATCGTTGATGCGCGTGAGATCCTGGCGGATGACGGCGCCGGCGCCGAGGTTGAGGTGGCCGACCTCGGAGTTGCCCATCTGCCCTTCGGGCAGCCCCACCGCGCGCCCGCTGGCCGTCAGTGTGGTGTGTGGGTAGGAATCCCACAGCCCGTCAAACACCGGCGTGCGCGCCAGCGAGACGGCGTTGCCGGAACCGGGATCAGCCAGGCCCCAGCCGTCCAGCACGATCAGGCAGGCGCAGGGGACGGGCAGCGTCAAGAGGCCGCCTGGACGATCGCGGCGAACGTGTCCGCCTGCAGCGAGGCCCCACCCACCAGCGCTCCGTCCACGTCCGCGAGCGCCAGCAGCAGGGAGGCGTTGTCGGGGTTGACCGAGCCGCCGTAGAGGATCCTGACGCGCTCGCTCAGCTCCACGCCGGCGCGGTCGGCGATCAGCGCGCGGACGAAGGCCACGGCGTCCTGGGCCTGCTCGGGCGTTGCGGTCTGGCCGGTGCCGATCGCCCAGATCGGCTCGTACGCGATCGCCACCTCCGGCAACTGCTCGTCGGTTAGCCCCGCCAGGTCGTCGCGGATCTGCTGGCGCAGCTTGCGCTCGGTGTCGCCGTCGGCTCGCTCGCTCTCGCTCTCGCCCACGCACAGGATCGGGTGCAGCCCCACACCCAGCGCCGCAGGCAGCTTCAGCGCAAGCGCGCGGTCGGTCTCGCCAAACAGCGCCCTCCGCTCGGAGTGGCCGAGCACCACGCCGTAAGCGCCGGTCTCGGCGAGCATCGGCGGGGATATCTCACCGGTGTAGGCGCCCTCGGCCTCGGCGTGCATGTTCTGGGCGTACACCTCCACGCGCGATCCGCGCGCGGAGTCGACCATCGCGCGCAGGTCGGTGTAGGGCACGCAGATGCCGACGTCCACACCGCTCACCGCACCCAGCCGCGGCAGCAGCGCCTGGATGTACTGCTCCGCTTCGGCCTCGGTCTTGTACATCTTCCAATTGCCCGCAATGAGGGGCGTGCGGGCGCTCACGAGACGCAGGCGCCTTCCAGGGCGACCACGCCAGGGAGCGGGCGGCCCTCAACCAGCTCCAGCGTCGCGCCGCCACCGGTCGAGAGGTGATCGACGGCGTCCTCCAGTCCGAAGTGGGCGAGCGCGGAGGCCGAGTCGCCGCCGCCGACGACCGTCAGCCCGGGGGCCTTCGCCACCGCTTCGGCGACCGCGCGCGTGCCCGCCGCGAACGGCGCGTACTCGAAGGCGCCCATCGGGCCGTTCCAGAAGACGGTGCCCGCGCGCTCGATCTCATGCGCGTAGCGTGCCGCGGTGCCGGGGCCGATGTCGAGGCCCATCCAGCCTGGGGGCACCTCCACGCCGTCCAGCGCCCGCTGCTGCGCGTCGTCGGCGAGACGGTCGCCGAGCACCAGGTCGTGCGGCACCAGCAGGCGCGCACGGCCAGGCTGGGGATCGTGCGTGTCGCTCGCCCGCTTGAGCAGCAGACGTGCGTGCTCCACGTCCTCCTCGCAACATAACGACTCGCCCACCGAGTGCCCCTGGGCGCACAGGAAGGGAAAGCACATCGCGCCGCCGATCATCACCACGTCGGCGACCTGCAGGAAGCGGTCGATCACCCCTATCTTGTCCGCCACCTTCGAGCCGCCCACGATCGCCACGAGCGGCCGCGCGGGGTGCTCGAGGATCCCGGTGAGCGTCGTCACCTCGTGCTCCAGCAGCCGCCCCGCCGCGCTCGGCAGCAGGCGGGCGACGCCCTCGGTGGAGGCGTGCGCGCGGTGGGCCACGCCGAAGGCGTCGTTGACGTACACGTCGGCCAGCTCCGCCAGCGCCCGCGCGAAGGCCGGATCGTTGGCGGTCTCGCCCTCCTCGAAGCGCACGTTCTCCAGCAGCAGCATCTCGCCGTCGTGGAGCTGTTCGGTGAGCGCCCTCACCTGCTCGCCGACGACCGCCGGCGCCAGCGCAACCGGTGCGCCCGTCAGCTCGCTCAGGCGCGTCGCGACCGGCGCCATCGACAGAGTCTTATCGACGTGCCCGTGCGGGCGGCCGAGGTGGGATACCAGCACCAGGCGCGCGCCCTTGCCGCGCAGCTCTTCGATCGTGGGCAGCGCCGCGCGGATGCGGGTGTCGTCGGCGATCTCAACCTCGCCTTCGGGCCCGGTGGGGGCACCGCCGGCGAAGGCGGTGGTCGGGACGTTGAAGTCCACGCGCACCAGCACGCGCCGCCCGTGAACGTCGAGGTCATCGAGGCTTCTCACCGGCCCCACCCACCGGCTGGCCGCCCGAACGGCTCTTCGTCCGTGCTGTTGTCTTCCGTGGCCACCTTGACGATCCCCCCGGACCTCTCCTACAGAACCCTCTGGGCGAGGTCCACCAGCCGGTTGGAGTAACCCCACTCGTTGTCGTACCAGGCCACGACCTTCAGCATCGTAGCGTCCACCAGCGCGGTGAGCTGGGAGTCGACGATCGAGGAGTAGGGCGAGCCGACGATGTCGCTGGAGACGATCGGATCCTCGGTGTAGGCCATGATCCCCTTCAGCGGGGCGCTCTCCGACGCCGCTTTGAGCGCCGCGTTGACCTCCTCGACAGTGGTCGCGCGCTCGCACTCGACCGTCAGGTCCACAACCGAGCCGGTCGGGACGGGGGCGCGCACCGCGAAGCCGTGCAGCTTGTCCTTCAGCGCGGGGATCACGAGGCCGATCGCCTTCGCGGCGCCGGTCGAGGCCGGGATCAGGTTGATCGCGGCGGCGCGCGCACGGCGCAGGTCTTTGTGGGGAAGGTCCTGCAGCCGCTGGTCGGCTGTGTAGGCGTGGATTGTGGTCATCAGCCCGTGCTTGATGCCCACCGTGTCGCCCAGCACCTTCGCCACCGGCGCCAGGCAGTTGGTGGTGCAGGAGGCGCCCGAGATCACGTGGTGCACGGCGGGGTCGTAGTCGGTCTCGAAGTTGACCCCGGGCACGACTGTCACGTCGGGGTCGCTCGCCGGCGCGGAGACGATCACCTTCTTGGCCCCGCGCTCCAGGTGGATCGCGGCGTGGGGGCGGTCGGTGAAGCGCCCCGTCGACTCGATCACCACATCCACGCCCAGCTCATCCCACGGCAACTTCGCCGGGTCGGTCTCGGCCAGCACCTTCAGCTCCTTGCCATCCACCTCGATCGCGCCGTCGAGCGCGCGCACGTCGCCGCCCGGGTAGGGGCCGTTGATCGAGTCGTACTTCAGCAGGTGCGCGAGCGTGCGCGCGTCGGTGAGGTCGTTGACGGCGACCCACTCGATGGCATCCCTATCCGCGCGCGCATTCGCAGCACGCAGCACGTTGCGGCCGATGCGGCCAAATCCGTTGATTGCGACACGTACGGGCATATTTCTCCGAGTCTCCTGGGCGTTCAGCGCGAATTGGCGACGATCTCTACGCGCAGATTGTCGGGGTCGAGCAGGTAAGCAACGTAATAGAGCGGCCCGTATTGCGTTCGCAGTCCTGGCTCGCCGTCGCCATGTCCACCGGCCGCAAGACCAGCTGCGTAGGCATGGTCAACCGCCACGCGTCCGGCTGCACGGAAGGCTACATGACCATAGCCGGGTGCGGGCGGCCGGCCGCGCGTGACGATCCAGAAGGCCGGCCCGGTCACGCCGTAGGCGATCGCGTGCTCCCCTTCGTGCACGCGGCGCACCCCGATCGCGAAGAACACCGCGTCGTAAAAGGCCGCCGAGCGCGCGAGGTCGGAGACCTCTACTCCAAGGTGGTCGATCATCGGCCGCAGTCTGACGCACTGGGCGAATACGCAGTCTTACGCACTGCGCGAATAGGTTCCCGCCCCCCGACCGACCCGCCGCATACGCCCGAGCCCGCGCGTCATGAGTCGCGCGAGCGCTTGTCGACATCGCGGTGGGTGACCGCCACCGTGAGGGCCTCCTGCTCGCGGTAGCGGGCCGCAAGGCCCTCCGCGATCGCCACCGAGCGGTGCCGGCCGCCGGTGCAGCCGATCGCCACCACGAGGTGGGCGCGGCCCTCGGCGATGTACTGGGGCAGCAGGAAGTCCAGCAGCGCGTACAGCCGCTCGTACAGCTCCTCCAGGCGCCCGTCGCGGGCGACGTACTCGACCACACGGGGGTCGATCCCGGTCAGCTCGCGCAGCTCGGGCACGTAGTGGGGATTTGGCAGGAAGCGCACGTCGAAGGCGAGGTCCTCCTCACGCGGGGGCCCGTGCTTGAAGCCGAAGCTCATGAACGTCAGCGCCAGGCGGCCGGTGGCGCGGCGTGGCACCAGCTCGTCGGCGATCTTGCCACGCAGCATCGCCGCCGACATGCCGGTCGTGTCGATCACCACGTCGGCGCGGTTGCGCAGCGGCTCCAGCAGCGCGCGCTCGGCCGCCACGCCGGCCGTCACCGAGCCGTCAGGCGCAAGCGGGTGGCGGCGGCGGGTCTCCTTGTAGCGGTTGACCAGCGTCTGCTCGGCGGCCTCGAGGAACAGCACGTGGTGGTCGAGCCCGACCGACTCCAGTTCGTCCACCACCGCTTGTAGCGCCTCGAAGTAGACGCCGCCACGCACGTCGGAGACGACCGCGGCGCGCTCGACCTTAGAGCCCTCGTGCATGAACAGCTCGGTCAGCGAGCGAATCATCTCCGGGGGCAGGTTGTCCACGCAGAAGTAGCCGGCGTCCTCGAACACGTTCATCGCCGTCGACTTGCCCGCGCCGGAGAAGCCGGTGATCACGACCAGCTCTTTGAGGCTGGACTTCACGACCGGCTTGTTCTGCTGGAAGCGCAGCGGACTCCGAAGCGGTCGGAATACGGACACCGCTTGATTGTGCCGCCTCGCGCGGATGATATGGGAGCGAGGGGCCCGGCTTGCCGGCCTACGGCCGGCTGCGCCACCCTCTCAGTGGCGGAACCAGCCTGTTACCAGGGGACGGCCTCAGCCCGTTCGGTTGAGGTGCGCATGCAGCTCCCGCGCGACCTTCGCCGGCAGCCCCGGCACCGCCTGCAGCTCCTCGCGCGTGGCTCCGACCACCGCTTCGGGCGAGCCGAAGTGGGCGATCAGGGCGCGCTTGCGCGCCGGGCCCACGCCCGGCAGCTCGTCCAGCAGCGAGCTGGTCATCGCCTGGTCGCGCCGTGAGCGGTGGTGGGTGATCGCGAAGCGGTGGGCCTCGTCGCGGGCGCGCTGCAGCAGCTGCAGCTCGGGCGTGGAGTGGTCGAGGATGAGCGGGGCGCGGCGGCCGGGGATGAACACCTCCTCGATCCGCTTCGCCAGCGAGATCACCGCCACGCCACGCTCGCGAAAGCCGCGCAGCTCCTCGATCCCGGCCGCCAGCTGGCCCTTGCCGCCGTCGATCACGACGACGTTGGGCAGCGCCGCGAAGCTCGCGTCGTAGTCGGGGTCGTGCGGAGAGAGGTCGGCCTGACGCTCCCACTGCGCGAAGCGGCGGCCGAGCACCTCCGCCATCGCCGCGAAGTCGTCGGACTCCCCTTCCGCCAACGTGCGGATCTTGAAGCGGCGGTAGTCGGATTTCTTCGGCGCGCCGCCCTCCAGCACGACCATCGAAGCGACCGTTTGGGTGCCGCCGAGGTGGGAGATGTCGAAGCACTCGATCCTCACCGGGGGCACGTCGAGGCCGAGCGCGCTCTGCAGACCCTCCAGCGCCTCCACCCGGCTCTGGCGGCGACGCTCGGCGCGCAGGTGTTCCTGGTCGAGCGCCAGGCGCGCGTTGCGCTCGGCCAGCTCGAGGATCCGGCGCTTGTCACCGCGCTCGGCGGCGCGCAGCTCGACGGGGCCGCCGCGGCGGCTGGCGAGCGCCTCGGCGAGGGCGTCCAGACCGGCCGAGCCGTTGCCCGGGCCGCGCGCCCCGCCGCCCCCGTCCCCCACGTCCCCCCCGGCCGGCACCTGATACAGCAGCTCCCGCTGCACGACGATCTGCGCCGGAATCGAGCTGTGGCCGGCGTAGTACTGCAACATGAACTCCTCCGCGACCTCGGGCAGCGCGCGCTCGGCCTCGTTTGAGAGGTAGAACGACTGGCGGTCGGAGAGCACCCCGTCGCGCACCTGGAACACCTGGGCGTTGGCCTCGGTGCCGTCGAGCGCGACCGCCACCGCGTCGAGCGTGCCGATCGAATCGCTCGCCACGCGCTGGCGCTCCAGCAGCGAGCGCACCGCGCGCAGGCGGTTGCGCTCCAGCGTGGCCTGCTCGTACTCCTGCGCCTCGGATGCCGCCTGCATCCGCGTTTGCAGGTCGCGCTCGATCGTGCGGTAGCGCCCGGAGAGGAAGTCCACCACGCCGTCGATGCTGCGGCGGTACTCCTCTTTGGTGACGTACCCCACACACGGGGCCTCGCAGCGCTTGATGTAGTAGTCCAGGCAGGGGCTGCCGCTGCGCCGTCCCGGCTCGGGGCCGGTGCAGGAGCGGAACATGAAGATCTTCGTCAGCAGGTCGAGCGTGCCGCGCACGCGCTTGGCGTTGGAGTAGGGGCCGAAGTAGGCCCTGCCGGGGCGGTGGCGCTCGCGCGTGAAGTACACCCTGGGGAAGTCCTCGTCGAGCGAGATCGCGATGAACGGGTAGGACTTGTCGTCGCGCAGGCGGATGTTGAAGCGGGGGCGGTACTGCTTGATGAAGCTCTGCTCGGCCAGCAGCGCCTCGGCCTCGGAGCCGACCGCGACGAACTCGATCTGCTCGACCGCGGCGACCATCTCGGCGTGGCCGGGGCTGGAGGGCACCTGCGCCTTAGAGAAGTGCGAGGCGACGCGCTTGCGGATCGACTTCGCCTTGCCGACGTAGATAACGCGGCCTTTGCCGTCGCGGAACAGGTACACCCCCGGCTGGTCGGGGAGGCCGCGACGTTGCTCCGCGAGCGTGGCGGTCAATAGCTGCGCGAGTAGCGGTAGAGCGCGAACAGCGTGTACACGACCATCCCAACCAGGACGAACCAGGCGAACTCGCCGAAGCCCGTTTCCCACATCCGCGGTTTGGCGGCGACCGTCACCGTGCCCACGCCGAGCGCCCCGTACAGCAGCGCGCGGCGGCTGTCGCCGAGGCCGTAGATGTCGAGGCGGCGCGACAGGTACAGCCGCAGCCCGGCGAAGCCGAGGCCAAGCATGAAGATCACGCCGAGGATCGTCTGGAAGGTCGCCGCTGCGCGGCCGCCTCCAGGGAGGTAGGCGACCGCGGCCGCCAGCAGCAGCAGGATCGCCACGTTGCGCGCGGTCTTCTTGCGGTCGTCCATCGTGCCTCAGTCTAGTTCGGCTGTTCCCCGCCGCCGGCTCTTCACGAGGGCGCGGGGGGGAAGCCGGCCGGCCTACCCCACCAGCGCTTCGAGATGTGCGTACGCCGCCTCGACGGCGCGGCGGGCGGCTGTGTGGCGGGCCTCCGACTTGGCCGACTCGTACTTGGTCGCCCACGCCGCCGGGTCGGCCAGCGCGTCCTCGACCTCGCGCAGCGCGGCCTCTGCGGCTTCGATCTCCAGCTCCGCCTTCTGCTGATCGTTGAGGCGATTCTTGGAGGGGCCCTTCGGCTTGGCTTTGGGCTTCGCCTTGGCCGCCTTCGGCTGCGCACCGGCCGCTTCGCCGGGGTCGGCGCCGTTGGTGGAGGCTGTGCGGCCGCCCGCCTCGGCGCCGCCGAGACCACGCTGCGCCGGGCTCGCGCCGTTGGTGGAGCCCGACCCGTCCAGCGCCGTGGGTGGGCGGGTCCCGGTCAAACGCCGCTCTTCGCGCACCCGCACGTACTCCGGCCAGCCGCCCTCGTAGCTGCGCAGCGTGCGGCCCTCCACCGCCACCGTGCGGGTGCCCACGGCGTCGAGCAGCGCGCGGTCGTGGGACACCAGCAGCACCGCGCCCTGGAAGGCCTGCAGCGCGTCCTCCAACGCCTCGCGGCTCTCGATGTCGAGGTGGTTGGTCGGCTCATCGAGAATCAGCACGTTCGCACCGGAGTGCACCAGCACCGCCAGCGACAATCTGCGGCGCTCGCCGCCGGAGAGGCCCGCCAGCGGTTTTTCGGCCTCCTCGCCGGAGAACAGGAACTGGCCCAGCAGCGCCCGCGCCTTGTTCGGCGTCAGCCCCGTCGCGCGCTGCGCCGCGTCGAGTACGCTCTGGCTCGGCGGGCCGCCGGCGCCGAGCTCTTCCGCGTGCTGGGAGAGGTAGCCGACCTTCACGTTGTGGCCGGTGCCGAGCCGCCCCGCCGCCAGCGGCCGCTGACCCGCGAGCGTCTCGATCAGCGTGGTCTTGCCGCTGCCGTTGGGACCCACCAGCGAGACGTGCTCGCCGCGCTCCAACCACAGCTCGGCGTGCTCCAGCAGCACGATCGGCGGCGCGCCCACCTCCACGCGCCCGTCGCTCAGCTCGAAAATCACCCTGCCCGAGCGCTCCGGCGCCTTGAACGCGAACTCCAGGCCCTGCCCGTCGCGAGGATCGCGCTCGATGCGCTCGATCTTCGCCAGCTTCTTCACGCGCGACTGCGCCTGTTTGGCCTTCGTCGCCTTGTAGCGGAAGCGCTCGATGAAGCGCTCCATGCGCTCGATCTCGGCCTGCTGCTTGTCGATCGCCTTGCCCTGCGCGATCTCGCGCGCGGCCTGCTCGCGGCGCCAGTTGTGCCAGCTGCCGGCGAAGAACCGCGACCTGCCGGCCTCGAGCTCGAGCACTGCGGTGCCGACCGCCTCCAGGAACCAGCGATCGTGGGCGACCAGCACGATCGCTGTGTCGAGGCCGGTCAGCGTCTGCTCCAACCACTCCAGCGACTCGATGTCGAGGTGGTTGGTCGGCTCGTCCAGCAGCAGCACGTCCGCGTTCGTCGCGAGCGCCCGGGCGAGCGATGCGCGCGTCAGCTGCCCGCCGGAGAAGGTGTCCAGCGGCCGCTCCAGGTCCTTCTCCGCAAACCCCAGCCCCCTCGTCATCACGGTCGCGCGGTCACGCCACAGGTAGCCCCCGAGCGCCTCGAGTCGCGCCTGCGCCCGTGCGTAGCGGTCAAGCGTCGTCTCCTCGGTGACAGCCCCCTCCCCCATCCTCCTCTCCAAATCCGCCAGCTCCGCCTCCGCGGCCAGCTCCTGCGTGCAGCCGGAGAGGACGTACTCGCGCAGCGCCACTGTGCGCTCGCGGGGCGGGCGCTGATCGTGGAGCGCCACGCGCACGCCCTTCGGCAGGCTGAGCTCGCCTTTGTCGATCGACTGCTCCCCCGAGAGCATCCGCAGCAGCGTCGTCTTGCCGGCGCCGTTGCGCCCGGCGATCGTCATCCGCTCGCGCCGCTCCAGCTTGAACGACACCCCGCGCAGCAGCGGTTTGCCGGCGATCTCCTTGTGGAGGTCCGATGCGATCAGCACAGCCATATCGATCGCCCATGGTAGGCGAGAGCCCTCGCCCGATCATGGTCGCGCTGAGGCGGAAGCGGCCACCGACTTGCCGGGGGCCAGACGACCTCCTACCGAGCAGTCGTCGCTGGCTCGGCTTGATATACGCCGTGCCTGAAGAGCTTGGTGCCGGCACGCTGCCAGCGCTCGAGCCCTTCGGGGCTGAGGAAGGGGTCGGGTAGATGGCGCTCCAGCGCGGCTTGGAACATCAGCGGCCCGAGGTTGAAGACGATCGTGTTCAGTGCGGTCCACTGATGGTCCACGTCTGGGCGCAACAAGCCGTCTCTGGCCAGCTGCTCCCACTGCGTCTCGGCGATGCTCACGAGGGCGTCAAAGAGCTCGAGCGCGCCAGGATCCGCTTCGATGCTTGCCCGCGCCACGTAGCGCAGGGCGTCGGGATGGTCGTGGATCAGCGCGGTGACGCGGCGACCGAGCTCCTCCGCCGCATCCCTTGCGGAGCCTGCGACGGGTACGTCCTCGAAAGCCGCGACGGCGATCGCGGCCACGTGGTCGTTGACCGCCTGCGCGAGCGCGGCCTTGGTGGGGAAGTGGTGCTGCACCAGTCCGGGCGATACCCCCGCCGCCTGTGCGACATCGCGAATCGACGTTCCAGCGACCCCGTTCCCGGCGAACCCCGCCA
>Ga0187855_10002968_pt1 | contig 12639 bp, 11 predicted proteins | sample June2016WEW_8_10_2_FD_132969 | JGI IMG/M metagenome (GOLD analysis project Ga0187855, IMG submission 132969) | Peatland microbial communities from SPRUCE experiment site at the Marcell Experimental Forest, Minnesota, USA - June2016WEW_8_10 | ecosystem: Environmental > Terrestrial > Soil >...
ATGCCGCCGCACTGGGGGATCCATTTCTCGGTGACCAGTGCCGATGAGACGGCGGCGAAAGTTGAACCGCTGGGCGGCAAGCTCATCGCTCCGCCTTTTGACGTCATGGAAGTTGGCAGGATGGCGGTGATCCAGGATCCACAAGGCACCATGTTCTCTTTGTGGCAAGCCCGGAGCCACATCGGGGCCACCCACGGCGGTCCGCTGGGACGGGTCATGTGGCCGGAGCTGCACACGCCCAGCGTGGCCGGAGCCGTGGCTTTTTACGCGGGCCTGTTTGGATGGAAAACGCATCCGGATACTGGCGTGGAAACCGCAGAGTACGTGGAATGGATCAACGGCGAGACCCACTTTGGCGGCATGATGCCCATGCGGGGGCCGGAATGGCAGGGCGTGCCGCCGCATTGGATGATTTACATCACGGTGGCCAATTGCGATGAGCGCGCGGCCAAAGCCAAGGAACTGGGCGCCACCGTCTGCGTGCCGCCGACCGATATCCCCAACGTGGGCCGGTTCGCTGTGATGAACGACGCGCAGGGAGCTACCTTCTCGCTGATCCAGATGATGGCCAGGGGCCAGACAGCCTAGCCGTCGCGATATGCCGGTGGGCACCGGCGGTGCGAGAATAGGTTCCATGCGGAGCCGCTACCCTTTGAGGCGATCGCCGGTCTAACGTCTCATGACCAAAGTACTGATTGCCGGCGGCGGGTTGGCAGGCCTGGCCGCTGCGGCCGCGCTCGGTGGCGCCGGTTTCGATGTCGATCTGTTTGAAGCGCGCCCATTTCTGGGCGGCCGCGCCACCTCCTACACACTGCCGGGGGCCGAAGGCGAATCCGAGACCATCGACAACTGCCAGCACATTCTGCTGCGGTGCTGCGTCAATCTGCTCGACTTTTATACGCGGCTGGGCGTTCGCGAACGCATCCGCTTCTACCGCGAAGTCATCTTCCTGGAACCGGGCGGGCGGGCGTCAGTTCTGCGTCGCGGCCGGTTGCCAGCGCCCTTTCACTTTGCCGGCGCGTTTCTCAAGCTGAAATGCCTGGATGCCGGCGACAAACTGGCCATCGCCCGCGGAATCTGGGCGATTCGCCGCGAGCGGACCCGGCGGCTCGATCTGGACCGCATCAGCATGCGCGACTGGCTGCTGCAAAAGAGGCAAACACCCCGCGCCATCGATCGCTTCTGGCGCCAGGTGCTGGTCAGCGCTGTGAATGAGGACCTGGATTCGATGGCGGCCCGTCACGGATTCCAGGTCTTCTGGCTGGGTTTCCTGGCCCGCGCCGACGCCTACGAAATGGGTGTCTCTTCGGTGCCGTTGGCCCAGCTCTACGGAACCGATGCCTGGCAACGGCTGCCGTCGGTGCGGATTCATGTTCGGGCTCCGGTGGAATCCATCGACGCGAGCGGCTTCGTGGTCGCGGGCGGGCGGAAAACCGCCGACTTCTCGATCTGTGCGCTGCCGTTTGAGAAGTTGCCGGCCCTCGGGCTTCCCGCTCCTGCTTTTGAGCATTCGCCGATCACCGGCGTCCACCTGTGGTTTGACCGCGAAGTCACTACCCTGCCGCACGCCACGCTCCTCGACCGCACCATGCAATGGATGTTCAATAAGGACGGTGGGCGTTATCTGCAACTGGTGGTCAGCGCTTCGCGCGATCTGACCACCGTGTCGCGCGAGGATATCATCGACATCGCGTTGGGCGATCTGCGCCTGTATTTTCCCCGCGTGCGCGAGGCAACCCTGGTGCGGGCCCACGTCGTCAAGGAGCAGCGCGCTACATTTTCGGCCGCACCCGGCACTGAGGCTCTCCGGCCGCCGGCCGCAACCAGTGTCGCCAACCTTTTTCTCGCCGGCGACTGGACCAACACCGGCTGGCCCGCCACCATGGAGGGCGCTGTGCGCAGCGGATACATCGCCGCCGCCGCCGTGGCCCGTGCCGCCGGCAAACCCGCCGAATTTCTCCTGCCGGATATCGCTTAGCGTGTGGCCTCGTGTCCGAAGATGAGGCTTACGGTCGGGTAAGCTCTCGCGAAGGCCCGCAGTTGTTCCAGGCTTACGCGGCCGCGAGCGGTTCCCGCTTGATTCCAACCACGAGGCCCGACGCCGTTCTGGAACCCCCAGGAGAAGTGGCTCGCGTCGCCAGTCAATAGAACGGGTGTTGCGCCGTTGATCAGATAGGCGATGTCATCGTCCGTGTGGCCGGGCACCGAGATCGCCCAGAAGGATCCGTCGCCAAAGAGATCCACGCTAGGCCCGAGAGGGGCCATCCTAGGCGCGGCCGGAAAATCGATGCTGAAAAACTTCGACTTGCCTGAAAAGTGGTTCGCGACAGCGGCTCGTGCCAAAAAGCTGGCTTCCGCCTTGCCGAAAATAAACTCGGTCTGCGGCCCGAGTGCGGGAACGCCCCCGGTGTGGTCCGGATGGAAATGTGTGAAGAACACCGCCTTCGGGCGAACATTCAGCCGCGCCAGTTGCGCTGCCAGATCCGTACCCGCCTCCTGCCGATTGGTCACGCCGTTGAACCAATTGAACAACCTCATCGCCTCGGTGTAATTGCCGTATGGCGGATATTTCGCGAAGGAGCTGTCAAAGCCTGTGTCGATCAGGAAGTCTCCGCGGCTGGGATGGTGCACCCAGTGAACGAGCACGGCGAGATCGCGCGGCGTATGATCGCAGTCGGCCTGTTTCGGGCTCGCAGGGTCGAGGTTCAGACAAGCGTCCATGTGGACAACGCCAGTTTGGAAAGTAGTTAAGGAAATGTCGCGCGGATGCGCCAGCACGTCGTTCCAACTGGTGAATGCCGCGCGAGGAACTCGATATGCCGTGACCGGGAATCGATGAAATCCTCCGCGGACCAGATAGGCGGCCAAAGCGCCCACCGCCAGAATCAGAACGGCGGCCGGGAACCGGAGTTTCTTGAGCCTCCACACGTCGCTCACAAGCCTATCCCTGTTGACGCAGCTATCGCAATCGCGATGCCGGAACTCCGTCGGCGAAGTGCCAGACCATCCGTCATTCTCCCAATTGCGTCGCCTTCACGGAGCCTGAACGATCGATTTTGAGCACGGAGCCGGCGTGGAAAGATCGGCGGCACGCCCCAACTACTAGTTCTATTGCGGTCAAGAAGGCGAGCCGTTGCTCGAGCCTATCACAGCTCAGAGGCCGGGCTGTCGGCCCCTTACCTGGTCGCTGCGGCGATCAGCCAGATGTAACTGATACAGAAACAGAGGAGCGCGCCGAACCCTAGCGACTGGTTTCGCGTGTACTTGAATCGCGTATAGGAACCCGGATCATTGGGATGGTGTAAGTGATGCTCATAATTCACGGCTAGCAGGATCATGAAGAGCACCCCGTAGATGATGCTCATCGCTACCAGGAACAAAGGCGACGCGAACGGCTTGAGCGAGCGACCGCTTGACTGATTGAAATTCAGTGAGCCGACAAGCAGCACGATCGACCCTGCCGCCAGGTAGTGATGTTTTGACCACATTACCTGCCGCCAGCCCGAGGACAAATTTCGTAATATCTAAGTACATGGGAAGCAGTCTCTTGCCAAACTCGCCATGTTTTCCTCCGGGATCGAAGACCACCGGCTTGCCCTTGCTCTGTAGATAAATAATGAACCATACCAGCGCGAACAGCCCCACTGCCGTTGCGACTCCGGGAAAGCCTGGAAACAGCATGCATTGAGGATACAGGATATTACTCCCAGGTCTTGCCTGACAGATGCGCGCCCATCTAGCGACATGGGCCTCCCGCTGGCCATAGGCCATCGTTTGACGGCGGGGCGCCACGGATTACCACGTACCGCGCACGCTTCATTGCGAGGAGAGTATGCGCATGGCGGCAACGTATTGCGCAGTGATGTTGACGAATAAAGGAGGGCCGGAGGCGCTCCATGTTGTCGAGTTGCCGGTTGATCCTCCTGGCCCAGGGCAACTGCGCGTGCGGGTGCGCGCTGCTGGGGTGGGCTCGACGGACCTGGTCATGTTGGCCGGAAGGTATCGGTACGCGCCGAAGATACCTTTGGTGCCTGGTTACGAGATCGCCGGGGTAGTGGATGCGGTCGGCACTGGCGTCACCGGTTTCGAAGTGGGTGATCGTGTGGCTGCGCTCACCGTGTACGGGGGCTTCGCGGAACTTCTTGTTCGCGAGGCCGGGCACTTCCTGCCTGTCCCCGATGGCGTCTCCGATCGCGACGCGGCCGCGGTGATCCTAAACTACATCACCGCGTGGCAAATGATTCATCGGGTCGCGAAAGTTCAGCCCGGCCACACGGCGCTCGTTACCGGTGCCGCGGGCGGCGTTGGCACTGCCGCGCTGCAACTCCTACGGCTGGCTGGCGTGACGACTTATGGAGCAGCTTCCGCACAGAAGCACGACACATTGCGCTCGCTCGGTGCGACGCCGATCGATTATCGGTCGGGGTCGATTGATCGTCTCATGCGCGCCCTGCAGCCTCAGGGCGTCGACTACGTGTTCGACGCCGTCGGTGGTGCCGACATCGGCCGGTGCATAGGTGCGCTCCGGCGGGGAGGGACGTTGGTCGGATTTGGTTTCATGGGCGCCTCCGGAACGGTTTCCCAACTGGCCATGTTCGCCAACATTCTGCTCGGGGCGCGCCTGCGTGGCCGGCGCGGCAAATTCTCTGGCATCACGATGCTCTATCGGAAGAAGCCACAACTACTGCGAGAAGACCTTCCCAAGATCTTCTCCCTCCTCGGGGAGAAGAAGATTAATCCGCTGGTTGCCCGCACGTTCCCGCTATTGGATGCGAGAAAGGCCCTTGAACTTCTAGCCGGGGGCTCAGTGGAAGGGAAAATCGTGCTCCTGAATGACTGATCTTGAGTCGCGGCGCCGTGGCCCGCACCGCCAGCCATCCCGCCCAATTCTTACTGCCGAATGTCGCGTAGGGCGCCATAGGCGCCGGTTCCGGCCGCTTACCGTGCGCTTCTCTTCACCAGTTTGATTTCAAAAAGTCTTGGCCACAGCTTCCCGGTGACGAACAGGCGGTCGGCGGCGTCGTCGTAAGCGATCCCGTTGAGCACGGCCCCTTCGCCTCCCACCGGGTCGGTCGGGCTGAGCAGCCCGGCGCAGTCAATCCACCCCACCACATGGCCGCTCTTCGGGTCGATGCGCGCAATCCGGTCCGTCTGCCACACGTTGGCGTAGACCTCACCCTTTACCCATTCCAGCTCGTTCAGGTCCTTGACCGGCTGCCCATCGGCCGTCACGGTGATGCGGCTGATCTCCGTCAGGGTTTCCGGGTCCCAGAAGCGGAGCTGCGGAGTCCCATCGCTCATGATGATCCGCTTGCCATCCTGCGTGAGGCCCCAGCCTTCGCCCGGATAATGGTAATTGCTGCGCAGTTCGAAGGTGCCAAGGTCGTAGATGAATCCCTCGCGCGCCTGCCAGGTGAGCTCGATCAGGTGGTCTTTCCAATTCACGATGCCTTCGCCAAAATACTGCCCTGGCACATCCCGCTTTTCCAGAACCTCACCCGTCTCCAGTTTCACTTTGCGAATGGAAGACTGGTTGTTCAGCCCGGTCCCCTCGTAGAGGAATCCGTTGAGGTAGAAAAGCCCCTGCGTGAATGCGGTGTTGTCGTGCGGGTACGTGTGAACAACCTGGCAAGAGTACTCGGGAATGCCGCCCGCTTCGGTGGCGGGCCCGCAGGCGGCCGCGGCCAGAGCGGTTGCCAGAATCAGGATGCGCATATGAGAATCAGCGTACCGCGAAAACCGTCTGAGCCACGACCGTCAGGGAAGTGGTCCGCGGCGATCGCAACCGCCAACGGCCGTCAGCTAGAAAGGAAATTCGCTGCGCGATACCTGCTGGTAAAGCCCGGACTTGGCTAGGTGATAGCCATAGGGATTAATGGGTGCGCCGCCGATGCGCACCTCGTAATGCAGGTGCGGCGCTGTCACGCGACCGGTAGCGCCCACCGCGCCGACAACCTCGCCCAGACGGACAGCCTGCCCGGTCTGTACGAATGTGCGCGAGAGGTGAGCATAGTAAGTGCGAACCCCGCCGCCGTGATCCACCTCCACCATGAGGCCATATCCGCCTTCCCACGAAGCCTTCAGCACCACTCCATCGGCCGTCGTCCGGACCGCGGCGCCAATCGGTGCCGAAATATCGACGCCGGTGTGGAACGCTCCCTCACCCGAGAAGGGGTCCAATCTGCCGCCGAAGGCCCCCGTCAGGCGGCCTGCCACCGGCCAGATGCTGGGACGCGCGTTCGCCGGCTGAATCCAGCGCGTGCGGTCGTGGTGCAATTCCATCGCATTCGCGCTGCGCAGAAAATTGTACTCCTCCACGCTCTCGGCAAAGCTCGGAGTCAGCTTGCCTTCGCCTGAAATGTCCGACGGCCCCTCCAGCTTCTGCTTGATGCCGTAGGCGATCGAAACTTCCTGGGCGTAGATTTCCAGGCTGGCCAGTTGCTGGTCAGTCTGATTCACCACTTTTTGCAGGTTCTGGTAGCGCGTGCGCAGCGTGTCGGCTTCACGCCGCAGCGCATTGTAGTTGGCAACCTTCCACGCCATGCGCGCATAACTGGCGACGAAACCGAAAACAGAGAAGCAACCCAGCAGCGCTAACCCAAGGATGGCATAGACAGCCTGGTGCGGAATATGAATACGGCGAAGTCTGCCGCGGAGCGAGTGAGCCAGCACCACGACAAAGTATTCCTGCTTCACAAGTCTTCTCCGGCCGGGCCCTGTGAGATTCGGAGGATTTATCCGCAAAGCCCAGTGGGACAACTAGGAAATACTATCAAGAGAGCGAAGTTCATACTGTAACAGCCGCTCCAGGGCTTGTCAAGCCTTGCGTGCTCCTTGCAAGTTATTGAAAAATATGGTATTGTCCAATTTCTACGTGGCACGGCGAGTCCCTGGAACCTTCTTTCTTCGAAACCTGGTTGGAAGACGGAGCCTCCTGTTTCAATTGGTCCGCCGCGACTTTGAACAGCGCTTTGTCGGAAGCATCATCGGCTGGGTCTGGGCTCTGATTCATCCCCTGGTGCTGCTCATGAGCTGGTGGTTCGTTTTCAGCGTGTGTCTGAAGGTGCCGCTGCCGGCTGGCGAGGGCACCAGGTATTACGCCTTATTTCTGTTTGCAGGCATGCTGCCGTGGCTGCTGTTCAGCGAGACTCTGCAGCGGTCCGCCTCAAGCGTAATCGAGCAGGCCAACCTGATCACCAAAACGGTATTCCCATCTGAGTTGATTCCCGTCTCGGTGTTCCTGTCGGCGGTGATCAGCCACGTGCTGGCCCTGGTGTTGGTGGCAGTCGTGGCAGCGTTGGCGGCGCATCGTCTGAGTGTGTTGGTGCTCTTGCTGCCGGTTTACATTTTCTCGATCGGCCTGCTGGCCATTGGGTTCGGCTGGGTAGCAGCGAGCCTTCACGTGTTCCTGCGTGACACGGCCCAGCTCTTGAGCGTCGCGCTCACCTTCTGGTTCTGGCTGACGCCGGTCATGATCGCGGAGAGCCAGTTTCCCCACTGGGCTCACTGGCTGCTGGTTGCGAACCCGCTTTTCTACGCCGTGAAAGCGTACCGTGCCATCCTGTTGCGCGGCGTCTTCCCGGCTCGTGAGCTTGCCATCCTGACGGCGTTCGGCGCCGCCGCGTTTCTGGTCGGCGGCCTGTTCTTTCGCCACATGAAACGCGGATTCGCCGACGTCCTCTAGACGCGGCCTTTAGAGCAGCGACAGAATCATCTGGGCGGGCCGCGGATCCACCGTCTCGAGTTGCGCGTAGAGCGCGATCACGGGGTCGTCCTGCTGCCGCAGTTGTTCCGCCAGCTTGGTGTTGGTTCGGTCCAGAGCCAGCCGGCCAATCAGCGTGCTCACCGGAAGGAACCACTGCTCCCGGTCGCTCACCGTAGCGCGAGTCTGCTTCAGGTAGTTCAACCAGGAGTGCACCACGCGCTCGCGGCTCTGGCCGGGGCTCATCGAAAACAGATTGTTGTACACCCACGTCTTATCGCGAAACACCTCGTCGGCCTGCCCGCTGCCTGGTTGCCAGGCATCCATCGCGTCCAATACTCCCTGCAGGCGCACGCGCCAGCCATCGGTCTCGTGCTGCGATTCAACCAGCGGCTGCCCGTCGGGAGTAAACGCCAGTTCCCGTAAACGCAGGCTTACGTTCTGGCATTGGGCATCCTGGCAGGAGCGAAGGCCGGCGGCAAAGCCCTCCAGCGTGTGCGGCGTCGTCTCCTGCTCTGAGAGGGGCTTAAGGGGCGGCATCACGATTTTCTCGGCGAAGAATACGGCGGCGCCCCAGCCGAGTAGATCGTTCGGCCGGCCGGTCATCAGGTTGATCGAAGGAGGGCCGTTGTTGACCAGGTCGTCATCCGCGCAACGGTCGCCCGTTAGATGGTGAACCAGGTAGAGGCGGTACGCCTCCGCCAGCGGAAGCGGCGAAAGATGGCGGCCCTTCAGCGCCTCGATCAGGCCTAGAATCGGGGGTCCTGTCATCCCCACGTAGTAGGTGAACGAGCGGTCGTCGCCGGAAACCTCCTTCAGGCTCGCGGCCAAAGACAGAGTAAAGGCCTGTAATTCGGCATCCTTCAGCGGAGCTTGCTGGAGCAGGCTCGCGACCGGCCCAATCTGGGCTGGTGAGGTTAGACCAATGCGGTCCTTTAGCAGTTTTGCCGCTTCGTGGGGCCGCATCTTGGCGACCGCGGCCAGCACTTCGTAATAGCGCCCCACATCATAGACCACGATCTCCTCGCACCGGATGCGCGGAACCTCGGGGCGGGGAATGGTGAGAAACAGCTTGATGGCCTTCCCGCTATCGAGACCCAGCATCCGGTCGATGGCGCGCAGGCGCAGGGAAAGACCGTCGAGGTCCTGCTGGTAAGCGTGATCGAGATATCCCCCCGTGGTGCCGCTGCGCGTGATCGAGGCCCGGAGCTTGAGGGGATGCTGGGCGCCGGCGGCCCGCTGGAATGCCTCGGTCAACAATCCCACTCGTTCGCGAGGGTTCATCTTTTCGTTGGAAGCCAGGCGGATCAGCGCGTCCGAGGCGAATTCCGCCGGCGCCTGGCGCGCCAACACCACCACCGCGTTGGGGTCGAGATTGCTGCCGGCACTCAAAAGGAATAGGGGAAGCAGGGACAATACAGGAGTCTTCATGGATTCGGCTACGTACTATATTCTAGACGCAACCCGGCATCCGAAAAGACGACGAAACGAATCTTTGACGGTTGCTCAACTCGCGAAGGAATTGGCCGAGCCCAACGCTGAACCGCTCGTCGACCACATACCGTGTATCGAGGGCGTGAACATTCCGAATATGCTGAAGCAGCTGAGGACAAAGATGGCCAGGATGAGGGTGTATTCAACCAGGTCCTGCGCATCTTCGCCGCGCCAGAACCGCTGCAGACATTGCTGAATCCGCACCATAGCCTCCACAATCATTACACTCCAGAGTTGCATTGCTTGCAAGCTAATAGTACTTACGATAGTACCGAGAAGCGGACGGATAGCATTGATTTCACTCGGAAGATAATGAGGGTTGTCAACGAGTACTATCCAAAGTGAGTGTCCGTCGACAGGGTTTATCCGACCCTCGAGTCCGCCAAGACTGAGTCGGAGATTCGCGGATCAGCATACCGTTTCGCTTGGGATTTTCGTCGCACAGCAAAAGAATGCGAAACCAGGCCGCAAGCGGCCTTTCCATTTGCGGTCACGGCGGGAAGTTTGCGGAGCGCACCGCTCGGCCGTGCCGATCCCCGTTATTGACCCACGTTGTACACGCGGCGGTGTCCCCCGAGCGCCTTCAGGCTTCTCCCCTGCGAGGCCCTGAGGGCGCCATCGCCAGGAGCTTGCTCACCAGCGCATGCTGATCGAGTCGGACCCCTATTTTGATAGTGTTGGATCAAAATAGAAAGACCAGCACCTGCTTCGCAGGAACGCTCCAACTCGATTGTACCGCAAGCCCGCCGCCTTCTGAAGGAAAATTCTACACACGCCCTTGTATTCGCCCTGCAAAGGACATAGCATGGAATCGAGGACGGGATATTCAGATGAAACTATCTCTTTTGGCCTTGCTGGTTCTGCTGGCCGGCGCGGCCGCGTGGGCGGACCAGCCCATGCCGAAAATGGTGACGGTGGATCCCCTCAACGGAAAAGCAGGGGACGTGGTCGTCGCGACCGGAGAGAACCTCCAGAACGATGCCGTTGCCAAGCTCTTCTTGACCGACGGGAAGAATGACATCGCCTGCGAAATGGTCGACCAGACAGCGACCACCATCAAGTTTAAGATTCCCGCCAGGGCGCCCAAAGGGGCCCGATTGACGGTGATGGTGCTGACCACCGGCAAGGACGCCAAGTACATTGAGCAGCCGGTGAAGATCGAGATTGACGAGCAATAAATGGCGCTCTGCGTCTAGCCCGTTCGCCGGCGGTAAGGCGTCCCCAGGTACTTCCTTGCCTCCTGCGCGCCTTCGGCCTCTGGCGCATAGGCGATCGCCTGGCGATATGCCTCCAGGGCCTGCGCGCGGTGCAATTGCAGGTCGTAAATCTGGCCAATCCTCAAATAGGTATACGCGCCCGTGTTGAGGTCCACATCCGGCGCGGCTGCCACCTGCCGCAGATGGGTGAGCGCGTGGTCCAGTTCCCCGTACCAGAATTCAACCGTTCCCTGCTGATAGTAAATCTTCTCCCACGGAACCCGGTCATACCCCGGAGCGTGCTTGGTTTTGAGCTCCGCCACTTTCGCGACCGCTGCGAGCGCGTTCGTCTTGTCTCCGGCCATGCTGTACATTTGCGAGAGTTCCAGCCGCAGAAGATAGTTGCGCGGGTAACGCCGAATCAGGTCCTCCACAATCGGCACCGCGCGGCGCGTCTGGTTCTCCCGCCGATAGAGCGCGCCCAGAAACACTTCCGCCTCCACCCGGTTGTCCAGCCCGTGCGCCGCCACGTCTTGCACGATGCGGATGCCCAGCTCTTTATCGCCGTGGATCCCGATCAGGAAGCCCAGTGTGCGCCAGGTCCAGGGAAGACTACCCACAATGTAATCGTGCAGACCCTCCACAAGGCGCGCGTCCACGTTGGTTGGCTCGAGCGCCTCTACGCGAGCGTGCAGGCGGCGGGCAGTTGTGGCGTCCTTGAGAGAATCGTGCCAAGCTTTTTTCACCACCCAATAGAAGTTGGACCGCAAGCCGTAGGAAATGCCCAGCGCGTATAGAGCCGCCGTGTCGCGTGGGTTCTTGTCGATCCGTGCCTGCGCCAGAGCCATCGCCTTCCCGACCTCATCCAGGAACCACTTCCCCGTTTCCGCCGAAGGATTCAGTTTCGGCCGGCGCAAGAACGAATTGTCACCGGACACCAGCTCGCTCTCCAGGGCCCCGTCCCGGAACATCTCTTGAAAGACGATGGTCTGAGCAAGATGATTGTGCAGCTCTGGATCGTCGGGATGGAGCGCGATAGCCTTCTGGAAATCGGCGATGGACTCGTCGAATTCCAGATTGTAGAAGTGGACGAAGCCGCGCTCGACCACCGGATCGGCTGCCCATGCCGCGAGTGTTAGAAGCGACGCCAACGCCAACAACCGCACACCTTCATCCTATCGCGGCAGCGGTTTCGGGTTCTTGAATGGTAGGGCACGCTTTAGCTTGCCCGTCCCGCTCCGGTATTCATCTGGTGTCAACCAGCTTTTCAATCGCCCATCGCGCATGCTCCGCCACCATCTGCTTCTCCGAAGCAGCCAGCTTGTCCAGCGCGGGGCGGAACTGTGGCAGCCCGCGGTTGCCCATCGCCACCGCCACATTCCGCAGGAAACCGGCATAGCGGGCGCGCCAGACAGGCGTACCGCCATACAGTTCGCGGAATTCCTCTTCGCTCAGCGCGGCGAGCTTCTCCAGCGGCGGCGCCACTTCGCGTGGGTGAAACGCCGGGTCACCAGTCACGGGCGCGCGCCGATTCCACGGGCACACGTCCTGGCAGATGTCGCAGCCGAAAACGTGGCCGCCGTTGCCGGCGCGCCGGTCTTCGGCGATCTCGCGGCGCAGCTCGATCGTTAAATAGGAGATGCACAGCCTCGAATCGACCGCGTGGCGGCCGCCAAACGGTACGATGGCTTCGGTCGGGCACGCATCGATGCACCGGCGGCAAGTCCCGCAGCGGTCCGGCGGAGGAGCGTCCGCTTCAATTTCCAGCGAAACCAGCAATTCGCCCAGGAAAAACCACGACCCGTGCGGCTGGTTGATCAGGCACGTGTTCTTGCCGATCCAGCCCAGGCCTGCCTGGCGCGCATAAGCGCGCTCCGCCAGCGGCGCGGTGTCCACGCAGATGCGGGCTTCGAAGGCCTCGCCGGCCAGCTCGCGGAGGCTCGCTTCCAGACGGCGCAAACCCTCCCGCACCGTCCGGTGATAATCGTCGCCCCAGGCGTAGCGCGAAATCCAGCCCAGTTCGGCGGCGTCGAACCGCGTGGAATATGGCTGCGGCGCGTTGTACAGCTTGCCCACGCAGATCACCGAACGGGCCGAGGGCAGCAGAGAACGCGGATCGTCGCGCAGTGCTGCGCGGCGGCCGGTCAGATAGAGCATTTCGCCCGCGAATCCGGCATCCACCCAATTGTGGTAGGCGTAGCGGTCGTCAACCGGCGCCGCACGGGCGACGCCTGCCAGCTTGAAGCC
>Ga0187855_10002971_pt1 | contig 12627 bp, 16 predicted proteins | sample June2016WEW_8_10_2_FD_132969 | JGI IMG/M metagenome (GOLD analysis project Ga0187855, IMG submission 132969) | Peatland microbial communities from SPRUCE experiment site at the Marcell Experimental Forest, Minnesota, USA - June2016WEW_8_10 | ecosystem: Environmental > Terrestrial > Soil >...
AGACCCAGATCGCCCGGCTGGCCGGAAACGGCCAGCCCAACCGCGAAATCGCCGCCCAGCTCTTCATCAGCCCCCACACCGTCGAATACCACCTGCACAAAATCTTCGCCAAGCTCGCCATCAGCTCACGCAACCAGCTGCACAGCGTCCTGGCCGGCGGCAGACGCGAGGCACCTGCACGCCCGGTATCGTCCGGCACTTAGAACAGCTAGCGCTGACCCGCCCCATACGTATGCGCCCAGTGCCAGGCCCGCAGCCCCTCTACGGCTCTGGTGAACCTGCATCAGCGGGGTTGGCGCGGCATTCCCTGGGGGCGGTGGCCGGAACGTGTGACCATCGTCGTGACCAAGATGGCGTGAGACGGCACCGTACAGGCTGAGACGGAGCGAGACCCCGCCGTGGCTTCGGCCGAGATCACGTGCGATATCTGCTGACAGCCAAGACTTGCTGGGACGGCGCTCGGCTTGCTCATAACCGAGAGGTCGCAGGTTCAAATCCTGCCCCCGCTACCATTTACGCAGGTCAGAGGCCTCTTCCAGTTCCGGAAGGGGCCTTCTTGCTGCGGCTTGTGCACGGATTTGTGAACGAGCGGGCTGGGACCGCGCGGCTAGGTGCTGACGTGATCGTTTTGACCATGAGTTTGGTGCCTGGTCTACGGCGCCCGCTTCTCTGGCCGAGTTCGAATAGAGGCTGTTAGCGGCGTTGGCTTCCGGTAGTCGACACGGTTCGGCGGGCTGGCTTCCCGGCGGGTTATTTGGCTTAGGTTTCCGCTAAGCGGTAGGTCGCTGGGTGCACGTGGGGTCTCAGCCCAGAGACCGCCACTTAACCTGTCGGCGGCGGGTGAATACTGACCCCGGCGTGGCGGGTCGCCAAAGGGTCAAAATTCGACCGTCGTTGACATAACCAAGGGCTCCGCAGACGCGCCCGGCGAGCGATGGTGACCAGCATCTCCGCCGGAAGTGCGAGGCCACCTAGCTTCCGCAGTATCGGTTTCATCTGCGCGTTGCGGCGCCTTCGGGGAGTATCTGATGGTGCGTCTAGTTTCGTGGAATTTGAATAACCGGGGCATCAGCGGAGCTCGGATGCAGGGGAAGTTGCTGCACGAGCTTAAACCGGATCCCATGTTGCTGCAGGAAGTCAATCTCGGCTCGGCTGAGAATCTCCGGCAGGCCGCTGAAGCTGACTGGCTGATCTGCGCGGCAGACCTGAGGCAGCGTGCCGCGGATGACCGCCCGGCCGCTCCCGGGAGGTCGCAATCGCCGGCCGCAGACCAGCCCCACATCGTGCCTGGATTTCCGCGGATGTACCGCTGCCCGAGCAGATCTTGCTAGCCGAGACCACCGTTGAGGGGCTCAGCCTGACAACTGTGTCCTACCACGCCCCTCCTGGGGTGACCTGGGAGATCGTCAAGCCTCGCCAGGCTGTCACCTTCGCCCGGTGGCTATCGGCTCAGCAAGGGCCAGTCTTGCAGGGTGCCGATGCCAATACCCCGAAGGTCGACGCGGTGGACTTCGCCGCTACCCGGACGTGGTGGCACTCTGGCGACCGTCGTCTCAACGGTGAGCCCGGTGAGGACCTGCTCTTCGGCCCCGGCAAGATCCATCCACTAGAGGACGGACTGCGGCGCTGGCTCGCGAATCATCCCGCCGAAACAGCCGCCCTAGCCGACCACCTGGCAGGTTCGCTGGCGATCACCCACCGCACCGGCAAACGAAAGAACTCACCCGGAACCGGCCGACGATACGACTGGATCTGGCTCACCGCCCACTGGACCGTCCAGCACATCGACCACCTCTACGACGAACGCATCGACGCCGGCAGCGACCACGCCCTGGTCCTCGCCGACCTTGCTACTGGATAACCACACTCAGAGGAATCGTGATCCGGAATATGCGCGGAACGGCCTCGGCAGCGCCCTCGAACTGCTCTAGCGTCCTGGCAGATCGGCGTGGAAATTCGCTAGTTTCCGAAGGCGGCCTCCGGAGCCGTGACTGAACCTCCCGTCCACGGACGAGCCATAGTTCATCCTGACGTTCCCTCTGGCCAGTGCTTCGCCATGAGGTCAGCGAGTGCCCCGCTGAATGCTTCCGCATACTCGGCCACGTCGCCTTCTGTGAAGCCGTGACGGACCTGGTTCAGCACCTCGGCAACGGCCACGACAGCATCCTGGTGGTTGTCACCGACCTGACCGTAGATTTCGAACCCGGCTTGGCGTTCGGGCCAACGATTCCAGCCTGATCCCGGTACGCCCTCAACGTGACGGCCACCTCCACCGACTTGGGCGATGGAAAGCGGCCCATCACAGATGAGGGTGTAGCGGTCGGCGGCGCGTTCGACAGCGACACGGCAACCGGCATGATGCCGGCTGCGCAACGCGTCGCCGGCGTGCTAACGTCTTGGCGATCGTGATCCATCGGCTGGAGGTGAGTCCCATGAACGCAGTATCCGCAGTGGGTGCTCCGCTGCAGTCCACGATCGCGCGACTGAGGTAGTCGCCACCGGGAGCGCCCGCCAGGCAACTCGCGAAAGGCGACTCCCATGAACACAACACCTTTTTCAACTCTGCACTTCACCTCGACGGCGCCCTCCGACGGGCCGAGGTCCCACCAGGATCAGTTGCAGGTCGACGCCACAAGGCGGGTGCGCGCCGCGGGTCAGCGAGCGTTGGTCCTCGGTGGTGGCGGATCGGCAGGCAATGCGTGGTTGATCGGCGTCATTGCCGGCCTGTTTGATGCCGGGTTGGATGTGACCGAGGCCGATCTGATCATCGGGACGTCGGCCGGATCGACGGCCGCTGCCCAGATAACTAGCGTGAGCCCGACCCAACTGCTTGCCGGCATCCTTTTCGCTGCGCCCCGGCAACGGACTGGTCCGGCCGGATCCGACGGTGGACGCGTTCCCGTTGGGCCAGTGGCCGACCATATGCGGAGGACGAGCGAGATCATCGCCGCCGCTGAGGATGCGGCCGAGATGCGCCGTAGACTGGGTGCGGCGGCGCTCGAGATGGATGCGGCGTCGGACGGCTCCGGGCAAACGCGGTGGCGCGCTACGGTCGCCGCTCGGCTGCCCAGTCAGCGCTGGCCGGAACGAACGGTGCTGATCGTGGCTGTCGATGCCCATACCGGTGAACCGGTCGTGTTCGACCGCCACAGCGGAGTCGACTTGGTGGACGCCGTCGCCGCCAGCTGTGCCAACGGCTTCGGTGTCCCTCCCTACGGGATCGGCGACTGCCGATACATCGACGGCGGCTACCGACGATCCAGCGAGAATGCCGATCTGGCAGCCGGATACGGCCGGGTGCTGGTGCTGTCGCCACTTGGTGGCAGAACACGGGCGCCGCTGGACTGGGGCATGCATCTTGCAGCACAGGTCGACGAACTACGCGCCCGCGGCAGCAGAGTCGAAACCGTTCTCCCGGACAGCGACTCCCGCGACGCATTCGGCAGCAATCTGATGGATCTGTCGACGCGTCCGCCCGCCGCTCGAGCCGGTTACGACCAAGGCAGAGCCCTTGCCGAGCAGCTCACCGAATTCTGGCGCTGACGCCCTCGAAATCAGTCGACTCGGTAGGCGTGACGACACCTGCTCATGCCTCGGAGGCCGATGGGCGCGACATGTCTCAGCTACCTTCCTGCCCCCCGACCTGGGCTCGTTCTGCCGTCTTGACGAACTCGGCCTGCAGGTCGTGGGTCAACGGCTCGAGCCCGGTCGTGCGGTGTTGGCCTGCCGGGTCGTCGAGACCGACGAGTTCGCCCGGTGGTGTCGCCGCTGCGGATGCGAGGCCGCGCCGCGCGACAGCGTAACCCGGCGGCTGGCGCACGAACCGCTCGGATCTACCAGCGCATGATCGCCGCCTACCGCGAACCCGACAAGAAGCATGGCAAGGCCGTGATGCAGGCCGTGATCGACTCCGTCGCCAGCGGCGTCCCGGCCACGCTGACCGAGATCCGCAAGCTCGGCCAGACCCTCAAGCATCGCGCCACGGACATCCTCGCGTTCTTCGACCGGCCCGGCACGTCGAACGGCCCCACCGAGGCCATCAACGGCAGGCTCGAACACCTCCGCGGCAGCGCCCTCGGATTCCGGAACTTGACGAACTACATCGCACGCTCGTTGCTCGAAGCCGGCGGATTCAGACCCCGACTACACCCTCCATTGCGATGAGCCTGGAAAGCGCGGCTGAGACATGCCGCGACCCTTGGTGCGGAGCCTTGGCTTCTTGCTACTTGATCGCCTTGTCATCTGCCTCCGTCCTGAGATCATCGCCGAACGGGAGGCCAACCGGGTGCCTCGAGCGCGGCCAGGCCGTCCTGACACTTAGCGTTAACCCGGTACAGCAGGTTGTAAAGCAACAGGTAAGCGCAATCGCTGGCATGCATGATCGTGGACAGGCCGCCTGATCCAGCGATCGGAAGGATGGTTGTTGTCACTCGTATGTGTAAGGCTGCCCGGATGAGCGCATTAATAGGCTTCCGCATTCCAGCTCGCCTGCCAGGCCTGGTCGCTGACCAGGGTGCCGCGCAGGGTGTCGATGTTGTAGAAGGTGTCCAGGAATCCCTTCATCCAGGCCGGCGTATCGGCCCGGGCGGCCTGGACGAACCCGTCGGGCAGGCCTCGCGGCACCCCGTCAGGGTTGTCGTCGGCCTGAAGCAGGTACGGCGGGATCGGGGAGACCAGCACGCCCTTGGCCACCCGTGCCGACCCGTAGCGGCCTAGGTAGCGGGTGACCTCGCCGGTGCCCATCGAGTGGCCGGCCAGCACGGCGTCGCGCAGGTCGAGGTGTTCGAGCAGGATATTGAGGTCGGCGGCGAAGGTGTCGTAGTCATACCCGGATGTCGGCTGGCTGGATTTGCCGAACCCGCGCCGGTCGTAGGTGATGACCCGGTGCCCGTCCTCCAGCAAGGACCGGGACCTGCTTGTCCCAGGCGCGGCTGCTGAGCGGGTAGCCGTGGATCAGCACGACGGGCTGCCCGCCGCCATGATCCTCGTAGCAGATCTCGATGTCGGCGCTGTTCTCAGTTCCGACTTTGACATTGGCATTAAAGTCACCATTCGGTGATCGGTCTGTTGCGTTGCGATTCCGCCGACCCAGGACTGTCTTCAGTCGCCTCGATCAGTCATGCGTGGAGTAGTGAGTGCGGCGTCCCGCCGGTCATGTCCTCGCCTGACGCTTGGGCGTTCCGCACGCCAGGGGACGGGACTGCGTTAGGTAGTAGTCGTGCGGCCCGGCCCCGTCGGGGGTCACCCGTCCGTGACGATGGGAGGGTGCGCGACACGCTATGTTCGCTCTGCGGCGAGGAGGATCGGCGCACCACCCGCGGCTCGAGCCCTGCCGCGCGAGGGCAAGCGGCCAGTTGTCGTGAATTGGCCGCAGCTGCCGGTCCGCAACGCGGGACCCACGGCCGCGGGTCCCGCGCTGATAATAGGATCAGCAGTTGCTTACCGAGGACCCGTTCCTGTGGCCTCGTCGCCCCGGTCGCTGCACCCGGGACACCCTCGGGCGAACCCAAAAATCGGTCACGTGGGCATGTCCGTCCCGGCCTGCTCCGCCACCATGTAGGCGGCGTACCAGGCTGGCCAGTTCTCGTCCTGGTCTGACCGGTGAAAAAGGTGCGACCGCCCCGTGCGCTTCTGGTGCTCGACGTGGGCCGCCTCGGCGCGCTGAAGCGCGCTTACCAGGTCCGCCGTGGATGCGAAAGCCGTGTCAGCGGCGATCCGGCCGGGGAGCCGCGTCGTGACCTCCTGGACCAGCCAGGTGTTGCCGTCCGGATCGTTGAAGGAGAAGAACGACCCGTAGCTGGTGCGCTCGGGGTCGGGACCGGGCTGCCGAGCCTCGCGGGGGAACGGCGGGCCGTGCCAGATCTCGCTGGCGTCGAGGCCACGGCCGGTGAGTTCGTCACGGGCCGCTTCGATGTCGGAGACGATCAGCCCTCCCTCGGCCGAGCCAGGCGCGGCCGTCGTGAGGCCCGTGCCGAACGTGACGGAGGCCGCGGATCCCGGGGGAGTGAACTGGACGATGCGGAGGCCGTCAAGCGGGGCGACGTCGTCGTCGAGCCTCCAGCCCAGGCGCTCGTAGAACTCCTTGGATCGGTCGACGTCGGACACGGGGATGATCTCGACCTCGAGGTGCATGTCGACATTGGCCGCGGCCGCGTCAGGCCTGGCGTTGTGTACTTCGGTGGCGCTCATGGCTGCCTCCTGGGTTGTGTTGCTTGCATGACGCTTTCTTTCAGAAGGAAGACCTCAATGGGTCTTCGTATTGGTGATGCCATCAACGATGACCTCTGCGCCTGCCGGTCGCCCCCGGTAAGGTCCCTGGTGCAGATCCCCGGGGTGTCCGATCCCGGGGTCACGGGGTCCACGGCGCCGAGGTTGCCAACGTGGGGCGGCGTTCCTAGGCTCGGTGGATGAGGCTCGGTGGATGAGGCTCGGTTGGCGGCAATGTCGGCTCGTGTTTCAGCGCGGCGGCTGCTTAGCCGACGCAGCGAGTGCGCCGCGCCGGATCAGCTGGTGGCGAGTGTGCGCGCGGGTCCGAGCCGGGCGCTGGTGCTGCGCGGGGAGGCCGGAGTCGGCAAGAGCGCGCTGCTGGAGTATCTGGTGCGGCACGCGTCCGGGTGCGGCATTGCCCGGGCGGTTGGCGTCGAGTCGGAGATGGAGCTCGCGTACGCGGGGTTGCAGCAGCTGTGCGCAACGTTCCTCGATCACCTGGAGCACCTTCCCGGCCCGCAGCGCGGTGCGCTTGGCACTGCGTTCGGTTTGCGCGCCGGCGACGCGCCGGACCGGTTCCTCGTCGGCCTGGCGGTGCTGAGTCTGCTGTCGGACATTGCGGAAAAGCGACCGCTCGTCTGCATCGTGGACGACGGCGCAGTGGCTCGACGCGGCCTCCGCGCAGACGCTGGCCTTCGTTGCGCGCCGTCTCGGTGCGGAGTCGGTCGGGCTGGTCTTCGCTGTGCGCGAGCCGAGCGGCGAGCGGCATCTTGAGGGCCTGCCGGAGCTCGCCGTGGGCGGGCTAGACGACGGTGATGCGCAGGAGTTGCTCGGGACAGTGCTCGCCGGTCCGCTCGATGAGCGGGTGCGTGATCGGATCGTGGCCGAGACGCGCGGCAACCCGCTGGCGCTGCTCGAGCTGCCACGTGGCCGTACGCCCGCCGAGCTCGCGGGCGGGTTCGGGCTGTCCGGCGCCCCGGCGGTGCCGGGGCAAATTGAGCAGAGCTTCCGGGAGCGGCTGGCGCCGCTCCCGCCGTCGACGCGGCTCTTGCTTCTCGTCGCGGCGGGTGAGCCGGCAGGGGATCCGGTGTTGGTGTGGCGGGCGGTCGCCGCGCTCGGCATCGGGCCGGACGCGGCCGCGCCGGCGGCCGCAGACGGACTGGTTGTTTTCGGCGCGCAGGTGCGCTTCGGTCATCCGCTCGTGCGTTCGGCCGTTTATGGCGCTGGCGCGCCGGAGGAGCGCCGGCGCGTGCACCGCGCGCTCGCCGAGGCCACCGATGCCGACGTCGATCCGGATCGCCGCGCCTGGCACCGCGCTCAGGCGGCAGCCGGGCTCGACGAGGACGTCGCCGCCGAGCTGGAGCGCTCGGCCGGGCGAGCGTGGGCGCGCGGCGGCCTGGCGGCGGGGGCGGCATTTCACGAGCGCGCCGCCGAGCTGACGCCCGATCTGAGGCGCCGGGCGCAACGTGCGCTCCTCGCCGCCCAGGGCAAGCACCAAGCTGGCGCGCCTGATGCGGCGCTCCGGCTGCTTGCGCTGGCGCAGGCGGGGCCGCTGGACGAGTACGAGCGAGCCCGCGCGCGGCTGTTGCACGCGCAGATCACATTCGCGATGACGCGCGGCCGCGACGCTCCCCCCCTGCTGCTCGAGGCGGCCAGGCGGCTCGAGCCGCTGGATCCGAGGCTTGCCCGCGAGACATACCTAGAGGCGTTCGCGGCTGCGCTCTCCGCCGACCGCCTAGTGCGCGGGGGCGATGAGCGCGAGGTCGCCGCGGCCGTTCTGGCCGCCGACTGGGAGCCCTCCACGCGCGCCTGCGATCTGCTGCTGGATGGGCTCGCCCTCCTCACCCGCGAGGGCTACGGCGCGGGGGCGCCCGCGTTGAAGGCCGCGCTGCGTGCGTTCCGGGACGAGCCGCTCTCCGAGGAGGACGAGCTGCGCTGGCTGTGGCTGGCCTGCCGCATCGCCCGGGCGCTGGCCGATGATGGGGCGTGGGACGAGCTCACCGCGCGCCATCTCGATGTCGCGCGCCGCGCGGGCGCGTTCTCCGCGCTGCCCGTCGCGCTCACCGACCGCGTGCTCGTCGAGCTGTTCTCAGGCAGGACCGGGGTGGCTATGTCGCTGGCCGCCGAGTCGGATGCCGTCGTCGAGGCCACCGGTAGTCACCTGGCGCTGCGCACCTCGATCGTGCTGGCGAACTGGCGGGGACGGGACGCCGAGGCGCTGGCGCTCATCGAGGCGCGACGGCAGGACGTGCTGCGACGCGGCGAGGGGCTCTGGCTCGCCGCCAACGACTGGGGCGGCGCGATCCGCTATAACGGGCTCGGTCGCTACGAGGACGCCCTGGCCGTGGCCGAGCGGGCCGCCGAGGCCTCGCGCGGGCTGGGGCCGCCGATCTTGCTGCTGGCGGAGCTGATCGAGGCCGCCGCGCGCAGCGGCCAGGCGGAGCGCGCGACCGGTCCGCTCGCCCAGCTCGCTGAGATCACGCATGCCGCCGGCACGGACTGGGCGCTCGGGACCCACGCGCGTGCTGCGGCGATGCTGGCCGAGGGGGGCACGGCCGAGCGGCTCTACCGGGAGGCGATCGAACGGCTGTCGCACATCAAAACCCGCGCGACGCTGGCCCGCGCGCACCTCCTGTACGGCGAATGGCTGCGGCGCGAGCACCGCCGCGTCGATGCTCGTGAGCAGCTGCGAGTCGCTTACGCGATGCTCTCGGACATGGGCATGGAGGCGTTCGCAGAGCGCGCCCGCCGCGAGCTGCTGGCCACCGGCGAGACAGTGCGTAAGCGCACGGTCGAGACGCTCGACGAACTCACCCCCCAGGAGGGGCAGGTCGCGCGCCTGGCCGCCGGCGGGCAGACGAACCCGGAGATCGGGGCCCAGCTGTTCCTTAGTCCGCGCACGGTGGAATGGCACCTGAGCAAGGTGTTCGGAAAGCTCGGGGTCAGCTCCCGCAAGGAGCTCCGCGCGGCGCTGTCCGACGTCGGCGCAGTGCCCTCCTAGCAGCCACCGGGAGCCCAGAGATCAAACCAGGGAAGGTGACCAGCGCGACTGCGAGCCATCAGATGCCTGGCCCGCCTTTGCCGTTCTGGTAGTCGCCGGCACCTGGAACATCGCCGCGGAGCAGGACAGGACCAAGCTGATCGCCAAGCTCGCCGTGTTACTGGTGCCGGGTGTCACGGCCTTCTTGCACGCCTGCTCGCGCAGCACCACGGGGCTCGCGGTCTTCGGCGCCGGCGCCTGGCCGTGCTGTTTCTCGGCATCCTGCTGGTCGGCTGAGCCCAAGTACTCCCACACGGCGCGCCGAGGCCGTTGTGACAGCCACCAGGTACCCGTCAGTCGCGCAGCAGCCTCGCGAGAACGGCCGCTTCGCTGATGTCGGGCCGCCTAGTCGCGGTCAGCAGCGTCACTCCCCGGCCCGACGCAAGCTCGCGCAAGTGCGCCAGCGCCCCGGCCCGTTCCGGCTCTGCCAGTTCCGCCTGGTAGCGGCGGCTGAATTCCCCGAAGCGCTCCGGATCGTGGCCGTACCATTTACGCAGGTCCGTTGACGGCGCGACATCCTTGCACCACTCGTCGAGCGCCGCCCGTGCCTTGGTCAGGCCGCGCGGCCAGATCCGGTCGACCAGCACCCGAGTGCCGTCGCCCTCCGCCGGGTCCTCGTATGCCCGGCGTACCTGTACCTTTGCGTTCGCCATTAGCCGCCTCCTCAGGCTGAAGCCCAGCTTCGATCAAGTCAGAGATGCCGGCGCAGATCGTGTCCGGGATCTCTGACAGCGGAACGGCCTGCCTGGGACCGCGAAAGCGGTCACGGCAGCCTGGCGACCGTCAGCAGCACCGCCGAGGCCTCCAGCGCCTCGAGGCTGTGGCGCACGTCCGGCACGACAAGCAGTCACCGGGCCGCCCCTCCCAGGACACGTCCCGGCCGACAACCGCACTCGCCCGCGGACGTGCACAGTTGCTGCGCCCGGGCTCTCATGCTCGGCGAGGACGGCGCCCTTGAGCATCACAATGACCGTCTGGCGCACTATCCGCTCGTGACCGCCGACAACCGTATCCGCGGTGTGACCTCCGCCCAGCATCATCCATCGGCTTGAGCCTGCCGGATGACCAGTTCGTTCGCAACGCTGCGTGATTCCCTCGACCGAAGCACGAGGCGCGCTTGTGATTGAAAGGCACGCCAGCTTCGTTCCCACTGCCCGTCACGCGGCGTGGCGAACGCGAATCTGCGGAGCAGCCCGGCCAGCGACTGCTCAACTTCGCGATCCCGTGCGGCCCGCGACCGCTCGGCCTCATATGAGGTCGCGTCCACCCAGTCGGCCGGACCCCAGATGCACACATCAATACATTCCTGCGGGGCATCAATGCCCCCGCAATCCTCGCAGCGCCAGACGATCACGGTCCCAGCAGGTGACGGCCGCTCCTCATCGCGGCTCCTGGCTGCGGGCCCGGAGCCTCGCAGCACCGAACGCGCGGACTGCTGAAGCGCCTCGTACCCGGCCCGCCACTCGCCCGGGCCGGGCTCGGTGCGCGCCAGTTCCCCGACGAGCGCCCAGAACCCCTCAATGCGAACGCGGCAGGCCGCCGCGACCGCCGTCAGCTCGTCGTAATCGCTGCCGCCGACGAGCTCGAGCCTGCGCTCGCGGCAGGCCCCCTCGCAGCTCTCATACTGCCGCATCGCTCCGCAGCCGATGCAACCCGGAATCGAGAGGCGACGCGGCGACTCCACGGAGTCAATATACGCCCGGCGCTAGCAGCCGGCAGCTGGCAGCTGGCCAATGATGATCTGCTCGGCACGGCAGTCAGTAGCTTCGGGCGACTCCACATCATGGTCAACAAGGCCGGAATCTCCACTGGCCTGCACACACCATCGTGGACAAGACCTGGACTTCGCACCCGAACGCATCAACGTCAACGCGGTCTGCCCCGCATTCCTGGCCACCGCCATGGTCCGGCCCTTCCTCGAAGACCCCGACCTGAACAAGGCCCTGCCCGGCAAATCCCCCTGGCCCGAACTCGGCACGGCCGGTGACGCATCCCCGAAAGTGATCGGCAGGACTGGCTGTGACCTCCCAAGCTGACGGCCAGCCGTACGCCTCTGCATTCAGGGCGGTGCGCCCTTCGCGGGCCGGATGTAACCGCACGTCAGAAACCAGTTGTGCTAACGAATCTGCTAACGAGACGCGGCGAGACGGGGGAGATGAGCCTGGCACATCAGGGACGGAAGCCACCGGCCGCGCCTGGTCAGCGAGACGCACCTGCACACCCGAGACGCCGGAGACGGGCGTCGTAGTGCTCATGACCCAGAGGTCGCAGGTTCAAATCCTGCCCCCGCTACTAGTTTCCGCAGTTCAGGGCCCTTTCCCGGTAGGGGAGAGGGCCTTTGCGTTTCTGGCGCTGTAGTAAGTCGTGTAGTAAAGACACGGTTCCGTGTGGCCTGGCAGCGAGACGGTGGAGACGTGGTGACACGAGATGAGACAGCGTGGACCCAATGGACGCTGTCGCCCGTGATCTCTGGGCGCCCGGCCCAGAGGTACGCAAGTGCATCCGGTCTCTTCCCACTCGTGCTGGACTAGCCGGAACAGGCGGAGCCCAGTGTTAGGCCAGGGCCGCCAGCGCCTTGTCGTGGCATCTGGCTGCCAAGAGCGCGAGATCCGCCCTTGCTCGAGTTCAATCACGGCGCGGCGGGACGCCGCAGTGCCGATACGGCTACCTATTTTTCCTCCAATGCGCCTTGCGCCACGCAGTGGGTTTGTTCCGGCAGGCCGCGCGTGTAACCGCTCATATGGGCGGCTGAGCCGAGCCGCGAGTGGGTGTCCTCGCTCGCAAGGAACGGGATGTTCTGCGCCGGTGGTTGCTTGGCGCTGTGTTTCCCGGAGAGCGCCGGCGGCGGGTTGGGCCTGTGGGTTGTCCAGGACCGGCCTGCCCGGCCGTCTGGTCGCGGTCGGCGCGGGCCACGCTGGAGCTTAGCCTCGGCGTGCCGGGCGCGGGCGTTCTCTGCCGCCGCGATCTGGGCTTGGGATGCCGCTGGCGGTCTGGCGTGGTCCGGTGCGGCATCCTCGCGGACCTGGGCCTGCCGTCCGGGGCCTTGGCGGGCCCGGTCCAGTTCCGCGCGGGCCGATCCGGCCGCCTGCCGCGCCCGGGTCGCCGGGACCGGCGCATTCCGGCGCCGGATGATCACCCGGCGGGGTCGGATAGCCCGGGGGCCTGACAGGGCTTTGCACTGCCACGGTTATCCACATGTCCACAGCCCCGCTCGTCCACACATGTACAGGGGACCGGCCAGCGTATTTACCCAAATTATCCACAGGCCTATCCACAGGGCGTTACTCTTGGCAGGCCAAAGGGCTGCAGGTGAGCATGAGTCAAGGGAGAAAGCCGTGATACCGCGTTACACCTTCCCCCCAGGTGGGCGGGAGATGACC
>Ga0187855_10002972_pt1 | contig 12625 bp, 13 predicted proteins | sample June2016WEW_8_10_2_FD_132969 | JGI IMG/M metagenome (GOLD analysis project Ga0187855, IMG submission 132969) | Peatland microbial communities from SPRUCE experiment site at the Marcell Experimental Forest, Minnesota, USA - June2016WEW_8_10 | ecosystem: Environmental > Terrestrial > Soil >...
CGATGAATTGCCGTAGCGGGAGACGGCGAGCCCCGACGCTGGCAGTATGCGCCGGTATTCGGTCGCAGGCCCTTTCATGCCGCTCGACTTCGCCATATCCGCGCTGCTGACGCTGTTCGTCGTGGTCGATCCGGTCGGCCTCACGCCGACCTTTTTGGCGATCACCCACGGCCTCCCCCGCACCGCGCGCCGCAGCGTCGCGCTGCGTGCCAGCCTGATCGCCGGGGCCGTCCTCATAGGCACGGCGCTGATCGGCGATTGGCTGTTCCGCATGCTCGGCATCTCGCTGGCGGCGTTCCGCATCGCCGGCGGCTTGCTGTTGTTCACGATCGCCTTCGAGATGCTGTTCGGCGTGCGCATGCGCCGCGAAGGCGAAGCCGCCGAGCAGGCGCTCGAAGAGCACGTGCGCAACGTCGCCGCCTTCCCGCTGGCGATCCCGCTCCTGGCCGGTCCCGGCGCCATCACCGCGACCGTGCTGCTGGCGGGCCGCGCCGACGGCAATCTCATTCGCCTCGGTGTGCTTCTTGCCGTAGTGGCGCTGGTCGCGGTCGCCTGTTTCGTCGCCTTCATCTTCGCCGGGCAGATCGGCCGGCTGCTCGGCATGACCGGCAACATCGTGCTGTCGCGGCTGCTCGGCGTGCTGCTTGCGGCGCTGGCGGTGCAATTCGTCGTCGACGGCATCCGCGCGCTGCTGGCAGGATAACTCTAGCCGTCTCTTGATCGAGGTCCACTTTCACGCGCATGTGCAAGCCTCATTCGAGACCCTGGCGGATTGAGGGAGGATGGCAGTGAAGCTGGACTACGTGACCATCGAAAAGCGCGGTGGCATCGCCGTCGTGCGTTTCGACCGCAAGGCGAACCTCAACGCCTTTAATGAAAAGCTGGTCGTCGAACTGACCCACGCAGCGCGCGGTTTTCTCGACGACCTGGAAACCCATGCGGTGATCCTCACCGGCGCGCCCAATGCCTTTTCCGCCGGTTTCGATCTGAAAGCCACCGACAGTTGGCCGAGCGAGAGCGACGAGCTGAAGCGGCGATACCGTGCCTATCGCGGGGTGCGGCTGTGCAAAGCCTGGGAGGCGATGCCGCAGATCACCATTGCGGCCATGGAGAAGCTGCCGGTCGGCGCGGGCGTCGCGATCGCGCTGGCATGCGATTGGCGGGTGTTGGGACGCAGCGCCTACCTGTACGTTCCGGAGGTCAAAATCGGCTTGAGCCTGCAATGGGGCGCCTTGCCGCGTCTGATAACGCTCGTCGGGCCGGCGCGCGCAAAGCGCATCACCATTATGTGCGAGAAAATGCCCGCCGCCCAAGCGCTCGAATGGGGATTGATTGATGAGGTGGCTGATGACGGCCGCACCGTGGCAAAGGCCATGGAGATGGCTGAAGTCGTCTTGTCGATGCCGCAACCGACCGTCCGCATGATCAAGGAAGCAATCAACGCCACCGCAAACGCGCTGCACGCGGCCAGCGCTTTCGCCGACGCCGATCAGAGTCAAGTCACGGCAAGCTATCGGGCGGCCAAAGCGGCGCGGCAGTCGTTTCGGGCGAAATAGGATCCAAGCGGGTTCCCATGTTCCAAGGCTCGGAGATTTCTTACTCCAGTCAAAGGCCCGGCAATCGCGTCGGCTTCGGCTGACTCAACCTAGCGGAGGTTCCCATGTCCCGGCTTACCGTTTTCCTCGCGCGGTTCATCGGCCTATTTACTGTCGTGCTCGTGGTTGCCTTTCTGGTACGTGGAAGCGCAGGCGTCGAGGCCGCGGTTGCCGATGGGCCGGTCATGCTCGTCTACGCCATAATCAGCCTCGCCACGGGCGTCGCGATGATACTCGGGCACAATGTCTGGTCGGGCGGCGCGCTGCCGGTGGTCGTTACTTTGGTCGGATGGTTGATCCTCGCGAAAGGCCTCATGCTTTTGTTTGTAACGCCCGACGCTTGGCAGCAGATCTTTGACCACATGCACTATGGCGAGCATTACTATCTCTATCTCGTGCCCTCGCTGGTGGTCGGCCTTTATCTGACCTGGGCCGGCTTCACCGCGCCTTCGCCGAACGCCGGATAAGAACCTTCGGCACCGGCGTCTTGTCTGCACCGGGCTTTACCGGCATGTGAACGATTGACCTCCTCGTGCAGGCTGCTAATTTGATTTCCTCACCTTGGACGCCGATCCGGGACCGCGCGATGGGTATCTTCCGACGAAAAGTGGCCAATCATCTCATCGCAATCCATCCGGATAACGCCACAAGCAACGACTGGATTGTCCTGTTGGAAGCCGGCACGATCGTCGGCCCATCGCCTGAAAGACTGCGCGTCGCTCGATCGACGCAGGAGCGAAAAATTGTAAAAAGGTTCAACATATTACTGCAAGCGACGCACTTTCTTGTTGTAGAAGGCTACAATCCGCGAATTCATGCCGTATATTTTTGTCCTCAACTCTACAGGTACGACCACGATAAAAAGCTCGTACCTCTGCAGGGCGAAGAAATCGGTAGATTGATCGCGCAAGCCCATGAGGACAAAGTCAGAGAGAGACGACCATGGTATGATCCATCGGAGAAAACGCCGGATCAATCAATCATCACCGCTCCAATGCTGACCGAATTTGATACTGTCGTTGTTGAAATGCCTGGGGCGCGGAACTCATCGGCGACAGGCTCGTAATCAAGTTTCGCTTTTTAACTATTTTTATGAAACACTCGCGCAAAGCGAAAAGTTCGCCGCGTGGAGTGTGCATGGCAGCAGTCCGCGCCCATAAGCGGCTACAGCGTCCTCAAGCGGCCGCTGGCGCGGCGAGGCCTAGGGACAGAAGAAGCGCAAAAAGCCCCGCCCGGATCACGCAAGGCAGCAAGACCAAGGGCCTCTCGAAATAATACATCAGCTGCTCTCTCAGGCGGCTGAGTTCCTCGACGATCATATCATGCGACTGCCAACGCGGTAACCCTTGTCGAGACCGCTGCCAACCAGCGTCGAACACAAGATGCCATCCCGCCAGCCCCAATAGCTTGGTGTCCATAACTGTCGGTGGTTCCACCCAAGTGCCCGGAACCCAGGAATGGCCGTTCGGACCACTGGCCCAATAGCCGTGGGCGGGGGGCAGGAATTGGCTGCTGCTCGGAGACCGGCAATTCTCCGCGGCGATTGCACTGCAAGAGGTCTGTCTGGGGAGAGCGGAATGATGCTATCCTTATCAGGCATTCATTGGCCCGACGCGAGAATTGTCGACGATGAAAAGAGTTGGAACCGGCGAAGCTGAATCTACGGTTCTTGGCAGCGCTCCAAACGCCGCAATTTACGTGCTCGAGCTCGTGATGGTTGTCGCGAGTTACTTTGGCCTCGCCGAGGTCGAGCTGGTTCTACCATCGATTAATCCGACAGCGACGCCGTTGTGGCCGCCATCTGGGTTTGCGCTCGCTTTGCTACTGTTACGCGGGTACCGAATTTGGCCTGCAATTTTGTTGGGCTCGTTTTTTTCCCATACCGTGGTAGCCCGCTCACTTTTGGCGGCTGGCTTCATTGGGGTCGGTACGCTGCTCGCGGCGTTAGCCGGTACGTGGCTGATTAACCGCTGGTCGAATGGCCGTAAGGCGTTCGAAACTCCTATTGGCGTCACAACGTTTGCGCTTGTTTCGTTTGCCCCGACCGCGATCATTAGTTCAGCTGCCGCGCTGGGAGAAATAGTCCTCGCTAATGATATCAGCTTCGCCAATTCTGTTAGTTGGACAATCTGGTGGCTGGCAGACGCCGCCGGAAGCTTGATCATTGTGCCGGTCATTGTGCTCTGGGCCATGACGCCTCTGCGCCCATTCTCTAAACGGCACCTAACGGACGCAGTCGCAATGTTCATTCTCGCGGCGGCCATCGGCCTCCTTGCGTTCGGGCCGCAGGCTGACGACCCCCTGTTGAATAACTTGCAGTCTTATCGCAGCGTGCTTGGGTTTCTCATTTTACTCCCTTTGATGTGGGCCGGCTTGCGCGGTAACCAACGGAACGCTGCCACGGTTGCTTTTATTTTTTGTGGGATCGCCGTGTGGGGTTTCGCAATCGGCAGTAACCCATTTCCGAAAACGGATTTAATCGGATCCTTATTGACGCTGTCGGCACTTTCGATCAGCGTACCCTTGTCAGCGCTCATGTTAAGCGCGGCCATTGCCGTACGCCGCGACGTGGAGACGCGTCTGCGTTCTGCGCAGGACCAATTGAACCGTCAACTTGCGCAAACGAACCAGGCACTTGAGAGTTCAAGGCGTCATTATCAAATTTTGATTGAAGGCGTTGTCGACTACGCCGTTTTCGTGGTCGACACGGCCGGACGCGTTGCGAGCTGGAATGACGCCGCGATGCAAATCACCGGCTACACGGCGACTGAAGTCATGGGCAAGCATTTTGATATGTTCTATCGACCGGACGAACGCCGTGCAGGCGAACCGAATCGTGCGCTTGAACTGGCCAAGCAAAGAGGCAAGCACGAAGTGGAGGGATGGCGCATCAAAAAGAATGGCACGCTGTTATTTGTCAGCGGCTCGGTCACCTCGATCGTTGATAACAATGGCAATCTGATCGGTTTTACCAATATCATCCGCGACGCCACCGAGCGACGGGACACGCAGGAGAAGCTGGTTCAGGCGCGCGAACAGCTCGCGATGGCTCAGAAAATGGAGGCGATTGGCAAGCTCACCGGCGGCATTGCACACGATTTCAACAATCTATTGATGATTATTGGAGGCAATGCCCAGACCTTCAAGCGCTTGCTTGACCCAAAGTTGCCGAGAGCAATCGAGGCGATACAGACAGCGGCGAAACGTGGCGAAAGCCTTACGCGCCAATTGTTGACTTTCTCCCGCCGTCAGCATCTTAGACCGACAGTGATCGATTTGAATGACTGCATAAGCAACATGCGGGCAATGATTGAAAGCTCGCTGCGCGGGAACATTGTGTACAATGAGAGGAATGACAAGAATATCTGGCCGGTTAAAGTCGACCTCGCTGAATTGGAACTCGCAATAGTCAATATTGCAGTGAACGCCCGCGATGCCATGCCTAACGGCGGCACGTTCAGCGTAGCCGTCGGGAACGTTACCAGCGTTGATGGCGAGAATCCTGTTAACGAGGGATTTGTTGCCATTGAGTTCAGCGATAGCGGGACGGGTATTCCGCCGGATCTTCTCTCCAGGGTTTTCGATCCATTTTTCACGACCAAAGAAGTGGGTAAAGGCACCGGCCTTGGCTTGTCGCAGGTTTACGGCTTTGCCCACCAATCCGGTGGAATGGTCAAGGCAGACAGCAAAGTCGGACAGGGAACAACGATTACGATCTATTTACCGGCACTTCCCGCCGAAGAAATTGCCGATAAAGATATTTCAACCAAGGACGTCCCGCGATCACGACCTCCGGCGGTTCTTATCGTTGACGACAGCGCTGAAGTGGCGGAGGTGACCTCATCACTTTTCGAGCATCTCGGTTACGATACGATGTATCGAGAGTCGGCTGAAGCGGCGTTAAAATTGCTGGCCGATGGCACGAAGATCGATCTTGTTTTCAGTGATATTGTTATGCCCGGGACGATCGACGGTGTTAGGCTCGCGAGCGAAATCCGGTCGCAGTATCCCAATTTGCCGGTAGTCCTTACGACCGGCTACAGCGAGGCTGCACAAGCCGCCCCCGAGGATTTACGGATACTGCGCAAGCCTTTTGATGCCGACGCGCTAAGGGTCTTTATTCAGGACGCGATGGCAAGTGAGATTGACTAGGTCGTATTGACGGAGGGCGCCCCGAGGTTGGTCGTCCGGCAAGTGTGGTGCTTCTCCGGCGAGGTGCTACCGCCTGATTAAGGTTTAGCGGTACCTGCCTCGGCCGTGCGGTTTCGTAGGCGTGTCCATTGCTCGTGCTATGATTTTTGCGATTCTCATCTGCACGATTGGATCAGCAAAGAACTCGTCCAACTCAGGCGGCTGAAATGCAAATAATTTTGCGATATCGGCAAAGTCCGCGCCCGGACTGGCTGAAAAATCACGGTCTGAATTATTCGAAAGCCGCGCCATGGGGCGCCACCAACTTTGATGCCGTCTGCAAGTTGAACAATTGTGTCAGTTAAAGGCTCCGTCCGGATTTGCCGTCTCAGTGGCTGCTATATTCCTGCGGACCTCCACTACTGGCGATCGACACCGCAAAATCTGCTTACGCGCGGTGGAACTGGAACCCCGCCCTTGTGTTGTCAAATACCGGCACTCCGCGTGGCAGGATTGTCGCCGGTGCAGGGAGGCGACTCATGACCGTTAAAGCTATTTTGTCCAGGAAAGGCAGCAGTGTCGTGACGATGGAACCGGCTGCGACTCTGGCAGCCGCGATCACAACGCTGGCACAACACCGGATCGGTGCTCTGGTCGTGCTTGGCGCGGACCGGCGGGTGATCGGCATTTTGTCCGAGCGCGACATCGTGCGCACATTCGCTGAATTCGGCGCGGATGCGCTAACCAAACGGCTGGCGCAAGTCATGACTCGCGAGGTCGTGACCTGTAGCGAGGCCGAGACGGCTTTGTCCCTCATGGAGCGGATGACCACAGGCAAGTTCCGACACATTCCGGTGATCGAGCGCGGTCAGCTGGTCGGCATCGTGTCGATCGGCGACATCGTCAAACACCGGCTGTGGGAATTGGAGCAGGAATCCACGGCGTTGCGCGACTATATCCAGAGCGCGTAGGTGCTTCGACCGCTAGCCGCGTTCAAAGCCATAGACGGGCTCAATTGCCGCCGTAATTTTTTTACAACTCATTGGAACGGGAAACGACGAGGGGGTTGAGACAACCGCGTAGGTGGTTGCGTCCAAGTGGGTTTGCGTGCAGGCGGCCCCGGTCTTGCCCCCGCATCCGTACCCTTGACCGGGCCGCGCTGGCGTCCGCCTCACCAAGACCGCTGCATCTGATGGCCGCCGCCGACACAGCAAACAGGCACAGCCTATCCGAGCCGCGGCTGCCAGATCATCAGCGCAAACAGCGCGACCATCGCGACGAGCGTTGGCCAGACCAGCAGGCTGTAGAAACGGAACAGGCGGCGATAGGCGTCGGGCAGCGGCACGGCGTCGAGCGCGGCCTGCCGCGTCAGCTTGCGGATGCGGAACTCGATGCCGAGCACGGCGAGCCAGCCCACCGCAACGAGGCCGTAGACCACGAGCGAAACGACAATCCAGAACTCATCGGGCAGCGACAGACCGATCACCGCGGCCAGCGCAAATCCGCTGATCGGCTGCACCGCCATGGCGGCAACCATGACGATCAGCTCGACGCTGACCACGAAGCGCGCGGTCAGCGCCACTACGGCGGTATTGCCGGAGCGATGGGCGAGCTGCATGAAGACGGCGAGCGCGAGCCACGTTCCGAACATCGCCGCGGCGGCGACGACGTGGACGAATTTGATCGCGAAGATGAGGTCCATTTAGCGCCGGTTAGCGGGTGAAGAACGCTGCGGGTCCGTCCCCCTCACCCGGCTCGCAGCTGACGCTGCTTGCCGACCTCTCCCCAAGCGAAATCGGATGTTTGCGACTTCGATCACTCTCACATTGCTGAACTCGGGAACACCCGAGTTCAGTGGGCAGAGGTGAGGATGGCGTGACGCGCGACGAGTTCCTCTACGCGGAAGCGCGAGATTCAAAACGGAATCTCATCGTCCATGTCGCCGCGCGGGTTGCGGGCGCCGGCGCCGGCTGCGGCGGCGACTTTGCGGGTCGGTCCGGACGAGCCGAACTCGCCGCCGCCCTCCTCGGCCCCGAACTCGCCGCCGCCGGCGCCGCCGGCGCCGGCCGCACCGGCGCGGTCGAGCAGCGTCAGCTCGCCGCGAAAGCCCTGCAGCACAACTTCCGTCGAGTAGCGGTCCTGGCCGGACTGATCCTGCCATTTGCGTGTTTGCAGCTGGCCTTCGATGAAAACCTTCGAGCCTTTCTTGAGATATTGCTCGGCGATCCGGCACAGGTTCTCGTTAAAGATGACGACGCGGTGCCATTCGGTTTTTTCCCGGCGCTCGCCGGTGGTCTTGTCCTTCCAGGACTCCGACGTAGCCACCCGCAGATTGGCCACCGGCCGTCCGTCCTGGGTGCGACGGATTTCAGGATCGGCGCCCAAATTGCCGACCAGGATGACTTTATTGACGCTTCCCGCCATGACACGCTCCGTTCGCTAAGCTTGATCGCCACCGTAGTGCCGGGCCCGGCCCCTGCAAGGACGATCCGGGCACGATCGGCGTTATCCACACGTTCAGCCGGGCCGCGTGCGGCTAGGCCACTGGCTGCCATTATGTTCTTATTTTGTTCTCCGAGAGAATGCAAGGGCCCATCGGCGGCTGCACACAGCCTATTAGTTAGGGCGTGGACTCGTAAACGGGGTAATGCCCGCTTTCAGAGCGGCACTTTCGTTTGCGACCCAAAGCGACAGAGTAAAATCGATTAGCCGAGACATTGCCCTCACAGGGCAAAGTCGCTGCTCGGCGCAATCATTCAGTCGGGAACCGAGGGACTGTGAACACGTCGCCCGAAGAACATTCGCCGGAACAGTTTGTCTCTCATAACGAATTGATGGTAGAGCACTGCAAGCACGTGCAAAACGATGAAGCCGGCAAGGACCGTCGCAATATAGCCGTGTGCCACAAAGCTCGGATAAATCTTGAAGGTCGGCGGTAGCGGGGCGCCTGAGCCACCGAAAACGACTGCCAGGAGCCCCGCAAGAATCGCCGTTGTGTAGCCGCTGCCCACCATCAAGAGGACCAGGACGTAAAATCCGTAATGGGTGATCGGTGCGATCCGATCCAGGAGGGGATAACCTGTCGTCGCAGCTGCCGGACGCGATGTCCACATTCGAACGGCGAATCGGATGACCATCAAGGCGAGTATCAGCATTCCGCCCGCCATGTGTACCCGCAGAACACCAATCTTCTGAGGATCGACATTGGGCATCGCTGCGAGCACGAAAAAACCTATGGCTAACGCCGCGATGATCAGGACGGCAAGCACCCAATGCAGCGTCACCAACAGCGGATGATAGCGGGACACGTGCTTCATTTTCAAATCCTCCTGAGAGACGCCAAACTGCGGCCCCAGCCCAGCCCTGCGATCACCCCGAACTACAGAGAGGTCGCGTCTAAGGTTGAAACAACAATATCATGCGTCGGCTGGCCTGTGACGCACTTCACATAGGGTCGGGGGACCCAACGAAGTTGACCCTGAACGTCGCTTCGCCGCCGTGCAGCGGCATGGTCGATCCCGTTGCCGCGACGCGATCAGCGATAGGCGTCAATTGCGACATCCGCCACTTCGGAAAGATCAAGTTCGGGATGGTTCGACAGCACGAAAATACTGAGCGCCGGGTCGAGACAATAACAGATATAGGAACGAAACCCGTTCCAGTCGCCTTCGTGATCGGCGAAGGCGATGCCGTTCTGCACCCCCAGGCTCCAGCCGAAGCCGTAGTTGGTTGAATCGCCACCATTCGTGCGGCCGCCGGTGAAAGCTTCCGCCATGCTGGTTTCGCTTATGAGGCTATGCGTTCGCAAGGCTTGCTCGTAGCGGCACAGATCGGGCGCCGTCGTGTAAAAAAGCCGGACCCCACCAGGTTGTCGAACTCGTTGCTGCCGGCCTCTATGAAGTCATCCCAATCGTCGAGCGTATATCCGGTCGCGCAACGCGGACCGCCAATCCTGCGATCCGGGACTGAAAATGTGTCTTGCATTTGCAGCCGATCGAACACGCGCCTGGCGAAAAAGTCGTGGTACGACTGGCCGGACACCTGCTCGATGATTGTGCCAAGCAATTCGTAGCCGGAGTTGCTGTAACTGTACGTGTCGCCCGGCTCGATTCCCGCTTTCGCCATCGGGCAGCCAAGGTCGGCGTAGGTGCGGATGATATCGGCGTTGGCCGGCCGCGCGCAGCGCGCCAGGACCTGTTTGACGCCGTCATCGTCATAGAGATCGCGGATACCGGAGGTATGATTCAGCAATTGCCGAATGGTCACCCGCGGACCAAATCCGGCAATCAAAGGAAGATGCTTGCCGACCGGATCGTCGAGCTGGAGTTTACCCTCCTCGGCAAGCATCAGAACGCCTAAGCCGGTAAATTGCTTGCCGCAACTCGCCAAGTGAAAAATCGTGTCCGGTTCAACCGGCAGGCCGCTGCGCAAATTGGCTAATCCGTGGCCGGCTGCATGCACCACGGTCCCCCGGGCGACGACGGCAAGCGCGAACCCGCGACCATCCGCCTCGATTTCGCTGTCGGCATAATCGTCGATCTCTGCCGAACGCGCTGCATCAGCGCGGATAGCCTTCGCTGTTGATCCGGTGCGTCTGAAGAAAGCCATTTGCGGGGAAACCTTCTCTAACTAGGCCGTGAACTCATAAAAACGGTTTCAGGGCGACACGTCGCGGCGGGCCAGAAGGCGACATTCCCCGGTTGCTTGGAATACCCTGAATTAGGTCGCAGAACTCGGTATTGAGGCGTGATATTCTTCCCCACATTTCGGCGGGCAACCACTCGCCGTCGCGCTACGGATTGTGGCGGAAAGTCATCTCCATGCCAACCATCGCACACCTCATTCACGTCTACGGCCTGTTCTTCGTCGCCGTTGGCATAGGCCTGGAAAGCGTCGGCATTCCGTTCCCCGGAGAGACGGTGCTCATCATCGCTTCGGTCGATGCTGGAACCAAGCACGATCTCAACATCGCCTCGGTAATACTGACGGCGGCGGGCGCGTCAATCATCGGTCGCATGGTCGGCTATGTCATCGGTCGTAAATTCGGTTACTGGGTGTTGCTGCGCTACGGCGGCTATTTGCGGATCACCGAAAGCAGGATCAAACTTGGTCAGTATCTGTTCCTGCGGCATGGCGGCAAGATCGTCCTCATCGCTCAGTTCTTACCAGTCTTGCGCTCTATCGCCGGGATCCTTGCCGGAGCCAATCGCATGCCCTGGCCGCATTTCATGCTGACCAATATCATCGGCGCATTTCTCTGGGCGACGTTCTATGGGCTTGCGGCGTATTCGCTGGGTCGGCAGGCCGAACAGTTGGGCGGGTGGATGGTGTTCGGCCTCGGTCTGGGCCTCCTGGTCTTTATTGTTGTTGCCGCCATCTTCGTGGGACGGCATGAGGCGCAGCTTACGGCCGAAGCCGAACAAGCGCTGCCGGAACCCCTTGAGTTGCCTTAACCAAGCTCGTCGGGCAATGCCTTGCACCCATCTGTCGCAACGATCCACGCCCGCTGACGCGATGGCCTTTTGCTGGTGTCTCGGACCAGATTATGGACCGACCGCCGCTCAATCGCGGCGTCGGTTGCCACCACCGCGCACCATTCGGCAGCATCCGGGGGCTAACGACGAATGCCACCGGCTCCTGGCTGCGCTGAGTATTGCGATAAGATAGCCCACCGGCGGGCAGAATTTTCGGCCAGAGGAACGGCGAACAGATTGCAACCCCAATCGATCTTTTCGAAATCCTGAATCAGACTGCCAAATGGGAGTTTCTGTCCATAAAAGTCGTTCACGTAATGAACCGTGTAACCAAGCAGCAGATTGAGCAAAGTGGATACCGATGCACCGCATTCCGCCAGCGCGTTCGGGTTGCACTCAAATAAAATTGCCGGCCGGTCAGGCCGTGACAGCAGGGCCTCTGCGCCGCGCAAAACAGACACTTCGTAACCCTCTGCGTCGATCTTCACGAGTCTTGGGAGAGCTCCCACTGAGGCGTAAAAGCCATCCAAAGTAACACCATCGGCCTGCGCACGCTTGTTACCAGCCCGTAGAATCAGGTCCCGCTGAGTGACCTGAGCAAACAATGAATTTCGTTCTGAATAGCTCATGTAGACCAGCCCCGGATTGTCGACCACCGCCGCCGGAACGGGGACGATCGAATCGTTCAAGCCCAGCCGCTGCACGGATTGCACAAGCTTGGCGAACGTCGTTGGAACCGGCTCAAACGCATAGATGATTGGTGTACGATGGGCGAGCATTTGGGCAAGCTGGGTCGAAAAGAAACCACCGTTGGCGCCAACGTCGTACACCACCGGACGATCTTCTTCTTGCAACCATGCGGCACAAAGTTCCAACTCGGCCTGATAGGCTCGACGATGGTAGAATGGAAAATTAGCAAGGTCGTCGGTGTGGCAGACGAAATGATGCCCGAGCCCGCTTGTCGTGACAAAGCTTTTGACCCCCACGGCACGAAGAGCTTTCAACCAAGCCAACCGCGCAGCGGCACGCATCAGAGGGATGTCTGTCGCCACGTTCGGACCTACATCGACGCTGCCACACATCGCCTGAATGCCCCGGCTAACAATGTGCGTTCTTAGGCGTTGCTGCCAAGTCGGGCGGTCGCCGATCCGGTTCAGTTGTGCTCCGTCGCCTTCATGTGTTTTGAGTTGCCGTTCTTCGATGGTCATGCTTTCAACTCGCGCTAGAGACATTTGGCCTTCATACGCCTTGCGACAATCGCTAGGCAGGTGCGACGCTATTTTTTTATGATGTCTGCTTCTTTAATCGGCCGTTTGGGGTCAAGCACTTTCAGACTATCCACCACTACGGTGTCGATGTCGCTCACGGGCTCGTGCTTCTCTTCGGAATCGGCACCAAGGCCCTTCCATAATGGGATTCGAAGAC
>Ga0187855_10002973_pt1 | contig 12624 bp, 8 predicted proteins | sample June2016WEW_8_10_2_FD_132969 | JGI IMG/M metagenome (GOLD analysis project Ga0187855, IMG submission 132969) | Peatland microbial communities from SPRUCE experiment site at the Marcell Experimental Forest, Minnesota, USA - June2016WEW_8_10 | ecosystem: Environmental > Terrestrial > Soil >...
CACACTCCTGGCTGCGCACTCTTACGCAACCCCGCCGCAAAATCGAAATATCGTAGGGGCACGGCATGCCGCGCCCGCGTTCAACTAGCCACAATCGCGGATACTCGGAAGGGGCCGCGCCCCCGTTTGCCCAAGCGTCAACAATTCCGCGCCGCCGGTTTTCTCTGCGCCCTCTGCGTCTCCGCGGTAAAATCCGTTGCCGTTCTCAGATCCTTCTCCGCCTATCCTCTGTGCTCTCTGTGTTAAATCTTTCGCTTTATCTGAACGCGTCGCCTTCACTCCGCCCGCAAAGCATCCACCGGATCCACAGTGGCCGCCCTTCGCGAAGGCAAATAACAAGCCAGATAAGCCGTAACTACCACCCCCAAAGTCACCGCCCCATAAGTCAGCGGATCCACCGGGCTGACCTTAAACAAGAGCGACGACATCAATCGCATCGCCACAAACGCCGTCCCGAGCCCGCACAAAATCCCCACTCCCGTCAGCCACAATCCCTGCCGCACAAACATCCCCACCAGCATCTTCCTCTGTGCCCCCAGCGCCATGCGAATCCCAATCTCCCGCGTGCGCTGCGACACCGAATACGCAATCACGCCGTAAATCCCCACGATCCCTAGCAGCAGCGCCATTCCCCCCGCCACTCCCAGCATCACCAACGTAAACGAAGTCCGCGCCATGGACTCCGTATAAAAATGTCCCACCGTGTACGCGTCGGCCAGCGGAATGTTCGGGTCGACTGACCACACCGTCTCCCGCACCTCATTCAAAAATGCCTGCGACCCCGCCCGCGGGCTGCGTATCGCATAAGCAATCCCCCGCCGCAGTTGTTCTTTCTGCCCCTCGAACCGGTCCGCCATCACCGGCCAATAAACCGAAGTCCCCGCCGGCTTGTCCACCCCGTTGTCATACACGTCCCCCACCACGCCCACAATCTCGCGCCAGTCGTCCGTGTTGCCCACGCGAATCCGCTTGCCCAACGCATTCCGGGCGTCATGCCAATATTCCTTCGCGAAATTTTCAGAAATCATCGCCACCGGAATTCGCTGATAGGTGTCCTCCCAAGTGATGTCGCGCCCCGCAATCAACGGAGTCCCCATCGTTGCCAAAAATCCCGGGGAAACAAATTTGAACCGCCGCACCGGCGGCAGCTCCCCTTCCGCATACGCGCGATCCTCCGCGAACAAAATGTCCATCGAGTTGCGCCCGTCCATCGGAATGTCGCTCGAAAAACTCACCGACGAAACGCCCGGAATTGCCGCAAGCTTCCCTTCAATTTCCTGCTCCATGCGCACCAGCCGTTCGCGATCCTTATCCGGAATCTCCGTCTCTGGCACGTAGAAGCGGAAAGTCTGCAGCGAGTCCGGTGCCGTAAATCCCGGCGGCACATGCATCAACGCGCGAAAGGTCCGAATCATCAATCCCGAACAAATCAGCAGCACCAGGGCCAACGCCACCTGCACCACCACCAGCACATTCCGCGCGCGATGTTGCTGCCGGCTCTGGCTCAGCGCCCGCCCTCCTTCGCGCAGTCCGGTATTCAAATGCGTCCCCGCATACTTGAAAATCGGAATCGATCCAAACAGCACGCTGGAAATAAGTGCAATTAAAAACGTAAACAGCAGCACCGGCAAATCAATCCCGATTTCATGAATGCGCGGCAAACCGGTAGGCGCCAGCGCTACCAATACCTGCAACGCCCCATACGCCAGCGCCAATCCCAGCAAACTCCCGAGCAATCCTAGAATCACGCTCTCAAACATCAATTCCGTCGCGATGCGTCGCCATCCCGCTCCCAGCGCCGCGCGTATCGCTAGCTCCTGCCGCCGTCCATCCACGCGGACGAGCAGCAAATTCGCCACGTTCGCGCATGCAATCAGCAGCACCATCGCGATCGATCCCATCAAAACCCACAACACCTTCCCCACATCCCCCACCACATCCTGCTTTAGCGGCCGCAAGTTCGGCGCGATCCCCGCCTTTTCAAACAGCGCCACGCTGAATCCATCCGGCGCCGGAAAACTTCGATTCGCGATCGCTAGCATCCGCGCCACGTCTGCGCTCGCCTGCGCCATCGTTACTCCCGGCTTCAGTCGCGCCATCCCCTGGAAGCTGAAATTCCCCAGCTTTGTCTTGCTGCGGTCAAACTTGAACGGCACCACCAGCGCCGCATCCTCATAATCTAGAAAATGAAATCCCTGCGGCAACACTCCAATAATCTCGCGCGGCTTTCCATCCACCGTAAGAGATCGCCCAATCACCGAAGTAGCCCCGCCAAATTTCTGCCGCCAATATCCGTACGAGAGCAGCACGGTTTCCGGCGTCCCCGGCGAATCATCTTCCCGCGTGAACAGCCGACCCAGCGCCGGCTTCACTCCCAGTATTGGTAGCGTTCCGTCGGTCACGTCCAGCCCGCGCACCTGCTCTGGCTCTCCCGCGCCCGTCACGCTCAGCGAGTCCCCGTCATACATGCCGATGTCCTGAAACGTAGTGTTCTGCTCGCGGTCAATAAAGTAATTGGAGGGCGACATGTTCAGATTCAAAATCCCCACGCCCGGCGCCGTGTGCCACACTCCGATCAACTGCTCCGGATGCGGATAAGGCAAAGGCTTCAGCAGCACGCCTTCCAGCACGCTGAAAATCACAGTATTCGCGCCCACACCCACTCCGAGCGTTATCAAAGTAACAATCGTAAACAGCGGCGCGCGCCCCAACCGTCGCAAAACCTGCCTCAGTTGATCGCTGAACATTCCCATGTCCTAATCCTCCCCATCTCCGCACACCGTTCGCAACTGGGACAACTCCACACCATCATCCCGCGCGGTGCAACGTGCAGTAGTTGGTACGGTGCCAACCAACGAAAAGTTTCCAATCAGCGCGCATATATCGTCTTGCAACTCCACGCCCTCAGCTCGGCCCATCTGGCCACTCGCCACAAATCACTAGCCACTGCCTTCATCATCAAACCGCACGGCGGTTGTCGCCGTTTCGCAGCCGGCTTTCTCTGCGGTCTCTGCGCTCCGACCTCTGCGCCCTCTGCGTTCGATCTTTCCTCTTTGTTTTGCCTTCATCACGGCCGTTATTAGTGCTCATCTGCGTTCACCCGTAGTGCCTTTGCCTTTCTCCCGAACCAGATGCACTGAACCGCCATTACTTCGAGCCACTCGTCACTCATCACTTCCCACTCGTCACTGATCCCTCCCTTCCTTGACGTCCACTCTTCCGATTTGCTAGGCTGCGCCCATTCACTTCGGTCGCCGGTGTGGGTGACGCCCGCCGCCAGCAAGTGAATGTCCCCCTTCCCCTGGGAGAACCATGGAAACATTTTCCGCGCTCTTTGAACTTGCGAGCGTGTCTCTGGCGTGCCGCGACCAGGATACCCTCCTGAAAACTTTCGCGGCGCGCGTCGGCGCCACTCTTGGCGCTCGTGCCGTATTCGTCTGGACCAACGGCGCCTCCTCCAAAGGCGCCGAAGGCCTGGTCTGCCGCACGCGCTGGAACGAAGCCGGAGAGCGTTTCGCGCCCGAGGGTGACCCCGTCAGCGAAGGCCTTCTCGCCGAAGTTTACGAGTCCGCCGAAACTCGCCGCGTCAGCAGCAAGGAGATTGCCGCCGACGATTTCGAACATCTTGACGAACCCAGCCGCGCCCGCGTCAAATCCGCCATCGTCGTCTCACTGCCCGGCGCCCAACGCGTCGAGGGCGTCGTCGAAGTTCTCAACAAGCGCGCCGGCGAATTCACCGCCGAAGACGCCCACTTTCTCGAAGAAGCCAGCCGCCTGGCCGGTTCCGCGCTAACCAATCTCGACGCCATCGAAAGCGAACGGCAATCGCAGCTTTTCACTCTGGAACGTCTCACCGCTCTCTACGATCTCGGCCGCACATTCACCTCCACTCTCGAACTCGGCGTCCTCCTCCCGGTCGTAGCCGGGAAAATTCGCGACATCATGGGTGCCGGCGCCTGCCTTGTCTGGCTAGCTGACCCCGGCTCGCAAGACCTCTACCTCGCGAAAAAAATCGGCGAGGATCCCACCGTCGAAGACGACGCGCGCGTCCCCCTCACCGAAGGCCTCCACGGCGAAATCGCCCAGTCCGCCAATCCAAAATTAGTCGAAAATCCATCTGAAGAACCGGGTCTCGCAGAACGCATCGAAGCGGGCGGCGATTTTGAGATTCAGTCCTGGATGTGCGCTCCCCTCCGCAAAGAAAACGATGTCTTAGGGGTAGTCGAGCTGGTCAACAAAGCCGATGGAACTCCCTTCAACGAAGACGACCTGTTCTTCCTCTCCTCGATCAGCGAACAAGCGGCCGTAGCGCTGCACAACGCCAATCTCCTCGACGCCGAACGCAAAGTCCACGCCCTCGATGCTCTCCTGAAAATTTCCCAGGAAATCACTTCCACCCTCGACCTCGATCACGTCCTCACTACCGTCGTTCAGCAGGCCGCTTCGGTGATTCCCTTCGATCGCTGCGTCATCGGTTTCTTCGATCGTGGCCGCTTCGTCCTCGGCGCTCTCTCCGGCGAAACCGAAGTCCCCAAGACGCGCGAGATGAGCGATCTCCGCACGCGCCTGGAATGGGTCGCAGCTCAAGAAGGCGCCGTCTCAGCGGACTTATACGACGACGGCTGGCACGTCGACCCCCAAGAAGCCCGCGCCCAAATCGTCTCGTTTCTCGAAGAGCACCATGAAAATGGTTTCTACGCCCTGCCGCTCCGCGATGATCAAGGCACCCTCGGCGTTCTCGCACTGCTCAGCAGCGATGCCGACTTCCTCACCGACAACAACAAAGAAACCGTCGCCATCCTCGCCAACCAGACCACCGTCGCCATTCGCAATGCGCAGCTCTACCAGCAAGTCCCGCTGGCCAATATCCTCCAGCCCTTTTCGCAGCGAAAAAAGAAATTCCTGGCAGCCATGCCGCGCAGCCGGTGGGAGCTTTACGCCCGTCGCGCTGCCATCGCCGTCGCATTCCTAATCATCGTTCCCTGGCCGATGCGCGTCGGCACCGATGCCACCGTCGTCCCCGCGGAACGCCGCATGGTCAGTTCCATTGATGGCGGCGTAGTCCAGCACGTCTTCGTTCACGAAGGCGACGCAGTGCAGGCCGGCCAGGTTCTCGCCCAGCTCGACGATGGCGACGATCGCGTAAAGCTAGCGCAAGCCGAGGCCGCTCTCGCGCAATCCCGTCGCGAACTTGCCGAAGCCGAATTTCGCAACGATCCCTCCGCCGCAGGCCAGGCCAATATCCGCTCCGAACTCCACGAAGCCGAAGTACAGCTCGAGCAACAGCGCGTCGCCGCTTCCCAGTTGCGTTCGCCCATCGCCGGCATCGTCGTCACTCCGAAAATCGAAGATAAAACCGGCAGCATGGTTAAGCCCGGAGACAGCTTCGCCGAAATTGTCGGCCAGGATCGCGTCGCCGCGGAAATGAGCGTCCCCGAAAGCGATCTCGAACTCGTGCACCCCGGCAATCGCGTCGCCCTCAAGCTCAACGCTTTTCCCACCACCACCTTCGAGGGCACCGTCGAACGCATGGGCGCGCAAACCCAAGCCGCGGCCGGCGACCAATACTTCCTCGTCCGCGCCGTCTTCAACAATCCCGGCGGCATGGCGCGCGACGGCATGGTCGGCCGCGCCCGCATTCATTCGGTCGGCGGCTGGTTCCAGAGCGGATGGTATCCCGTCGGTTACACGCTGCTCCGTTCCCCGTTTCGCTGGCTCTGGGCGAAAGTATGGAGCTATCTGCCATGAACGCCGCTCTGATGCCATATCCAGAACACAGCACTCCCAAAGGATTCATCATGACCAGAAGTGCGAACCTGTTTTTCATAGCCGCATTGGCGCTAGCCGCAGGCGGTTGCGATAATTCTTCCGTCGCGTCCAGCCCTAATCCCGCGCCGCCCGCCGTCACGGCTCCCGCTCCCGCCGCGCCCCCCGCAAAATCTCCAAATTCCGCGGACATTCTCAGCGTCCTCACCGTCGAGCATCAAGTGGACATCACTTCCCAGCGCGATGGCCTCGTAATGTCGCTCAACCACGACGAAGGCAGCACCGTGAAAGCCGGCGACGTCCTCGGCCAGATCGACGACCGCAGCCTGCAAATGGAACTCATCAAAGCCAATTCCGATCTGCAGGTCGAGGAAAACAACCGGAAATATAAGGAAGCCGAACTCAAAGCCAAGAGCGCCGCCTATCGCCGCCAGCAGCAACTGCGCGCCCTCGGTCTTTCCAGCGACGCAGACCTGGAAGCCGCCGAATTCGAAGCCAAAGCCGCCGAGTACGACCTCCACGGCTACGAAGCCCTTGTCGAAAGCGGCCACGCCGAAATCAATCGCCTGAAATTGGAAGAAGACCAGACCCGCATCCACGCTCCCTTCTCCGGCGTGGTAGTCCGCCGCTACATCCGCGAAGGCCAGGCCATCTCCAAAGGCGACAAATGTTTTCGCGTCAGTCAGCTCTCTCCACTCCAAGTCCAATTTCAAGTGCCGGAATCGTCAGGACGCCGCCCCGCGCTCGGAACTCCCGTCGAGCTTTCCCTCGTCGAAGATTCCACCCGCTCCCTGACCGCTCGCGTCACAAAAGTCAGCCCCACCATTGACGCCGCCAGCGACAGCTACGATGTCCTGGCCCAACTAACTGGCTCGGGCATCTCCGACCTCCGCCCCGGCATGGCCGTAAAAGTCCTCTGGCCCGGCCCACCGCGCGCGAATCCGCCGCCGCAGAAGTGATGCGCCGCCAGCCGTTGCCGTTGACTTAGCTTTTGACTTTGCCCTTGTAGCGGCCGGTCCCGCCTTGTGGAACCGGGCAGCCGTCGGTTTAGCTTTTGCCTTTGTTGTTGCCGTTGACTCTGTAGCGGCCGCCTGCTTTTTCTTTTCAGGCGGGCGCCGTTGACTCTGTTTTTGAATTCGCACCACGCCGTAGATTTAGCTTCGTCCTAACCGTTCTGAATCACCCGGCTCGGAGAAAAACTGAATGCGTTTCGGCCCCACCAGCCTGCAGGTCTCCAGCGTCCTAGCCAGAGGCCTGCGCCGCCCCAAACTCCGCACCGATCTGCGCATCAGCGAACAAGTCATCTCCGGCGAAACCAGTTACGTCGTAAAAAATTTCGAAACTAATTCCTACAATCGTTACGGCGCCACCGAATACGGCGTCCTGGAACTCTGCGACGGCACCCGCACCGCCCTCGAGATCTCCGACGCTCTCACCGAACGCCATCCTGATTCCCCCCTCAGCGAAGCCGAAGTCCTGGAATTCCTCGACAGCATCGAGCCCGCCATGTGGGAGCGCTCGGTAGGCGAAAAAAATCTCGCCGTTCTCGAACGCATCCGCGACGAGCGCAAAGGCCGCCTCGACCAATCCAGCGTCCTCTACATGTCCTTCAAAGCCTGGGATCCGGACAAAACCCTCGCCAAGATCGATCCTTACCTCAGCTGGATGTTCACCCCCGGCTTCGTGGTCTTCTCCATCGGTGTTTTCATCGCTGCCTGCTATCTGCTCGCCTCCGATTGGACCCGCGTCCAGCAGGACACCTCCGCTCTCTACAATTTCTCCGACAAAAGCGCCTACGACATCTGGATGTTTTGGATTCTGCTGATGGTCCTGGGAGGCATCCACGAATTCGGCCACGGCCTCACCTGCAAACATTTCGGCGGTGAAGTCCACCAAATGGGATTCCTGCTGATTTATTTCACTCCAGCCTTTTACACGGACACCACGGACATCCTCCTCTTCAAACGCGGTTCGCAGCGCCAGTGGGTCATCTTCGCCGGCATTTGGATTGAACTGGTCTTATGCGGACTCTCTGGGGTGGTCTGGTATTTCTCTCCCGTTGGCGGGGTACTGAACGACATCGCCTATAAAATGATGCTCCTCAGCGGCATTCAAGGCGCGCTCCTCAACCTCAACCCCCTGATCAAAGCCGACGGCTACTACGCACTCTCCCAGTTCCTTAATATTGATAATCTGCGCGAGGAATCCTTCGCTTTTCTCCGCGCCTGGGCCGAAAAATATTTGCTCCGCCACGATATTGACCTGCCCCCCACCAGCAAACGTCAGCGCCGCATTTTCTTTCTCTTCGGCGCAGCCGCGATTGTTTACAGCAATGCCTTGCTGATCCTCGTGATCGTCTTCGCGAAGAATGTTTTGGTCAGCAAACTTGGCGATGTATGGGGCTACCTCGCTACTCTCGTCGTCATTTATTTATTCGCACGGAAGGGAATCCATCACGCGTTGCCCACGGTGCGCGCCTGGCTCCGCCAGAACAGAGAGGACTACATGGCCTGGAAAATGACTCGAACGCAGCAAGCCGGAGCACTGGGCTTGGCGCTCCTGCTTCTGATCCCCCCGGTCTCCTCGTCCGTCTCCACGGGTCTGGTGCTCGAGCCCGGAGCGTCAGCGCGTGTCCGCGCCGAAGTCCCGGGCCAGGTCAAAACCGTGTATGTCAAATCAGGCGATGCCGTAAAGTCCGGCCAGTTGCTCGCCGTCCTGCAGAATCCCGAAATCGCAGCCGACGCCGATTCGCTCCGCCACCAATTGGCCCTCGCCAGCAGCCAACTCCGCAACGGGCAGGACCGCTCCGATTTCGACTCCTCCGCCAACGCCGTTCGCGACCGCACCCGCCTCCAGCAGGAACTCGCAGTCGCCGAGAAACGGGCCGCGGCCTTGGAAATTCGTGCCCCCCTTGACGGCGTCGTCGCCACCAGCGGCTTGGAGCAAAAGCCCGGTTCCTTCCTCGCGGCGGGCGACGAATTCGCCCGCATTGTTGATCGCTCCACCATGAAGGCGCGCATCCTGGTGCGCGATTGGGATCTGCAGGAAATTCAACAAGGCGCGGCGGTCAAAGTGAAGGTCGTTCCTTTCCCCTATCGCACCTACTCCGGCAAAGTTGACCGCATCTATCCGGCCTCCGCCGCCGATCGCCCCGTTACCCAAACCGAGAACCTTGAGCGCTTAGGCCAGAAACTCACCAACTACTTCGCCGTGGATATGGAATTCGCGAACCAGGACGGCTCGCTAAGAGAAGGTATGACCGGCACCGCCAAGGTTTCCGGCAAACGTGGTTCGCTGGCCTGGCAAGCCTCCCGCGCCATCTGGCGCTGGGCCCACAGCCAAGCCTGGTAGCCGCAGCCTTCGTAGCGCCGGCGTCTCGCCGGCTCGTTGCGGTTGCCGTCGCTTTGTAGCGCCCGGTCCCGTTTCGTGGGACCGGGCAGCAGTTGCGGCTGGTTCTGCGGTTGCTTTTGAACTCCTAGAGGCGGATCTCAGAACCGCCCCCGTCGACGAAGTCGCCGTACCGGCGCCGTAGGCGCGGCATAAGCTAGATCACCGCGGAAGCGGTGGGAACAATCGCAACAGAACACCGAGCGCCGTAGTTGCGACACAAGATTGGTTGGGGTCGTGCCAAACTTCCGCGGTCGATGTAGTGTCTGCCTAAAGCTTGCCGAGTCAACAACACGAGCGACGCTACAGCTCTGCCCAAAATCCGCGCCTTCCAAAAAAGTAAGGGCCGCCGTTCCTGGGACGGCGGCCCTTGGGGGTGTTGCTACGTCAATCTCCGATAAGGCTAGGGGCCCAACCGAAGAAACTCTGGAATGCTCCTAAAACTTGATTAAGGGCTTCACGGCCGGCAAATCCGCGCGCTTCATCAGCGGTTTCACGGGCGCTGTTTTCTTACCCTTCACTGGCTTGGATTTCTTCTCCATAACCGAATCTCCCTCTATGAATTGATCATTCCCGAACAACCTACCGCGTCTCGAAAAGGGCCGTTGCCACCGCGGCAGCGGCCCGCCTGCCATTCGAGATCCTTCTCTCAGGCCGCGTCGCGTGCTGCAGCGCGCTCCTGACAATCAAGAACGGGCCTAGCGACCGGCGAACTTGGTCGTCATCAACGGCTTTGTCGCTTCGATCTTCTTCGACTTCTTCAAGGTTTTCTTGGCCATTTTGTTTCCCCCTCGTTTGATTTGCCCTGTTGGGCATCGCCCTACCTGTATGCAAAGCAATCGCCAAACTTCGCTGCCGCTCCGCCAATCCGCAAGCTGCTCAATTCATGCCACTTCGCCTTCCCGCTAGTATTCCCTCGCCCCTCAGCATACGCCTGCAGCGTTGAATTAATCACCGCCTGTTGAAAATTTCAACGCACTCACGAGGGAAATTCATCACGGGACGCCGGCCAGGAGGGGAACGCAGACTGGCGAAGCTCTCGCAGACCTGAACTGGTCCCAAACGCAAAAAGGGCCGCTGCCCGAACGGCAGCGGCCCGGCTTGCCACCACAAATAGCCGCCGGCCGGAGCGCCCGCGATTGCCAAGCGCGCTCGGGGCCGTTAGAACTCGGGCCTACTTTCTGCCGAAATCCGCATGAACCACCAACGGCTTCGTCGGTTGGATCTTCTTTGACTTCTTCAGGGTCTTTTTCTTGGCCATTTTGTTCTCCCTACCTGGATTTGCCCCGAAGGGCATCGCTGTCCTTATATGCAAAGCAGCGGCCAAAGTCCATGCGCGTTTTTAGCCTCGCGAATTCTCATTTCTATCAGCTTTTCGCCGAGGCCACCGCTCCGCTCACAGTTTCCGGCCGCGCCATCCGTTGAATTCCTCAACGCCCGTTGAGAATTCCCATACGATTCACCCGGCGAGCCAGCCATCAAGGTTCCTGCGCCCGCCTCAGCTAAGCAAGTACCGCACCGTTCCACGGCACTGCGGCGCGCCACAACGGCACGGCACACGCTTCAGCTTGATCGGATAATGGTAGTCGCAGGTCAGTTCTTCGCCGGCGCGAATTTTCTGCCGGCTGAAGAAGTACAAGTGGCGCCCTATCCGCCGCGTCGCCAGATTCGGCGCGCAGGAATGGTTTATGAACTGGGCGCCGCTGCCTCCCCACCTGCCGTCCACATACAATTCAGACTTAATCCATGCGAGGTAAATGTCTTCAGGAGTGCGTATCCTCGCCGCCTGCTCCAGATTCAAGTGCTTGCCCGTGTATTCGATCACCTCCCGCCGGGCGGGAATATCTTCCAACGCGAACACGCCATAACGGTGCATCCTGGAGTGCCCGATTCGCAGGCGAAATCGCGCAAATTTCGAATTAATTCGCCGCTTCGGCGCTGCCAGCTCTTTCATATTCAACGCTTCACTGCAGATCGTATTTTCGGCACAAATAATTCAGCCGGTTGCGATCCACTCCCAGCAATTTCGAGGCATCCGCCTTCACATGTTTGGCTTGTTCCAGCGCCTCCTGCACCCACCGCCGCTCAAACGCTTCCATTTCCTTGTCCAGCTTGATTCCGGCTGCTGGCAATTGGAACCGGTTGCGATAATCCTTTCCACCCGATTGTGTCATTTCCGCCGGTAGGTCCTTCGCGGTAATCGTGTCGCCGTCCGTCATGATCACCAGGCGCTGTATCGCGTTCTCCAGCTCGCGCACGTTCCCCGGCCATGCATACCGCTTCAGCGCCGCAATCCCATCATCCGCGATCCGCTTCGCGGGAAATCCGTTCGCCGCCGAATAAACGCTCACAAAGTAATCCGCCAGTACCGGAATATCCTCCACGCGTTCGCGCAAAGCCGGCACGAAAATCGGTACCACGTGAATCCGGTAATAAAGGTCCTCGCGGAAGCGCCCCTGCCGCACCATTTCTTCCAGGTTTTCGTTCGTCGCGCTCACCAGCCGGAAATCCACCTTGATGGATTTCTTTCCGCCCAGCCGGTTCAGCGAACGATCCTCCAGCACGCGCAGCAATTTGCTCTGCAGCAGAGGTGTCAGCGTCGCAATCTCATCCAAAAACAGCGTCCCCTGATGCGCCAGCTCAATCCGCCCTTCTTTCGTCGCTACCGCTCCGGTAAACGCGCCGCGCTCGTATCCGAAAAGCTCCGCCTCCATCAATCCTTCCGGCAGCGCCGCGCAATTCACGCTGACGAACGCCCGATTCCGCCGCGGGCTTTGCTCGTGCAGCGCCTTGGCCACCAGCTCTTTTCCGACGCCGCTCTCCCCGCGGATGATCACGTTGGTCGTCGCCCGCGCCATGCGCTTGATCGAATCAAACACATGCCGCATCGCATCCGTCGCGCCAATCAAATCCCCCAGCGCATTCTTCCGGCTGATTTCCTCGCGCAGAATCCGGTTCTCGCGTTGGATGTGCAGCTTCTCGATCGATCGTTCCAGCAGCAGCCGCAGCACGTCCGTATCAATCGGCTGAATAAAATAATCGTGGCAGCCCGCGTCAATCACCTTCAGCGCCGTGCTCTTCGTCTGGTCCGTGCTCAGCACGATCACAAGAGTGTCAATATCCCCCACCGCCAGCCGGCTCAGCAGCTCCGTACACTCGTGCAGCCCGCCCGATTCCATCGGCAAGGCCAGCAAAAGCACGTCCAGCCCAGCTTCCTGCAAAAGCTTGTAAGCCGCCTCGTAATCCCCTCCCTCCACAACCTCAAATCCCGGACGCAATGCCGCAACAATACTCCCGCGCATCCGCGCGTCATCATCCACCACAGCAATTTTTGGTTTCAGAGCCCCAGGCGTGATAACCAATCTCCAAGGGGAATAGCGCCGCGTCGCTCACACCTAGCAGCGACGGCCATCCCAGTGGCCGCGATTCTAGGTGCCACCAGTCCCCATGTCAACGCCATGCACTGAATCC